>Ga0066376_10005905_pt1 | contig 10234 bp, 8 predicted proteins | sample Knorr_S15_td_Bot_FD_77009 | JGI IMG/M metagenome (GOLD analysis project Ga0066376, IMG submission 77009) | Marine microbial communities from Southern Atlantic Ocean transect - Knorr_S15_td_Bottom_ad_5009_LV_A | ecosystem: Environmental > Aquatic > Marine > Oceanic | place: Southern Atlantic... | reverse complement strand
GACTGCAGCGTGTCGTCGACGCGCACAAATCCCCGCTCGTCGACGTCCAGACCCGACTCGGCCAGCCACGGCGCGGCGCCGGCCTGGGTGACCCAGAGAATTTCGTCGAGCGTCACGGTGCCGCCATCGGCCAGCGAAAGCTGCCCCTCGGCCACCGCGGCCACGGTTTGCCCCAGATGGAGCTGCACGCCGCGTTCGCGCAAGATCCGTTCGAGCCGCCGGCGCATGCCCCGGTTGTGGGTGGACAGGATGGTGTCGGTGGCACCGAACAGGTGCAGCTCTACCGTGTCGGCCGGCCGCCCGGCCGCCTGACAGGCGTGCCGCAGGGCGTACTCCACGGCCAGGATGAGCTCGACGCCACCGGCTCCGGCTCCGACCACCCCGACCCGCATCCGCCCGTCGGCGGCGGCCACTCGCGCCCGTAGCTGCTCCCAGCAAGGCACGAACCGGCTGATCGGCTTGACCGGCACCACGAGCTCGGCCGCCCCGGGGACGCCGCGGAACGACGGCGTGGAACCGGTGTTGATCGACAACAGATCGTAGGGCACGGGCGGACGCCCTTCGCACAGGACGCGCCGGCGCTCAAGGTCGAGGCCTGTCACGGGTTGATGAAACAGCCGAGCCCCCGCGAACCGACTGAGCGGCGCCAGGTCGATGTGGACGTCGTCGAAGTCGTAATGGCCGGACACCAGGCCGGGAAGCATGCCGGAATACGGGGTATGCACGTCGCGCGTGATCAGGGTGAGTCTCACCCCGGCGATCGGCCGCATCCCGAACCGCTTGAGCACGCCCACGTGCGTGTGTCCCCCGCCGATCAAGACGAGGTCCTTCACGACAGGGACAGGCTGGTCGTTCATCCGGAGGCTCGGGCCAGCACGCGGGTCATGGCGGTCTCGAACGGCTCAGGCTCGGGTAACAGGCTCACCACCAGAAATGCCTCGCGGGGGAAGTCGAAGAAATAGCCGGGATGCGTCAGGACGCCGTCCTTCTCTATCAGTTCGATGACCAGCGCTTCCTCGGAACGGACCGCCGGCACCTGCACGACAGCGTACCACCCGGCCTCGGCGTGCAGGACCTGGCAAGCGGGGAACTGTCTCACGAGCCGGCGCAACCTCGTGATGTTGGACCGGACGCGGTCGCGCACCTGGGCCGCCAGCGGGCGCGTGCCCTCCAGCAACGCGGGGAGGGCGCACTGCACCGGCGTGGCCACCGACAGATACGTATCGCTGATGAACTCGAGTCGGTCGAGCGCGCGCCGCACGAGCGGCTCGGGCCCGCCGACGAGGATCCACCCGAGCTTCAACTGGGGTAGGAGCGCCGACTTGGACAGCCCACCGAGCGTAAACGTGAGCGCCTCCGACTCGCCGACCAGGGCGCCGAGCGACCCGGTCGCCAGGTCGTCGAACGGGTAGAGGTCGAAGACCTCGTCACTGATGAGCGCGAGTTCGTGCCGGACAGCGATCTCGCGGACCGCCTCGAGCTCGGCCGGTCGCACGAAGGACCCGGTCGGGTTGTTGGGGTTCACCAGCAAGATCGCTCTGGCTCGCGGCTCGACCGCCCGCCTCACGCTGTCGAGGCTCAGCTCCCAGCGCCCGTGATACTCCAACTGATACGGGCTGGCGACGACGCCGTCCAACCGAGTGAGATGCTCGAACAGCGGATAGCTCGGCTGGGGCACCAGCACCACGTCGGCGGGGTCGCAGAGCAGTTTGAACAGGAGGGCGTAGGCTTCGCTCGTACTGGCGGTCAGGACGACCCGGTCGGGAGACACCGACACGCCCCGAGCCGCCAGATATGCCCCCACCGCTTCACGCGCGGCCGGCAACCCGAACGGCGCCGGTTCGTAACGCAGCCCGGCGGGGTCGGCCAGCGACTGGAGCAGGCCCGACGGATACGACAGCCCGACCTGGGTCGGGTTCGACACTGTCAGATCGTCGAACGGGCGGCCCTTCGCCCGCTGGGCGGCCAGCACCCGGGCCACCCGATTCGAACCAACGCCGGGAACGCGAGCCGAGAACATCGGCGGGTCACGGTGTAGGGGCGGGAGCGGCTTCGGCGACAAGTTGGGCGAGCGCCAGCGGCAGGAGACGCTCGAGTTGGGCGGCCGTTTCGTCGTGATGTCGGCGCGACCTTCCGTACGGGTCTCCCACTTCTTCACCGGTGCCGACATAGTCGCCAAGCATTTCGACCCGACCGGGAAGGTTCATCGATTTGGCCTCGCGGTCGGTCTCGCGGTCCATCGTCAGCACGAGGTCAGCGGTGAAACGTCGGGACAGCCGGCGCGCTCGGTGCGTGGCGAGCTCCAGACCACAGGCACGCCGCAGCGCTTCGACCGAATCCTCGCTGGGCAGGTTGCCAGTCATCGCGATGGTGCCAGCGGAACCGACCTCCACATCGGCCAGCGCCGGTTCCGACTTCGCCAGATGCCGGAAGAGCACCTCGGCCATCGGGCTCCGGCAGATGTTCCCGGCGCAGACAAACAGTACATGCGTGACGGTGCTCATGGGGTGGCCCAGTCCCTGAAGCTTGCGATTATACCCACTCGGTCGCCAGCCGCCCGATCGTGTGCTTGGCGGGGTCCTGCGACAGGGTTACAGTAGGTTCGCGATCAGCCGTGACGATGTTGTGTCGTCTTTCGTAGCAGCGGGTCTTTAGACCCGCTGCCGGCCGGCCCAAAGAACACACAAAGGAGGCGGTGTGTCTCACCCGCGTTCATCCCGGAACATGCACGCGCTCGTCGTGCTCACCCTGCTGGCCGGTCGACCTGAACGCCGTCTATCTGATCAAGCGAGAGGGGTTGCGGTCATCGTCGCCTCCTTCGTCTATCACGCCGCCAACCGTGAGGCGCACTTGCCTCGAAAGCCGTTACCCCAGCCGTCAACCGACGGTCGGGTTCGATAGGAGTACGCATCATGCGAGACATCGCGCAGGCCCGTGTCATGCCGTTCGCCGCGGTCATCGCGGTCACCGCTACCGCGCTCGTCGGGGCGCCGACGGCCGGGGCCCAGTCTGACACCGGGTATCTGACCCCGCCGCCGGCGATCATGGACATTCTCGATGCGCCACCGATTCCCCCCGCCGTGGTCAGCCCCACCGGCGAGACGATGGCCATCCTGACCCGACCGAGCATGCCGTCGCTGAGTGAGTTGGCGGAGCCGATGCTGCGTCTGGCCGGATATCGCGTCAACCCACGCACGAACGGCCCGCACACGACGACGGGACTGAGCCGCATCACCATCCGCAACATCAGTGATGGGACGGAGCACGGGTTCGACGCGCCACGCGAGACTTCGCTCGGCTCGCCCACGTTCTCGCCGGACGGGTCGCGGCTGCTCTTCCTGCTGACCCGCTATAACGGCATCGAGGCGTGGATGATGGACGTGCCGACCGGTCAGGCCCGGCCGCTCAGTGATACCTCCATCAATGCGGTCTGGGGAAACCCGTGCAATTGGCTCGATGACAACGCCACGGTCGTCTGCCGGTTCAAGGCATCGGCACGCGGGGCGCCACCCGACGCACCCGACGTTCCGGGGCAACCAAACGTCCAGTCACACAGCGGCGGCGCCGCGCCGATCTGGACGTATCAAGACCTGCTGGGCAACGCGCACGACGAAGCGCTTTTCGAATATTTCTTCACGACGCAGGTCGGCACCATCGACCTGGCCACCGGCCGCCGCACCGCCATCGGCCCGCCGGGGCTGTACCAGCAGGTCAGCGCCTCGCCGAGCGGCCAGTATTTCCTGATGGTCGAGGTGGAACGACCGTTCTCCTGGCTGGTCACCGCCCGCAGCTTCCCGAAGGACGTCACGATTCGCAACGGCAGCGGTGAAGTGGTCGCACAGGTAGCCCGGATTCCCCTGGCCGACGCGGTCCCGATCGGCGGGGTGCCGACCGGCCCGCGATCCTATAGCTGGAACCTGACCGAGCCGCACACCTTGACCTGGGTCGAGGCGCAGGACGGCGGCGACCCGAGGCGCACGGTCGACCATCGGGACCGAGTGCTGTCGCTGAGCGCGCCGTTCAGCGCCGAACCGACCGAGCTGGCCCGCACCGAGTTCCGGTTTGGCGGCCTCAGGTGGACCGAAGACGGCACCACGCTGCTCACCGAGCGCGACCGCCCCACCCGGTGGACCCGAACCTGGCTGCTGGCGGGCGAGGGCGAACCACGACTGCTGTGGGACCGGAGCAGCGAAGACCGATATGGGGATAGCGGTCAGCCGCTGACCACCCCGCGCCCCGGCGGCCGCGTCATCCGACAGACCGGCAACGCCATCTACTTGACCGGCGCCGGCGCCTCACCAGTGGGCGACCGCCCCTTCCTGGACCGCCTCGACCTCGACGCGTTCGAGACCGAACGGCTGTTTCAGAGTGGCGACGACGCCTACGAAACGGTGAGCGCATTGCTGTCCGACGATGCGACGTCGATCCTGACGCGTCGCGAGAGCCGCACTGAGCCCCCCAACTACTACGTGCGCGACCTGTCCGGTGGGACCGCCGGGACGCCCCGCGCCATCACGAGTGTGGTCGACCCGGCGCCGCAACTCACCGGCATCAGCAAGCAGCTCATCAAATATGAGCGCGCCGACGGCGTTCAACTCTCCGGCACGCTCTATCTCCCACCCGGCTACCAGGAGGGGCAACGCGTCCCGATGGTCATGTGGGCATATCCACGCGAGTTCGTCGACCCGACGCTGGCCGGCCAGGTCAGCGGATCAGACAACCGGTTCACGGCTATTCGTGGCGCGTCGCACCTGCTGCTGCTCACACAAGGGTTCGCCGTATTCGACGGCCCGACCATGCCGATCATCGGCTCCGGTGAGACCGCCAACGACACCTACATCGAGCAGCTCGTAGCGAGCGCCCAGGCCGCCGTCGACGCCGTGGTCGACATGGGTGTCACCAGCCGCGACACCATCGGCATCGGAGGCCACAGCTACGGCGCCTTCATGACCGCCAACCTGCTGGCGCACTCAGACCTGTTCCAGATGGGTATTGCTCGTAGCGGCGCCTACAACCGCTCACTCACCCCGTTCGGGTTCCAGAACGAACGCCGCACCTTCTGGGAAGCCACCGACATCTATGCGGCGATGTCGCCGTTCTTCCACGCCGACAAGATCAATGAGCCGATCCTGTTGATTCATGGCGAAGCCGACAACAACTCAGGGACATTTCCGATTCAGTCGGCGAGGATGTACATGGCGCTCAAAGGACATGGCGCGACTGTGCGCTACATAACGTTGCCCCACGAGTCTCATGGCTACGCCGCGCGCGAATCGGTGCTACACACTGTGGCCGAGATGCTGAACTGGGCCAACGCGTACCTGAAACCTGCGGGTGGCACCGGGGTTCAGTAGCAACGACCCCCGCGTCGTTGGTGCCCGCCCGCCCTATCGGGCGAGTAGCGCCCCCCGGCCCCTCCCGCCACCGGAACACTCACGAGCGGGGCGCTCGCCGCCAGCGCGACCCCACGAAAGTACCGCGTCCTGTCGTCAAGACGTCCTCCACTACTGGTTTTCTCTGAACTGTCCGCGAAGCATGTTCTCCATGTAGTAGTTCCCCTCGTGGCAGGCATACTCGTAGACCTCGCCTGAGTTCCTTGTCATCGGAACCATGAAGGTCCACGGCTGGCCCCACGTGGCCGGGTCATGCAATGTCACCTCGTACACCAGAGTCGTGTCATCAGTGCGCGTGAACCGCTCGGTCAAACGCAGTTCCCCGGTCGCGCCTCGGAAAGACGGGGCTCTGCGATTGGTCGTCTCGACGACCAGGGTGTCCCCATCCCACCGGCCACGGGAACTCCCGACCCACTGACGGACGTGCGGCGGCAGCTGGGACCGACCGTCGAGCGGCACGATCCGAGCGTCGTGGATCATCTCGTTGAGGATCACGACGTGGTCGGGTGTCTGAAACAGTTGCATGTTGTTGTTGTAGGCACTCGGGGTCATCGGCGGTCCTTGGTTAAACCCAAGAATGCACCGCACCGGCGGATTGAGCTCGTCGATCCAGCCCCCCGGTGACACCTCGTCAGTGCCAACTCCACGCCGCGCTTCTCGTCGCGCCGCGCTCCGCTGCTCGGCGCTCCCGGTCAACGGTGGGATTCGGCCATTCGGCGGGTCCACGATCAGCGATGTGCGTTGGGTCGTCACGGTGTTGCCCCAATCGAACCAGAAGTCGTTGTAGGGCACCACACGACCAGTCTGTCGCGCCTCGGCTTCCGCATCAGCCAGGTCCGCGACTTTCGCGACGAATCACCGCTTCCGAGAACGTGGCCGCCTCCTCCGTAGTAAAACGCTCTTGGTCGGCGAGATCTTCGGGTCGCTCCATCGGTGTGAGACTACGGAAATCCCAGACACCCTGCAGGTCTGGTGTTCCCCACGGCGTGACCGGTGCCGGTGTTTGAGCCGCCGCCGGCACCCACACACACGCCACGCCCGCCATCGCTGCGCCGACCATCGTGCACCATCGACTCTGCATTGGTCCCCCCTTACGTGATGGACGACTCTCCAGGGTTCGAAACAATCGTTCCGCTGGTGGTGATCCGGCCGTCTGCGTCACACTCGAGAAACACGGTGAAACGCGCGAAGCGGCGCCGCAAGTGCCGATGAGGGGCATTCTACGCCCGTCAGGACACTGCGGTCAGCTCCCGGCGGTCTCGACTCGATCCTTCAGGTGCCCCAGGAAGCGCAGGAGGTTCGCCGGTCCATGAGTTGCCGCCGCGTGCACGCGTCTCAGGTGCAGCGACTCGTATGCGTGACCCACGAGGTTGCGGAATCCGACTGCCCGGACCAGTCGGTCGGCCACGTCGCCGTCAACGACGTCGGCTCGTTCGAGCCTTCGGAACGCATCGGCGTAACTGGGGGTACCGAGCCGCAGGACCAGGCAGGCAAACATCGCGAGATCGATTACGATCTGCGTCGCTTGCCAGAGACGCCGCACGACCGGGGATCTAGCGACATCACCGCGGCACGAAATGCGTTGCAAGACGGTCCGGTGGTCCACGCTTGGGGTGCCTGCCGATGCCGTACATTCCGGCCCGAGCCGCTGCACGGCCACCCGGAGTCCAAGTCCGGGCACCGGGACCGGTGGCATGGGCGACGGCGGCAAGGAAGGTCGCCTCGGAAACAGAGGACGCGTTAGAGAGCCCCCGGGCGCAGCCCCCCCCTGTGCCGTTATCATGATGCTCCCTATCGGACCCAGCTGAGTGCCACAGCTCAGCGGGAACCAGGGCAACTCGTACCCTCGACAAGGAGCGACGATGAGTACATCTGGCCGGGCAGTCTCGGTGGTCGTCTTCGTGGTCGCGCTGTGCTCTTTCATCGCCGGCGTCGGCACCACCGTCGCTCAGCCTGCGTCCGAGTTCGTGCCGGTGACGGACGCCGTGTTGCAGAACCCGGATCCCGACGATTGGCTCATGTGGCGTCGGACGCTGGACAGTTGGGGATACAGCCCGCTCGATCAGATTGACCGTGGCAACGTCGACAACATCCGGATGGTCTGGACCCGCGCGCTTGGCGCCGGCAGCCTGCAGCAGGGCACACCGCTCGTCTACAACGGGGTCATGTATATGCCGAACCCACGCGACGTCATCCAGGCGATCGATGCAGTCACGGGCGATCTCCTCTGGGAGTATCGTCGCGACCGTCCCGACGATCTGGCCGACTACATGATCGGAAGCCTGATCGACACGAACCGTAACCTGGCGATCTACGGCAACCTGATCATTGACACCAGTGCCGACGACTTCGTGTTTGCCCTCGATGCGGAGACCGGCGAGCTGGTCTGGGAGACCCAGATCCTCGACTACACAGTGAACCCGGCCAATCAGACCTCGGGGCCGATCGTCGCAAACGGCAAGGTCATCTCCGGTCGAAGCTGTGCGCCGAAGGGGGGACCGAACGCCTGCGTCGTCGTGGCGCACGACGCGACGAACGGACAGGAGCTGTGGCGGCGCCGCCTCATTCCGGCACCGGGTGAGCCAGGCAACGAGACCTGGGGCAACGTGCCGTTCGAGGAACGGAGGCACGTGGGCGCCTGGATGGTGCCAAGCTTCGACCCCGAGCTGAACATGATCTACATCGGGACGTCGGTCACCTCACCCGCCCCAAGTTTCTGCTCGGTGGCACCGACAAGACACACCTGTATCACAACTCCACCCTGGCGCTGGATGCCGACACCGGAGCGATCGTCTGGTACTACCAGCACATGAACGACCACTGGGATCTCGACCATCCGTTCGAGCGATTGCTCCTCGACACCGTCGTGGCGCCAGACCCGGCGACGGTGCCATGGATCAACCCGCGGCTTCGGTCCGGTGAAGTGCGGAAGGTGGTGACCGGCATTCCGGGGAAGACGGGCATCGTCTATACCCTCGACCGCGCAACCGGAGAGTTCCTGTGGGCGACGCCGACCGTTGCGCAGAACGTGATCACGGGCATTGACGGCACGACCGGCGCGGTGTCGCTGAACGGTGAACTGGTCTTCGAGCGTGAGGGTGAGGAAGTGTTGATCTGCCCCACGTTCGTCACTGGCGGCAAGGACTGGGAGGCAGGCGCCTACAGCCCGCTGACCAAGATGATGTATTACCCGCTCCGCAACGCTTGTGCGCGGATGCTGGCCACCACCGAGGGCGGGGTGACGCTGTACGCGTTGGCCAAGCGCGACCAGATCGCCCCCGGCACCGATCAGGTGGGGACCGTCCAGGCCATCTCGGCCGAGACGGGAAAGATCGAGTGGGTGTATGAGCAGCGGGCCGGGACCACCTCGCTCGTGGCGACCGGGGGTGGGCTGATTTTCGGCGGCGACGGCAACGGGCGGTTCCGAGCGTTCGACCAGGACAACGGCGACGTATTGTGGGAGATCAATCTCGGATCGTCGGTCACCGGATTCCCCATCACCTACGCGGTGGACGGTACCCAGTATGTCGTGGCCAGCACCGGGTCATCCTTGAGCTCGCGCGACAACATGCGACTGACCCCGGAGCTTGTGCCCGGCACCGCGAACAACCTGTTCGTGTTCGCACTGCCCTGAACTCATCAGGTTCGATTTGTCACCGTCGATTCGGCGGTTCGACTTGAAGTGCTCGATTGGGCTGGTGTGGGACGGCCGGTCGGGTTTGTCGGTTGCTATCTGACCGGACACGTGTACGACAACATTGCGCCGAAACTGACCGCCCAGTTTCATGTGTACGCCGTGGGGTCTTCGAAGTCATTCAATCATGAAGCAGGGGCGAATCAGTCAGACGGCTCTCAAGGTGGCGCTTGGCTTGGTCACGTTGAGCGTGAAGGACGGCTGGGCGCGACGGCTTCCTCCCGGCCTGGTGGACGTCAGCGAGCGACTCCTCCTGGCCTCGGGGTCACCCGGCTACGGCCCGCGCTTGATGCGTGCGTCCAAGCAGCGGTGGATGATCCGCGTCTACGAGATCCAGGATCTCATGATACCGGGGCAGTTCGAGGGCTTCGGCCACCGCAAGATCTTCACGCAGCAGCAGGTGGAGGCCGCGATCACGCAGGGAGCGCGACAGGTGCTGGTAGTGGGGGCTGGCTTCGACACCCTTTGCCTGAGACTCGCGCCGCAACACAGCCACGTACAGTTCTGTGAGGTCGACCATCCCGCGACGTCTGCGGCGAAGGCCAGAGGTGTCGCGCTCGAGGGTCAACCGGCGAACATGACCCAGATCGCGGCCGATCTCGGCGAGCAGGCCCTCTCGAAGGTCTTGTCGAAGGACGGTCGCTGGCAATCCTCACTGCCCTCGGTGCTTCTGGCAGAGGGCCTCTTCCAGTACCTGACGGACGATGAAGTGCGAGGCCTGCTGACGGACGCGGCCACCTGCACGTCGCCCGGAAGCCGGTTCGTGTTCACACACGCGATTCCCGGTGACCGCATGCTGCTCTCGTTCCTGACGCGCCTCATCGCAGAACCGTGGAAGTCCGCCGTGCGAAGCGAGGACCTACCCGAGTACGTCGAAGGGACCGGATGGACGATGATGTCAGACGTCGACGCCGACTCAGCGCACGGGGTCGAACGGTATGCCGTAGCTGAGCGGCGCTGAATGCTCAGTCGCGAGACTGACCGAGCAGCGCCCAAACAGCGCAACGCTAACTTATCGAAACGGTCCGTCCCGTCGTGGCGTCACGGGCGCGAGCACATTCGTCTTCCGCGCCGCCATGGTCTAGCAGCCCGTGGCAGAAGCCCCGATTCGTAAATCGATGGGTGGGTGTTCGTGACACCGCGTCCG
>Ga0066376_10005904_pt1 | contig 10234 bp, 11 predicted proteins | sample Knorr_S15_td_Bot_FD_77009 | JGI IMG/M metagenome (GOLD analysis project Ga0066376, IMG submission 77009) | Marine microbial communities from Southern Atlantic Ocean transect - Knorr_S15_td_Bottom_ad_5009_LV_A | ecosystem: Environmental > Aquatic > Marine > Oceanic | place: Southern Atlantic... | reverse complement strand
GGGAAGTGAACATGCGATAGGGTTCTTGCGTTCCTTTGGTAACGAGATCGTCAATGAGCACGCCGATATAACTATCCATTCTTGTCAACAGAAACGGTTTGCGTTTTTGCGATTTAAGTGCGGCGTTAATGCCTGCCATCAATCCCTGGCACGCTGCCTCTTCATAACCGGAAGTCCCGTTGATTTGCCCTGCGTGAAATAGTCCGCTCACCCGTTTTGTCTCGAGAGAAGGCGTGAGCTGTGTCGGCGGAACAAAATCGTATTCCACCGCGTAACCGGGAAGCACGATCTCGGCGTTTTCCAATCCGGGAATCGTTTGCACCAGTTGTCGCTGCACTTCTTCATCGAGACTGGTGGAGATTCCGTTGGGGTAAATCCAGTCGGTGTCCAGACCTTCCGGTTCGAGGAAAATATTATGCGAATTTTTATCGGGGAACTTTACCACCTTGTCTTCAATAGAAGGACAATAGCGCGGCCCCACACCTTCAATGATGCCGCTGTATAACGGCGACAGGTGCAAATTGTTGCGAATAACTTCTGCCGTTTTTTCGTTAGTCGCGGTGATATGGCAAGGCACCTGTTTGCGGTCGATCCGTAAAGTGGAAAAAGAAAAGGGACGCGGTATCGTGTCGCCATCTTGCACGATGCATTTGGAAAAATCGATGCTGTCTTTTTTAAGTCGCGGTGGCGTGCCTGTTTTCAAACGACCGAGCTCGAATCCTGCCGCGAGAAACGATTGCGATAATTTGGTCGATGGCTTTTCACCCACGCGCCCTGCGGGACGGCTGTTGAGCCCGATATGAATACGTCCGTTTAAAAAAGTCCCTGTGGTGATGACCACGGTAGCGGATTGCAATTCCATTCCACTGCCCGTGCGTATTCCTCTTACTTCATTGTTTTCGAAAATCAGTTCATCGACTTCTTCATAAACAAGTTCCAGGTTGTCTGTGTTTTCGAGAACCCGGCGCATGGCGTTTTTGTATTGGTGCTTGTCGGCCTGAGCACGGAAACCATGAACAGCAGGCCCTTTGGAAGAATTCAATAACCGGAACTGGATGCCGGTTTCATCGATGACCTTCGCCATCTCGCCACCGAGGGCATCGATCTCACGTACAATATGTCCCTTGCCCACCCCGCCGATGGCAGGGTTGCACGGCATCAGCGCGATCTTATCCGCTTCGAGAGTGATCAACGCCGTGGCGCAACCCATTCGCGCCGAGGCCAAAGCCGCTTCACATCCTGCGTGACCGCCTCCTATTACTATGACATCGTATCTATTCATGTTATCTTGCACCAGATTTATTCGGGGGGCTTATTTTACAATAAAACTCCACTTTTTTAGAAAGAATAAACAAAACAAATGGATCTACAAGCGGTAAACAGGGACGTCAAACGCGAGTTCGAAGAGGAATGGGCGGAAACCTCGGTTGCGGCTCTTTTAGAAACCAATAAATACCCGCGTACAAAAGAAGAATTCGCCTGCCTTGAAAAGTTTCTCCCCAAAAATGACCTCATCCTGGAAGCCGGATGCGGTCTCGGACCCAAACTCATTCACTTTGATAATAAAAATTATCGGATATTAGGAATCGACTACATATTTTCCGCTCTCAAGCAGGTTAAAAAATATAAGTCCGATCTGGTTCTCGCGCAGTCCGATGTGCATGCACTGCCCTTCCCCGAATCAACTTTCGGCGCTTACCTTTCCTATGGTGTGGTCGAACATTTTCCACAAGGGCCGCAAGATGCGATCTTCGAAGCGTATCGGGTTTTAAAACCCGGCGGACTTATTTTTATGATGGTCCCTGCCGCAAACCCGGTAACGCATTTCGTTTATGACGACCAAAACTTTCTGCATAAATTAAGAAGGAATGGCCTGGTAAGAAAGCTCATGGGCAAACCCCCGCTGCAACCCCAGGAGGAACACCTGACCTATTTCAAATTGCATGGCAGGGATGAGATGCGCATCATTCTGGAGACATCGAAGTTCAACATCATTCACGAGCAACCGATGAGCCACAGTTTCAATTTATACCTCGGGTGCGAATGCTTCCACAAAGATACTAATGGCAGAACCAACCGTCTTGCGGAAGGGCTGGCAGCCGTGCTGCGAAAATTTTTCCCCTGGTCTTCCTGCAACTACCTTTTATTCGTTGGCAAAAAATAAGTCTTAAATTTTGCGATTGGTTTTTTGCGAACCCATTAGCAGGAGCTTTAACTTTAATGATAAGGAATCATCTGCTGTGGCAGAACCTTTGAGGTGGCGGAATGTGGAACGTAGCAATCCTGTAAGGAAAGTTACCTTATATAGAAAGCGTAAAACTCCATTCCAGAAACAGGAATAATATTTGGCATAAAAATACAGGTTGCTGCGGTACGCCGCTATTATTACCTTCTTCCGGTGGCGATCCTGGTGGGTACTCTGGCCGTGCAAATGCTGCACCGAGGTTTCCGGAAAAAAACAGATCTTCTTGCCGAGTTTTCGGGCCCTTCGACAAAGATCATCTTCTTCGTTGTATAAAAAATAATTTTCATCCATCAGACCGATGGACTCGATCAGGTCTCGGGTCACAACAAAACAACAACCGGAAATCACTTTCGCCTCCTTCGCTCGCATAGCGCCCATTTTTTTTAGTTCGCTGGCAGGGTCATAAAGTCCCATGATTTTCAAGGCCGCGTCCTGCGGAGTGTCTTCCCACAAGCGAATGGGACAAGGTTGATTGTTCTCATCAACAATGCCCGCTCCGAGAATGGAAAAATCCGGATGCGCCTCCATGAAATCGGTAATTTTTTTAAAGCTGTTTTCGGTTAAAAGGGTATCCGGATTCAGGAACGCGATCTTCCGGCCTTTCGATTCGACAATCCCCTGATTATTGGCTGTCGAAAATCCCCGGTTGTCTGCATTAGAAATCACCTGCACTTCAGGGAAAAGCTCCACCACCGCTGCCACCGTTCCATCTTCCGAATCGTTATCGACAACGATCACTTCATAAGAAATTTCCTGAGTGTTTTTTTTAATGGACCCCAAACAGCGCAACAGAATTTCGCGGGTATTAAAACTGACAATGACCAGAGTGATGTCTATTTGGGCAGGCTGTGGAAATTTGAAAACAGGTGGGTTCATTTTTCTCTGGCTTGTTTAAATCAATGGAGGAAAACCTATAGTAAAAAGCCTGGAAAACTCTTTTAGCCTTACGGGCACCGACCCATTGCCACCGGCGGCTCGCCGGTTAGCCCATTATGAATTTGCGGTCGGCCAAAAAATTGCCATTGGTATCGTAATACTCTTTCAGGTTATGCCAGCTTAAATGGATATCGCAGTCCTGACAGATGGCAACGTCAAACCGTTTCCGGTTCGTCATCTGATCGCGGTATTTTTTCATCTTTGGTCCGTTCCATACTTCAGTGATGGAATTGGATTTCAGATCGCCGACAACGGTCTGGGAAAACATATCGGCGCAACAAAGCACAACATTACCGTCCCAATACACAACCATCCACTTCCACAATTGTGTGCAGGGAGCAACGTTGGTCTGGTTGAACCGCTTGTGCGTGTAACGCGTTTTATTGTTGGTGGAAATTTCGTATTCTTTGACAAAGGATTCTTTATCGAGCTTGCCGGCCCAGTTGGAAATAATATTGTCATCGATGGAGTTCAGCACCACAGAACAATCGTGGGAAGTGATTATTTTAAACAACTCTTGTTGCATCGTTTCTTCGACTGTCTTCAGAGTTTTGATGCGAATGTTGACGGCAACAGGTCGCGCCGCTTTTTTATTGGCTTCGAGAAAACTCACGATATTATCGCGCACCACATCGAAACTCATTTTTTTCACATCTTCAAAAGTCTGTTTGTCGAGTTCATCGAGACTGATGTCTACCCCGACCCCATGCTCAAGAAGTGTGGGAACGATTTTATCGTTGAGGAAAAATCCATTCGTCAGGACCTCGACCTTATGAATTTTAGGATAGCGTTGCAGATATTCAATACGTTCCTGCATAAACTTATCCATCAACGGTTCACCAAACGTTCCAAACGTCAGCACGCCGCCGCGGCTTCCAAAATCGTCAATGATCTTGCGATACACATCCATATCCATCGCCCCGACATTTGTCAGGTCCGGATTCGGGCACCAGACACATTTCGCGTTGCAACGATTGGTAATGTCGATCAGCAAAGCCCCCGGCCATTCCTCCAGCGTTTTTGCCAGGGGACGAACAGCACCATCAAACAGTGGCGAGTCATACACCTTGCGACGAAAATAATCCATCGCCGGGAAAAATGGAATCTTCTTGATCCAGTTTTTTATTGGATTGTCGCTCGTCGGATTCGCGTTATTTGGTGGAATAGCAGGAGTGGCTTGCATTTCACCCAATTCTGCGGCTTTTTCTATTTTTTCCAGAGTGGAAGTATCGTTCATGAAAAGACCTGAAAGTTTCCTGTCTTAACGGATATTTTAACCGATTTCTTTATATAGAAGCGATTTTCCTGCTTTCACTGGGCATATTGATTTTATATGGACAAAATAAAATCTGGATAAGGACTAAAAATAACCCCCTCAAATCCCCATTTTCAGGGAGAAGTTCAGCTTGCCCCCCCCCCTCTCCCCCAGAGGGAGAGGGGGATTTAATAACACCAAAAATACTCATTCAATATGCGACCTGTATAGCTCAACCATACGGTCTGCGGCTTGATTCCATGAAAATTCCTGCTGAACAGCAGATTTTGCGTCTTTTGCCATTTTTTCCGAATTTTGAGGGTTTTCCAAGGCAGCAAGGATGGCCGCCGCCAAAGCATCGGAATCGTTAACGGCAACCAGCGTTCCGGTCACTGCATCTTCAATATTTTCCGGGACGGCACCCGCGCGCGCGGCGATCACCGGCAACCCCGCCGCCATCGCTTCCACCACCGACAAACCAAAACTTTCGATTCGGGAAGGGAAAATACCGAGACTACTTTTAGCCGCCAGCTTTTGAATTTCCAGATTGTTCAACCAGCCGGTAAATTCTATAACATCGGTCAAACCAAGATCAGCGGCGAGAGTTTTATATTCCTGCAAACGATTACCTTCGCCCACTAGAGTCAATTTTACACGGCTAAACTTTTTCGCGACCTTATTTAAAGCAATGAAAAGTTCCGGCAGACCTTTTTCCTCTTCCACCCGGCCCCAGAATAAAAGTTGTGCAGGGGCAACCTGTTCCCGCTCAACTTCAAACCAGGAACTCTCTACTCCGGGTGCAACCAGGCTAACCCGGTCAACGTGATCTTTGCCCAATCCGTTCACAATGAGATCGCGGGAGAACTGGCTGAACGCCACGATGCGGTCGGCCTCCATCATCGCCTGTCGCAACAGATAAGTGTTGATGCTTTTTAAAAATCGGATCGGACTCAACATCCCCGCCAACATCCCGGTCATCGGGATATGTGGCGCGTGCGATGTGAACACATAAGCCGCCTTTGTTTTAGCCGCAATATTTCCCGCACCAAAAGCTTCTTCCGCATTGCCGTGGATGACATCAAACTTTTCTTTCGCCGCTAACGGGGCCAACACTTTCGCAAAAGAGAAAATATTTAAATTGATCGTAGCGAAATCGTGATGCTCTGCCCAATGCACTTTATAGGGAACCTCCACCTCAAATTTTTCATGGGGATACTTCGAATACAAGGCATGCACCTCGTGGCCTTTGACAGATAAAGCACAGGCAAGATGATGCACCGCAAGCTGGCCGCCGCCCTTAAACTCCGACCAAGGAGAAGAATTAATTGTTAAACATATTTTCATAGGTCTATTCCCATAAAGCAGGAAAATGCCATAAAGCATATTATGATAGGTTGGCTCATTTTCAATTTTACGGGAAAAGAGATTGCTTTAACTCCCTCTCCCCTACGAGGGAGAGGGTTGGGGTGAGGGGGGTTTGATAACACTTTCCAAACTCAATAAAGGTTACGAGTTAGAGGAAGCTGCCTCCTTTTCTTTGCGAGATTATATCATCAAAGCATTTTCTGGTGTTTTGGCTGGACAGGGAGGTTGCTTATTCTGCCCTCCTTACGAATAGAAACATCTCGCTCGCGACTTATAAAAAACTTTGCCTCATCAGGTTCCGCAGAATGTTTGGTAGGGGATGCCCGTAACCGGTGCCGGCTCTGCATAAGCTTCGTTCCCCGCGACCTCGTCGAAAGGATGACTCAAAACGGCCAGCAACTTTGCGAAGGGCTCCCTATCTTGCCGATCGACTGCGGCGGCAAGAGCCTCTTCGACCTTATGGTTCCTTGGGATATAGATCGGATTGACCCGATCCATCGCCTGCGCGTTTGTCTCCGCTGCAACTCCATCCTGTTCCAGGCGCTTATGCCAACGTTGCGCCCAGACATCGAAGGCATCCGGCTTTTCGAACAACTGTCGTACTGCATCGCTATCACCGCGCAAGGCTTGAGCGAGACGGCGGAAGACAAGGGTGAAGTCGGCATGTCCTTCTGCCATCACCGATAGCAGATCGTTGATCAGTTCCTGATCGAGAGGGTCTTCCGTTGACAAACCGATCTTCGCCCGCATCCCGGTCAGCCAGTAAGTTTCATAGAGAGGCTGAATACGCTCAACCGCTTCGGTCAGCAATTCGATGGCCCGGGCCTTATCGGGATCGACAAACCGGATCAGCGTTTCCGCCAATCGAGTCAGGTTCCACGACAAGATCACCGGCTGGTTCGCATAAGCATAGCGGCCATGCTGGTCAATAGAGCTGAACACCGTGCCCGGCGCATAGCGGTCCATAAAGGCGCACGGCCCATAATCAATCGTCTCGCCGGAGATCGTCATGTTATCGGTGTTCATCACTCCATGGATGAAACCAATATTCATCCAGCCTGCTATCAGAGCCGACTGGGCATCGGCGACAGCCTCGAAGAATGCCAGATAAGGATTTTCCGCATCGACGGTGTCGGGGTAGTGCCGCGCCATTGCATAATCAGCGAGTTTGCGTACTTTATCGATGTCCCCACCAGCGGCGCCATACTCAAAGGTGCCAACGCGGATGTGGCTCGCCGCAACCCGGGTGAGAATAGCACCGGGCAGAGCGGTTTCCCGATAGACGTCTGCCCCAGTGGTAACGGCCGCCAACGCGCGTGTCGTCGGGATGCCAAGCACATGCATGCTCTCGCCAATCAGGTATTCGCGCAACACCGGGCTAAGAGCCGCCTTACCATCTCCACCACGAGAAAACGGAGTGCGGCCTGATCCTTTCAGTTGGATGTCGCGTCGTCGTTGTCGAGTATCAATCACTTCACCGAGTAGAAGCGCGCGTCCATCCCCCAACTGCGATGCGAAACCGCCAAACTGGTGTCCGGCATAAGCCTGGGCTAAAGGTTGCGAGCCCTCGGGTATTGTATTGCCAGAGAAAATCGCCAATCCCGCTTGCGTATCGAGCGCAGCTGCATCAAGGCCAAGCTCTTCGGCCAGCGCATGGTTGAACTGCAACAGTTTCGGGGTGACCGCCGGTTCCGCCTGGCAGAACTTGAAAAAACCTTCAAGGCTGCGGGCAAAACTATTATCAAAGTTGAATTGCGGGAGGATGTGGGCATCCCCCGTCTCAGTTGAATTTACCACTAACACTCTCCCCGCGTTGCCGCAAAATTTTAAAAGGAGATTATATCATTAAAAGGAGTAACACTTCTCACGAGGCGATTGAATGCTACAATCCAAAACCAATTCAAGCAAAGGAAATTTAGGATGAAGGGAGTTATCGTTTTATTTGCGCTGCTGGTTTCCTGCATCGGCACAACCGTGTTCGCCGGGGAAAGGTGGGAATATTCAGGCGAAAAAGGACCACAACACTGGGGAGAATTGTCATCCGACTTCTCGGCCTGCTCATCCGGTAAAAACCAGTCTCCTATAAACCTCTCCGGATTTATGGAAGGCGCGCTTGCCCCGATAGCATTCAGTTACTCTCAAGGTGGCGTTGCCATTCTTAATAACGGACATACCGTACAAGTCAATTACCAACCCGGCAGTTCCATTTCCGTAAATGGACATTCGTTTGAATTGAAACAGTTTCATTTCCACGCGCCTAGTGAAAACCATATCAATGGCAAATCGTTTCCTATGGAAGCGCATTTCGTTCACGCCGATAAAAGCGGTAACCTCGCCGTGATAGCCGTCATGTTTGAAGAAGGTGCGCAAAATGCGGAACTGGAAAAAGCCTGGCAACAGCTTCCCATGCATAAAGGGGATAACAATGAATTAAAATCTCCAACCTCCGCCACCGCTCTTTTGCCAGCGAAAAAAGACTATTATCGTTTCAACGGATCATTAACCACCCCGCCCTGCTCCGAAGGCGTCTGGTGGCTGGTAATGAAAGATTCCGTTACCGCCTCAAAAAGCCAAATTGCGAAGTTTGCCAAAGCCATTCATCATCCTAACAATCGACCTATCCAACCCACCAACGCAAGAATGATAGTAAAATAACCCCCACTCGGCGTGGGGCCAATAGGTCTATTCCTATAAAGCTAAAAGGGGTTGTTGAGCTTTTTACTATAGTCCGCTAGCATTGCTTCCCCCCCTAGGGGGCGGCGTGGGGGCCAATAGGTCTATTCCCATGAAGCCAATAAATATCGTTAAGCCTTTTTTTAACTTTATCCGCTACCATTCACTCCCGCGGAAGTGGGTCGGGCCATGCCCGGTAGCAATAAGTCTATTTTTTTATAGGGATACAAGCTCCACTTTGCCCCTTTTTTCAATCAAATTATAAGGCTATGACATTTTCTGGAACTATGTTATCCTTACACGGTAAAATAAGGGTTGTTTAATTGTAGTGTAAGTAAATTCCTTCTAGTTTCTCGCCTGAAGCAAACCGTTTTTTGTGGTTCTCTAAAAGTCATTACACCCATACCAGCCCTATTCAAAAACAGGGAAGACTTTATCCAGATTATCTGGAAGTCTATTCCCATTAGCAGGAGAGTATTTTTATGTCAGTAGGAACAGTAAAATGGTTTAACGAAAGTAAGGGTTATGGATTCATTGAGTCTGAAAGCGGCAAGGATCTTTTTGTTCATTTCTCAGAAATTCAAGGAGATGGATTTAAAACGCTGGTAGAAGGCCAAGCGGTCGAGTTCGAAGAAGGTATGGGCCAGAAAGGTCCGCAAGCCACCAACGTAGTTGGCAAATAAGAACCCAACATCTGGCAGGGTTTTAACATAAACCTGCTGGAGTTTTTCTTGGTTTAAACTTAAGTGAAAAGGCTCAGCCAAATTGGCTGGGCCTTTTTTCATTTCTACCGCTGAAATGTAGTAAGGAACTGAGCATTAACCCTTTTGCGAATAATTGAAATCCCCTTTGGGGCGCATGAGGCCAGATCATGTGTGATATACCCTCCTAATCTTTCATGCCCGGCACGGGTATAACGGAACAATCATTGAAAATTAAGAGTCTAATTAAGGCTCAACAATATTTTTTTTAAGGTAAGTACGAATGCCACCACCTCATCACATTCTTGTTTCGGAACCTGTAAAGTTTCCATAGTCGCACCTGCATGCTCCAGGAAAATTGTCCAATCACTTTCACTGATTTTCATCCCTTTATGCGTTGTCATCATATCCCGGCCTGCGTAATACATAGGACCCCCTCGGAACATAAAAAATCTATCAGCAATTGCTTTTCTCGAGCAATACCATCGTCTCCCCGATTTTGCCAAAAGCGGCCTAATTCAGGGTCACCTTGCAAACGAGAAAGCAAGTCATTTGCAAAGCTAGTAAGACCGTCATAACTACCAAGACGTTCATAAAGAGATTGCTGATTCATTATTTTCTCCAATTATTTTATCTATTGATCTTTTGGGTTATACAGGATTTGGAATTTTTTCTACAATATAGGTAAAAACAGAATTTTTATAAAAAATTTTGTTCCCTTCTGGTGGGATCAGGTGTGATTGCAATCCATTCGGTATGTGGTGGAATGCAGTAAGGGACTCAGCATTGAATCTTTTGCGAATAATTGAAACCCTCTTTGAGCCACATGAGTTGGGATCATGTGTCAGGAATCTCTTCGGCAAAGAGAGGCAGCTATCGGCCAAAAGCGGACATTCAATTATTATTTGAAAACCCAAGCGGGGCTAAAGATCGCCTCGAAGACTCTAACAAACTTTCTTGAACGTATCGCCCGGCTTTATACCCCTGCGGGGCATGAAGGTTAAGGAAGAGGATATAACAAGAGCAAGGTGCAACTGTTAGACGCATCGGGCAATACGT
>Ga0066376_10005902_pt1 | contig 10237 bp, 10 predicted proteins | sample Knorr_S15_td_Bot_FD_77009 | JGI IMG/M metagenome (GOLD analysis project Ga0066376, IMG submission 77009) | Marine microbial communities from Southern Atlantic Ocean transect - Knorr_S15_td_Bottom_ad_5009_LV_A | ecosystem: Environmental > Aquatic > Marine > Oceanic | place: Southern Atlantic... | reverse complement strand
TTAATCAATGTGGATGCTGATTTAAAAAAGGGGACTAAAATTGAATATGGAGATGTGGAACTCATCTGTTTTTCTGTGACTAGGAATGGAGATTACCATGGCCCCAGAAGAGTTCAGCTTTCGTGCATAGTGGGAGATGTTAATGAATATAGCACGTTCATAGAGGAGGCATATATACCCCATTTTCTTGAAACAAAGTCAATAGAATCTGAGGATGTAAAAATTGTCATCTAATCGTACTTGTCCGGTTTGTAGATCTAGTTTGTTTTCTCGACATTGTAAATATGTGTGTCCAAATCATGGTGTGGTATACGATTGTAGCGATCCATTTGTTTGAATTTTAAAGAGAATACAGTTTTATCAATAAATGTTTTAAATTGGGGAGAACTTACTATAGGTTGATGGAAGATAGAGCTCTTGAAGATGGGATATTATTTTTAACCCAAGGTAAAAAAGAAATGACACTATCAAAAGCAATTGGTCTGATTGAGATAGTGACAAAGGATCCTCATTTAACACGCCAGATATTGGAAGAGGCAGAGAGAAGAGGCGTGATAAAAAGGGATGGTACGAGGATTAGACTATTGGATAACGTTTCGGGAGATTACAGAAGTAAAGTAAAAACAAAATCGGGAGAATTCATATGTGGACGGTGTGGCTCTAGGCTTTCAAAAGGATATTTTATCGTAAGTAATGGTAGAGAGTGGGGACCATTTGGTCCCACTTGTGTGAAAAAGATAATTGGATTTTAAGATATGCCCCGAGCCGGAGTCGAACCAGCGACCTCCACATGTCCCAGACCACGAGAATGAAAATTTGCATTCTCTTTGTCCCTATGAGTGTGGCGCTATAACCTCTAAGCCATCGGGGCACATTTCATAGATGGTTGCTAAGTACAAATAATGGCTTCGAATAGATTGGAAGACGGTCATGGATATTACTTTATAGGTGGATAAGAGTTATGTGCAAAGGTGGCGACCTCTTAGCATGGACATTCCGAGTTTGCTATCAGATTCAATTAAGGAGGGGGAAAAAATTATTTCCCGAGTGTTGATAGCTAGTGGTACGCATATGATTACTACGACCGAACGTGTATTTATACATCGAGAAGAAGGGATAATTAACAACGAAATATTTGAAGAGTATAGTCTTGGTGTAGATCAGATTTCTGTTTTTTCGGATAGGAGAAAGGCGAGAATCGTACTCAATTATGGATTGGAAGGAACGCGAGAATTCTCGGTTTATGCAAAGTATTATGACAGAATTGTAGATCCACTAGTTCGAGGAGTGATCAAAGCAACAAGAGTAGTAGAACCAGGAGAGCTAATCAGGCAGGTATATCGATATGGTCAGCTGACAATTGTGCTTACAGATAAACAATTTTTGAAACATATTGGGGTGGCCCTTTGGAGTAGGGATTATGAGAGTTATCAGTACGAAGATATAGCTAGAATCGACATTGAGAAAGGAGGAGCTTCTGCAGAAATTCTTATTGAATATAAAGGAAGAATGCATAGAATTAAAACGGATAAGGAGCGTGCCAGGCTTGTCTGTGTTCAAGCACGAAATGGGCTTGCGTTATATCGAGGTTTCAAAGACTATCAAGAATATGAAAAAATGATTCCGTCCATTTTTTCGGATGGATCTATAGATAGAATTTCCCCATCTGTTTTTGGGGATGGGTCGATAGAGACAATATCTAAAATTTCAAAAGATGATCAGATGGTCATAGCAAGTGAGGAGTCAGAGCCAGGAAGATCCCATCATGTAAAAACGGAAGATGTTCGGAGGAAACTTCTGCAATTGGAAGGGTCGATGATAGCACATAAAAAAGACACTGGAAATAGAATTAGAGAAATAAAAGACATGTTAGAAAGTCTATGATGCCAATGATGTTTGTTTCGAAGTGCTTAAAAGGGTCGACAGCTGCATGAGGAGTACAGATTCGTCGGGATGCGGAACCGGCGGGGCGCCTGTATAACTCAGGTTGATGCGGGATGTGGCTTTCACGGCTGAACCGTTAAGAATCCGCGAGGTTAGCAAATGTCAAGAAGCTTTTACACATATATTAGAGAAACGTGGAAAGATCCTAAAGAAGGCAAACTGAAAGAACTTCAATGGGAACGATTACAAGAATGGAGAAAACAAGGATCTATTGTTCGGTTGAATAGACCGACACGTCTCGACAGGGCGAGATCTTTGGGTTACAAGGCGAAGCAGGGGATTTTAGTGGTGAGAGTTAGTGTTAGAAAATCCTCAGCACGTATACAGAGACACAAAGCGGGTCGTAGATCGAAAAGGCAAGGTGTTCACCGATTAACACGGGCGAAAAGTAGGCAGAGAATAGCCGAAGAGCGTGTGGATAGAAAATATCCTAATTTGCGTGTTTTGAACTCATACATGGTGGGTGTGGATGGGTCTAGAAAATGGTTTGAAGTTATTCTTGTAGACCCGAATCATGCGGCGATTCAAAATGATAAAGATCTAAATTGGATCTGCGCTGATGGGCATAGAGGAAGAGCCCATCGGGGTCTTACTAGTGCGGGGAAGCGAGGAAGAGGATTGCAAAAAAGAGGTAAAGGATCGGAACACACTAGACCGAGTAGAACTGCGAATAGAAAGAAATAGATTTTTAGATCCTAATACGGGTGATTTATTTGTTCGGGGAATCTCACTGTGTGCAGAAGATGCCAATTGATCCTAATTTTGACCAGAATAGAGAAGTATCAGGAGAAGAAAACGGGGTTAAGATCTGGGGCTCAGTTGATAAACCAGATCAACTGGGAATTCATGGAACGCATGTGGCTGTGGATTTCGATATATGTATAGCAGATGGTGCTTGTTTGGAGGACTGTCCCGTTGATGTTTTTGAGTGGGTAGATGCACCGGGGCACCCAGAAAGTGAGATTAAAGCTAATCCAATAAACGAGGCACAATGTATTGATTGTATGTTATGTGTAGATGTATGTCCTGTGGACGCTATTGACGTAGACCCGGGTAGAGCTGGAAGGATATAAACTGCAAACCAAGTACATCTGAATTTTCTGAAGCAAAATCGAAGGTATTATATGCTATTGAGGCTGGAAGAATTAGTTACGTTTACACCCTATGGAAGCAGATACAAGAATGATGGATAACAACAGTTCTAACATCGATATTGTTGTATTAACAAAGGGCGTGCCAGACTTCCGAGAAGGAAAAGTTTCGTTTGATGAACATGGGCATTTGGAAAGGGGAAAAACTCCGACGGTCATGAATCCTAATGATCGTTTTGCGCTGAAGGCTGCTTTGCAAACAAAAGTTCGCAGTGGTGGGAAAATTACAGTGATGAGCATGGGACCTCCAGGATATAAAGAAATATTACAAGAGGCCATGAACATTTACGCTGATGATCTATACTTGCTATCAGATCGAGAAATGGCGGCCGCAGATACATGGGCCACTTCAGTAACTATTTGCACAGCGATCGAAAAGCTCGATCCAAAACCGAACATAATTTTTGCAGGATTTAAAACTGCAGATGGGGAGACAGGACATACGGGTCCCCAGACTAGTTGGGCACTTCAATGGCCAATAATAACACATGTGGTTAGCATAGATGTTGATTCGGATGGGGGAAAAATAACGGCGAAACGACTAGTTCAAGGAGACATTAAAGAAGTAGAAACTGTAGAAGCCGAATTACCTTGTTTTATCATACCAGATCCAGAATTTGAAGCCGAATATCCAAAAGCATCTCACAGACTCAGATTGCAGAAATTAACTGAAGAGACACAAGAGAGGGCCATATCTTACGAAGAAACATTGACCGTGTGGGATCATAAGGAACTAAATTTGGATCCAGATTATATTGGACTAGATGGATCCCCAACAATTGTAGGGAGAGTAGATCCAATTCCAAAAGCACCTGCAGAAAGGGAAGCTACAATTATCAATTTTAAAAATAAAAAAGAAATGGAAGAGGTACTAGGGGTAATGGCCCCATTTGCAGGAGAAGACTGAAATGTCAATTGATCCAGCGAAATTCACAGTTGGTAAATTGGTAGAAGAGATTTCAGATGTGGAGAATGTAGAAAGATTAAAAGAGATTTTAGTGGCAGAGGAAAAAAGCAAAAATCGCAAGGGGGCGATAAAAGTAATTCGGGGACGAATTGAATTGATCGGTGGAGAAAAAAGAGCGGAATTGGGGGAATTTGATCCGAATGCGCACAGTATTCCAGAAATGGGTGCTGCGATTAGAAAAATAGAAAATGTAGCGACATTAAAAACGATTCTGGATTTGGAAAAGGCCGGAGAAAATAGAGTAAATGCGGTGGTTTTGATTGAGAGTAGAATAAAAAAATTCTCGGAGACATCTAAAGAGGAAAAACTAGATCTTCAGGAGTTATCAATTGCAGGAATAGCAAATGCAATACGGGGGATTGAAGATGCAGATGAATTGAGAGCGTTACTTGCTCAAGAAGGGTTAGGTGAGAATAGAACCTCAGTTAAAAAACAAATCCAAAATAAGGTAGAATCAATAGAAGGGATTACAATAGATGAGCCGATAGAATATGTCCCACCGGAAGAAAAATATCCACATCTAAGCCATCCAACTTCTGATAAAAAACATGTTCGGTCTTTAAAAGAAGGAAAATACGAAGACATGTGGGTGTATTGTGAAACGCAACGGGGAGAGCTAATTGATGTGTCTAAAGAGATGTTAGGAAAAGCACGAGAATTGATGAATCAATATAATGGAGATTACAAAACTAAAGAGAAAGTTGTGGCTGTTTTAATTGGAGAAAACGTTGCACGATTGGCAGAAGAATGTATTGCTCATGGGGCAGATATTGTAATATATGCAGAAGACAAACGATTGAATCGGTTCCTTCACACACCCTATACAAAAATTTTCTGTGACATGTCTCGCTCCAGGCCCGCGTGGAAAAAATATGATGAGCCAAGATATGTAATTTTCCCTGCAACGAATAATGGGAGAGACCTCTCCGCTCAAGTGCAAGCAGAACTAGATTCGGGATTGGCTTCAGATTGTTCAGGATTGTACATAGAAGATATAGTAATCTCAAATCCGGTAAAGACTGGAAGACCAGGGACAAAGAAGAAATTTGAACGTGTACTGCACATGAAAAGACCTGATTTTTCGGGATTTGAATATTCGACCATTCTCTGTTTAGATAATCCGCATAGAGAGTTTCATCCCCAGGGTGCATCAGTTATTCCGGGGAGTTTCTCCATCAAAAAACCAAATTCTAGTAGAGAGGGAAAAATAGTTCTCCACGAGATGGTGATTGATGAGAAATGGTTGGATGTTTCCATCCTAGGTAGTGAAAACGTGGAAACTGGAATAGACTTGTCAGAGTACGAAGTGGTTGTATGTATGGGCAGGGGGATTGGGAAAAATCCCACAGGTGGAATTGATCTAGGACTGGAACTTGTAGGTATGTTTGATAATGCAGCCTTAGGGATTACGAGAGGAATAGTAACATCATCGTATACATTTGAGGGAAGAGTAGAACAATACGCTAAAGAAGAAAGACAGATAGGAGAGACCGGTCAAGTAATAAAACCAAAATTGTACATTGGTGCAGGAGTTTCAGGAGCCATACAGCACAAAATAGGTATGGGAGAATCAGAAATTATAATTGCGATAAATGAAGATGAAAATGCCAATATCCGAGATTTTGCAGATTATTTCATAAATGGAGATTTATTTGAAGTGATTCCTAAAATGATAGATGCGTTGAGTGCCGGGAAGGGAAATTTAGAAAAGTACATAAAAGGGGAAAAAAATAATGCATGAGTATGAACACTATGAAGCGATAGTAGTAGGAGCAGGGCCAGGTGGCGCTGCTGCTGCTGCAGTATTGGCACAAAATGATATTGAAACGATTGTATTGGAGAGAGGAGTAGAGCCAGGATCGAAAAACGTATCTGGCGGATTGATATATGCAGAAGAATCCTCACCATATACTATTGACGATCTCTTTCCAGAATTTAGAAAATTTGCTACAGAGAGACCAATAACTGAATATAAGCTGCACAACATATCTGGAAAAAAAACAGCTACGTTTGACCTCAAAGGACTTCATGAATCTGATACTGAGTGGTGTGATTCAGTTCTTAGGCGGAAGATGGACTCTTGGCTTGCAATAGAAGTTCAGGATATGACTCAAGAAACAGGAGGGGGCCTGCTAAATGGGATACACGTTAACGGAGTATTGAGGGACGAGAATGGTAAAATTGAGGGAGTAACGTGTGACGAAATAGACCCTATCACAGCGGACGTGGTCATTGCAGCTGATGGAGTGACATCAGAGTTAGCTCGTTCATCTGGATTAATGAATTGGGAGCGTCCAGAAGAATGGTTCCAGGGTGTAAAGGTTGTTGTAGACCTACCAGAAGTAGATAATATATTTGGCTTAGAACCAGACACAGGGATTGCTCACTTGTTTTCAGGAGATCTTTTCGATGGGGTTCGTGGGGGAGGGTTCTTGTATACCAATCGAGAAACATTGTCGATTGGGACTGTGTTCCATCTAGACAGTATTATGGAGAAAGAAGCTGAAACTCAAGAATTGTTGAATAAGTTGATAACCCATCCCCTATTGGGCCAGTGGATAGACGAAGAGTATTGTGAACTAGAATATTCAGCGAAGCTAGTTCCAGATTCGAAAAAGGCCGCAAATCCAACTCCACATCTAGATCGGCTCTTACTCGTGGGGGATGCAGGAGGACAAATGCAAGCTCAAGGTCCGATAATAAAGGGCATGAATCATGCGGTTACAGCGGGTGCACTCGCTTCTGAAGCATTTGTAGAGATGCGCGAGAAGGGATCGATTGACAAAACGGGGGAAAGGTATGAGTTGAAACTTCGTCAAACAGGAGTTATGAATAAACTTCGACCCCCGATGTATAGCGTGGTTAAGGCAATTGGAGAGAATAAAATTGCCACTGCAATTGTAGATGGATTAGTGACTTCTCCAATTGGCCGAGGGGCCATTCGGGTGATAGGAGATAGGATGGAAAAGTTGTACAACATACCTATCTTGTCAATGGCAATACCAGATACATCGACCCCATATGTTACGCTTCCAACAGTAATTGGAGAAGAATTGGGCACAGTTATTAAGAGTAAAAATTCAGTTAAACCTCCAGGGTTGGCAGAGAGGATTGGCAAACTAGCATATGATACAGACATAGGAAAACCACATATCAAGCTTATAGATAACTCATATGCAGCTAGTGGTGGTGCGGTGACTGCATGTCCAGTGAGTGCCGTTGGTTTTGGGGGCGGTTGTTACCGAGTAGAAGAAGCAGAGATTGATGGAAAAATTGAACTTCGGGTTAGTTTAGATACGCAACCTTGTATTGAATGTGGCACATGTGCAGTCGTGGCGAGAACCGAATGGAATAATCCAAGGGGAAACAAAGGTGTCGAGTTCAGACACGGATGAAAAATTAAAGGAATTTTCTGAAAGAATTGAAACTCTTAGTGGGACACTTCAAGATGAAATCAAAGTGACTCGGGGAAAAAATAATGAAGAAATTAGACAGAAAAATGCCGCAATAGAATGCCTTACGAAAGGCTTTGGCCCTTCTGTTGCGATATATATAGAAGCTAGATTGAAAGGAAATTTGATCCCAATAACACCTGAACAATTTCAAAAACTTGAAGCGATTATGAATGGATGGTTAGAGTTATATACAGAATATTTAGGTGAGAAAATTGAAGCTAATTTTAGTATAAGAGAGGCCGCTGTTTTGTTTCTCGGAACACATGATATCCAGGATGTTGCAGAAATTCTAACGAGAGTACCGAAAGTAGATAAATAGTAATTTGTATTAAGAAATAGAAGAAGGAGATAAGTAGCTTTCCCACAAATCTAGAGTGATAGAATCATTCTCAGGATAAGAATTGCCCCAGAGTTCTTGTGCTGAAAATCGAACTTTATACACAGGTTCTGCGAGATATTCCCCACGTACTATAGCATCTGGTAAAGGGAATGTTCCAAAAATTTTTTCGATTGTTCCGATGCTTTTCTGGGCATAAGCTGGTGCCCTACAATGTCCAAATTCATTATTAGGGTTTACTACGACTTTATCCCCTATATAGAAATTATTTTTCACGGATTCAACTTCTTTGAGCTTGTCTTTTTTGAATGAATCCAATACTTTAGTAGTCAGGTTTGGATCGGATTTGGATTCGATTTGTTGTGCATCTAAAGAGAGAGACTCTCGACGAGAATCAATATCTTCTTTCGTTAAGACTCCTTTCTCAATTAACAGCATTTCAATGCTATCGAGCCATTTTTCAAAATAGCTGAGTTGAAGGTAACGTAAAGGTGGAATTCTCTCTGATGCATGACGTTTTTCGTCCACTTTGTAAATGCCGTGTAATTGAATTATTTTATTTATTACAAATACTTCCTGTTCCCATCTTTCGTGGAATTGGGCAGAATCCATTTTGATTGGACCGAATCCATGCATCCCGCCTAGATCATGTATGGCTTTCATGGAAGATATGGGAGGGGGTATTTAATAAAGGATTGGTTATTTAGGGGGTAAGATAACTTGTCTAATTGCAGTCCCCCCTCCTTCTAATGCCTCCATTGCCTCATTGATTTCAGAAAGTGGACGTTTGCTACTAATCATTTCTTTTAATGACATGTGCCCTGCTACAACTAGATCTGCCAACATGGGAATTGCTGTTTGGAGATTATAAGATCCGTTAAAAGATCCAATTATAGACTTTTCTCGTACGACCATCTCGTATAAATTGAGATTAACTGTATGTTTTTTTGCAGGGGTCGTCCCTACCAGGATTACAGATCCCGTAGAGTGAAGAGATTCTACTGCCTGTTCAACGACTCTGGGATTTCCAACAACATCAAATGCATAATCTACACCGCGACCATCAGTTATTTGTTTGATTCGGTCTACAGGATCTTCTTCGCTAGCATCGATGGTATGGGTCGCGCCAAGATTTTTTGCTACTTGGAGTTTTTCTGAAATCATATCTACCACTATAATAGTTACAGCGCCTCGAACCACTGCGCCTTGTAAAGCACTCAATCCAACACCGCCGGCTCCGAATATTGCGACTGTGGATCCTGCTTCAATGTTAGCGGTATTCATCACAGCCCCCGCACCGGTGAATACACCACATCCCAAAAGAGTTGCTTCGTCTAGGGGAAGCTTATCGTTGATTTTAATTGCTACTTCTTCAGTTACGTTGGTAAATTGTGTAAAAGACGAAACTCCATGGCAGTGATATATTTTTTCTCCGTTTCGATAGAATCTACGTTCGCCGGTGCGGAGTGTTCCTGCATGGCGAGATGTTAGCCTTGCAATACATAGATTAGACCTACCTTGTCTACAATATTCACATATACCACATGCGGGCCTTCCAAGAACTACATGATCTCCAGGAGATAAGGTGGTAACAGAGTCTCCGATTTGACGCACTATTCCGGCGCCTTCGTGTCCCATTACGAGAGGGTATTGTTCATTGATATTTCCCAAGGCCATTGCGACATCAGTATGGCATAGACTTCCTGCAACAATTTCTACGAGGACTTCTTCTCCAGTGGGTTCTTCAACTTCAATTTCACAAATAGTAGCGGGTTTTGATTCACTGAATTTACTATTACTAGTTGGTTTTTCAAGGATAGCAGCTATGGATTCCATGCCAGTTTATTCTTCATTTAAAGACTTAACTTCGTTTATAATAGCTTAGAATGAGGATTGAGATGGAAAAGGGATAAATAGGTGTATGGGTTGCAGAGAAAATGTGACTCGGATTATCACTGAAAAAGAGATAGCTGAAAATCTACAGATAACAGAGGTTATTTCTGCGGTGGAAAAGATGTTTGTTGATTTTGGAAAAGGGATGGCTGCGACAAATACCCGGGAAGATATTTTAACCCCTCAAACTATTTCGGGAGAGGATATTGATGCGAAATCGCATCTATTAAAGACTATGGGAGGGGTGATTTCATCATTAGACGTGGGTGCTGTGAGAATTAATTCGAATATAGTGACATGGAAGACTAAGAAGGGGAAAAGAACCAAAAGTAAAATACCAGGAAATAATGGGAGATACACGGGTTTAGTTTTGTTGTTTAGCACTAGAACTGGAGAGCTTTTGTCTATATTTCCAGATGGGATTATCCAAACTTATCGGGTTGCTGCGACGAGTGCTATTGCGGCGAAATATCTGGCTATTGAAGATAGC
>Ga0066376_10005900_pt1 | contig 10237 bp, 8 predicted proteins | sample Knorr_S15_td_Bot_FD_77009 | JGI IMG/M metagenome (GOLD analysis project Ga0066376, IMG submission 77009) | Marine microbial communities from Southern Atlantic Ocean transect - Knorr_S15_td_Bottom_ad_5009_LV_A | ecosystem: Environmental > Aquatic > Marine > Oceanic | place: Southern Atlantic... | reverse complement strand
CTTTAGCCATGAGGCGACGAATGCATTACGATAAGCAACAAGTGCATCACATACCAACTTGATGAGCTAATGTGTCTCTTAATTCAAGCAACTCTAAGTTCAAAAGGTTTTGACGACGTACACCCCGGATTCTTCATCTTTGAGGGAATCGGCGTGTGCGACCTTGATTGCCACACCGCGATCGATATAAGGATCATGCCCCAGGTAAACCGTCCCCATACTGCCCCGGTCTATTTCACCTAGCACATCGTATTTGCCTAGTTTATCGGGAAAACTCATCTTTCTAAGTATCTATATATAAGTATTAATCCAGATTTGATCGCAACAGGCTATTTTCATGAAAACCCTTCTCTCAACTCCCTGAGATGTTACTGCATATGCGCCTTTTTAGACAGGTATACATCCGTAACAGACATATGGTTTGAGTTTACACATAATAACTGCCAAACTTGACTTAATATTTGAAACATTACTGACTATACTGAGTCAAGCTGTTTTCGCATCTCAGCACAATTTATTTTATCGTTACAGGTCAGCTAATTTAGTGGGGACAGATTCATGATAACGCACGCACGCCAGCTTTTGAATGACAAAGGTCACGAAATACATTCAGTATCACCAGAGACCATGGTCTATGACGCGATTAAACTCATGACTGAAGTAAAAGTCGGCGCGCTACTGGTCATGGAAAATAACAAACTGGTGGGTATCATTTCAGAACGAGATTACACCCGTAAAGTTATCCTCGAAAACAGATCATCAAAGGAGACACCGGTGAGAGATATTATGACTATAGATGTCATAACCGTCACGCCAGATCAATCCGTTGAAGACTGTATGAAGATTATGTCTGAACACCATATTCGACATCTCCCGGTCGCAGAAAATGGACAGGCAATAGGCATAATATCCACGATGGATGTCGTGAAAAATATTATTTCAGAAAAAGAATCTGTCATTAAGCAACTGGAACATTATATCGCAGGCTAGGAAAACAAGTTCTGTCTTTGGAACTGCCTTCATTCAGGGATTAACATTCAAGATTACAAATAGCGTTAGTTTCTTTCAATAATGGATTGACTCAAGTCCCTATATCTCTCCTAAACTATATTTATGAGTACGCATAAAACACCTGAACATGTGTCTGCAAGCTGCTGGCAAGCCCTTGCAGATCACAGGGAAAATATTTCCACAACAAGTCTGAAGGAAATGTTCGTCCAGGTCCCGGCACGCGCCGAAATTTTTTCTGCTGAAATTAATAAGCTCTATGTCGATTATTCGAAGCACTATATTACTGAAGAAACTATTCAACTTCTGATATCGATGGCACAAAGCACTGATCTGAGCGGTGCAATTCAAAAGTTATTCAGTGGTGCAACAATCAATTGGACAGAAAATAATGCTGCCATGCACATGGCGCTTCGTGCGCCTGTTGGCAAATCATTTATTGTTGAGGGTGAGGACATCAGCAAACTAGTGCATGACGAACTACAGCATATGCAAGACTTTGTTACTGCTCTGCACAGTGGCAAGATCAGGGGTTATACTGACAAACCCATAGAAACAGTCGTTAATATCGGCATTGGTGGCTCAGATCTTGGCCCCAAATTAGCCACCGAAGCACTCTCAAGTTTTGCTGTATCAGATATCGATATTCATTTCGTCTCAAATGTTGATATCGACGATATCAATTCAGCATTGGAAAAATCAGATCCAGAAACGACATTATTTATTATTTCATCAAAATCCTTTACTACAAAAGAGACACTGCTGAACGCAGAAACTGTAGTTACATGGCTCAAGGAACATGGCTGCAATTCCCCCGATAAACATTTGCTGGCGGTAACTGCAAATCACAGTGCGGCAAAAACCTTTGGCGTGAAAGATGAAAATATTTTTCGACTATGGGATTGGGTGGGCGGTCGCTACTCTCTTTGGTCCGCTATCGGCTTACCCATTGCGATCAGAATTGGTATGGATCAATTCCGGGATTTTCTCTCCGGTGCATCCTCCCTGGATCAGCACTTTTGTGAACAATCTTTAGAAAATAATCTACCTGTCATCCTCGCCTTAATTGACATCTGGTATATCAATTTTTTTCGTGCAGAGACGATCGCAATATTTCCTTATGATCATTCACTGAACATGCTACCAGCATATATTGGCCAGTTAATCATGGAAAGTAATGGCAAACAGATTGATAAGGAAGGCAATCAAATAGATTACAACACTTCTCCAGTTATATGGGGCGGGAGTGGAACCAATGCCCAACATGCCTATTTCCAATGCCTGCACCAGGGAACACGTTTGGTTCCAGTTGATTTTATTGTCAGTCTTAAAACCAATAGAGAAAATAAAAACCGTCATCAGGAGCTGGTTGCAAATTGTCTAGCTCAAAGCGAAGCACTAATGAATGGCCAATTAGATACAGACTCGGCAGAGACCGACCAGGCAGTCTACAAAAATATTCCCGGCAATCGCCCTAGCACAACTATTCTGCTCGATGAATTATCTCCAGCAACATTAGGTTCACTATTATGTCTCTATGAACATAGATGCTTTGTACAGGCTCACATATGGAACATTAACCCATTTGATCAGTGGGGCGTGGAATTGGGGAAAAACCTTGCAAAACAAATTTCAGAAGAACTTGATAGCAATACCAATGAAGAATTACATGATTCATCGACAAATTATTTGATGGCTCGTTATCTCGCTAAAAACACACCTTCTAATTAAAAAATTATTCTTTGTCTGAAATTTTTAAAGTTGTTAAAGAAAGCCTTTTCACCAGGGTCCTTAAAAACACCTTATTAAAGTGCAGCTGACAGCCCACAGATAACTGATCGATCACGGTACTGTTTATTTTTAAAAGGCGTACAGCATCTTTTGCCCGAATCGTCGCTATCCTTTCGGTGTTGGCCAGATAACCCATTTCTCCGAAACAATCCCCTGCTTTAATACGTCCAATGCGTTTGTCTTCTCGATAAACATCAACATCACCCGCAACAATTACATAGAAGGCCTCGTCGACATCTCCTTGAACAACAACTTCCTGTCCAGCTTCAAATTCCTGCCATACACATGAGCGAATGATTTCCCAGATTTCAGCTTCAGAAAAACCCTGAAAAAACTCCAGTTGCTGAACTTGTGAAAACCTTTCCTTTTCATCAAGGTCCTCCAATGGTGCATCGATATAATCAAAGGCCAAACTCAGATCTGCTGCCATGTTCAAACCCATTTTGTAACGCTTCTCAGGGTTTTTTTGCAGTACATGATGAATAATTTTTTCGAATATCTCCGGGATGTCTTTGCGGTAACTTCTCAATTTCGGCGGTTGTTCATTGGTGATTTTATAAATTAAACGTGAAAAACCATCTGCAGCGAAGGGATGTTTACCCGTCAATAATTCGTACATGACAATACCTAATGAGAACAAATCTGTCTGATTCGTAATCATATCTTCCTGTACCTGTTCGGGAGACATATAACGAGGTGAACCAACGAAACCAGTCGGCATGGTAGTCTCTGCTTCCTCGGTCATTAAATGTGCGATACTAAAATCACAAAACTTAACATCCATATCTTTTGTAAGAAGAATGTTTGTGGGTTTAATGTCCCGATGAATAACCCCTATTCTGTGCGCATAATCCAGCGCTTTCGCACATTTAAATATGATTTCAACAACTTGTTCATAAGGCAAAAGATTGTCAGGTTTACAGTATGGTTTTAAGGTGTGTCCGCCTTCAACCAGTTCCATAACAATGTAACAAACATCTTCATCAGCACCTGCATCCAGAATCCCGACAATATTTGGATGTTTTAATTTCCCCGCTGTATTGGCCTCATTAAAAAATGCCTTTTTATATCGTTCTGCGGTTTTTTATTCCTGAATGTATGTGTATTGGCTACCTTCAGGGCAACACGATGATCAGTAAAAGGGTCATGTCCTTCATAAACTACCCCCATACTACCGCGACCCAGCTCCCTGATTATTTCATACTTCCCCAGTTTTTTTGGTACGTCGGTCGCCATGGTTGATTTATCTGAATTGATTCAATGATAAAGTGATTTATGCCATTTTAACATGATAGCGGCTGCTGTACTTGGAATAGCATCATAAAGTACCATTCGCTTCTTTTTAGAAAACGTAAATTTGATGAATATTGTGTTAACATGAAAACGATTATCCTCGCAGCTGGAATAGGTCAACGCCTGGGCAATTTTCTGGGCAACTCTGCAGAGAACGAACCGAAATGCTTGCTGGAATTTGATGGCAAGAGCCTGTTACAAAGACACCTGGAAAATCTCCATCACTATGGCATTGATGACATTGTTGTCGTGACAGGTTTTGAATCCAATATGATTAAGTCAACTCTGTCTGAGATTGGTACTGACCATATTGATATTTGTTTTAACCCTGATTTCACCAGGGGCAGTATTTTAAGTATGTTATCAGGACTGAATACCCTGGAAGCAAATCAGGATTTTATTCTGATGGATGCAGATGTGCTTTACGATCACAATATTCTTGGCAGATTGATCAACTCAGACAAAGAAAATGTTTTTCTACTAGATCAAGATTTCGAAATGGGGGAAGAGCCCGTGAAATTATGTGTTCGTAACGAGCATCTGGTCGAGTTCAGAAAACAATTGAGTGAAAATCTGACTTTTGACTTTATGGGAGAATCAGTAGGCTTTTTCAAATTTACGTCTGCAACAGGAAAATTACTTGGCTTAAAGGCAAGTGAATATATTAACAGGGGGGAGGACGATACCCCTTATGAAGAAATTATCAGGGACTTATTACTGGCTGAACCTGAGCAATACTCATTTGAAGATATTACAGGTTTACCCTGGTTGGAAATAGATTTTCCCGAAGATGTTGTCAAAGCAAAAGACATAATACTGCCAAAACTGGCAGATTTGCCCTAGAACCATAAACAAGGGCCATAAACAAAGGCCATAAACTGAAGCTACAAAACTAGAGTACTAATGACCGAAAATAAACTATTAAGTAAAAGCGCACAACTCCGTGCATTGCTTGAATCCAATGAGCTCGAATTTATCATGGAGGCGCACAATGGCATTTCTGCTCAAATTGTCGAACAGGCAGGGTTCAAAGGGATTTGGGGCAGTGGGCTGGCGATGTCTGCACAATTCGGTGTGCGTGACAGTAATGAAATAAGCTGGACCCAGATCGTCGATATGCTGGAGTTCATGTCCGATGCAACAGAAATTCCAATTCTGCTTGATGGTGATACCGGCTATGGCAATTTCAATAACATGCGCCGGCTGGTCAAGAAGCTTGAGCAACGTAATATTGCCGGTGTCTGCATAGAAGATAAACTATTCCCAAAGACCAATAGTTTTATCGATGGGGAACGCCAGCCACTGGCCGATATCGATGAATTTTGTGGCAAGATTAAAGCTGGCAAAGACAGCCAGGATGATCCAGATTTTTGCATTATTGCCAGGGTTGAAGCGCTCATCGCTGGCTGGGGGATCAAGGAAGCACTACGACGTGCCGAGGCCTATCACAAGGCAGGCGCAGACGGGGTACTGATCCATAGCAAACTATCACAAGCGGATGAAGTCCTTGAATTCGCTCATGAGTGGGGGAGTCGATCGCCCCTGGTTATTGTTCCAACGACCTATTACAGCACACCGACAGACATCTTCAGAAACGCAAATATCAGTTTAGTCATCTGGGCAAATCACATGGTCCGCGCAGCAGTCGCTTCCATGGAAAAAATCAGTGCCGATATATATACAAATGAATCAGTCACCGATGTTGAAGATAATATTGCACCTGTAAATAAATTATTTTCTCTGCAGGGCGCGGCCGAACTCAGCGAGGCCCAGGAACGTTATTTACGCCCCAAAGGCCCGGAAACCAGAGCCATCGTGCTGGCAGCGAGTCACGGCCATGCGCTTGGTGAACTCACTGATGATAAACCTAAAGTGATGCTTTCAGTCGGGGGGAAGACTGTTTTACGTCACTTACTCGACGAATTTAAAAATCAGAACATCAATAAAGTCACCTTGGTTGCTGGCTATAAACCTGAGGCTATCGACACCAGTGGTGTAGAGATGAAAATCAATAAGGATTATGCGACGACGGGTGAGCTGGTTTCACTCGCCGAGGTCGTCAGTGAATTTCATGATGACATGATCATCACCTATGGTGATTTACTTTTTCGTAGTTACATCCTCAGGAATTTGCTTGAAAGTGTTGGTGAGATTGTTGCCGTCATTGATTCCACGGTCGAAAATGAAAATTACAGTGGTTCGCCAGACTACGCCTACTGCTCCAGCGCTTCAGTGACTTTTGCCATATTCAATCGGGATGTTTTTCTAAATCATCTTTCTGAAGAAAAAAATACTTCATCAGGTGCCCCTACCGGTCGATGGATTGGCATGTTTCGCGTACGTGGTCAAGGCAGGCAATGGATAGAAGAAGCCATTGATACATTAAAAACACACGAGAGTTATCGGCAAATGTCTCTCGCCGACCTCCTGAATCAATTAATTAAAATGAATCACCCTGTCAAAGTTCTTTACATCAACGGTCACTGGATTGATATCAACGCATTGGCAGATATCGACCGTGCTGGTGACTTCACCAAATTATAGGGCAGATATTTTAAGGAAAGAAAAGTGATTCAGGCAGAAGATTTTATTGAGGCAGCACGTGACCTGGGTTTCCGACGCTATACAGGCGTGCCCTGCTCCTTCCTCACACCTTTTATAAACTACGTTATTAATGATGAGTCTTTAAATTATGTGTCATCTTCAAATGAAGGTGATGCCATTGCTACAGCTGCGGGCGCAGCGATGGGCGGAGAACGATCTATCGCCATGATGCAAAACTCAGGTCTGGGCAACGCTGTCAGTCCTATCACATCGCTAAGTTACGTGTTCCGCATTCCCATGATAATTATCACTACTCATCGTGGTGCGCCAGGAATAACAGACGAACCCCAACATGAATTAATGGGACAAATTACCGGTGAAATGTTCGATACCATGCGCATTCCTTGGGAAACATTCCCTATGGTAAAAGAAGATATAGCCCCCGCATTGAACCGTGCCTGCGAATTTATGGAAAAAGAACACAGACCTTATGGCTTCATCATGCAGAAAGGCACGGTTGCTGCACATGAACTCAAAAATAATCGCCTGCTAGCAACTAAAGAGACTGCCAGCGAGAACAAGATATTCAATCAAAAGAATGTGCCTCTACTTAGCAGAAACGAGGTACTGAAAAAAATTATCGAACATACCCCTGTTGAAAATTCTGTTGTTATCGCAACCACAGGATTCACAGGCCGAGAGTTATTTGCCATTGATGACCGCATCAATCAACTTTACATGGTCGGCTCCATGGGTTGTGCTTCTTCACTGGGCCTGGGCCTGGCACTTGCTCGTCCTGATTTACAGGTCGTCGTGGTTGAAGGTGACGGGGCGGCACTGATGCGCATGGGTAATTTCGCAACCTTAGGCAGTTATGGCGGTAACAATCTCACCCACATCGTCCTCGATAATGAAGTTCACGATTCAACAGGCGCACAAGCCACCGTTGCAAACAATGTACAATTTGCAGAAATTGCTGCCGCCTGTGGTTATGCAGTGGCTTACCAGGGCAATAACATTGAACTGATAGATCAGTTATTTAATTGCAAGAAACTTCCAGGCGCAAATTTCGGACATCTTAAAATTTCGGCGGGTTCCATTGAAAACCTGCCTCGACCTGATGTCACACCGGTTGAGGTCTTGCAAAGACTGATGCAACATATCGGCACGAATTTTTAAATAACTAATACTAAATCGTCGCTCTTGCGCATCCATGTAAATAAAAGAATATTGTGCCAGAAATATTATTAAATCCAGGTCCTGTCGTCCTCAGTGAGCGTGTTCGACATGCCATGTTGCGTCCTGATCTGTGTCATCGTGAAACAGAATTTATCGAACTACAAAATAGCATTCGTCATGATCTACTAAATGTCTATCCCTTGCCTGAGGATAAGTGGGCTGCGATTCTAATGACCGGTTCAGGTACCGCCGCGATGGAAGCCATGATGACCAGTCTGGTTCCAGATCACGGCAAGGTCTTGATTATTGAAAATGGTGTCTATGGGGAACGCCTGAGCAAGATTGCAGAAATTCATCAGATCAATCACATGACTCTGCACCATGAATGGGGTGATGCCGTTGACCTGAAACTGCTCGAAGATGAACTGCAATACCATGAAGAACTCAGTCATGTTGCTGTGGTCCAGCATGAAACTACCACCGGTCGGCTAAATAATATGGCAGACATTGCTGCAGTCTGTGCCAAATATAATTTGCCTGTTCTATTGGATGGTGTCAGTAGCTTTGGTGCAGAAGATATTGAATTTGATGACTGGAATATCGCTGCTTGTGCTGCCACAGCCAATAAATGTTTACATGCTGTGCCCGGCACCTGTTTTGTCATTTGCAACAGAAATGCGCTCAACGAAATGCAGACAACAAAACCAAGGACGCTCTATCTTGATCTCTCCAGCTATTTGAAAAATCAGGATGCAAATGGCACGCCTTTCACGCAATCGGTACAAACCTTCTATGCGCTTTCTGAGGCCCTGAAAGAATTACAGGATCAGGGGGGGCAGAAGGAACGACAAAAAAACTATTGGAATAGACTGAATATTGTCAGACAAGGTTTAAGCAAACTGGGAATCGATGCCTTGATGCAGGCTGAGGATTGTTCCTCTGTCCTTAATGCCTTTCATTTACCAGCTGGCATTAATTATGAAACACTGCATGATGAACTCAAGAGAAACGGGTTTGTTATCTATGCTGGTCAGGGTGATTTATCTCAAACACTTTTCAGAATTTCATGCATGGGTGAAATATCTGAGCAGGAGTTGGAAAGGTTTGTGACTGTAATGGGAAGTATTGTCTAGTTGTCTAAACGCTTTTAATCTTGGCGCTCTGCTTATGCTCACCCAGATGATGCCGAATAAATTCCATTAACCCTGCCTCATTCATTCCGACATCATTCAGCATGTCATCTCTGTAACCATGCTGAATTAATCTGTCTGGCAGACCATAATTTACAATTGCTTGCGCGACACCATTCTCAGCCAAAACCTGATTCACTGCTTCACCTGCACCACCTTGAACCATATTTTCTTCTACTGTGACTATCAAGTCGTGAGTCGCAGCCATTTTCAGGATCAGCTCTTCATCAATAGGTTTAACAAAACGCATGTTGACGACAGTTGCACCAAGTTCATCACCAACAGTTTGTGCAAATTCAAGCGTCACCCCAAATGCAAGGATTGCAACCCGCTTACCCTGAGACCGTATTTCAGCCTTGCCAATAGGCAGAGCAGTCATTTCTTTTTCTACCGTAACACCAGGGCCGCCACCCCGTGGATATCGTACTGAGGCCGGACCATCAATTTGAATTCCGGTATAGAGCATTTGCCGACATTCGTTTTCGTCTGCGGGCGTCATGATGACCATGTTCGGTAGACAACGCATAAATGAAATATCGTAACAACCATTATGGGTCGGACCATCGGCACCGACACAGCCAGCACGATCGATGGCGAATAATACGGGAAGCTTTTGCACAATCACATCATGAATCAATTGATCATAGGCGCGTTGCAAAAATGTTGAGTAAATCGCAACCACCGGTTTCAGGCCATCACAGGCCATGCCCGCAGCAAGGGTGACACTATGCTGTTCTGCAATGCCGACATCAAAATAGCGATCAGGGAATTTTTGTTCATATTCAACCAGGCCAGACCCCTCTCGCATAGCCGGCGTAATTGCGACCACACGTTTATCTATTTCGCTGATATCGCAAATCCAGTCACCAAATATTTTGCTATAGGTGGGTGCTGATGGTTTTCCAGATGGCACAATCCCTTTCCCAGGATCAAAAGCAGTCACACCATGATATTTAATCGGTTCGGCTTCTGCTGGTGCATAGCCTTTGCCTTTCTTGGTAATGATATGAAGAAACTGGGGCCCTTTTAACTCACGAATATTTCCTAGGGTTGTGAGCAAGATTGACAGGTCATGTCCATCGATCGGACCAATGTAATTAAAACCAAATTCCTCAAACAAAATTCCTGGGGTCAGTAATCCTTTCACATGCTCTTCCGCATAACGGGCGATATCTAGCGCATTAGGCACTTTGGAGAGGACTTTCTTACTCCCATCTTTAACTGTCTTATAG
>Ga0066376_10005898_pt1 | contig 10240 bp, 8 predicted proteins | sample Knorr_S15_td_Bot_FD_77009 | JGI IMG/M metagenome (GOLD analysis project Ga0066376, IMG submission 77009) | Marine microbial communities from Southern Atlantic Ocean transect - Knorr_S15_td_Bottom_ad_5009_LV_A | ecosystem: Environmental > Aquatic > Marine > Oceanic | place: Southern Atlantic... | reverse complement strand
GCGCGGTACACGAGCTCGTAGATCGCGCGCTGCTCAGGTGAATACGTACCGCTCACCGGAATCGTGCGCGTGACGTCGGCCGAGTAGCCGTGGACTTCAGCGCCGATATCGATGACGACCACGTCACCCGGCTCGGTGACCCGTCGGTTCGTCATGTAGTGCAGGATGGTCGAGTTCTCGCCGCTGCCGACGATGCTGTTGAAGCCGGGCTGCTCGGAGCCATTGCGTTTGAAGGTGTACTCGACGAGGGCCTCGATCTCGTACTCGGCCCACCCCGCCTGCACCTGCTGCATGACCTCGCGGTGCGCCTCGGTCGTAATGTCGATCGCGCGTCGCAACGCGGTCATCTCCTCGTCGGACTTGATCGCGCGCAACCCATCCAGGACTCCCCGTAGTGGTGCGGCACTTCCGGTACCGGCTCCCGGGAGTGCCGCCGGGTCCACGTTGTCCATGAACGCGGCGAGCTGGTCGTGAAGCGCCGATCCTTCCGGGACTCCGTCCGGGAAACCCAAGTGGTAAACGCGGTGTTGTCCATTCTGCAGCAAAGGCACCAAGATCTCGTCGAAGCGTGTGGCATCGAGGGCGAGCTCCACCCCAAGCCGTTGCATTGCACGCTCCGCACCGAATCGGCGGCCGTCCCACACCTCGCGCGCCGGATCGCGCGGCGGCACGAACAGGATCTCGTGCACACGCTCGCCATCCACCTCCAGCCCTCCTGGCGCCAGGATCAACGCGGAGCCAGGCTCCTCGCTTCCGGTGAGGTAGAGGAAGTCGCTCGCCTGACGGTACTCGTAGTCCATGTCGTTGCTGCGATTCCGCATCGGCGCGCCGAAGAGCACTACGAGCGAGTTTCCTGGCAGCTGCGCCACGACTGCGGCACGGCGACTTCTATGAAAATCGGCGCTCAGATAATCCTCGTCGTAGCGAACCGGGGCGTCGACCTCCTGTGCCGGTAGCGCGTAGGGCAAAGTGATCATCCCGAGGAAAAGCGTAGCCGTGGCTAGACGTCGCATATCGATCCGTTCGTGGTGTCAGGAGTGGGTCGAAGCACATCCTACCGGGCACCAACCCTTTCGATCCCCCGCATCCTGTCGCAAATTCCCGAAGCACAATCAGACTCAGGAGGGACGCATGGATCGCCGAGGCTTCGTTGGCACGGGCATGGCAGCCGGACTCGTCGGCGTCGGAGGCGCCGCCACCTCCCTCTCGGCCCTCTTGGAACGCACACCTGGCTGGGGCCCCGGCAAGACGCTGCCGGACGGATCCGTGAAGCTCGCCTCCAACGAGAATGCGCTCGGCCTCTGCGAGTCCGCGCGGCAGGCCGTCATCGACGCGATCCCTCATGCGAACCGGTACCCTTCCGACTATACGCCTGAGCTGTTGCAGGAGTTGGCGAAATACATGGGCGTGAAGGAGGACAACCTCATTCTCGGGGCGGGCTCGACCGAGATTCTGCAGATGACCGTGCAAGCGTTTCAGGGCCCCAAGGTGCGGCTCGTAATAGCGGATCCAACCTTCGAGGACGTGCCTCGTTACCAGCACCCGCTGTCGTTCAACCTCATCAGAGTACCGCTGACCGATACCTACGCGCACGACATCGCTCGCATGCGTGAGCACGCCGAAGGGTCTCGTAGGCCCTCGATCGTTTACTTCTGTAATCCCAACAACCCGACCGGCACCATCACGGAGTCGCGGGGCATCGATGCATGGATCGCCGACGCGCCCGAAACGACGACGTTCTTGATGGATGAGGCCTATTTCGACTACGTCGACAACGCCTCGTATTGGTCAGCGCTAAAGTGGATCGACACGCATCCCAACGTGGTCGTCGTGCGCACCTTTTCGAAGATCTTCGCGATGGCCGGCCTGAGGGTTGGGTATGCGGTGGCACACCCAGACACGATCGTCCGCCTGACGGAGTACGTAGCCAAGAACAGTCCCAACGTGCTCGCGACCGCTGCCGGCATCGCATCTTTGAGGGACTCAGACCACACGGCGCGCAGCCTCGAAGTCAACGAAGTGTCCAAGAAGATCGTGCATGACACCTGTGACGAGCTCGGGCTCGAGTGCCTGCCCAGCGATGCGAACTTCACCATGCATCGGATCAATGGCGACCTCGACGCCTATATCCAAAGAATGGCCGACGCAGGTGTTCGTGTAGGTCGCCCGTTCCCACCCATGCTCGAGTGGAGCAGGCTGTCGTACGGCCTGCCTGAAGAGCAGAATCGCTGGGCCGAGACGCTCAAGGGGTTCCGGGCGAAGGGCTGGGTCTAACAGACCTCACTCTGTGGCAGAACCGCGAATCGAGGACTGGCCCGACCCGCCTGCCATGGACGTTGGCTCACCCGAGCCCGCAGTGTACGAAGAGCGTGGGACCGCTTGGGTCGCGTACCGGTGCAACAACGAAGATTTCAGTCGGTTGGGAGCGGGCACTGGTCCGGACGATCCGGGCTTCGACGAGTACTGCGCAGTCCTCAGGTTCAGCGGGGTCGAGTCGCTGACGCTCGGGCCCCCGGGAGATGATCGACTGCACGAGCATCCGCTGCACGATGCCGGGCTGGAGCCGTACTCCTTCCAAGTCGTCGAAGACTCGGACGAGGCCACCGACGGCGAAACCGCGCACTGGATCGTGACGTTCGGAGACGAAACCCTCGAGGTCATCGCTGAGGACGCGGACGTACTCGAGTCGCAGGTCGACGTGAACGCGCCCGAGCAGGCGCTCTCCCAGGTCGGTCGCTAACGCGGCGCTACGCGCCCGCGATCTCCTCCAGCGCATCTTCTCGAAGCAGCCGAAAACGACGCCGGTCCATCGGCTCGATCAGGCCGTCGTCCTTCATCGCTCACAACTCGCGCGCGAGCACCTCGCGAACCGTCCCCAGGTCCTCCGCCCACTCCTCCTGCGTCATGCCGATGTCGAAGTCGGCCCCGCCGGACTCGGCTGAAGTCCCGACGGCTGAGGCGCCGACGAGCGAAGCCGCCAACCTGGACCGCACATCGCGCCGAGCGTCTGCCGCTCGAGTCGGTCGACCAGGGTGCGCACGCGCGTGCTGAGACGCTCCATGAACAGGGCAGCGAAGACACCATTGTCGCTCGCCAGCCCACGAACAGAAGCAGCCGACAAAACGAGACACTGGGCATCGGTCGCGGCAATCGCGGTCGCCGGATACGGCCGGCCGTCGAAGAGCAGCACCTCGCCCATGGTCGAGCCCACCTCACTCACGTGTATGAGGTGCTGTCGTCCCTTTCGGGAGCGAAGGACTCGGATGCGTCCCCACGTCACGACATATAGTCCTTTGGATTCTGAGCCGGCGGTCCAGAGAACTTGCGCCCGCGGATAATCCCGAAGGGCAGAATGACGCGCGAGCTCGCTGTGCTGCTCAGTGGTCAGCGCGCCCTCGAGCCCCAGAGCTTCAAGCCAGTGGTCGAGCGCGTCTTGGCGCATGTGACTTTGGTCACAGTGCGGTGATCGAGTCGTTGGTAGCGTGGGTGGCGTTCTCTCTAACCTACGGAGTTCTCATGAGACCGTTCCTTGCCGCAGTGTTACCGCTGCTCTTCCTTCAAGTCCCTCTCGTGGCTCAGCACGACCATGAAGCGTCACCCTACGCTCATACGCAGGCCTCCGAGATTCCGACGCTCAACGACGACGAGATCGCGCAGCTTCGTAACGGCGAAGGCATGGGGCTCGCGCGGGCGGCCGAGCTGAATCGGTACCCAGGCCCTAAGCATGTGTTGGAGCTGGACGATCAACTCGGCCTCGACGAAGCGCAGCGCGCGCTCGTCGCGGCGATTCGTTTGCAGATGTCCGGGAAGGCGATCGCGAAGGGGGAAGAGATCCTCCGGGCCGAGCAACAGCTCAGTGAACTATTCGAGTCGGGCGCAGCGATCCAGGCCGCGGTCGCGCGCATCACGGACCACCTCGGTGCGATGCGAGGCGAACTACAGTCGATCCATTTGAACGCGCACATCAAGACCGTGGATATTCTGACGGCGGAGCAGGTCACGCACTACGTCGAACTGCGCGGGTACGGCGATGCCGCGCCGCGCGCTAGCGGCGATTCCTCGACGACCAGTGGATCGCCGTGATCTTCCACGAGCCTCCATCCCTGGCCAGAACCACCAGTTCGGCCCCCTGAGAGTTGATCTTTCGATCGCCCAAGCGACCCTGGGTGATGCTGGTCGACGACGCCCAGGCCACGTCACCGAGCACGCGCACATCGATGTCACCGCGTTCCCGCGGAGCCGCTTGCGCAAAGCGCATGTCGCCCGAGATATGACCATTCCGGTAGTGATCCTTGTTCTCGGTGCCGCCGCTCTCGAGGATCACGACGTCGGCGGCGAGCAAGGACAACGCCGTGGTCGAGTCACCCGCGACCAAAGCTGCGTGGAAGGCCTCGATTACATCGACGACCGCTTGGGTCTCCTGGGCCTGCGCCGCCGGAGCCGCGCCGCCAAGTGCAGCCGTCGACGCCACCGCCAGTGCCCAGCGCGCGATCCTCATGACCATCTCCTAGTCCAGAGCCGTGCCAACACGAGCGACGACCATACCTGCGCAGGATGGGGTCTGTCCACTCCCTCTGGCCCTCGCTCGGGGCTGCCGCTAGGGTAGCCGAGGCCCGGCCGACAGCAGGATCGCGACTGGGGTGTTCGTCCGGTTCATCGTGTCCCCATGAGGCGTTCCATGCTCTGTCACGTACCGCGCCGCCGCTTGCTGCCCCCTTTAGCGGCCGCGCTTATTGTCGCGCTGGCGCCGTTCGTGGTGCCAGTCTCCACTCAAGCACAGTCCTCCGCAGGCAAGCGAACCCTGGAGATCGCCGACTACGCGCAGTGGCGTACCATCTCTGGGTCGCAGATATCGGACGACGGCCGGTGGGTTGCGTGGGCTTACTCTCGCGTGCGGGGCGACGACACGCTGCATGTCTCAGCGCTCGACTCGGACGCCTCGCACGTGATCGCGTTGGCGTCCGGCGCGGAGTTGTCGGACGATGGCGCGTGGGTCGCGTACTTCCTTTCGCCACCGTTTCTCAAGGCCGAGAAGTTGCGCCGTGATGATGAGACCGTCACTCGCCAGGCCGGTCTTCTCGAGCTCGCGACAGGGACGAGCTTGACTTGGGATGACGCATCCTCGTTCGGTTTCTCGGAGGGCTCGAGCCACTTCTTCCTGAAGAAGAGGAAGACGAACGACGAGGCGGAGCACGAGGGCACCGACCTCATCCTGCGCAACCTTCGGGAAGGGTTTGAGGAATTGATCGGCAGTGTCGGAGAAGCCGAGTTCAACGATGGCGGGACCCACCTCGCCTTCACCGTAGACGCCGAGGGGAAGGACGGGAACGGACTCTATCTGCTCGATCTCGCAACCGGCTCTCGGAGGGGGCTGGACAACGCAAAGGAACGGTACGCGCGCTTGACTTGGTCCGAGGAGGGAGACGCGCTCGCGGTTCTGCGCGGCGACAAACAGGAGAAGAAGGTCGAGCGGGAGAATTCGCTGATCGCCTTCAGGGATGTGATGGACCGCTCGCCCACCCGGATCGACATCGACTCGACAGGTAATGGCGGCCTCGCCGATGGCATGGTCCTGAGCGAGAAGGGCAATCTCGTATGGAACGAAGACGCCAACATCCTCTTCGTTGCGACCAAGCAGCAGGACGCCGAGCTGGAGGACTGGCCGAAAGACGACCTGGCGCTGGCGGACGTCAACATCTGGCACTGGGCCGACGACCGGATTCAGTCTCAGCAGGAGCAGTCGGCGTCGCGCGACCGAGACCGGACGTACGTCGCAACGGTGGACCTGGAGCGCGGCACCGTCGTTCCGCTCGCCGATGAGCGCATGCGCACCTTGGAGATCACCCGGGACGGGCGTTGGGCGATCGGACGAGACGAGACCGAGTACACCTCGGATTGGCGGCCCGATCTGGCTGACCTCTACCGCTTGGATTCGCGCACGGGCGAGCGATTGACGGTGCTCCAGGGGCAGTTACGCACCCTCGGGCTGTCCCCGGACAGCAGGCACTATCTCTACTGGAAGGACGGCGACTTCTGGGCCTATAGGATCGCGGACGATGAGCACGTCAACCTCACTAGTTCGGCCCCGGTGGACTTCACAAACCAGGAGTACGACCGTTTCGGGGAGAAGCCCCCGCACGGTGTCGCCGGCTGGACGGATGATGGCGACGGAGTCGTGCTGTACGATCGCTACGACATCTGGCTCCAGCCGCTAGATGGCAGCCGAGCGACGAACCTGACGGGCGGGCGCGGCGGCGCGGACGAAATGCGGCTGCGCTATATCCGCACCGATCCCGAGGCCCGTACGATCGATCTCGATAAGCCGATGTTGATCGACGCCTACGGGCAGTGGACGAAGAAGGAGGGCTTCTTTGAATTGGACGGCGACGACCTGGAGCAGCTCACATGGGAAGACCGCCGCTTCAATACGCCAAGAAAGGCCGCCAACGCCGAACGATATCTGTTCTCAGCACAGACCTTCCAGGAGTACCCGGACCTGTATGTGAGCGGCAACGACTTCGCGGGCCGGACGCGGGTCACGGATGCGAACCCACAGCAGGACGAGTTCTTGTGGGGTAATCGCATCCTCTTCGACTACACGAACGACGACGGCGTGCCGCTTCAGGGCACGCTCGCCATCCCGGATGACTACGAACCGGGCCAACGGCTGCCGATGCTGGTGCGTTTCTACGAGAAGTATTCACAGGACCTGCACCTGTACCCGACGCCGACCTTCCGACACTCGCCGAACTTCGCGGGCTACGTCAGCAACGGATATCTGGTCATGCAGCCGGACGTGCACTTCCGGATTGGCAGCTCTCACAGCGACATGCTCGAGTCTGTCGAGGCGGCGGTCCGCAAGGTGGTCGAGATGGGGTATGCGGACCCTGAGGCCGTGGCGCTCAGCGGTCATTCGTACAGCGGAGGAGGCAGCGCCTACATCGCGACGCGGTCCGACATGTTCTCTGCGATCGCACACGGCGCCGCCCCGATCAACCTCGTGAGCGAGTTCAACCAACTCTTCGTGGGCAGCGGCCAAAACAATCACTCCTACGACATCTACGGGCAGGGCCGGTACGCAACCAACCCATACGACGACTTCCAACGATACTGGGATGAGTCTCCGATCTCCGGCGTTCAGAACATGAATACGCCGGTCCTTTACCTTCACGGAGAGTCGGACCCGACCGTGAACTGGGAGCAAGGGCTCGAGTGGTACAACGCGCTGCGCTTTCTCGGGAAGGAGATCATCTGGCTGTCGTACCCCGACGAAGGGCACGGCCTGCGCAAACTCCAGAACCGCGTCGACTTCCAGTACCGACTGCGCCAGTTCTTTGGGCACCACCTCAAGGGCGAACCCGCACCGAGCTGGATGACCGACGGCGTACCCTATCTCGACAAGGACCGACGCATGAGGGAGTTCGCCCCGCGAATCTTCCAGGCTGACAGCACCCGTATCATCAGCGAACCCCAAGAGCCACCGGAGCCCACGCAGCCCAAAGGACACATCCGGTGAGAACTTTCTGGCGGTCGGCCCTCATCGCCGTAGGGACTGTCACTGTCTTCGCGGCTCCGGGGACGGCACAAGCTCCCTCCCCCGAGTCCGTTCTGGGTTTTGCCCCTGGCGCCGACTTCCACCTGGCGACCTACGAAGAGTCGGTCGACTACTTCCAACGGCTCGCCGCGGCCTCGGATCGCATCACCATGGTGCGCACCGGGCAAACGTCGGAAGGAAGAGACTGGTGGATCGCGCTGATCTCGACGCCCGAAAACCTCGCCCAGGCCGAGAGCTACCGCGAGATCGCGGACCAACTCGCGCACCCGGCTGAGCTGACCGACGAGGCGGCGCGTGCCCTCGCGGTGCGCGGCAAGGCCATCGTCGACGTCAACGGCGGACTACATGCGTCGGAGGTGGCGGGGGCACAGCATACGATCCAACTCGCGTACGAACTGGTCACGAGCGAGGAGCCGCGCGTCGCCGCAATCCGCGAGAACGTGATCACAGTCTTGTGGCCGTCACTGAACCCAGACGGTCAGACGATGATCGCGGATTGGTACTCTTCCAACGTCGGCACGCCATTCGAGGTGGCACCGATGCCGTGGCTGTATCAGAAATACATCGGGCACGACAACAACCGTGACGCCTACATGCTGAACATGGTGGAGTCGCGGGTGCTCGCGCGCACGTGGCAGGAGTGGGATCCACAGATCATCTACGTGCATCACCAGAGCTCGCCGTTTCCGACGCGCATCTGGTTGCCGCCGTTCGCAGAGCCGATCGCCAGTTTCGCTCCGCCGCTCATGTCGCGCACCGTGAACACCATCGGCATGACGATCGCGCAGATGCTCGAGTCGCGCGGCATGCCCGGCGCCGTGCACATGGGTACCGGCTTCGACGCCTGGTATCCCGGCTACGTCGACTACATGCCGATGATGCAGAACCAGGCGGCGTTCTGGACGGAGACTGCACTCTGGCGCTATGCGACGCCTCACTTCTACACGCTCTCCGACTTTCCATCGGACAGACGAGGCCTGAGGGCCGAATCGCTCTACCCGAGCCCGTGGCAAGGCGGTTGGTGGCGGCTGGGCGACGCGGTCGACTACATGCGAGTGGCCTCGCTTGCCGTTCTGGACTACGCGGCCAAGTACCGGGAGGACCTGCTGTTCAATCGGTACCAGTCGGGGCGGGACGTCATCCAGAAGTACACGACCTCGCCGCCGTTCGCGTACTTCGTCCCCAAGCTTCAGCGCGACCCTGTGGCGCCCGCCGACCTGCTGCGTCGCCTCGCCTTCAATGGTCTACGCGTCTACGAGCTCACTTCCGACGTGACGCACGAAGGCATCGAGCACGCTGCTGGCACATGGGTGCTGCCGCTCGACCAGGAGTTCGGTGAGCTGGCCAGGCAGGTGATGGAGGTGCAGAGGTATCCCGATCTGCGGGAGTACCCCGAAGGACCGCCCGAGCAACCATACGATGCCGCCGGCTGGACGCTTCCCTATCAGATGGACGTGGACGTCATCGAAGCCAGTCAGCCCCTGGGTGAGGACGTGCGCGCGGCGATGACACCGCTATCCGCACAACCGACCGCGTGGGACTCCGAGGTCGCCGATGCGGCAAGCTTCGACGCCGTCCCCGGAGTCGGTTTCGACTCCGATTCGGTCGCAGCCGCGATCCGACCGATGCCCGGACGCGTCACAGGGTCGGGCTCCGCGCTGCGACTCGACCCAGCACAGAACAACAGCTTCCGGGCCTTGAACGAGGCCTGGCGAGCGGACGCGAGCGTTCGTTTCGCGGACGGCCGCTATGTGGTCTCGGGCCTCAGCGGAGGTGCCGTCGAGCAACTGGTGCGCGACCTCGCGCTGCAGGCGAGCCGCGGAAGCGACAGCGGCACGCCCCTTCCCCAGGCACGGGTCGGGCTCTACCGGCCATGGTCTCCCAGTATGGACGAGGGTTGGACACGATGGCTCTTCGAGCAGCACGGTTTCGCCTTTCGTAACGTGCGCAGCGCCGACGTGCGGGCGGGCGACCTGCGTGACCGGTACGACGTGCTCGTACTGCCCTCCGAGCGCGCCGGTGGGCTCATGGATGGCTTCGCGACTGGGTCCGTGCCGGCCCAATATGTCGGCGGACTGGGCGGCGAAGGCATCCGGACACTCGACAGGTTCGTCCGCGACGGCGGCACGTTGGTATGCATGAGCGCGTCGAGCGACCTGTGCATCGACGAGCTGCACTTACCGGTGAGCAACGTCGTGCGTGGCCTCGGGCGGGACGAGTTCTTCTCGTCGGGCTCGCTGCTTGAGGTTCGCATCGACACGGGGCATCCGGTCATGGCGGGCATGCCCGAGAGAGCCAAGATCTTCTTCGACCGCAGTCCCGTTTTCACGACTGAAGATGGCTTTGAGGGCGCTGTAATCGCTTCCTATGCTCCGGACGGTTCACCGTTGCTCTCCGGCTACCTGCTGGGTGAAGAGCACCTGCAGGGGCAGGCCGCCGCGCTGGACGTTCGACTCGGTGAAGGCCACGTGATCTTGCTAGGGTTCCGGCCCCAGTGGCGCGGCCAGCCGCGCGGTACATTTCGGGTCCTCTTCAACGCCGTGCTTTTCCATGGTGCGCTGGCGGCCGAGACGACGGGCACCGAGGGGTTTTGGGAAAAACCGGAGGAGGAAGAGACCGAAGACGAAGAAGAAGGAGAGGGCAACTCGCGGGGTTAGCGAGGGCCCTATCCGGTGGCCGTGCGGT
>Ga0066376_10005897_pt1 | contig 10240 bp, 11 predicted proteins | sample Knorr_S15_td_Bot_FD_77009 | JGI IMG/M metagenome (GOLD analysis project Ga0066376, IMG submission 77009) | Marine microbial communities from Southern Atlantic Ocean transect - Knorr_S15_td_Bottom_ad_5009_LV_A | ecosystem: Environmental > Aquatic > Marine > Oceanic | place: Southern Atlantic... | reverse complement strand
GTCTTATTTGATAAGAGAGAGTTTCTGGCTCATACGTAACCGTATAGGAGTTATGAATGAGACAGAATATCAGAACCCGGGATACGTCCTCGGAGAAGGCGGTCAAAGACATCCGCCGGGCGAACCGCAAACAGTATTCAGCCGAAGAGAAGATCCGCATTGTTTTGGATGGTCTTCGTGGTGAAGAGACGATCGCTGAGCTTTGCCGGCAGGAAGGCATTGCCCAAAGTTTATATTACAGTACCCTTGCCTCTGCACAGCCTGCCATGGCATTTTCATCTATCAAGGCCAGGTTTGCATGGGCGGGAGTCGTATTTATGTTGAAGAACCTCTATATGACAAATTTGTTGAGATTTACGCAAACGCAGCCAGCAACTTAGGTATGGGCGATCTACGCAGTCCCGAAACTATGATTGGACCAATCATCTCAGAACGCCAACGCAATCGCGTGCGCACTCACATTGACGATGCGCGCGATAAAGGAGCGACAATTGTCACTGGAGGAGATTGGAGCGGCAATCGGTGTCAACCGACTATTTTAACCGGTGTCACGGAAGAGATGACGGTTTGCCGGGAAGAAACCTTTGGACCGGTAACATCGATTTACAAGGTCAGCTGATATGAAGAGGCTCTCGCGAAATCGAATGATAGCGAATACGGGCTGTCTTCCACAATTTTCACGGAGAATCTAAATAAGGTTTTGCACTATGCCCACAATGTGTCCGCCGGCATGTGCCACGTTAATGGCTCGCCCGTCCATGACGAGCCACACGTACCATTTGGCGGTAATGGCGAAAGTGGCATCGGTCGCGAAGGCACGGAAGCAGACATTGACGCGATGACTAAATGGAAATGGATAACCATCCAAACTTAATAAATGAATGATTTGAAATATAGGAGAAAACTATGGAACGTTTAGAAGAAAAAATTGCTGTTGTAACCGGTGCCGCGCAAGGTATCGGTGAAGTTTATGCCAAGGCTATGGCCAAAGAAGGCGCAAAAGTTGTTGTTTCGGATATTACCGATCCCACGCGTGTTGCCGACGAGATAAACGCCGATGGCGGAAGTGCCATTGCGATAGCCGCCGATGTGACAAGCGATGAGTCTTTGGCAGCTCTTGTCGAGAAAGCCGAAGCGGAGTTTGGTCCAATCGAAATTTTGGTGAATAACGCTGCGTTGTTTGCCGAACTTATGATTACGCCAATAATGAAAATGACCAACGAAGAATGGGACCGTGTCATGACGGTAAATGCTCGCGGTTCATTTCAATGTATCAAAGCCGCTGTGCCAAGCATGCTGAAAAATGGTCGCGGTAAAATCATTAATATCAGCTCCGGCACTTTCTACTATGGTGGACCTGGTTTTGCGCATTATGTCAGCTCTAAAGGAGCGATACTCGGTCTAACTCGATCGGCGGCCCGGGAGTTAGGAGATAAAAATATCTTCGTTAATTGCATTGTTCCCGGGTTCACCGAAAGTGAAGGTGTTCAAAATCATCCTCAATTGGACATTGTACGTGCTCCTACGCTCCAAAGCCGTATCTTGAAACGAGATATGCTACCGGAAGATCTGGTGGGCACCTTATTGTTTTTTGCTTCAGAGGACAGCGACTTTCTCACGGGTCAATCAATCAATGTAGACGGCGGAAAGTACTGTCAATAATTAGCTTGTATGAGGCAAACAATATGTTGCAATTGTACCATCACGGCTCATCAGTTTGTGCGGCGAAAGTACGCATGTACATGCATGAAAAAGATCTGGATTGGGAAGGTCACTATATCGATATTCTAGCTGGTGATCAGTTCGACCCAGAATATATAAAACTCAATCCAAAGGCTGTCGTGCCGACGCTGGTGCATGATGGTGAGGTTATCTGTGATTCCACAGTGATCTGTGAATATTTGGAAGATGTATTCACCGACATTCCGCTACGCCCAACCAATGCGCTCGAGCATGCTCGGGTTCTCTATTGGACCAAGGCAGTCGACGAAGCGCTACATCCAGCGTGTGGTTTCGTTACCTACCTCGCTTGCCACCGACATATTGTCCTTCGGCTTGGTCCGGAGAAGGTGGAGGCATTCCTTCAATCAACGCCAGCAATGTCGGTCACGACAGATTGGCATGAGACCAAGAAATCTATCGTCCGGAACGGTCTAGATGCTGAGGGTGCGTCTGCAAAGCTCAATCTATACGATAACTACCTTCAAAAAATGGAGGAAGCGTTAGCCAAGAACGAATGGCTCGCGGGCGATAATTTCAGCTTTGCCGATATTGCTTTGACGCCTTATGTCAACCGTCTTGCCATGTTGTCTATGTCGGGCATGTGGACTGGTGGCCGGATGCCGAGGGTGGAATCGTGGTTTGAAGGTATTAGAGAGCGCCCGAGCTTTAAGCCTGCGTTCGTTGACTGGTTGCCGGACCACCTGGCAAACGATATGCGGACTTTTGGCAAGCAGAGTTGGCCAGAATTTGCTCAAATACTGAAGATTAAAAACTAGTTGATGCCGGAATATAAATGCCGCAAGGACCAAACATACTTGGCGAAAGTGGTCTTCCCCTTTCGTTTGAGGTTGTTAATCCCGAACAGGTTGGGATTGCTCCACCGCAAAATCGCATGGGTGATTCATTGCGAACATGGGTGCGGTCGCTTTCCGTATTTCAAAAAGAAGCTCTGGTTGCCTCAAGTCGCACAGGCAAGGTTTGGCGTTTGTCGAGCGATGAAGGCCCCTATTTAGATGGCCATGATGAAGCTTCTTGTCCGCTCTCTTTCTTAACAGTTGGTATGGTCGCGTCATATATGAACGAGATTACGGCCCTTGCTCATCAAGAAAATGTTAAAATCCACAAACTTCGGCTGATCCAAGATAACTATTACACAATGGAAGGTTCTATGCGACAGCGCACGATGGTTGGTGGCGCTTTGCCCGTTGAGCTAACTGTTGAAATTGACTGTGATCTTGAAGATTTAGCTCTCAACACATTTTTGATGAATGCTATATCTGCCTCCCCGATCAATGGGCTGATGCGCGGCAATTTGAATAGTCTATTTACCTTAGCTAAGAACGGTTCGGAATTGAAACTCGGCAAGGCCAAACGAATGGCCGGGGAACATTATCCTGATCCAGGAGATCATTTTTCAGAATGCCAGTTTGATCAATCTTCGATAGTCGAACCACTTGTAACCTCCAATGGCACAACTCCAAAAAAAGATGTTCAAGGGGGCACATCAGCAGCAGGCTCTAGTCTGGCTGATGAGCAATCTCGCACCCTCAATATTGGTGGCGTTTGTACATTGAGAGAAGATGGCATGAAAGAAATCGTGCAGATGCAATATAGCCCACATGGCACTTCATTTAGGTTGCTTTCCGAAGAAGCTCCAATAAACGGCGGACAGGGTCGCGCACCTGATGCAAATACCTATATATCTGCTGGCATCGCATTTTGTTTTATGACCCAGTTTGGGCGTTTTGTGAAAATGTTAGATCTAGATCTCGAAGAATATCGGGTCGTCCAAGACAGTCATTTCTCGCTCGGGGGAGCATCTGGTGGCACAGGGAAAGCGGGCGAGGCTGATCCTTTAGAAACACATGTCTATCTCAAAACAGCCGAGAGTGATGATGTTGCCCGCGAAATGCTAGATATCAGTGAGCAAACTTGCTTTCTCCACGCGTTTTGCCGCACCGACATGAAATCAAAGCTGAAAATAAATCGGATTTAGATAAAGTTACCTGCATTGCAACCGGTTACAGCCGATTGATCCCATTGCCATCTATTGCCAAATTCGACCACTTTTCGACCCCAGATCAGCCCCAGATCAAGCATTTTGGCAATGAGTGACCCTAGCCAAGCCTTTGGAAAATAACGAGAAATTTGAATTGGGATTAAGGCAAACAATAATGGCATTGTAGAGGTCGTCGGTTCGATTCCGTCTGGCTCCACCATTTTTCATAATAAAATCAATAGGTTATTATTTAACCCCTAAGGGGCTATGTTGCCAAAATGCTGTTCAAATACAGCCTTAGCTAAGAGCGAGCATCAACAATTACTTAATTTTTGAATTCTTTAAATGACTCGTCTGACGTCGTTCTTTGGGATTCAAATTCTCGATTCTCTACCTTTGTAGCGGCCAGCGGCCGGCGCAGGGATGACGGAGTGATACCGGCTTTTAGCGCGGTCATTACGCCAACCGCTTCCCAGTAGTTTTCGACGACGTGCAACTGGTTCGATGCCCAGGGAAGATCATGTAGGTTGTTCTGCATCAAATTTTCATTCTCGCGGATGGCAATAACGGGAATACCCTGTTCCAATGCCGCAAGTGTCGGCAGGCCAACGCATTTATCTGGCATGATCAGACAAGAGACATCGGCGGCCGAGAGCAAGCCGGGCTCGCGCATGGCTTCCGGGTCGGTGACGATGCGTGGGCTGCGGTGGAGACCTTTGAGCATGCACTGAACAAAGGTCAGCGACACAGCCTCGGCGGCAAGTCGCGGCTCAACCAATCCAAGATCAAAATTGGCAACCTTGTGGTTTTCCATCATCGGCGAGTGGGCGGCTGGAACCTCATAGAGCATCGATACTGCGTGGGTCAGCATTGCTTCGACGCCGCCCCAGGGGTTGATCATCGCGCCGTCCTGGTGGAAATAGCCTTCGTGAGTTTCTTCATCTAGATCAATCACCGAGGCAATCGCCACGGCATCGAAGGTGCCTTGGTTTTCGTCCAACACTTCGAGGACGCGCTCCAATCCGTTGATTTCGCCGGCAGCTCTGCCCGATTTCATAAATTCTGCGGTCATGTTGAGAGGTGGGTCGAGTTTGACGATTTTGGGACAGTCGAGACCATAGGTCGCGCGCGCCGCGCTTACCGCGTTTACGGTATCGTTCGCGAACATCTCGATCTCGTGGGCATCCATAATCATCAGGACTCGGTTCGTCCGTACCGGTTGCAATGCCGCCGTCCCCATCATCAGACGTGTGATCGCGCTGCCTTCAACATAGAGAGCGTTTTCCGGCATCTCGTTAAGGTCGGATGCGTTGACGACATTCGGGTGCGTGATCAACCTGTCACACGCCTCAGCCAGCACCCGCGCCGCTGGCGTTGCATCGCCGGCATGTCCGCCGATCTCTGCCCCAATACCTGTCGGCACCAGAAAGACAGCGTTGAAAGCATCGGTGCGCTCGATCTTGCGCGGGATAAAGCGAAAAATGGATTGGAGTTCTTCGGAGGCCGGGACTTCAAACCCGGCAAGCATGCCGAACTCACAATGGTAATGGGTCTCGTCCATATGCGTAATGGCAAAACGCACCGGGATAGCGCCGTCCTCTTTCAATCTGAATTCGATAGCCTTTTGGATGTGGTCCAGCATGTTTCGATGGCCAGGCGATACAGGAATGGGGATTTGCCGTTCGGTCAGTTGCATCTCAGTCATCCTAAACCCGATCTAGTAACCTGGCCGAGCAGTCAGTCGCGCCGAACCATTCAGCCGAGAATTTTTCCGCCACCTTGGCGTCGTATACCTTGCAAGAGAATATATTGATATAGACTGCCCTCAACTGATCCAGCGTATGGATGACGATGGAACTGGTCAAGATGAACTGGACGGCTGATGTGCCCTGGGTGTGCGGCGAGGTCTGCTTGTCTTCTTCCGATAGGCCGACATCGTCCCAGAAATGCAAATCTTCGCGTTGCATATCGATAAGGTCGCACAGCTGCTCAAAATATTCGGTGATGCTTTCGCGCGTGAATTTTGACGCGTCGCACCCGTGCAGATCGAGGATCAACTCAATGCCGTATTGATCATCGGTTGAGCTGTCTCCGCCAATCATGTGCCGGTAATCCCAGAGCGGTTGCGGCAGTTATACATTTTTCATTCCTTCTCTCCGGCCTTCTCTCCGGATTTATATAATTTTGCTGTGAAACGCCTATCCGCGACCATGTGCTTCAGTCCAGAATCACATGCGGAACAACACGCGCATCTTTGCTGGTGACCAAAGTTTTATCTTCGCGTATGCATAATCCAACAACTTTGCTGGCAACCATCCAGCAGCCGAGCAGCGGGTAGCCGCCGTCAAATTCCGGCAGTGGTTGGAAACCTTGCAAGATATGAGCGTCGTTGCCGTAAGGTCCATCACTTTGATAGAGCGTCTTGCCATCCTGAACAATTTTAATATTCGCCCCTTGGCGTGACCATATCGGTTTGCGGACATAGCTGCCGGTGCCCGTAAATTCAGTACCAGCAGGATCATCCTCAAAAAATGCCGGCAATAGATTTGGGTGTCCTTCGAACATTCCCCACAAGAGTGGCAGCAGACCTTTGTTAGACAGAATGGCCTTCCACGGCGGCTCAATGAACCGGACTCCGGAGCTTGGAACATGTTGCCCGAACTCCTCATCCATAATCCATTCCCAGGGATAAAGCTTAATGAGAGTAGTGATGACCCGGTCCTCAAGATCGGTAAATTGTCCTTGATCGTTTAAACCAATGTCTTCCATGCCTAAGAAACAGGTTTCTAGCCCGGCTTCTCGCGCGCATTCTTCAAGATAGTTGAGCGTCCCTTTATCATCTTCAATATCGGGGTTGCAGGCGAAGTGCGACAGCGTCTCGATACCCAATTGCGGCAACGTCTCAACGATGCGCTCATGGACATCATTTAGCTGATCGCATCCTTCCGGGATTAATTTTAGCTCTATGGCCTGTTCCAACCATTCCCATTGAAACACCGCCGATTCATACAGCGTCGTTGGCGTGTCGGCATTGTACTCCAGCAGTTTTATAGGCTGTTTGCCGTCATAAGAGAGGTCCATTCTGCCGTAGAGATTTTTATCGCCGTTGCGCCAGCTTTCAGCAATGAAGTTCCAATAGTGTTCGGGGATCCCGAGGCGGTCCAATACTTCTTCATTATTCACGGCGCGGTCGACGACCTGGAAACACAGATCCTCAATTTCTTCAGCGGGCCCTTCGATATCTTTTTCGATCTGTCGCGCGGTGAATTGGTAATAAGCGCTCTCGTCCCACCCTGAAATGCCTTCGCCTGGAATATACACCAGCTCATGTTCGGCAGCTGCGCTCGCGAGGTCGGGTCGTTCAGTCACAGAAATGCGCTGCATGGGGTCTCCGAAATAAGTGGTAAGATGCTTCTAATTAAGTGGCGCCAGAGCCAAACCGGCGACCGGAAGAGCCAAAGCCGCCGCGTGAACGGGTCGAGCTTTTGAATGTCGGGCGGCTGGTTGCTGACTTGGCGACTGTCGTCCGTCCGGTCTTTGAGCCGACATTGCGATTTTCAGCAGTTCGAAAGCTGTTCGGGCTCTGGGCGGAGCGGTAAAGCGGCTGCGACATCATGGAGCGGCGTCCCCCCAATAAGGATCCCATCATATAGCCCGCCATTAAAGGCATGAAGATTGAGCCACCGCTGGACGATTTATAAGGCGCCACCTCACACTTACCGGCGCCAAAGTCCGCCTGGCAATCTTCCGCTGTAGAATATTTGGGCGCCACGGCGGCGTGCTGGCTACGTGCTTCTTTAAAACTTGATTCGCATTGATCATCGGAGACGATGGGGTCTCTCTTACAGTGTTCGATACTTTCGTAAATAGAGGCATCCACCTTGGGTTCTTCACAAGCAGTCAAAGCGATCAGGCTTACGCTCATCGTTAAAACAACAGGTACGGATTTCCAGGACATCATCTTACTTTCTCCCATCGGGGGTTACTTTTTATTAACGGCTCGTCGCCGTGCATCAATGGTGCAGGACTAATTATTAGTTCGTCATAGAGGCGGCATTCAGCAGGCCACCGGCCAAAGATGCACTACCAAGCCACAGACCGCTGGCCATTTCATTTTTTTCTATTCGTTCTGAAATTTTAGGTATTGGTATACGAACGAGATAGAAAATAGCAATCTGGACAAGCAAGGCGACCACTCCCCACACCGCAACATCTACCAAAGAGACCGAATTGGTGATTGCGCTGGCCAACGGCACGCAGAAACCGATTAAACTGCCGGCAAAGGCGAGCGAGGCCGCCATGTTATTTTCCCGAATTAATTTGATCTCGGGATGGGGCGTTACCCACATATAAATGACCACGTAGAATAAAGTGAGGGCAATTGCCGTTGCCATATGGGCAAGAAACCAAGGTAGCTCGTTAAGCGTATCGCCAACTAGTTCCAAAAGAATGTACTCCCCAAGCAGTTATAATTAGTTGCTGAGGACGCTATCACAGTGGGCAATCTACCTAAAGCAGATTTCACAGTGATTCCGCCAATCGCGGGCAAGTGATCTCCCTTTTTCATTCAACAATAAAGGTTTACCACTCTTTTCCATGACCGCAATAATGTGATCGTTGTTTTGACACCGGATGATACTGGAATTAAATTTAGCCCACCTGCCCCTGGGGGCATTCCAGTTGGCTTTGTAAACCAAGCTCTAAAGAAAATTAGTGACTTGGTCATGTCTGATATAAGATAGCAGATAGGATCATTTAGGTTTCCTTGCCGTGGAATATTCCACCTTTGAAGAATAGGGGAAATTTTGAATATACATGCTGACTTAATTGCCTGCCATGAATGCGATCTTTTGCATCAGATTGTTGCACTTGATTCGGGATCGCAAGCCAATTGCATTCGGTGCGGCGCTAAGCTTTACAAAGAAATCCGGAATAGCTTGGATCGAACATTGAGCCTGACCGTCACAGGGCTAATTTTATTCTTGCTCGCTAATTTTTATCCGCTCTTGACGTTCGAGATGCAGGGACGGAGCCAGCAAAATAATTTAATCTCTGGCGTATTAGAGTTTTTCTCATCCGGTTTTTGGGGATTAGGAATATTGGTCTTTTTGGTCAGTATTATATTTCCGCTGATTTACTTATTGGGAATGGCCTATGTTTTGGTACCGTTGCGAATGGGACACAAACCATGGAAAATGATTTCGGTATTTAAAGTCGTCGATTATCTTCGCCCTTGGGCGATGATCGAAGTTTATATGCTCGGGATTATCGTGGCGATCGTCAAACTGTCCGATTTTGCCACAATAACGCCAGGAATTGCTTTGTTTTCCTTCGCCGGCCTGTTTGTTGTGATCGCCGCCGCCAACGCCTCGCTCGATCCTAGAATTGTGTGGCGGTCTGTAGATATTGACGGTGAATATTAAATGACGACAGCGCGTGAAAACTCACTGGTTGGCTGCCATCACTGCAATTTAATAGTTGCCGTGGGGCCTGATGACATTGGCCTGGCTCCCAAGATAATGTGTCCGCGATGCAGTTCAGTTCTTCATCAACGAAAACCGAATAGCATCGCACGTTCATGGGCACTTTTGATCGCCGCCGTCATTCTTTATATTCCTGCCAACACCATTCCAATCATGACAGTCACATCCTTTGGTGAAGGCACTCCCGATACCATAATGAGCGGCGTTATACATTTGCTCGAAGCAGATCAAATACCGATTGCTGCGCTGGTTTTTTTTGCCAGTATCGTTGTGCCGATTTTTAAGATTGTGATGATTTCAATGATACTAATATCGGTACAATTCAAATCCGGTTGGCGCGCCAAAGACAGAACATTGATCTATCGCCTAACGGAGGTTGTGGGGCGATGGTCGATGATTGACATTTTCATGATTTCGATTTTGGTCGGATTGGTGAAGCTCGGAAATATTGCCACCATTGAAGTGGGATTTGGTGCCGTCGCGTTTGCTGCTGTTGTTGTGTTGACGATGTTTTCTGCTACCTATTTTGATCCCCGTCTGATCTGGGACCATGCGCAGTCGAACGAATTAATGGAGGACTAAAAGCTTGAGTGATTTTCAAAACGGCACACCTTCGGTTGCAGTCAAATCCGGCCCCCGGTTCTCAGTGGTCTGGTTACTGCCGGTAATTGCTGCTCTTTTGGGAATTTGGCTCCTCGTCGATACCATACTCAAACAGGGCCCAGAAATTACCATTTCCTTCAAATCAGCCGAAGGGCTTGAGGCCGGAAAAACAAAAATTAAATTTCGCGATGTCGAAATTGGCAAGGTCATTGAAATTATTATCAAAAAGGATTTGAGCGGTATCATTGTCGTGGCTGAACTTCAAAAGGATACCGAGAGTCATCTGACCGAAGAAACAAAATTTTGGGTGGTCAAGCCCAGACTGGATGCACGAGGAATATCCGGATTGGGGACTATAGTTTCCGGTGCATTTATCGCTATTGAACCAACGTCCAAAGGGAGCGCTACCAAATCCTTTATCGGACTAGAAACG
>Ga0066376_10005896_pt1 | contig 10240 bp, 9 predicted proteins | sample Knorr_S15_td_Bot_FD_77009 | JGI IMG/M metagenome (GOLD analysis project Ga0066376, IMG submission 77009) | Marine microbial communities from Southern Atlantic Ocean transect - Knorr_S15_td_Bottom_ad_5009_LV_A | ecosystem: Environmental > Aquatic > Marine > Oceanic | place: Southern Atlantic... | reverse complement strand
CTACGCCGTGGTCGCGCAGCATCCGGGTCACGTTCAGCACCAGGTCGCTGGCGGTGACGCCTTCACGCAGCGCGCCGGTGAGGCGGCAACCAATCACATCGGGGATCAGCATCGAGACCGGCTGCCCCAGCATGGCTGCGCCCGCTTCGAGCCCGCCGACGCCCCAACCGAGCACGCCCAGCCCGTTGACCATCGGCGTGTGGCTGTCCATGCCCAGCAGGCAGTCGGGATAGGCCAGCGTTGCGCCGTCGATTGCTTGCGTCCACACCACCCGCGACAGGTATTCGAGGTTCACCTGATGGCAAATACCGGCGCCCGGCGGCAGAATGCGCAGATTACCGAACGCCTGGCCGCCCCATTTCAAAAATCGGTAGCGTTCTTCGTTGCGCGCGAATTCCATCGCCGCGTTGCGCTCCAGCGCATCGGGCTGGCCGGCGACATCGACGACCACCGAATGATCGATGATGAAGTCGAGCGGCGTCACCGGATTGATTTTTGCCGGGTCGCCGCCAAGCCGGACCATCGCGTCGCGCATCGCAGCCAGATCGGCGAGCAAGGGCAAACCCGAGGAATCCGGCATCATCACCCGGGCCGGGTGAAAGCTGATTTCGCGCCCGCCTCGCCGGGTTTTCGTCCAGCCGCTCAGCGCCGCGATGTCGCCCGCCGTGACCGATACGCCATCTTCGTGACGCAGCAGGTTTTCGAGCAGCACCTTGAGCGAATAGGGCAGCCGGTCGTCGCCGCCGGCAGCCGGCAGGCTGAAATAGCGGTAGCGGGCGCCGCCGACCGCAAGGTCGCGCTGGACGTTTAGGGAATCGAGGCTGCCGGCCTTAATCACTGGAATAGCGTTGATCGATTTCGATGAAATGCGCGGTGTTAACCAGCGCCTCTCGATCCTGGAACGACGCCATGTCGTCGGCCATCGCACTGCTATGCCCATCGCGCTTGATCATCTCCAGCGCCCGCTGCATCGCCTTGATCGCGGCGCGTTGGGTGTCGCTTGGAATGATGACGATCTTGTAGCCGATTTCAGCCAGCCGCCCGACCGACAGCAACGGCGTCTTGGCACCCAGAAACATGTTAATCAATTTAGGGCCCGGCAGGCGTTGCGCGATGGCTTCGATCTCCGCCTCGGTCGTCGGCGCCTCCACGAAGGCAACATCGGCACCGGCTTCAAGGTAGGCGTGCATGCGCTCTATCGCGGCGTCGAAGCCTTCGACCGCGATGGCGTCGGTGCGGGCGATGATGACGGTGTCGGGGTCGCGCGACGCATCCTTGATGGCGCGTATCTTCTGGCAGAATTCATCGATGGAAACGATGCTCTTGCCGTCGTAATGACCGCAGCGTTTGGGAAAGGTCTGATCCTCGATATGGAACCCGGCGACCCCGGCCCGCTCGAAGGCGCGGATCGCGTGCCGGGCGTTCAGGGCATTGCCAAAGCCGGTATCCATGTCGGCGATAGCGGGAATGCCGATAGCGTCGACGATCTGCGCCAGCCGCGCGGCGATTTCCGACGGGCTTAACAGGCCCATGTCGGGAATTCCCGTGCTTCGCGCCATCGCGCCGCCGCTGACATAAACGGCCGGAAAGCCGGTGCCTTCGACCAGCCGCGCCGACAACCCGTCATAACAGCCCGGCGCCACGATCACGTCGTCGCCTTCGATCAGCCGCCGCAGTTTGGTGGATGCCCGCATGTCTTGTTCTCCTGGTCGGTCGTTTCTACGTCTTGTCCCACGGGGCAAGCCCCGCGATGGGTGACACAGCGCCGGCAACGCCATGGCCGATAACCACAGCCTCACCGCTTTCGTCGAAAGCGGTGACGCGGCGCGGATATTGATTCGCCATGACGTGGACAACTCCAATTTCACGGCAAAGCGTACTTCGGCGCACTCTGCTATACAAGCAAGCGGAGCAACCAAGCGGAGCGCCGCAATGGGCAAGGAATTGCTGCTCGGCATCACCGAAAAGGGTGTGTGCCACGCAAAGGGCGAAAAAGAATTCGATCTGGAGACGAAGTTCGCGATGGTCCGCGATTCGGGGGTCTATGATTATTTCGATAAATCGCCCGAAGCGCCGGAACTCGTCGACGACTATCTACGGCTCGCGGAAAAATACCGCCTGCCGATCCGCGCCGGCGGCTGGTTCTATACGCTGGGCCGGGACGAAGCACTGCTGGAGGCGAATTTACGGACCGGCACCCGGCTCGGCAGCCGGGTGCACAACACCCAGATATTGATGCGCCATGCCGACGGCCATCTGGTCACCGACGAAGAGGTTGCGGATATATACATGCGTGCTTTCGACATCGGCGAGACAGTGGGCTGCATCCCGACCTTCGAGGTGCATGTCAATATGTGGTCGGAGCATTACGGCCGGGTTTCCAAGGTGGCGAAATTGGTCGAGGCGCGCGGCGTACCGTTCCGCATGACGCTGGATCATAGCCATGTGATCTTCAAGATCGACAATCCCAAGGAACAGGAAGTCCTGGATATGCACCGTGACGTCGAATCCGGTCTTGTGGTCCTCGATCCCTACCGGGCCGACAATGTCTGCGACGAATGGATCGGCAAGGGGTATGTCTGGCACTGTCACGCCCGCGCCGCGGTGCCAAACAACCCCAAGAACATCTGGGGCCGGCATCCCGATGGGCGGGTCGGGCGGGGCATCCAATATCCGTTCATCGAACCGGGGCCCGGCGAATATCACAGCGACTGGGACGAAGCCAAACTAGAGCCGTGGAAAGAAGTCGTGCGGCATTTGCTGGCCTATCACGCGCGCGACGATGCCAGCCCGCTCGGTCAGATCTCGACCGAATTCATTCCCGGCCCCGATTACGGCATGGGCAATAAATACTCGATCTTCGAGCATTCGGTCGCCTGCGCGCGCTGGATCAAGGAAACCTGGCGCCAGACGCTGAAGGCTTAAGGGTTCAGCAACGCCGCCAGGGTCCGGCGATACGCCTGTCCGGCTGACTGCCTGGCGTGATGCACGCCGTCCGCCACGACCCGCCGGCCGCCGACCCAGACATCGCGGACAACGCGGTTGTCGCCGGCGAACAGCCAGCCATCGAGCCATCGATCGCGCGACCGCCCGAACAGCGCCACATGATCGCTATCGAGCGCGACAATATCGCCCCGGTATCCGGGCGCCAGCCGGCCGATGCGGCGTCCGGCAGCCTGCGCGCCGCCCGCCAATGCGTGATCGTAGAGCCCGCGCCCGGTTGAAGCGCCTTTGCCGGCCAGCAGGTTGCGCTTTCCATCGCGCAGCCGCTGCGAATATTCGAGCTGCCGCAGTTCCCCCGCGACACTGAGACAAATGTTGGCGTCGGAACCGACGCCATAGATCCCGCCTTCGGCCTGAAACGCCACGCCGTCGAAAACGCCATCGCCCAGATTGGCCTCGGTGATCGGGCAAATTCCAGCCACAGCGCCGCTGAGCGCCAGGCCCCGGCGTTCCTGCGGCGTCATATGGGTCGCGTGTATCAGGCACCAGCGCCGGTCAAGCGCCGCGTGGGCCAGCAGCCATTGCACCGGCCGTTGCCCGGACCAGGCGACGCAATCCTCGACCTCGGCGGTTTGTTCGGCGACATGGATGTGGACCGGTCCGTCCGTACCAAGGCAGATTATTTCAGCCAGACTTTCCGGCGTCACGGCGCGCAGGGAATGGGGGGCGACGCCGACCGCTGCATCGGGCAGACCGGCGGCGATGTCCCGCACCCGGTCCAGCAGCCGGGCGTAGCGGCCAGGTGTATTGACGAACCGCCGCTGGCCCTCGCCGGGGGCGGCGCCGCCAAAGCCGCCATTGGCGTAGAACACCGGCAAAAAGGTCATGCCGATGCCGCTGATGGCGGCGGCCTGCGCGATGGCGGCGGACATGGCGCCGATATCGTCATAGGGCCGGCCGGCCGGATCATGGTGCAGATAGTGAAATTCGGCCACCGCGGTAAACCCGGCTTCCAGCATTTCGACATAGAGTTGGGTCGCGATGGACACAAGGTCGCAGGGGTCCAGCCGTTCAACGAAGCCGTACATCGCCTGCCGCCAGGTCCAGAAACTGTCGCCGGCCGAACCGGGCGTTTCGGTCAACCCGGCCATCGCGCGCTGAAACGCGTGGCTGTGCAGGTTCGGCATGCCGGGCACGGCGATGGCGCCGTGGAATACCGGCTCCTCGACGCGCGCATTGCAAACCAGAGCGGTGATCCAGCCCGCCGCGTCGATCTCGATCAGGACATTTTCGGCCCAACCGCGGTCCAGCATTGCATGGTCGAAAAACAGGCGCGCCATGATTGGCCCTTAAACCTTACAGGCGGTCTATGTAATAGCGTATCACCGCCACGGCTTCGCGCGCGTCCCATTCGGCGATGCCGGCCAGCGCGCCGACGACATTGCCCTTGCCGTCGATCAGGAAGGATGTCGGCATGCCGCGCAGGCGAAGCGCGCGGGCCAGCGCCAGATCGCGGTCGAAATAGGATGTATAATGCTCGATGCCGAGTTTCTTGAGGAAGGGCAGCGCCTTTTGCGGTCCGGCGCGGTCCTCGTTGACGGCGACGATCTGGAACTTGCCGGGGTCGAACACCGCCTGCAACCGGGCGAGCGAGGGCATCTCGCGGATGTAGTGCGCGCACCAGGTGGCCCAGAAATTGACCAATATCACCTTGCCTTTGAACTCCGCCAAGGTCACTTTGTCGCCGGCGGCGGTACGGAACGCCGTCAGCGGCGCTGGCCGCACCGGATCATTGAGGATAAATTGCGCCATCCAGCCTTCCAGCACCGGCTGGGCGCTGGATATCGGGGCGATGACCGTCAAGACAATGCCAAGAAGCAAAACGGCGATGCGTAACAGATACTTCATTTCACTCTCCGGCGGTGCGCCATGACCAAATCCGATCGAAAGCCGGCCCCCCGGGCCAATCAAAAGCCGGCCCCCCGGGCCAATGAGATGTGGGGCGGCCGTTTCGCGGCCGGCCCCGCCGCCGTGATGGCGCGGATCAATCCCTCGATCGATTTCGACAAGCGATTATACGCGCAAGACATTGCCGGGTCGCAAGCGCATTGCCGCATGCTGGTCCAGCAGAATATCATCAGCCAGGCCGATGGCGACGCCATCGTCGCGGGGCTGGCCACCATCGCGCAAGAGATCGAAGCCGGCGAATTCGAATTCAAGACCGCGTTGGAAGACATTCATATGAATGTCGAAGCGCGGCTCGGCGAGTTGATCGGCGCGGCTGCCGGCCGCCTGCATACCGGGCGCAGCCGCAACGACCAGGTGGCGATGGATTTGCGGCTGTGGGTGCGCGACGCGGTGGACGGGCTGGATGCGCAGCTGGCCGGATTGCAGGAAGCCCTGATCGCCAAGGCCGAAGCCCATGCCGACACGGCGATGCCCGGCTATACCCATTTGCAGCCGGCCCAGCCGGTGACCTTCGGCCATCACATGCTGGCCTATGTGGAAATGTATGGCCGCGACCGGGGCAGGCTGGCGGATTGCCGGCGGCGGCTGAACGAATCGCCGCTCGGCGCGGCGGCGCTGGCCGGCACCTCGTTTCCCATCGACCGCCGGCATACGGCGGCGGCGCTCGGCTTCGATGGGGTAATGGCGAATTCGCTGGACGCGGTCTCGGCGCGGGATTTCGCCATCGAGTTCCTGGCCGCGCTGGCAATCTGCGCCGCCCATATCTCGCGCCAGGCCGAAGAACTGGTGCTGTGGTGCGCGCCGCAATTCGGCTTCATTGCGCTGTCGGATGCCTATTCGACCGGATCGTCGATCATGCCGCAAAAGCGCAACCCGGACGCGGCCGAGTTGTCGCGGGGCAAGGCCGGCCGTATTTTCGGCGCATTGCAGACCCTGCTGGTCGTCATCAAAGGGTTGCCGCTCGCCTATGGCAAGGACATGCAGGAAGACAAGGAACCGGTCTTCGACGCCGCCGACAGTCTGTCGCTGATGATCGCGGCGACGGCCGGCATGATCGGCGATATGACCGTCGTGCCGGCGCGCATGGAAGCAGCGCTGAACGACGGCTATCCGACCGCGACCGACCTTGCCGACTGGCTGGTGCGGGTGATCGGCATGCCGTTCCGCGAAGCCCATCACGCCACCGGCGCCATCGTCGGCCTGGCCGAAAAAGCCGGCTGCGCGCTGGCCGACTTGCCGCTGGCCGCCATGCAGAAGATCGACGGCCGCATTACCCAGGATGTCTTTTCGGTGCTGTCGGTGGCCGCGTCGCTCGCCAGCCGCACCAGCGAGGGCGGCACCGCGCCCGATAATGTCCGCGCCGCCGCCGCCGCCGCAAGGGAGCGTTTTCTATGATCCGCCTGCTCACCGTTATCCTGCTTGCCGGTTTCCTGGCCGTATCGCTGTCCGCCTGCGGCAAGAAAGGCGACCCCAAGCCGCCCACCGAAAATAGCCAGTATCCCCGGAACTATCCATCGACGAAGTGACGGCCATGACGGAATTCGAATACCGCGATGGCATCCTGAATGCCGAAAGCGTGGCGATCCCGGCGCTGGCGGTAGCCGTCGGCACGCCGTTCTATTGCTATTCCAGCGCCGGGTTGACGCGGCGCTACACCGACTTCGCCGATGCCTTCGCCGGTCAGGACGCGCTGATCTGCTATTCGGTGAAGGCGAATTCGAACCTGGCCGTGATTGGCACCCTGGCCCGGCTTGGCGCCGGCGCCGATGTGGTGTCGGAGGGCGAATTGCGCCGCGCGCTCGCCGCCGGCGTGCCGCCGGAACGGATCGTCTTTTCCGGCGTCGGCAAGACGCGCGATGAAATCGCCTATGCCCTGGCCCAGGGCATCTATCGCATCAACGTCGAATCCGAACCGGAATTACAGGCGCTCGGCGCCATCGCCGCCAGCACGGACCGCCAGGTCGAAATCGGCATCCGCGTCAACCCGGATGTCGATGCGAAGACCCATGCGAAGATCGCCACCGGCCGGGCGGAAAACAAGTTCGGCGTCGATATCGCCCATGCGCTGCGCATCTTCGCCCAGGCGCACGCGCTGCCCGGTGTCACGCCCAAGACGGTCGCAGTTCATATCGGCTCGCAACTGAACGATCTGGCGCCGATGCGTATTGCGTTCTCGGCGGTTGCCGAACTGGTGGCGGCCTTGCGCGCCGACGGGCACGACATCGACAGTATCGACCTCGGCGGCGGGCTGGGCATCCGCTATGACGACGAAGACCCGCCGTCGCGCACCGCCTACGCCACCATGGTTCTGGAGGCGACGGGCAATCTGGGCTGCCGGCTGATCTTCGAGCCGGGGCGCACGCTGGCCGGCAATTCGGGCATTCTGGTAACGCGGGTGATCTATGAAAAAATCGGCGCCTCGCGCCGCTTCGTCATTGTCGATGCGGCAATGAACGACCTTATCCGGCCGGCGCTGTACGACGCGCATCACGAAATTCTGCCGGTACGCGAAACACCCGGCGACGCGGCGCGCGCGCCGGCTGATATCGTCGGACCGATCTGCGAGACCGGCGACACCTTCGCGCGCGCGCGCCTGCTGCCGGAATTGCGGCCGGACGATCTGATCGCCTTTGCGTCGGCGGGGGCTTACGGCGCGGTGATGGCGTCGAGCTATAACACGCGGCGGCTGATCCCCGAGGTGCTGGTCCGCAACAACGCCTATAGCGTGGTCCGCCGCCGGCCGGACTATGACGAATTGCTGCAACTGGAACGGCTGGCCGACTGGCAGTAAAATATGAGATAATCGCGCCATAATGGGTAAGTTGCCGCAAGACGAGCCACCGCAATGGGCCACGCGCGTGACGCTGTCACGGCTGGCGCTGTTCTGGGAACAGGCCTGGCCGGCGCTGTGGCCGGCGGCGCGGATCGTGGGCATCTTCTCCGTCGTGGCGCTGCTTGACCTGCTGCAGCGGCTTCCCGGCTGGCTGCATGGCGCGACCCTGGCGGTCTTCGTTATCGGCCTGATCGTCGCGGTATGGCGCGGCGTTTCAGCACTGCGAATACCGGACCGGGCGGCGGCGCAACGGCGGCTGGAGCGTATCAACGATCTGCCGCATCGTCCCTTCGATGCGCTCGATGACGCCATCGCAACACCCCATCCAAGCGTGGCGTCGCGCCGGCTGTGGCGGTTGCACCGTGCGCGCGTGACGGAAATGCTGACCGGGCTGCGGTTCGGCTGGCCGGCGCCCGGCTTGATCGGCCGCGATCCATTCGCGACCCGCATCGCCCTGGCGACCGGGCTCGTCGTCCTGGTCCTGGCGGCCGGCGCGGATGCGCCTGGATACCTGACCCGGTCGGTGACGCCCAATATCGCCTTCCTGGCGCCGCCAGCCCCGGCGACGCTCGACGCCTGGATCAATCCGCCCGGATATACCGGCCGGCCGCCGGTATTCCTCACCAGCGGCGGCGGCGCGGACACCATCGCGGTTCCCGACGGCAGCATATTGCTGGCCCAGGTGACCGGTGGCGGCGCGGCACCACACCTGTTGATCGGCGAGAGCCGGATCGCTTTCGAGGCGGTCGAGGCGAACAGCTACCGCGTGGAACATGAATTATCGGCCAGCACCGCGATCCGGGTTGAGTCGCGCAAGCGCGAACTGGATGCGTGGCGAATCGTGGTCATCCCCGACGGCGCACCGCAGGTCGCCTTCAGCGAAGCGCCGGCGGCATCGCGTCAGGCGGCGCTGCGGCTGGTTTACCGCGCCGGCGACGATTACGGCATCGCCACGCTCAGCGCGGTCATCACCCGCAATCTGGACGATGCGAAAGGTGCTGCGCTGATCTTCGATCTGCCGTTGCCCAGTATCAATCCGCGGCAGATGGAGGGCGACGGCTTTCGCGACCTCACGCCCCATCCCTGGGCCGGTCTGCCGGTCTGGATCAAGCTGGTGGTGCGCGATGCCAGAGGCCAGGCCGGGGCGAGCAAGACCATGGCGTTCACCTTGCCGGAACGAAGTTTTCTGCACCCGGTCGCCCGCGCAATCGTCGCCGAACGCAAGCGGCTGGCGAAGGAGCCGGCGGCAAACCATGATGCGGTGGCGCGCGCCCTCGGGCAAATCGCCCGCCAGCCGGCTAAATACGACCATGACATGGTGGTGTTCATGGGGTTGGATCTGGCCGCGCGCCGCCTACGCAAGGAATGGTCCGGCGACGCGCTGGCCGGGTTGCAGCAATTACTGTGGGACACGGCGCTACGGATTGAAGACGGTAAAATCTCGATTGCCGAGCGCGAGTTGCGCCGCGCCCAGCAAGCGCTTCGCGAGGCGTTGGCGCGCGATGCCCCGGAGGGCGAACTCGAACGGCTCATGGCCGGGCTGCAAGCAGCGCTGGATAATTATCTCGACGCCCTGACCAGGGAAATGGAGCAGCGCGCCCGCACAGGCGATATCGGCGAAATCGATCCCTCGGCGAACGTCCTGACCCGCCAGGATCTACAGCGCATGATGGACGAAATCCGCGAGATGACGCGCAGTGGCGCGCGCCAGGCGGCAAAACGCATGCTGTCGGAGTTGCAGCGCAAGCTGGAAAACATGCAGGCCGGGATCGCCCAGCCCCGTTCCAGCCAAGGCCGGGCATCGAAGATGATGAACGATTTACAGCGCCTCACCAAAGGCCAGCAGGACCTGCTCGACCGGACCTTCCGCCAGTCACGCCGGGACCGCGCCGGCCGCCAAGGGCAACCGTCCCGGCGTCAGGCGACCAAACCGGGGCAAGGCGGCAAGTTGTCGGCCAGTGCTGTGGTGCAGGACGCCCTGCGCCGCCGGCTCGGCGACATCATGCAGCGGTTCGCCGAAATGACCGGCGATGTTCCGCGCGCGTTCGGCCGGGCCGAGCAAGCGATGCGTGGATCGGCAAAAGCGCTGCGGCGCGGCAATGCGGCCGGCGCGGTGACGCCGCAGACAAGGGCGCTGGACGAATTGCAGCAAGCCATGCGTTCGGCGCGAAACCAACTTCGCCAGATGATGGGACGGCAGCCGGGCGGCCAGGGCAGCGTCCCGGTGCAGGGCCAGCAATCCGGCAATCGCGACCCCTTCGGCCGCAGCCTCGACCAAGCGGGGCAAGGCTCGAATACCAGCCAGGTCGCTATCCCCGACAAGAGCGACCTGCAACGCGCCCGTGAAATCCGCGACGAGTTGCGCGCACGCGCCGCCGAACGCGACCGGCCCAGCAAGGAACGGGACTACATCGATCGCCTGCTGAAGCAGTTCTAGAGCGGGATCGGATTAGGTTGACGCATAGCCTGAATTTACGCGGTAGTTCGCACATTCGT
>Ga0066376_10005895_pt1 | contig 10242 bp, 7 predicted proteins | sample Knorr_S15_td_Bot_FD_77009 | JGI IMG/M metagenome (GOLD analysis project Ga0066376, IMG submission 77009) | Marine microbial communities from Southern Atlantic Ocean transect - Knorr_S15_td_Bottom_ad_5009_LV_A | ecosystem: Environmental > Aquatic > Marine > Oceanic | place: Southern Atlantic... | reverse complement strand
GAAAGTCTGTGTCCATCGGTCGCCACAAATCTAAATTCATTCGGTCTTATCTGTAGCAGTAACCCCGTTAGCACAGGGCGCATCTCATCATTGGAAACTGCGAAAATCGTTTTGGAAATCATCCTTTTCAGATCATCAGCATCAGTAGTAAAGGAAAGTTTAGCATCCACAGGATGCAATTCCGGGAAATCAGCTGGATTACCACCGGGAATAGTATAACTGCCAACTCCTTCGCCACTTAGAAACACCTTTCCCGGTTCGGGAATATTCACTTCCAAGGGCAATTCAGGTAATTCCCTGATTAACTCCTGAAAGCGTTTGGCTTGAACCAATACGCCACCAGAACCCTCAGCACTAATCAAGCTCACCGAAGCATTGATGGTAATATCCAAATCGGTAGATGTAATCTGAAGCTGCATACCTTCAAGCTTAAAATGAAGATTACTCAATGATGGTATAGGCACACGTGGAGATATTGCTCCTACTACACGTTGCAACGCTTTATGCATTACTGGCTGGTTGACACTGAATTTCATTTATTATTCCTCACGTTCTTTATTCTATATTACAATTATTAGGAAATATATATAATTTTATAGTAGTAATAAAGAGGTGATTATGTTGATAGTTTTATTTCTGAAATTTTACACATCTTGGTAATAAATACTTTGGACGGTCAAAGGTGTACATGGTCATCTGTGAATAACTGTGCTCATGGTTCTCAATTAGTGTTGATAAGAGTGCAAGGTTTTTCACATGAGATATGGATCCGGAGTTTATTAACCTCTTTTCCACATTTGCTAACACCAGCAGCGTTAGGATGTGAATATCACCTGCATAGGATATTAATTTCATTTGTGGAATTTTGAAATTAAAGCGTAGCGAGTTCAACTTTTTGGCGGATTCTTTCAACCATTAATTTAAATTCTTTATTTGCTTTCATTTTTTCGCTGACGTTTTCACGAGCGTGAATAACAGTCGAGTGATCGCGTCCGCCAAATTGTAAGCCAATTGCTTTCAAAGTGTTGGTTGTCAACTCTGTCGAAAGATACATTGCTATTTGCCGGGCTTCAACTACATCTTTCTTCCGAGTTTTTGAGCGAAGCAGATCAACCGGCATGCCGAGCTCTTGGGAGATTATGTCCTGCACACGAGGAATTGATATACTTTTCATTGGGCGGCTGACGAAATTCTTCAACACATCGCGAGCGAGCTCCACTGTGATCAGCTCGCCAAGCAGTGAAGCCTGCGCAATCATGTGAATAAGTGCTCCTTGCAGGGTACGCACATTGTCGGTTATATTTGCCGCCAGGAAATGCGTGACATCATTGGGTAGAATGACGGAGTTTTCTTCGGCACGACCCTTTAATATCGCCATTCGGGTCTCTAAATCTGGTTTGCCCAGTTCGGTAACCAACCCCCACTGCAGACGACCAACGATTCTTTCATCAAATCCATCGAGGTCGCGCGGCGATCGATCGGATGAAAACACCAGTTGCTTGCCCTTCTGATGCAGGGAATTGAAAGTGTGAAAAAATTCTTCCAATGTTTTATCTTTGGACATAAAAAATTGAACGTCATCGAGCAGTAAAATATCTACCGAACGATAGAGCCGGGAAAATGCATCAGTTCGACCGGATTGGATCGCATTGACAAAATCGGTTGTGAACTGCTCACTGGTAACATAAAGCACTCGTAGCGAGTTGTTGTTTCTGACAATATAATTACCGATAGCCTGCATCAAATGGGTTTTTCCCAGACCGGATTTGCCGTAGACCATCATGGGGTTGAAAGGGGTTTTCCCTGGGGTTTCCGAGAGTGAAATCGCTGCAGCTCGGGCAAAGCGGTTGCAATCACCCTCGATAAAATTGGAAAATCTGTAATTACCGTTTAAATTAGTAGGTTTTCCTGCCCCGATTCTGGATGGCGGCGCCAATTTATTGTCAAAGCTGATTTTACCCGATTTTTGCCTGAGAATAGCAGATTTTTTCAGGTTGGGATCGACACGGTAATTAATTTTTATTTTCTCGCCCGTCGCCTCATAAATTGATAGATCAAGGAGGGACTGATAATGACTTTCAATCCATTCAAAATAAAATCGACTCGGTACGCCCAAGGTTAACTCAAGGTCATTATATGAGATTGGTTCAATTGGCTTGAACCAAGTGAGATAGCTCTGCCGAGGGAGTTTGGTTTCTAAATTCTCACAAATAATCTGCCAAACTGTTATGGGGTCTGATGTTAAGAGGCGGGCGGGTTCGGTCATTAATGTAATCCTTTGATAAAGCGGAACTTATGTTACAGTAAATTATGATCAACTGAATATATATATAGGCTGAAAGTTTGTCAATAGATTTGAGTATGTTTTTAATATATTAATTAGTTTAATATTTATGAAACAACAAAATTAGTTTTTTGAGTGCTCAATATTATAGACTTTTCAGCCAAATTGGATTGGTGAAACAATGGCACAATCTCCCGGTTTTGTCTTCAGTTATTAGCTCCGCCCTGAGGTAATCTTTTCCCACAAAATGGTGTGCCAATTTTCCCGTCCAAGGATGAATATTCGCCTCGTTTTCAGGTATAAATTTTGTCAATTTCTGCTCTTCGAACTTGCCACCGCAAAATAGTTTTATTTCTTTCACTTTTCCAAATTCGGGGGTGGTGATATACTCCATTACAACTTCCGAGCTTTGGTCAATATTTATCTGGTTTCCAATGCCGGCTGCAGATGATTTTGAATTCACTCTGATATCGAGCGCCGGGCCGTTGCTGACCACACTGTTTCCGCTTTGCAGAGCCTTTATTATGGCGGCTTCGCTGCATGATTGCCCTGTCTTCAGCCGAGTGGTTACTCTGCCAAAAAGGTGGCATGAGTCCTCCCGCATGCTCAACATGGGCAGCCTTATTTGACGGTAGCGATTGAAATTACCGTGGGCATCGTTACCGGCATATATGTAAATTTTTTTGCCTTGATCCAAGGCAGCCTGCCACAAATTCATTCCTCGCTGAAATCCTTCATCTAACTGTCCATTCCAGATTTGCCAGCCGTTGAGCCCGTCCTGATTTAAATCAGAAGTAGTCCATACTTCACGATTTATCAGCAGCTTTTCGAGAAATGATATAGGGGTTAAGGGATGGGCGGCGATGGCTGCCGTGTGAGGGTCGATTTTTGCCAAAGCTTCGCTGACATTGAGCTCGCTGCGTGTGTTGAACCAGTCCTGGGCATCATCACCGGTTCCAATCAGTAAATTCCGCTGACCTATCAACAGCAAATGTATGTTCCTGCCTGTTGACGATCGGCAGGTCAGCTCCTCGCCGGGCAGGAGAATGACGCTCGGATCATCCCGATTTGCCTGCTCTACTTCGGCAAGAAAGGCAGCCCATTTCACCTGTTCGGGGTCGTTTGTCAAATAATCTTCCGGGAAGTCATCGAGGTTATAGGCATGGTCGGTCAGCGCTACCCAACGGTGACCCATGGCTTTGGCGGCACTTTGATAAACGCTCAGCGGCGCTCCGAATTCGACTTGATCGGTGCCGAAAGAAGTGTGGCAGTGCAGTTCGCCAGCACTCCAGCCGGGCAGCAGCGGCAGCGGGTCGGCAGCTTTGTGAACCTTAAAGGGCGCATGTGACAGACCGGGGTGATTGTCGTTGTGTACGATTGAACCTCGCCCGTTGGCGATGGATATAACTTCCAGACTGGCGTCCACAGTTAATTCACCGGCAGGAAATTCCTTCAGATCAAGGTGAAAAATGCGGAACCAGAATGACCTGTCCACCCGTTCATTGAGCATGAATTGGCGGGTGATCTTATGACTGCCCCGCCTGACAATAATAGTTACTTTCTGCGCTGATATGGGAAAGAGATGAGCGTCTTTTATCATTAGAAACACCGGCAATGCCTCGTCAGGCTCAAGGCGGAGCGGAGTATCAAACAGAATTTCAGGCTGCTTGCGATAATAAAGACTGAACGGAAAGAAGCGAAATCGGTAGTGAGTTTCCGCATACAGCGCGGCAAGTGGCAGCATGCCGTTGAATTCATTTCCAGCGAATATGTCAATCAATTCTATAGTCCTCGTCTGGGCAGCGCTTTGAGCGTGAAACCATTGTCGCGCAAGCCGTTGATGATTGCGGGCAGGGCTTCAAGCATGTTTTGTGCTCCAGCACCGTGATCGTGCAGGAGAATAATGTCACCGGAACAGGCTCGGCGCAGGATTCGTTCGCTCAATACTGCCGGTGGGGTCGGTTGCCAGTCTTTGACTGACAGCGACCACAGCACGAGATTGAGATTCACGTCGCCGCAGGCTTTTAAGGTATAATAAGAGAACCTGCCGAATGGAGGTCTAAACAGCCTGGGCGGAACACCGATTATTTCCTCGATAATTTGTGATGAGAGTTCGAGGTCTTCTCTGATGTGAAGGTAACTTTTTAGAAAAGATGAACTGTGATAATGTCCATGCGAGCCGATGGTGAAGCCGGAATCATATAAATTGAGTAGCACCAGCGGCGCGGACTTCGCGAGAGAGGTTGTGACGAAGAACGATGCCGGACAGTCAAACTCGATCAGCAAATCGCCCAATTGTGAGGTCAGAGCCGGATCAGGTCCATCGTCGAAGGTCAAATAGACGGCATCTTTACGCCAGCGACTGATTACGTTACCCAGAAGTCTGCCAGCGAGGCGGGGCAATACGTCGTTGATCAAGATGTTGAAGAAGCCCGGCTGCGAAAGGATTGCCCCTTCCATTCAAAGCTCATGAAGTGACCGGCGATGGCGAAGACGACCATGGCGGGAGCGTGTAAGATTTCTAATACACAAAAGTCGATGATATTGAAGGTTTCGCCATAGATTCGAGTTCCAAGCCATGTCGCCGCCAAGTCAAGGCTTACTTTCAGCAAGGCAAAGGCGATCCAGAGCGTTCTGATATCGGAATTACTGATCATTATCGCCGGACCTGATGTCAGGCACAACAGAAACAGGAATATTCCCGCGAGGACCAGTTTGCGGGTGTTGTTGTAGTATAAGCCCTTTGAGCCCCAGCGAATGCGCTGCATCCACAGCTCTCTGAGTGTTGCGGGAGGTCGGGTGGGAACTACCGCGGCTGAGGTTGCGGCGTTGACGATCTTCCAGTCGGTATGTGCAGCTTTGGCGAGCAGTAATTCGTCATCGCCAGAGATCAATTTATCCACTCCGTCATACCCCTTTATTTCATCGAACAACTGCCGGCGGAACGCCAGGCTCGCACCGCTGCAACTGAAGGGCAGGTCATCGGCAATTAAACCCGTCGCTGCATAGCCTTGGGAATGAAAGTCGAGCGCTTGCAATATCTGCCAATAAGGTGCATCAGGCTCGATATAGAATCTTGCTCTGCCCGTGACCATGCCAACCTCAGCCGTAAAGTGCTGCACCATTGATGTCAGCCACCCGGTTGACGGCTGGCAGTCAGCGTCGGTAGTTACAATAATGTCTCCCTTTGCCGAACGAATCCCGCGACCCATGGCTTGCTTTTTAGGGCTGAGAGATTGGTCTATTTCCGTCTGGTTGAGCAAGTGTAAGTGAGGGTGAAGCTTGCACAGTTCAGTTACAATTGCCGCTGTGCGGTCGGTGGAGCGGTCGTTCACCACGATAATTTCAGTCAGATGAGATGGATAGTCCTGGGAAGTTACAGCTTCAATCGTTCGCCGAATTTCCTTCTCTTCGTTGCGGGCGGCGATTACTACCGACACCGTTGGCTGATCGCTCGATAATTTCGGAGCGATTCGTCGCAGCCGCCTCAGTCCGCGAATAATTCGTACCAATAGATACGCGTAGCAGGCGGCACCGATAATGACGGCTGTGTACCAGAGATCGCTCAATTGTCTTCCGAACGATCGCTCACACCGAGCTGAAGCTTGCCGACAAACAGTATTCCCAATAATGATGGGATCAGCACATTGAAGGCAAACATCAATATCGAAGCGTTGAACGCAGCGGCTTCGGAGACGCCGAAAGCGCCAAAGAACTGAATTGACGCAAATTGATCCAAACCAAGATCACCTATGGCAATCGGCAGCGCCGACTTGGTGAACAAGATTGCTGCGGCACAACGAAAGCTTGTCAACACACTGACGGCGGAGAATGCGGTGATTAAAAAATAGTATTGAGCCAGAAAAATGAGATAATGCGCTAACGTGAGCACCAGCGTAACTCTTGCCTGGGGCTGACTGAAGCGGTCAAGCCCACCGACGAGCTGGGCGATTCGACCGCGGCGGGGAAACAGCATCTGGATAGCATAGATCAAGCTGCGCACCGGGCGAGGGTCGAGAGCAAGATACAGCAGCAAGCCATCAATAACAGCGAGCACAACGATCATGGTGGCGAGCTGATAGCCGCTGATAAATCCAAGCGCCCAGGGCAGAGTGAGCAGAGCGGGGAATCCGAAGGCAGCCGTGCAGCCAAGGTTATAAAACTTGTCGATGACAGTTAAGCCCACTAACTTCAGCGGCGGTGTGTTGCGAATGAAAAGCGACCTGCTGTACTCGCCGATTCGCCCGGGGGTTACTATCCCGAAGGCAAATCCCGCGAGGAGTGATCCGAAAGTCTCAATTACTTTAACCTCAGGCTTCACAAGACGGACGAGGTAACGCCATTTGTATTCCTGGAGGAAAATATTAACGGGCATAAGCAGCCCGCCAATGGCGACTGCAGTGAAATTTGCGCTGCGGAAAGCAGTCAGGATCGCCGCTGGCTCTACGAGTATAAACATCAGTCCAAATAATCCGAGACCGACAGCTACCTTTATCCAGAAGAGCACTTGCCGCTTCATTATTGCTCCGCCGTACGCGAAGACAGGAGCATTTTCCTCAGATGTGATGATTTATTGGCAGTCGAACGGTCGTCCCAATAAAGGTTGCATCCAAGCGAGGAATTTATCCAAAGCATGATTGGAATATATAGTTTGATTCAGATTTTCCGGTTGTCTAATGTCTATCGATTACTTTGTGCGCTCTAAATTCGCAGCACTAACATTAAGCGTAGAATATCTATTTAACCAGCCAGCGGTCATCAAGTCCTGAGGAGATTACCTTTTCGGTTTCCACGGCTTCTATCATGAAATCTCGTTGATTGCCGGGAATGAAGAAAAAGGGTCGGCTGGTAAAATCTTGCGGGATATCCAGATAAGATTTTATATGATCACGAACATAACCGGTTGCAATTACAGAATACTCATTCTTTGGATGAACCGGCAGATTGTTCACCATGATGGAGCGAACCTCACCGGAATCGGAGACTACCTTCAAGCCGCTCCAGGTCATAAACTCACGCGGCGAATCAATCAGGTGATATACAGCATTAATTAACTCGATGCCACTTATCTGGAACACGATGATTGAGTTTTCAAAAGGGCAAATTTCCCAGACATCTCGCACCTTAATGGGTCCTCTGCCCAAGTTTTTACGCAAATTGCCATTGTTGATTACGGCGAGGTCAGTTCGTGGTAAAATCCCTCGCATCGCATCAACAAACCATTGTGCCATATTTGATTGATCGTGTTTGGATGAGTTCCAGTTGCTGGCAAGAGTGCCAATATTGCGGTCAAGAGTCTTGGTATGTTTTTTTGTGTATTTACTGATCAGCCGCGCGACTTTGCGATCGGCTTTGATTGAATCGGTAAGCACCGGGATCAATTCAGCTTCATAGCCGATGATGCTGTTGGCGGTGATATCGACATTCAGCGTCAGATGACCGATGTATCTGCCGTGCGATCCGGTATGTGAAATAATCACATTATTAATTATTCGTGGCTGCTCTAAGACTGTGTGGCTGTGCCCGCCGATTATAAGATCCAAACCTCGAACCCTTGCCGCCAGTGTCGAATCGTTGGACCACCCGTTGTGGGTAAGGGCGACAAGCAAGTCAACGCTGTCCTTAAAGACATCCACAAAATTTTGTGCGGTGAGAATCGGATCGGTAACCTCGAGCCCGATAATGCCATTGTGGATAACCGAACCCATGAAATTATCATAAATCAAGCCGATCACGGCGACGCTCAGCCCGTCAAGCTGATAAATGGAATGAGGCGGAAACAGGTCTGAGCTGTCGGCGGAAATTCTCACATTGGCGAGCAGAATATCAAAGTCTGCCTTGCGCGTAACCTCTATCAGCGAATGCCATCCGTGATCAAATTCATGGTTTCCCGGTACGAAAGCGTCCACTTTTAGTTTGTTGAGCAGGGTTATCTGTGATTTTCCGCGGGTCAGGCTGGAAATAGGCTGACCGGTAAATTGATCGCCGGCATCGAAGGTCAGTATGCGGCGATTTTTCTGACGCAATGACTTCAGCAAACCTGAAAACGCGGCAGCACCGCCAACTTTTTGGGTTACGCCGTCAATTGTGAGCTCCGAAGGTGTATTTTGAGCGTGAAAATCACCCCAGTAGAATATTTCCAACTCCACGCAGGCTGCGTGTTGCAGGAATATTGTCAGCAAGGACAAGGTTATCAAATTGCGGAAATTATTGTGTTTATTCCTCACTTGATTGTGAACCAATTTGGCGAATCCGTGTAATCTGCTGTGAATCAATCTACGATTTTCCGTTTGGGTGTTTTGCCAAGGATCAGTTCAATGCTGTACATCAGTGCCATTGCTCCGAGTACAAACTTTATACTAAGTTCAATGAAGTAAGGCTCAAACCTGCCAAATACCGTAAGTGCAGTCGACATTAATATTGCAGCAATGATTACCATAATCCAATCTTTGCCGCTTCGCCACTCTTTTTCCAGTCTGAAGCTGCGTCCTGTTGACACTCGAGGGATTTTAGCAAAGAGGATAGCGGCGAGCACAAACTCCATCTTGGCAATCATGAACATTGTTCCCTTAAACTGATCTAACCAGATAAAGGCGATTGCGAGCAGCAAGACTCCGCCAGCTCGTTTGAAAAATTGGCTGCTGAAAAGCATGTCGTTACCAATTAGATTAGTTTCCATATCAACTCCTTACAAAAAATTGTCTCAATATACAGTAGTGTAAGCGTCTATGCCTGCGTGATTTACATCACACGCACGGAGGCGTATGCTACTAACTCTTATCGTTATAGCGAGCGAAGCAAAGACGTGTTCGGGTAGTGTAACCTGGAAGCCACTGCATTTCGGGACTGTCTGTAACTATTTTTCTTCTTCATCCTTAGCGTCAAACAAATCCTTCTGTGCATCATCCGTTGTTTCATCAGGTTCTTCCACGCCAGCAAGATTTTCATCTTCCTCATCCCGCGGCACCGGAGCGACATCGCTGATCTTATCGTCGGCTTTCAGGCGGATCAGCCTCACGCCCTGTGTTATGCGTCCAATGGTGCGGATATCGCCGACATGCTGCCGAATCATCATCCCCGAGGTCGTCATTATGAACAGATCATCGGTGTCCACAACCTCCATGATGCCGATCATAGCGCCTGTTTTGGGTGTGGTTCGCATCGCAATCACACCCTGTGCGCCACGCTTGGTTTTGCGGTATTCCTGAACATCCGAGCGTTTGCCATAGCCGTTTTCGGTGACGACAAGCAATGTCCCCTCGCGCCTGAGCACTACCATGCCCACCCCGCGGTGACCGCGTCCGATGCTGATTCCTTTCACTCCAGCAGCCGTCCTGCCCATGGCACGGACGTTATCTTCCGAGAACCTTACCGCTTTACCTGTGGAGGATCCCAAAATTATATCACATGAACCATCCGTCATTCCCACGCTCAATAACTCGTCTTTGTCTCTGATTCCAATGGCGATGATTCCGCGCCGATTAGGATGACTGAAGGCTGACAGCGGGCATTTCTTGACGATGCCGTTGCGGGTGGCGAAGAAGATGAAGTGCTCGTCGTCAAAACTGCTGACCTTGATCAAACCGGCAATGGATTCCCCTTCCAGAATATTAATCAAATTGATGATCGGCTTGCCGCGGGCAGTCCGCCCCAACGCTGGTATCTGGTGAACCTTCAGCCAGTAACAGCGTCCGCGATTGGTAAAGAACAACAGATAATCGTGAGTAGATGCTACGAACAGGTGACGGATGATGTCCTCATCCTTAGGGTGATGTCCTGATTTGCCAGTGCCGCCGCGCTTTTGCCGGCGATAGCCGGAAACAGGGAAGCGTTTGATATAGCCAGAGCGCGTTACCGAAATGACCATATCTTCCTCGGCGATCATGTCCTCGATGGAGAAGTCAGATGTCTCGTTGACCAGTTCGCTGCGCCGCTCGTCGCCGTAAAGTTCGCGTATT
>Ga0066376_10005893_pt1 | contig 10245 bp, 11 predicted proteins | sample Knorr_S15_td_Bot_FD_77009 | JGI IMG/M metagenome (GOLD analysis project Ga0066376, IMG submission 77009) | Marine microbial communities from Southern Atlantic Ocean transect - Knorr_S15_td_Bottom_ad_5009_LV_A | ecosystem: Environmental > Aquatic > Marine > Oceanic | place: Southern Atlantic... | reverse complement strand
GTTTCCATATTTTAATTTTAATACTTTTTCAATTTCTTTTGACATTTTGGCAACCATTGCTTTTTTGCCTAAAACGTTGGTCCGTATTAATACAGCATCAGCAACTTTTTTCAAGGGATTATGGCGTCTTTTTTTATCAAGCATAGTGCGAACTCTTAGTGATTTATTAACTTCTTTTAGTGGAACTTTCTTTTTTAAGTCGCGCCATCTACGCAAACTAGCAGTATTCAAATTACACTTGAAGTAGAAAGCTACATCATAACGAGGGTTTTTTTTTAAAATTGTGCTTGCAGCGTCACGACCCTCAACTAAAATTCTAGGGTATTTTCTTAGAATTTTTTTTTGCATGGTCTTTGTTATGGCACGAATACTTTTTTTTTGTGCCAGGATAACAACATGATTGCTGATTTCTTGAGTGTGCAAGTTAAGTCGAGTTATTTTATTATAATTTAAATTCTTGAATTTTTTTTTTAGAAAAGGAATAATTTTTTTTGGTTTATGTTTCAAAATCAGCAGACTAGCAAACCGAAACAGTAAGCCAGAATTTAAGCAAAAAAGTTTATATTTTTTACTAATAGCTTTGCCAGCAAAGCTGGTTCCGCTCGCAGCTCCTCCATCGCATGCAATGCGCAAAGGCAATGAATTATTTAATTTCAACTATTTTACCTCCTAAACGTTTAATCAAAGAAATGAACCCTGGAAATGATGTGTTTACAGTTTCAAAATTATTAATTTTAGCTTTTATGCCGGTTACTAGAGAAAATATGCATGCACTCATACTAATCCTGTGATCACCACGTGTACTACAAACAATCGACTTATTTTTGAAGTTCATTTTTTCTTTTCCGTAAATTATCATACTATCTTTAGTAGATTTACATTTAATCCCTGCTTGAATTAAAATTTTGTGAGTTTCTTGGATTCGGTTACTTTCTTTTTTGGTTGCTTCATTGATGTTTTGTAATTTTGAAACTCCATTTGTTAAACTTGCAATTATCCCGAGAATCGGCATTTCGTCGATAAGAGATCCTACAAGCTCTTTTGGCAATCTTAAAGGTTTTAACGAACTGCTTTTAACCACAATGGTACCTATCAGCTCATTATTCGATGATGATCTTCTCAATTTTTTTATTTTGATGTTAGCATTCATTTTTTCCTTCAAAACTTTTACAAATCCTCTTCTAGTAGGATCGCAAAGAACATTATGCATGATCAATTTGGAACCTGGCGTTAATAATGTTAGCGCAATAAAAAACGCAGCTGAACTTGGATCTGAACCTACCGTGTAATCAAAAGCAAAAAGATTTTTTTGACCCCTTAATGAGATAAAATTTCCTTTATTGTTTTTTAATTTTTTAACTTTTATGTCGGCAGAAATTTTTTGGAGGAATTTTTCTGTATGAGAACGGCTGATTTTTCTCTCCTCTATAGTTGTCTCACCGGCAACTGAGAGCGCATTGAGTAGTAGCATTCCCTTAATTTGGCCAGACCCACGATTTTCAATATGATTTTGAGCTAACGGTATATTTGTCCCTTCAATGGTAAGCGGCATCGTGGTAGCTCCTTTAGGAAAAAAAGAGGCCCCTATTTTTTCCAGCGGTTCAATCACGCGAGACATATCTCTTCTGTTGGCCGAGGCATCTCCATATAAATAAAATTTATTAGGATATGTTGCTAACAAACCACAGAGAAGCCTACAGGTTGTTAGTGAGTTACCAATGAAAATCTTAGTTAATTTATTCTTTATTCTGAATGAATTTAGACCATTACCATACACTTTATAAGTCCCATTACGGCTTTTTACTATTTTAACCCCTAATTTTGTTGTTAATATTTTAAAACAATCTAAAACGTCTTCTGACTGAATATGCAAATTTTTAATATTTGATACACCTATGCATTGAGAAGCAATAAGTAAAGCTCTAATGCTACAACTCTTGTCAGGTGGTATTTTTATGGTTTTATTAAATTTACTTATTTTTTTTTTTATTAAAACAGAAAACTTCTTATCCATTAATGGTTAAATTTTTAGCTCGCTACCAAAGTACAATTTCTTAGCTAATTTATTATTTAATAACTCTTCCGGCGAACCTTCGGCGACCACTAAAGAATTTGATATCAAAATCGCCCGATTCACGGAAACTAAAATTGAACTTATGTTGTGGTCCGTGAGAATAGATGAAATACCAGATTGTAGTTGCAAATCAGATATTATTTTTCGTATCGTCTCTACTGACAGTGGATCCAAAGCAGAAAATGGTTCGTCCAGTAAAAGTATGTTTGGTTTTGTGACCAGCGCCATTGAAATACTTAATCTACGTCTTTCTCCTCCCGATAATAAACTAGCCTTGGTATGCTTTATGTTTTCTAAACCAAACCTCGCTAGGAGTTCTTGAACAGTTTCTTTTCTTTTAATTTTATCTTTTATTTTAATTTCAGCAATTGCCTCTAGGTTTGACTCTACGTTTAAGCCGAGCAGACAGGCGCTATTTTGCGGGACATACGAAATTTTGTAATTTTCACAACGAACATGTATCGGAAAAGAATTTATATTTTCTCCATTTATGGTGATTTTTCCACTGTCAATTGGCAAAATTCCGAGAATTACGTTGAACAAAGTGGTTTTGCCTGCACCATTTGGGCCAAGGATTCCAAATATTTCTCCTCTATTTACATGAAAACTAATTTGATTTAACACCAAACGATTAGAAGAAAACGATTTAGATATTTTTTTTACTTCTAAAATAGGCTTTGTTTTAAATTTTATAATACGAAACTTTTTCATTATTCGATTAATTTTACTTTAACACTTTCATCTTTATTAAACATATTGATTTGATAAAGTTTGTTTTCAAAGTCATAATTTACTCTATCCGCGTATAGACTAGACTTGTTTTCATCGATGATTAAGACATTATTGTATATTGTGACAGATTCTTCATTTAAAAGGTCAAGATTTTGGCTGTAGATTATTATTTTGCCATCCGTAGCCTTTACATCTTGTGAACAAAAAATATTATAATTACTTTTATTATATATACCAATCGCACATTCAATGACCCATTTTGAATCTCTTAAAAAAATTTTTATGATCATTTTTTTCATGTGTATAATATTAGCATTCTCTTTAATCTCTGCTCTATCCGCATAAACGGTAAAAGGATTTCCTGCATTGTCTCCTTCATATGTTACGTTTTCAAATATATTACTCACACCATCATCAGTTTTGACCGTTTCATCTTTAACTGCATCTTCTTCAAAAAATTTATTTTCTTTTATTGTTGGGTAGAAAAAATAGGTTGATAGTATTAAGAAGGTTCCGATCGTTATAAGACTTAATTGCACTATTTTTCTATTTGCTGTCATTTTATTCCTCTCGATAATGCGGTGTGTAAATGGACGACACCAACCAATTTTTTTATCTTTTTCTTAATATCCTTTTTTCTAGTCACTAAAATGGATGTTATACCAATGGCATTCATCGTGTTTATTGCCGAAAGAGCCGTATCTGTGTCGGCAATCCACCTTGGATTTTTAGTAGCAATACTTATGATTTTTTTATTATACAAATTATTTGAATGTCTGCGAATATCACCATCAGTCAACAGCATTATTGAATTCTTATCTTTTACACAAACTATTCCCAGTTTTTTTTTGTTCATTTCAGCTATTGCAGCTTTCATTGTTTTATTAGAAGCAATAAGCGGAATATCCTTATTTATTGCCATTATTTCTCTTACTTGAATTAAAGCAGTGGCCAAACTTCCCGAAGGATGAATTAATACAAATTTTTTATTTGTAAATTTTTTTCTTTTCGACAATGTAATTGCTAAAGCATCACCAAAACAAATAAACATAGTGGAGCTTGCTGTTGGTGCTAAGGAAAAACCAGCTTCCGTAACCTTGGGTAATAAAATTTTGATTGTAGAATGTTTAAGCAACATAGATGAGGATTTGCAACTCACACCTATGACTTTTATATTGAATCGATGCGCATGTCTTAGCACCGAATCAAGTTCTGATGATTCACCAGAAACACTGAACACTAGGAGAATGTCATCTTTCGAAAGAAAACCCAATCCTCCGTGGCCGAGGTCGTTACCTGCTGAAAAGGCTACGCTTGGTGTGCCTAAGCTTGATAATGTCGCGGAAATTTTAAGTCCTACAAGATAACTTTTACCCACACCAATAACTAAACATTTTCCTTTAATTCTGGAAATTAAGTTAACGGCTTTTGAAAATTGTGATGAACGACTAAAACTTGATGAAAGTTTTTTTAAAGCTTGAATTTCGGTATGGACCGTTTTTTTCGCTATTTGTAAATCTTTATTCATTAGTGATCAAAAATCTTATCAAAACCCAAATTATCCATCTCGATGCGTGTATCTAGGAAAGTCATGCACTTTAAAAAAATCTCATATCTTTTCTCTCTTTTAAGCATAGTTTCTAATTTTGTCTTAATGAAGAAAAGATATTGAACATCAGCAGCAGCGTAGTTTTTTTCTTTTTCTGAAAATTCTGATATTGGTTTTTCCCAATCCGAGGATGCCATTTTCTTGTCAAGCTTGACTCCACAGAATTCTTGACACAAACGAGCGAGTCCATGTTCGGAATCGTACCGCCTTACTAATCTTGAGGCAACTTTTGTATCAAAAATATTTTTTATTTTAAACTTAGGTTTTAAAAAGAATTCGAGTGCTTTCTTATCGGCACGTAAGAAATGTCCTATAATTTGAATATTAGGATCTTCTAAAACTTTCACAAGACTAGGGGTTTCATATTTTTTATTAGGCTGAATTAAATAAATTTCTTTACTGTCTTTTCCACAAATTTGAACTAAAGAGAGCCGGTCATGCATCGGAATCGATAACCCAGTAAATTCTGCATCTATACAAGCTATACCGTCGGTCTTTAAAGATTTGACAACCTCTTCAGGTAGATCGGCGCATGTATGAATTTTTGGCATAGTTGTATTCCTTATATATATTTATATATAATTGAAGAAAAATGCAAAATAATGAAAAAATCATTGGTATCTTTGGAGGAAATTCCTTTTTGGCCAAATATACGATCGAAAAACTTTGCAAAGAAGGGTACCGGATGAAAATTGGAACTCGAAAACCTTGGCTTGTTAACCAAATCCGAACTGCTGCGGCACCAGGTCAAATCATATTAATGCCCACAAATGTGTTCGATCCAAAAAGCGTTGAAGAAGTTTTAAGAGATTGCACATTCTGTATTAATTTTTGTGGCCAACTGATAGAGGGAAAAACTTCTCATTATCAACTACATAGCCAATGGCCAGAGATGCTTAGTAAAATATCAAATGAATATAAAATTAAAAAATTAATTCACATTTCGGCTTTAAATCCCGTTGAAAACCATCCGGCACTCTATATGAAAAGTAAAATGCTGGGTGAGGAGAAAATAAAACAGAATATTGAAAATTATTTTATTTTGCGTCCATCGTTAATCTACGGAAACGGTGACGATAGGTTCTTTTCTAGCTTTGGAACAATGGCTCAAATTTCTCCAATAATTCCGTTACCATTTTCAGGATCCACCAAGTTTAGCCCAGTTCATGCCTCAGACTGCGCTGAAGCTATTGTTAAACTTTTGAAAATAGAAAATTCAAAAAATAGAACATTTGAAATAGCGGGGACATCAAACTACTCATTAAAAAGTTTAATAAACATTTTTTTATCAGAAATTAAGAAAAAAAGACTCTTAATCCCAGCGCCCTTTATAAAGATGCAATCTTATTTCCTTCAGTATTTTCCACAACCTTTTACTATTACTCCAGATCAAATTCTATTACTTCAACAGCATTCAATTCCAACAGGAAAATTCCCTTTACTCAGAGATTTAGGAATTACGCCAAAAGACATTCAAAGTGTTTTTCCTTATTGGAAAAGATGGCGGACAGGTGGGGAGTTTAATAAAGATAATTAACTTGACTTAATTTTTTTTTCAATTAACTGTGGAATTTCATCCTCGGTAATTTTATCGTCCTCCTTGGCGTTGCGAGGTTGAAACGCATAGAGAACGTGGAGCTTGCAGTATGAAAATTTTTCCATAGGCTTTCTTCCACAAAAATAAAATTGTTCTTCATATGGATGACCAATAGGCCATTTGCATGTATCTTCTGCTAGTTCTTCAAGTTTTTTTGGATTTTCTGGTTCAAAATTTTTATCTAATAATAAGGCTTTAAATCTAGCTTTACGGCTAAGTTTTTCTTGTTTGATTTCTACATTATTTCCCTTTTTAGCTATTAACGTAGTGAAAGTTTTTTTTGAAACCACCCTAGCTTCTAAATTTAATCGGTGAGCTTTTCCAATTACAGCATTCCGTGTTGTTTCACCAATCATTGTAGCGATTTGACTAGCTGTGTAACCTTTCTTCCATAATTCTTTTAATTTATTCTGTCTTTCAGGAGTCCAACTCATTTTTGTTTCACGTCAATTAAAGCTACTATATATTGTATTTGCAAGTAAAAACAACTACCCTATGTTGATATCTTATATATAGAAACTAGATAAATAGCGGATATTTATTTAATGCACTTTTAATATATAAGCTTCCCCATGGTTGAAATTGAAAAAAAAACATACAAAATTTATGAGAAAAAATTTGGGTATGTCAATTGGATTGGGTTTTGGACACTCTATAGAAAGGAAGTACTAAGATTCCTTAAAGTAATTATTCAAACAATTATCTCGCCACTCGTGTCCGCGCTTCTATTTTTAATTGTGTTGTCATTGGCTATTGGAAATGAGAGAGGCGAAGCATTAGGAGTTCCGTTTATTACATTTCTTGCCCCCGGGCTTATAGCAATGCAAATAATTCAACAGGCATTTTCTCACACTTCTTCCTCAATTATGATAGGCAAGATTCAAGGAAATATCGTGGACATTTTGTATGCGCCACTATCTGCAGGCGAAGTTACTTTAGCTACAATTTTAGCCGCATGTACTAGGAGTATTATTATCGCTTCAGTTTCTATGGTGGTTTTTAGTTTAATTGTTGATCTAAAATTTCATAATTTTTATTATATTTTTATTTTTACATTTCTAGGTTCTTTTATTCTAGGCGCTGTTGGTTTTTGTGTTGGCCTTTGGGCGGATAAGTTTGATAATATGGCCTCGGCTACGAACTTTATTATTGTACCTCTTTCGTTTTTATCAGGTACCTTTTACTCGGTTGAAAAATTGCCAGGCATTTTACAAAAAATAAGTGAATTTAATCCATTTTTTCATATTATTAATGGGTATCGATATGGTCATTTGGGCGTTTCAGACGGATCAATAAAATTTGGCTTGTTTTATCTTATTGTACTAAGTTGCCTTACATGGTTTGTGAGTTACATTTTATTCAAGAAAGGTTATAAAATAAAATTTTAATTCAAACTATGAGTTCATATGTACTTAATACATACGCAAGGACTGTTAAAAAGAACTTTGTCAGAGGTAAGGGTGTGTATTTATATACCGATAAGGAAGATCGATATTTAGATTTTTGCTCGGGTATTTCTTGTACTAATCTTGGATATCAACATGAACATTTAATTAAAACAATGAAAGAGATGGTAGATAAGCCATGGCATTTAAGCAATTTATTTTTCATTAAAGAGCAAGAAAGATTTGCAAAAAGAATATGTGAATTTACAAAATTTGACGCGTTGGGTCTGCAAAATAGTGGCGCGGAAGCTGTGGAGCTTGCTCTAAAGGCAGCAGTAAAGTATTTTTATTCTATAGGTAAACCAGAAAAAAATAGATTTTTGACCTGTGCTCCGTCCTTCCACGGACGCACGATAGGCGCTATGTCAGCAGGTAATAATCCCAAACATACCAAGGGGTTTCCTATCCTTGACATCTTTGATAATTTTGAATTTGGCAATTATAAACAACTCAAGGAAAAAATTACTGATAATACCTGCGCAATATTAATCGAAGTATTGCAAGGAGAACAAGGTTTGAATTTGATCCAGGATTATTATTTAAAGGATCTTAGGGATTTATGTGATGAAAAGGGAATTTTATTAATCTGTGATGAAGTACAGTCAGGCTATTATAGAACCGGGAAATTTTTTGCTTATCAACATGCAAATATAAAAGCAGATATTGTAACTTTTGCAAAATCTTGTGCCAATGGAATACCTTGTGGTGGAACATTGTTGGTTAAGAAGGTTGCTTCAGCTTTTGAAATTGGATCACATGGAAGTACATTTGCGGGAGGACCTTTGGCAATGTCAATGGCAAATGCAGTATTAGATGTGATGTTAGAAGATAGCTTTGCCAAGCATGTTCAAGAAGTAATGAAATATTTTCATGAAAAACTTAACAATATAAAAGATAAATTCCCAAATATTATCAAAGAGACCAGAGGAAAAGGACTTATGGTAGGAATTTGTATGGTAGACGAACCATCAAAATTTATAGAACAATTATTAAAAAATAAGTTGATAACTGTAAAAGCAGCATCGAATGTAATTAGACTTTATCCGCCTCTTATTATTACAAAAAAACAAATTGACGAAGGAATTGAAATACTAGAGAAAACTTGTAAGGAGTATAAAGGTTAATGAGAAATTTTATCAATTTATCAGATATAGACAAAAAGGATTTAAGGAAGATTGTCGACCATGCAAAATCTAAAAAACAAAAGGGATCTACTATAAAAGCAGATGTTCCTTTGGCAGGCAAAACATTAGTAATGATCTTTGAAAAACCTTCAACGAGAACCAGACTTTCATTTGAACTTGCAATGAAAAAATTGGGTGGACACATATTAGTTCTAAACCCACAAGAAAGTCATTACGGAAGTGGAGACGAAAGTATTCATGATACTGCAAAGATTTTATCTAAATATGGTGATATAGTTATGATGAGAACTCATAAACATGAGCATTTTTTAGAATTCTCTAAGCATTTGGAAATTCCTATTATTAACGGCCTTACTTCCTTAAGCCATCCAGTTCAACTCATGGCAACGATTATGACTTACGAAGAACTAAGAGGACCTATAACAAATAAAAAAATTGCTTGGTTGGGTGATGGAAATAATATTGTATATTCGCTCATAGAATCTGCAGTGCAGTTTAATTTTCAATTAGCTATTGCTTGTCCAAAAAAATTAAGACCAAACAAGAAAATTGTAAAATGGGCAAAAAAAAAGAAAGCAAATATTTTGATAACCAAGGATCCTAAAGAAGCAGCAGAAGGTGCTTCAGCTATAATAACAGATAAATGGGTTTCGATGTCCGATGATGTGAATAAAAAAAAAAAGAAAAAATTATTAAAACCTTATCAAGTCAATAAAAAAATTATGAAGTTGGCCAAACCTGATGCAATTTTTATGCATTGTTTACCAGCTAGCAGGGGAGAAGAAGTGACCAATGAAGTAATGGATGGAAAGCAGTCGGCTGTTTGGCTAGAAGCACTTAATAGAATACATGTCCAAAAGTCTATTATTCAGTGGTGTCTCAAATTATTGTAGCGGTAATGGACTATTAGTATTTTCGTTCATGTAAAGAATTACAGCAGCTCTATCCTTTGCATTCTTTAATCCTGCAAAAGACATTTTGGTTCCCTTTACCCAATCTTTGGGTTTTGTTAAAAAACTATTCATCTCCTCAAATGTCCACGGTTTTCCATGAGCTATCATTGCTTTTGAATATTTGTAATCTACTAAAGAACCAGCTTGTCTTCCAAGGACGCCAAATAATGCAGGGCCGATCTTGTTTCCTTTTCCTTTAGCAATACTGTGACAAGCAGCACATTTTTTAAAAACTTTCTCTCCATTAGCAACACTAGCTGAAGCAAGTAACGCCATAATCTCTCCTGATCCAGTACTCGAACTTGCAGAAGTTGTTTCTGTGATGGTAGTGGTTGATATGCTTGCAACTTGATAAGCTGATTTTTCTGGTTTTTCAACATAAAATATAATGTCTGTAATTTTATTGATTCCTAAAATTAAGATTATAACTAGTATGATTGAAGCAATAATTTTATTCATTTTAAAAAAGCTTGTAAATTTAGTACAACTTAAATCTAAGATATATCATGACTTCGTTTAAAAAAGGAACTTTAACGAGTTTATTTTGCGACGGTTAGACGCATAATTTTATTGTTTATGAAAAATACCGCAATAATTATACCAACTCGTTTAAAGGCAAAAAGGTTTCCAAATAAACCTTTGGCGAAAATTAATAATATTCCAATGATTATTCACACCCTAAGCAGATGT
>Ga0066376_10005892_pt1 | contig 10251 bp, 8 predicted proteins | sample Knorr_S15_td_Bot_FD_77009 | JGI IMG/M metagenome (GOLD analysis project Ga0066376, IMG submission 77009) | Marine microbial communities from Southern Atlantic Ocean transect - Knorr_S15_td_Bottom_ad_5009_LV_A | ecosystem: Environmental > Aquatic > Marine > Oceanic | place: Southern Atlantic... | reverse complement strand
GCGGCCTGTTTCAGCAGCCTGTTAGGTTTTTTTATCTTTTGCGGGGACCCGCGAGAGCGCCCATTTGATTGTCGTCGCTCCGCCCTTGAGCGGCCCAGAGAGGACGATCTGTTCGCTGCGGCTGTGCGCCCCGGCGACCCCCAGATAGACGCTGTCGGCGATCACCAGGTCGGCCCCCGCCACGCGCATGCGCCAGCCTTGGCGATTGGGCAGCCGGAGCAGGGCGCCGGCGCCGTCGGCGGTCAGCGACGCCTTGACGCCGGGGTGGAGGTGAAAGCGGATGGTGAATCGCCCGGCCGCGTCGCCGCCGCCGCTCAGGATGTCCTCACCCCGCAGGTTGTCGCCGTCGGCGGTCAGGTAAAGCCGGCGCCGGTGGGTCAGGCCGATGAGATCGCGGTAGCCGTCGTGGCTGGCGTCGATCCAGATATTGCCGGCGTCCTCGAGACGGTTGTTGACCACCCGCTTGGGACAGCGGCCGAGGCCGCCGTCGTCGAGCAGCTCGAGCATGTCGTTATCGTCGATCGCCGCCGTCGAATGGGCGGCGGTGGCGCGCATGGCGTCGCGCCAGCCTTGGTCATCGCCGGTCGGCGCGCCGCAATTGACGATCATGCGCTGGCCCTCGACGCTCATCTCGAAGCTCAAGGTTCCGCCATGGGCGCAGGCCGCCGACCGCGCGGTCGGCGCGCCGACATCGGTGATGATCAGGGTGCGATGGGCGAGCAGGCGCTCGAAGCCGCTATGGGGCGCGCTGGAGGGCGCCTTGCCGACCGCCTCGCCGAGCGCCAAGGCGAGATCGATCAGCGCCGGGTCCTGTTCGCGCGAGCCGTTGAACAGGGCCAGGCCGCCGTCGCCGTGGCGGAAGAAGCGCAGCATGGGCGCCATGCGGTCGATGGCCACCCGCAGGGTCTCGCAGGGCGGCTTGCGGGCGGCGGCGAGCAGACCGCGCAGCTCGACCAGGTTGCGGAACACGCTCAACTGGATCGCCGGGCTGCGCGCCCCATGGCCGCCGTCGGCGAGGATCTGGCGCTCGAGTTCATGTTCCAGAAGGGCCACGGCCTGGGCCACTCTGCGGTCGTCGCCGGGCAGGCACACGGCGGCGAACAGCAGTCCCTTGACGGCGGCGATGCGGGGCGCCCCGTCGGGGCCGCTGGTCACCACCCGTCCCAGGTGCCGGGCCTGTTCGGCGAGGCTGGCGAGATGCGCCTCGGCGGCCGCATGGTCGGCCTCGGCGAGCAGCAGCCCGCTATGGCCGAGCCAGGCGACGAGACGCCTCCCCAGCACGTCGGCGCGCCAGGCGAGCGCATCCCAGGTGCCGCAGCGCTCGATCCAGTCGGCGGTCAGGCGGCGACCGGCCTGGCGCGCCTCGCCGCTGTTCAGCGCGCTGAGATCGCGCAGCCAGCCGAACCCGTGCATGGCCTCGAGCCAGCGCTCCGAGACTCCGTCGGGACACCAGGGCGGGGTCGACGGCGCGGTCACGCTGGCACCGGCGAAGGCATAGACGCCGCCGAGCAGGGCCGCCCCCCGCTCCGCGTCGCCGGGCCAGGGATCGAGCGGCCCGAAGGCGAGCGCCCCGGGCCGCCGGCCGCGCAGGGACAAACGATACAGCGCGGTGCCGTAGAGGGCGCGCTCGAGGGTCGTGCGGGCCTTGTCCAGGCCGCGCCGACCGGCCTCGGTCACGCGCCCTTCAAGCGGGCGATATTCTCGGCGTAGGCGCTCGGGCCGCCCGAGAACACGGCGGTTCCCGCGACCAGCACATCGGCCCCCGCGGCCACCGCCAGGGCCGCGGTCTCGCCATTGACGCCGCCGTCGACCTGGAGATCGATGCGCCGCCCCGTGGCGTCGATTTTGGCTCGCAGCGCCCTGATCTTGTCCAGCATGGGGTGGATGAACGCCTGGCCGCCGAACCCCGGATTGACCGACATCACCAGCACCAGATCGACCGCGTCGAGCACATGATCGACGGCCTCGGCCGGGGTCCCCGGATTGAGCGCGACGCCGGCCCGGCGGTCGCGCGACTTGATGAGCTGGATCGAGCGGTGGAGATGCGGCCCGGATTCCGGGTGGACCGTGACGATATCGGCGCCGGCGTCGATGAAGCCGGCGATGAAGGGGTCCACCGGGCTGAGCATGAGATGCACGTCGAAGGGCTTGTCGCTGTGGCCGCGCAGGGCCGCGACGACCGCCGGTCCGATGGTCAGGTTGGGCACGAAGTGGCCGTCCATGATGTCGATATGGATGTAATCGGCGCCGGCCTCGGTGATCGCCCGAACTTCGGCGCCCAAGTCGGCGAAGTCCGCCGACAGGATCGAGGGGGCGATTCGGACGGCCTGCTGCATGGCGCTCTTATACCAAGGATCAGTGATGAAAGCCCATAGAGATCATGTCCGCTTATTCCCGGGTGAGGTCGGGAGCCTTGGGCGATGCCTTCGCATCGTCAAGGCTTTCTGACGCACTCCGGGGATGAGCGGCCGCGACCGCAGGCGGCTTCCCGTGGCTTTCGGACGTCGTTGCGCCCGTCTTGCGATGCGCACACATCGCGGCGCCGCGCGCGCCTAGCCGAAAACCACGGGAAGCCGTCTCTATGGGCCTTGATCACTGATCCTTGGTATTAGGTACCAGCTTAAGCGAGTCGTCGCAAGCGCGCGGCGTAGAAGCCGTCGAGGCCGCCCGAATCGGGCAAATGACAGGGCAGGGTCCGCAAATCACCGTCGCTGTTGATCAGCGCGCCGAGGCCGTCCGGCAGGGTCGCCGCGACCGATTCGCGCCTCAGGCCGGGATCGGCGGCGAGCAGGGCGGCGATGCGCTCGGGCCCTTCCTCGGGCTCCAGGGAGCAGACGCAATAGACCAGCAGGCCGCCGGGCGCGAGCATCGCCGCGGCCTGTTCCAGGAGGCGGTCCTGAAGCCCGGCGAGACGGGCGATATCGCCGGGCTGTTTGAGATGGGGAATGTCGGGATGGCGGCGGATGGTGCCGGTGGCGCTGCACGGCGCATCGAGTAGGATGTAGCCCGCCGGCCGGGCGGGACGCCATCGGGCGGCGTCGGCCTGGACGATCTCGCAGGCCAGGCTCAGCCGGTCGAGGTTGGCCTCGAGACGGGCGAGCCGGGCGCGGTCGCGATCGACGGCGATGACCCTGGCCCCGGCGGCGGCGAGCTGGGCGGTCTTGCCGCCCGGCGCGGCGCAGAGATCGATGACGGTTTCGCCGGCCACCGCGCCGAGCAGCCGCGCCGGCAGGGCGGCGGCGGCGTCCTGCACCCACCAGGCGCCGTCGCCATAGCCGTCGAGGCCCTCCACCGCGCCGCCCGCGCCGCGCCGCAGGGAGCCGGTCGGCAGGATTGTCGCCTGTAGCCTGGCGGCCCAGCCCTCCGGGTCGCTCTTGACCGTGAAATCGAGCGGCGGGTCGGCGAGATGGGCCTCGGCGATGGCGCGGGTCACCGTCTCGCCATGGGCCTTGCGCCAGCGCCGCCACAGCCAATCGGGGGTATTGAGCCGGGCGGCGTCCTGGGCCTGCGCCAGCTCTGCGCCTTCGCGGGCGAGGCGCCGCAGCACCGCATTGACCAGCCCGCGATAGGCCCGGTTCTTGCCGACCAGGGCGACCGCCCCGTCGACCGCGGCATGGGGCGGGGTGGCGAGAAACACCAGTTGACAGACGCCGAGCCTGAGAATGTCCTGGATGCGGCCCGACTTGCGGCCGAGCGGGCGGTCGAGACAATGGCTGATCAATGCGTCTATCTGCCCGAGTCGCCGGAGGGTGGTGGCGATCAGCAGCCGCGCGAAGGCCCGGTCGCGGGCCTCAAGGCGGCCCATGCCGTCATGGCTGGCGAGCGCCTCGTCGAGCGCCGCGCCCCGGGGCAGGACCGAGCCCAGGATGTCGAGCGCGGCGGCGCGGGCGGTGAGCGGCGATTTGTCCGGCGGGGCTGGCATCGGGGCGGTGTAGCGCGGGCGCGCGTCTTGGGCTAGAATTATCGCCATGGCCGACAAGAAAACCGACAACACAGCCGACCCCGCCGCCCCCGCCGGGAAGCCCGAGGCTGAACCCGCCGACAAACCGGCGAAGGAGATCGGCGGCCGCGGCGGCCTCGACCCGACCCGCTACGGCGATTGGGAAAAAGGCGGCCTCGCCGTCGACTTCTAGATTACTTGGGCTTACCGAGTCCGCCGCCGCCGGGCAGCTCGAGGATCAGCCGGTCGCCGGCGGGGACGATCTGCTTGCCCTTGCCCTTGAGAGTCGCGCCGCTGGCCAGGCTTACCCGGCCGGGCGCGCCGTCGCCGCCGCCATGGCGGCCGCGGGCCGGGTGCTCGATCCTGTCGAACAGGGCAAAAACCGCGAAGGGCGCGCCCTCGGCATGTTCGATTTCGATGATCTGGCCGTCGCCGCCGCGATAGCGGCCGTCGCCGCCCGAACCAACCCGGTACTCCTTGCGGCGGTAGAGGATCGGGGCGATCGATTCGGTGATCTCGACCGGCGTGTTGCGCACCCCGGACGGGAAGGCGGTGGCCGACAGCCCGCCTTTGCCGGGCCGGGCGCCGGTGCCGCCGGAATGAAAGATGGTGACCGAGAAGGCCGTGGCGTCGCCGTAGTCATGATCGCCGACCATGCCGTGGCCGCCCGACAGCATGGGATTCCACAGGCTCGACGAGCCCTCGGCGGGGGCCACGCCGGCCACCGCCTTCTCGAGCGCCCCGAGCACCACGTCGGGCAGCATCTGGCCGATCACATGGCGCACGGTCACGGCGGCCGGCCTGGGCGCGTTGAGGATGCAGCCCAGCGGCGCGCTCACGGTGATCGGCGACAGCGAGCCGGTGTTGTTGGGAATGGCGCTGCCGACTACGCAGCGGATGCCGAACGAGGCGTAGGCCTGGGCGTAGGTGATCGGTACATTGATGCCGTAGGGCGACATGGTCGAGCTGCCGTCGAAATCGACCTCGATGCCGGCGGCGGAGATCCGCAGACAGACCCGCAGATCGACCGGCCGGTCGTATCCGTCGACGGTCATGGCGTAGGTGTAGCGGCCGGCGGGCAGGGCGGCGATATGATCGAGCATGGCGGCGCGGGACCGCTCGATGATGTGGTCGCCGATGGTCTCCAGGCCGTTGAGGTCGTATTCGTCCATCAGGGCCAGCAGCCGCCCGGCGCCGACGCCGTTGCTGGCGGCCAGGGCGTAGAGGTCGCCGGTGACCTGCACCGGCTCGCGCACATTGGCGCGGATGATGGCGAACAGGCTTTCATCGGCGACGCTGCCCCGGAACAGGCGCATCATCGGAATGCACAGGCCCTCCTCGTAGACTTGGCCCGCATCCGGGCCGAAACCCGGCCCGCCGATATCGACCACATGGACCGTCGAGGCGAACAGCGCCACCGCGCCGTCGTTCATGAAGACCGGCGACACCACCGTGAAGTCGAACAGATGGCCGGTGCCGTGCCAGGGGTCGTTGGTGACGAACACATCGCCCTCCGCCATGGTCGGGACCGGGTATCGCTCGAGGAAGAAATTGACCGACGCGGCCATGGCGTTGACATGTCCCGGCGTTCCGGTCACCGCCTGGGCCAGCATGCGGCCGCCTAGATCGAACAACCCGGCGGACAAATCGCCGGCCTCGCGCACGGTGGTCGAGAAGGCGGTGCGGATGATCGACTGCGCCTGTTCCTCGACGATGGCAATCATGCGGTCCCAGAGGATCTGATTGCGCACGGCGCCGGCCGGGACGACGCCGCCGGCGGCGGCTCCCACGGCCACCCGGTCGAGAACGATATCGCCGTAGCGATTGATCCGGGCGGTGAAGCCGTCGGGCACCATGGTGGTGGTCTGGGCCTCGCTGATCGCCGCCGGGCCGGCCAGGCGATCGCCGGGGGCGAGGTCCTCCCTGGCGAAGATCCTGGCGTCCGCCGCGCCGTCGCGGCCGGGCAGGTTAATAGCGCGAACCCCCTGGGCCTCCGCCTCGCGCGGGCCCGGCGGTGCCGGCGCCGCGTCGGCCACGGCTGGCGACGGGGCGGACAGGGTGAGGGACCAGGTTAACACCTCGACGGCCAGGCCGGGAACCGCGCGGCCGTATTGCGCGCCGTATTTCGTCTCGAAGGCCGCGTGAATCGCTTGCCCGTCGCGATCGCCGAAGGGGCGGGCGGGGATCTCGATCTTGACCTCGTGGCCCTGGCCCACATAGCGGGCGTAAGCATAGCGCTTCTCGGTGGTGTCGCCCTGGGGCGCGCCGAGGTGTACCACCGCCGCCGCTTCCCGCGCCATGGCCTCGAAGACGGCGTTGAGGGGCGCCGTGTCGAAGGCGTCGAGGCGCATGTAGCAACTGCGCGCCACCTCATAGGCGACGGGCGCCAGCAGGAAGCCGATGGCCGATCCGACGCCCGCGTTGTGGGGCACGATGATGCGGTCGATGGCGAGTTTCTCGGCCAGGCGCGCGGCGTGCAAGGGGCCGGCGCCGCCGAAGGCGATGAGGGCACGGCCCTCAATCTCGGCGCCGCGTTCGACCGCGTGGACGCGGGCCGCGCTGGCCATGTTCTCATCGACCACCTCGAGCACGCCGAGCGCCGCTTCGAAGAGATCGAGGGACAGGGGATCGCCGATGTCACGGCGCAGCGCCTGCTCCCCGGCCGCGCGATCGAGGGTCATGCCGCCGCCGGCGAAGGTCTCCCCATCGAGGCGGCCGGCGATCAGGTTGGCGTCGGTCACCGTCGGGCGGTCGCCGCCCAGGCCGTAACAGGCGGGGCCCGGATCGGAGGCGGCGCTTTGCGGCCCGACCCGGATGCGTTCGAGGCCATCGATGACGGCGATCGAGCCGCCGCCGGCGCCGATCTCGACCATCTCGACCACGGGAACCTTGATCGGCAGGCCGCTGCCCTTCATGAAGCGGTGCGCCCGGGCGACTTCGAAGCCGCGGCTCAACAGCGGCTCGCCATGGTCGATCAGGCATATCTTGGCGGTGGTGCCGCCCATGTCGAAGGAGAAGACCCTGTCCTCGCCCAGGCGGCGGGCGATATGGGCGGCCATGATGGCGCCCCCGGCGGGACCGGATTCGACCAGCCTGATGGGATAACGGATCGCGGTCTCCATGGTCACCACGTTGCCGCCCGAGGTCATCAGCAGCAGGGGGCAGTGGAACCCGTCGCTGTTCAGGCGCGACTCAAGGTCGGCGAGGTAGCCTTCCATCAGCAGCCGGATATAGGCGTTGGCGCAGGTCGTGGACTGGCGCTCGTATTCGCGGATTTCGGGACAGACTTCCGAGGACAGGGAAATCGAAAGATCGGGCAGGGCGGCGGCGATGATCTCTGCCACCCGTTGCTCATGGGCAGGATTGGCGTAGGCATGCAGCAGGCCGATGGCGACGCTCTCGACCCCGGCCTCGCGCAGGCCCGGCGTCAGCGCCTCGACGGAGCCGTCGTCGAGGGCGGTGAGGACCCGGCCCCGGTAGTCGATACGCTCATGCACCGCGAGCCGCAAGGCCCTGGGCACCAGCGGCGGCGGCCGGTCGGCGTCGATGTCGTACTGGTCGAAACGGTTCTCATAGGCCATCTCGACGGAATCGCGATGACCCTCGGTGACGATCAGGGCGGTCACCGCGCCCTTGCGCTCGATCAGGGCATTGGTCGCCAGGGTCGTCCCGTGCAGGATGAGGTCGACCTCGGCGGCCGCGGTCGCCGTCTCACCGAGTATCAGCTCGATGCCCCGCATGATGCCGTCGGCCGGGCGGGCCGGCGTGGTGAGCAGCTTAAGCGACACTTGCGCGCCGTCCCTGTCGAGCACCAGGTCGGTGAAGGTGCCGCCGATATCAATCGCCAACCGTGTTGTCATGATATTTTTCTCTCCGGTAATCGGGAGACGAGTTTAGCGGTTTCGACCCGTCCTGGAAAACATGCTGTCCCTCATAACACCTCATGGCGTTATCTGGGACAGCCCCAAGAGATATTTGGGATATAGGAGGACCACATACGCGACATGTTGGTCTCACGGGACCATGGGGCCAATGCACATAGGCCCTAAACCCCCGGGAAGAGCCGCTAATTCCGAACTGCAGACAACTAAAAATTCGCAGCCATATCAATAACTTAAGTCGTGGCGGTTGGGGTGGGATTCGAACCCACGGTGGGCTTGCACCCACACTGGTTTTCGAGACCAGCCTATTCAACCACTCTAGCACCCAACCAAGCCCTCATCGGCTCCCCGGAGCGCTCCGGAGAGCGCGCCCTCGCCGCGTCGCGCGGAGAGTAGCGAATCGTCTTGCCGCCCGCAACCCGGCGATCATCGGATAGCGATCGATAAAAGCCGGTCGCTTGCGGCCTTAAGCCGTTGACAGTCGGTGTTTCGCGGCTATAGTGCCGGCCTCATCATCCAACGATTGGGCAGACCCTCGCACGCCTCGGGCGCGCGCCTTGGCGAGCCGTTCAGGAAGTATCGATGTACGCAATCATCCGCACCGGCGGCAAGCAGTATCGGGTCGCCAAGGACGACGTCATTTCGGTCGAGAAGCTCTCGGGCGAGGCCGGCATGACCGTTGAGTTCGGCGAGGTTCTGATGATCGGCGACGGCGCCGCCGCCGCGGTGGGCGATCCCCTGGTCGCCGGCGCCAAGGTCATGGCCAAGGTGCTCGAACAGACCCGCGCCGACAAGATCCTGGTGTTCAAGAAGAAACGCCGCAAGAAATATCGCCGCACCCAGGGCCATCGTCAGGATATCACCGTCCTGCGCGTTACCGAGCTGCTGCCCGGCGGCGCGAAGACCGCCAAGCCCAAGGCCAAGGCCGCGCCCAAGAAAGCCCCGGCCAAGGAGGCCCCGGCCAAGAAGGCCCCGGCCAAGGCGAAGAAGACCGCCGCGGCTGCAAAGAGTTCCGAGGAGACCTCTTAATGGCACATAAAAAGGCAGGCGGCAGTTCCCGCAACGGCCGCGATTCCGCGGGCCGCAGGCTCGGCGTCAAGAAGTACGGCGGCGAGGCGGTTCTCGCCGGCAACATCCTGGTCCGTCAACGCGGCACCAAGATCAACGCCGGCGCCGGTGTCGGCGTCGGCCGCGACCACACCCTGTTCGCGCTGACCGACGGCGCCGTCAAGTTCACCCGCCGCAAGGGCGGCCGCTCGTTCGTCTCCGTGGAGCCGCCGGTCCCGCCGAGCTGAGAACCCCCGGCATATTCCCGCATTGGGACCCGGTTGTCGGGGGAATGGCTTTCCATTCCCCTTTTTTTTGATTTTGATCGGCGCGCGACCATGAAATTCTTCGATGAAGCCCGGGTCTATATCCGCAGCGGCGACGGCGGCGCCGGCTGCGTCAGTTTCCGGCGCGAAAAATATATCGAATACGGCGGTCCCGGCGGCGGCACCGGCGGCTGCGGCGGCGGTGTGGTGGCGCTTTGCGTACCGTCGCTCAACACCCTGATCGACTTCCGTTACAAGCGGCATTTCAAGGCCAAGAACGGCCGTCCCGGCGCCGGGCGCAACCGCAGCGGGGCGAACGGCGAGGGAATCGAGCTCAGGCTTCCGGCGGGCACCCAGATTTTCGACGAAGACGGCGAGACCCTGCTGGTCGACCTGATCGAGCCCGGTGAGCAAACCGTGCTCGCCGAGGGCGGCGGCGGCGGCCGCGGCAACGAGCATTACAAGACCTCGACCGACCGCGCGCCGCGCCGCGCCGATCCCGGCGTACCCGGCGAGGAGCGCAATATCGTGCTGCGGCTCAGGCTGATCGCCGATGTCGGCCTGCTCGGCCTGCCCAATGCGGGAAAATCGACCTTCCTCGCCGCGGTCTCCCGCGCCCGGCCGAAGATCGCCGAGTACCCCTTCACCACCCTGGTCCCCCAGCTCGGCGTGGTGGTGATGGACGACCGGGACATGGTGATCGCCGATATACCGGGACTGATCGAGGGCGCCCACCAAGGCGCCGGCCTCGGCGACCGCTTCCTCGGCCATATCGAGCGCTGCAAGGCGCTGCTCCATCTGGTCGACGGCACCGCCGAGGACATCGTCGGCGATTACCGAACCGTGCGTCACGAGCTCGAGGAATACCGCCGCGGCGTCGCCGCCAAGGCGGTGGTCATCGGGCTCAACAAATGCGACGCCCTGAGCGATGCCGACATCGCCGACCGGCGCAAGCGCCTCGCCGATGCCGCCCAGGCCGAGGTCTATGCTCTGTCGGGGGTCGCCGGCTCGGGCGTCGATGCGGTGCTCCGCGCCCTGTTCGATAAGGTCGCCGAGGTTGCCGAGGTCGCCGAGGCCGCCGAGGCCGCCGCCGGGGCCGCGTCATGACCGCCGTTGC
>Ga0066376_10005891_pt1 | contig 10255 bp, 12 predicted proteins | sample Knorr_S15_td_Bot_FD_77009 | JGI IMG/M metagenome (GOLD analysis project Ga0066376, IMG submission 77009) | Marine microbial communities from Southern Atlantic Ocean transect - Knorr_S15_td_Bottom_ad_5009_LV_A | ecosystem: Environmental > Aquatic > Marine > Oceanic | place: Southern Atlantic... | reverse complement strand
CAAGGGAGTCGCCGGCAGCCATTGGTTGGACTGATGCTGTTGGCGATTTGAAATAGTCGGATGTATGAGGTCCTACAGGGACCTCAACGGACCTTTCAGTCAATGCCGAACTCGCGGACAAGCAGCCTGCGCAACAACGAGCGTGCTCCTTGCAGCACTAATGCGGTGAAGCAAAGTGAGACTCCAAGCATTGCAATCCACGCAGCGGTCAAGCCGGGACCAACAGACAATGATATTGTGCCATCGGTAATCGCTGTGACCTCATTCAATGCACGCAGACCAGCTAGCATACCACCACCCAGCAGAGAAATGCCGGGCAGGCCAAAGACCAGTAGCGGCTTCTTTTGAGACAAGGAAATCAGTGCATAGGAGAGTACAGTGAACCCATGCGACATCGCGGTATATCGCGAACCTTTTGGCACATCGTAGCGGATTCTAGTCGGAACTTCCGTGACCTTAAGTTCAAACTCACCACATAAATCCAAAACCTCGAGGGTAGACTCCATTCCGTCCACATCAAAACGTATTCTTTCCAATGCCCGCGGCCCAAAGGCCCTAAATCCACTTTGGGTATCCCTTACTCCGAGGTCAGAAGATAGGTTAGATGCAGCAGTAATCACCTTGATGCCTAACGTTCTATAGGCAGGCATCCTATCACCAGAGCCGCCTTCAACGAAACGAGAGCCGATTACCAAATCGGCTTGTCCGGCCAAAATCGGTGCTAGCATCTTGGGGATGTCAGAGGCATCGTGCTGACCATCACTATCCAAAATCACCAGCGCACGAGCCTTGCGCTCGCGAGCAAGCCGGAGAATAGTCTTAATCGCACCACCGTAGCCCCGATTAGCCCGGTGATGATGTACCGTTGCACCCAACTTGCGGGCAATACGAGATGAAGAATCTGAAGATCCATCGTCAACGCAGATTACTTCGTCAACGTGTTCAAGGCACCCGACCACAACGCTGCCGATGGTTTCCTCCTCGTTAAACACGGGCATGGCAGCCAGAATAGGGCCGTCCCACGTCGCGGGCGCGGTGGGCTTGGGTGCCTCCATTAGTGAAACTCCGGCACCGATTCGTATTTCAACGTATCACCGAAATTGTGTGTAAAATGCACACTGCTGCGCAGTAGGCCATTTTGTGTGCGGCCAGCGGAAAACCCGCTGGCCGCGGTGTTGCTTACTGAGACATGAGCTGGCTGACGGTGGTGACAGCACGTTCGCCCTCAATCACCTTGCGCAGTGCATTCAGGCTGATGACAAGAGGCACGTATGTCTGCCCGTCGCTGGTTGTATACGTCTCGCAGTCGCCAAAGGCACTGGTGTTTACCGACAACTTCAGCGCGCCACCAGCATTACTGATGCGCACATATCCGACGAGTAGACTTGGGGTATTCACCTCACTCTCGTCTGGGTTCATTTGTTGGCTTGCTTGGTTTTTTTGTGTAGATTTTCTTACCATATTATCACTTCATTCCAACCTCGGCTTCCGCTTTGGCAGGAGATGACAACCTAACCGGCGACAGACCATGTCAATTGCGAGGGGAGGGTAATCGGTTTGGAAAGTGAACAACGGGATTCCATCCGCTTAGCGGAGGGAAGTAGAATGAAAGTGAAGCGCTGGTTTCCTTTACGCGCATGGGAATATTTGATTCATTTCGCGTGCTCCAAGTTGGTGGTTGCAATCGCGCCTAGCGTCAGTCCGGGCGGCAGACGGCATTAAGACGGAGACCAAAGTCGGCGGCACGATGCGCACGTTGGTTACCGGCGGTGCCGGCTTTGTCGGTTCCCATCTCGTTGACCTTCTTGTCGCGCGTGGTGATGAGGTGGTAATCTTTGACAACATGTCTAGTGGCAGGGCAGAATTCCTCTCCCACCACGAAGTGTCCGGAGCCAAAGTGACACTTGTGCTCGGCGACCTGCTCAACTTGGACTCAATCACCGCTGCGATGGATGGAGTGGATATGGTATTCCACTTGGCAGCAAACCCAGACATTCGTCTAGGCACTGAAGTAACTGATACTGACCTCAAACAAGGAACTGTCGCTACATACAACGTGCTTGAAGCGATGCGCCTTGCAGGAGTGAAGAAGATTACCTTCTCCAGCAGCAGCGTGGTATACGGAGAGGCGGCGCAAATGCCCACGCCCGAAGATTACGGTCCACTGTTTCCGATTTCCCTCTATGGCGCGAGCAAACTTGGTAGTGAAGCTCTAATCACTTCATGGGTCGGCACTTTTGGTCTACAATGCTGGTTGTTCCGCTTCGCAAACATCGTTGGAGCGCGCGGAACACATGGAGTCATTTTTGACTTCATCCACAAATTGAAGGCCGACCCAACACGGCTTGAGGTCCTTGGTAACGGGCTACAAGAAAAATCCTACATGGAAGTGCTTGACTGTGCGGCAGCGATGATTCACATGACAGAGAATACTGACGAGGCGATAAACTGCTACAATCTGGGCACTCGCGACACTTGTAGTGTCGCCCGCATCGCAGAAATAGTCATCGAGGAAATTGGCTTCCCCGATGTTTCAATCGAATACACCGGAGGGGACAGAGGGTGGGCTGGAGATGTCCCCAAGTCGATGCTTGACCCGACCCGGCTTTTCAACACCGGCTTTACGCCGAAATATAATTCGGAAGAGGCTATCCGCTACACGGCCTCAACGCTGATACAGGAGATTGGACTGAATGATGACTGAAGCCACCACCCGCCGCTTGATAGTAGACGAAGATGCAAATGCAGATGGACGCGTATTAGCATTTTTTGCTGTCTCAGCAGTTCTTTCACTTGTTTTCGTCTTCTCATACGTCTTGGCACCACCGCCTGACATCGGACCTTCAGAAGGTCAATTGGCTCCAAATATTAGTGGGCAAGTTCACAATTCCGGCATTTGGGAGGACTTCACTTTCCACGATTCTATTGACCGGGATTGGCAGGACGGGCAATCTGGCCAATGGTTCCTGATTCAGTTCATGGACACCGATTGCCCGTATTGTTGGACTGATGCCGCCGAGATGAGTGAGCATCACGCCTCTTGGAGTTCTCAGGTCACCTTCATCACAGTCGTGCTCGAACTACAGATTCCTGATCACGACGGTAGTCGCGCTGAGATAGAGGCCTTCAAACTGAAGCAATCTTATCAGGGCTGTTACAAAGGCGAGCGAAACTGTGCAGACCGACCCGGTGAGGTTCACAATTGGCGATACTTTGACGCGCTTACAGGTAGTACTGCCAGCGACTGGTCAATCCCTGGAACCCCATTCTCAGTGCTAGTGCAACCGGATGGTGTGGTGGCTTGGAATCCGTTGCAACACAAGAATGACGGGGACAGTATTGACTCAGCAGTCCAGCGATTAGTGGGGGTTTGAAGATGGCGACTTTGTTGTCCGAATACGGGCCATTAACCACCTTCTTACTCATCACGGGCGTAGGAATTTTCTTGGCAACCCCGCAAGGTGAGAAGGCACTTGCAACTTTCTCAAAAACCCGCAGAATGCTGCTTGGAACATTGTTGGTCCAACTCGGTGGACTGATGGCGAGCGCATGGACGTGGGTGATTCACAACCAATTATCTGGAACTGGTTCGTCACAATTTTGTGCAGCAGAAGGCATCGTACAGTGTGGTAGCGTCATTGGAGATGCCACCTATTCGGTAGCACCTATAATCGGTCTACCGTGGGGTGTTGTGGGTCTGCTCGGATTTTCTTTGCTCGGTTACTTGACCTGCGCGGTCTTCTTCAGCACCGGCGAGGAGTGGGCGAAAAAGTGGGTTGACTTCGCATATTGGGTGTCTGTCATTGGCCTGCCCGGAGTGGTATGGCTAGTGGTTGTAGAATTATTCCTAGTGGACGGAGCACCACACATCTGTCCTTTCTGCACCTCGGTTCACATCTCGATGGTAGCATCCTTCGCCATCTTGCACTTCATCAGAAAAGACCGTGATGCAGGCGACTGGAACATCACACCAAAAGTTCCAACTAAGTGAATTAGGGTGCGAATGCGCCACCGATCTCGAATAGACTTGAATTAGTCCGCATATCTACTGGTTCCATACGGATTACAGTCACGTCTAGGCGACGTGCATCAACGAACTCAGCTCGGAGCAAGTCGTATAGACGACTCTGCACATCTGACATTTCCCTACCCCGCAGGATTGCAACATTCCTAATCGGTGCTACTTCAGGGATGTCTACGATATACTCAACCATCCATTCTCTTGTCGTTTGGGCACCCAATTGGCGCCCCGTCTCTTTATCCTCAGGGTTGTACGCCATCAGTGTAGTATCTGCACTGCAAGTACTTGAACACCGCAGTTAGGATTCCCCAAACAGGAAGTCATGGCCCTTTAGTAGGTGAATTGAGACGGCGTCGGCCCATGACCAGTAATATCAAACTGGCAAATAGGACGATTAGCAAAGAATAGGTGGTCAGGAAATCGTATCCTATAGAGAAAATCCCACCTATGACACCCTGGCAACTTCCGCCGCCTCGGTTTTGAATTTCCAATCCAACAACTCCGTAAGTTGCTAAATCTTCGCCACCAGCATCCGATTCATGAATCAATACGACTTCTAGGCCAGTCGGTAAGTCCAAATTTCCGGATGGAAGTTGAAGGAATAATTCCTTTTGATTTGCGTCATATGAACTATTGTCTAAAACCCACGAATCGCCATGTGGCCAAGCCCAAGCAATATGCGCGCTATCATCAGTAAGGTCAATTTCAACCAATCCGACCACTACATCACGATGTTCGGTGATTCCATTGGCCGCTTCACTACCTGAAAGCCTCGCCAATGAATCCTTGATGATAATCGTGATTTGAGTTCCCGCGTATTGCTCGCCCTCAATTTCAAATTTTAGATTAATTCCACTAGATTGGATACCTAGATTTTCGACGAGAAATTGTGTTGATGAGGCACGATTGTCCTCTGCTGCAATAATCCCTTGACTGACCCGCCATTGAGCGATTACGCCTGTGCTACCTTCTACTCCATCATACCAAAATGTTGGTAGGGACTGATTAGATGGATCGCTATGCCTCAGCAGCCGATGGGTGGCAGCGGGATTACCAAGTGGGTCTGAATCATCAGGATGGATAGCGATTCGGTAGGCGCGCCCGTAATGGTCACCCATCACATCCTCCATCCACGGGTCCACTTCTGCGCAGAATTCACACCATGTTGCGGTATATTCCTCGACGAGGACAGCGTGACCTCCCTCGATTTCTCTTGGCAGAGATGGTGGCCTCTCTGTGCAGGCACTAACGAATGGTAGTAAGGTGGTTGTGAGCAGGAAAACCGCCATTATTCCAACAATTAAAAACCGGCTGCGCATGTATTCGCCCCCTATTGACATCGCGCCCACTACCGGCGGGTCTGATTTACATATCCCGGACCGGGCCGGCGGTGTGGGGAGACTATGAGCGAGCGCTGGTATAAGGAGCATCAGAGCGATGCGTGGCGTAAACAAGCGAAATCGAAGGGATATCGCGCACGAAGTGCATTCAAACTATTGCAAATCCAAACACGCTTCCCGCTAATCCGCGAAGGCGACTTTGTTTTGGATGTAGGGTGTCATCCCGGCGGTTGGACCCAAGTAGCGGTTGAAACCGCCGGCGCTAATGGCATGGTAATCGGCGTTGACATCAAGGCCTGTGCGCCTATAGAAGGGGCAGCTTTTGTCATCGGCGACCTCTCAGAAGAACCCACTCAACGACGGATTAGAGAGTTGTTGGCAAATGCAATCCTAGTCAACGGAGAGCAGTTAGCAGAGGATGATGAGAGGATGTTCAACACTATCGTCAGCGACATTTCTCCAAACCTTACCGGGCAATATGAGCGCGACCAAGCGATATCAATGGAACTTGTCGCGATGGTTTTCGATTTCACGCTGCCGATGCTTTCACCGGGTGGCGCATTTGTCACCAAGATGTTTCAAGGCAGGGGTATAGAAGGAATAGTCAACGCGGCCAAAAGCAGATTTTCTCGTGTGCAGAGATTCTCTCCGGATGCCTCACGAAACTCATCATCAGAGACTTTTCTAGTCTGCCGCAATAAATTACCCGCACCTCGTCAGGATGCGCGTGGGAAAAGCGTGCAACAACAATTGGTTGATTGGCTAGAGGGAATGGGAGTGGTTACCGATGCTTCTGACTCAGAGGATGATGAGGTAGAAGGATTGGTCGGTTTTCGCCGGGTGCGTCGGAAAGATGAGTCAGATTCCTGAAACTGTTCCAACTCCCCCTCCGTATTCAACTGTAAGGAAGATTTTCACTTTCACTTACAGCATACCCCCTACAAAATGTAGGTAGACCATCAGCACCCGCTTCCAATGCTCAGCGAGTGATTAAGATGTCAACCATAGCGATACAAAGAGAAGAGCCAGCAACTAATGCCGTTGCTGGAAATAGCATAGCGAATACGGCAACTGATGCAAATTCATCGGTTGCTGCTATGAAAATAGCGAACACGCGCGACCAATCAATTTTGCAATTGATGAAGGTCGCTCAAAACAATACGAGTAAAGATGGCTCAAAACCGCGAACCTCAGTAGCTGACCTGCACCCCTCGCAACCAGTCGGGCGCGTAGAGGTTCTAATCCTACGACGGTATCCACGCCGCGTCATCCGCGGAGAAAAATGGACCGGCTCACTAGCCGCAGCCTGTGGGCGCGACGAAAGTGGACTTGTAGGGGTGGTTCTTTGGGGCGACCAAGTTGAACAAGTAAGCACTGGAGATGTAGTCCGAATCGAGGACGGTTGGTGTCGTATCAGCAACGGTGAGAAGGTAGTATCCACAGGAAAAAACGGGCGACTTACCGTTCTTCAAGGATGATTCAACCACGCGGTGCCTTCGGGCAATCATAAAAAGGGGCAGCCGTTCGGCGGCGCAGTATAGGTGTTGAATATGCATAAGAGAGCAGTGACTTGCACGTCTTCCGGAGTCCCATTGACCGACAAGAAGGCGACCTCATTCCCGTGCCCGTCTTGTGGCGAAGCAATAGGTAGATCAGAACGTTGTCGGAACCAAGCAGTGGCATATATTTGCCCCGGTTGCGGCTTTAGCGGACCCTGAGGTGATTTAATGGGAAAAGTTGCGGTAAAATACAAAATTATGTGCGATTCAAGCATGGATGATGCAGATGCAGATTTCATCGCTGAACAAATGAATATTCTTGAGAGCGATGTCGGTGTAGTCCAACTTGTTGAGACCAAACCTTTGGCCTTTGGATTGATGTTTGTTGAAGCCCACTGTGTTATCCAAGAGGGTGACGGCACTGTGGATAAGTTTGAAGACGCGATTCGTGCCATCACTGGAGTCGGTGAGGTAGAAGTCCTTGAAATTGGGCGGCTCTGATTCTCGCTCAGTATTGAGTGAGCGGCGCACGCATGAATTCGCGCATCAACATTGTAGCATAAGTTCCGCTTGGCAGAGTGAATCTTAGGCGGAGAGCACAGCCATCTGGGTGCCACTGCTCTCCTTCTCGTGGACCATTATTCCATCGCTCAGAGAGTTGCTCCACTTCAACATCGGTTGCCTGCTCAACGCTGAAATCTGAGAAAGAAGCGGTGAGGGGCCTTCTGCTCCCTTTTGAAGAAAGACGAGGGATTTTATTGACTATCCAATCCTCATCATCCAACTCCATATTCTTGAGAACTTGATGTTCAATATTACCCGGTTCTGCTTCAGCCAACGCATAGTGTCCACCCGGAAGTGCGGCGGTGACCGCTAGTCTACCACTTCGGCAGTTTCTCGCCAATCTGTTAATTGTATCAGTCTCAGCGATTACAACTTTCGATAAATCCAATTTGCCATTTTCATTCACCGGGGCAACGACATCGCCTTCAACCGGCTCCACCAATGACATCTCACCTTCAAGTCTAGCGGCAAGGATACGATTGAAGGCTTCTGATTGCAAACTGTGGACCATCATCAATTGTAGCGAATTTGGTAAACGTCGGAAAGCCCCGGTCCAGTCATCTGGCTTTGATTTCAGATGACTAAGCATGTCTCTTTCAAAACCCAATTGTTTGGGAATAATTTCCAATGCGGCCTCAACATTCTTGTTTTCAGCCCATTCACTCCGAAACTGTCCAACGTCATCGACTTGATTTATTCCTGGCATACCAAGATATGCGTTAACCGCGCCCTCGTAATCGTCGGATAGAATCGCTCGCCCCACTACCGGAGTTACCGGGCGGGTAGCACCAAACCGCTGTGGTCCAACCCAATTAGGAAACCTGCCAACACCTAGACGCTGCTCCATACCTGCTTGGGCGGCATTAACCCTCTCAATTGCAGTCTTAGCGTCTAAAGGTGAGCCATCGGAATCAACACATCCACGCACGGTGATGGTAAACCGATTTCCATCGTGGTCGCCTAGATGCAATTTTTGATGAGTCCTACCCAGAACCTCAATTTCCACGTCACTCATCGAGACGCCAGCAACCTTGTTTTCATGAGCATCAATGGTGAGTAATTGGCTGGTAATAGCGCGCTTATCCTTGGTTCCACTGAACCAAATACGATTACGAGAAATTCTCAATCGCTTGGCCAACTGACCGATGAAGCGATTTGTTTCCCAATTATTCAACGTAACTCGTGCAACAGTAAACCGGCCTTTGCCCTGCATCGCCGGCGGGGTCGAAACCTCATCCACCCGGAAGTCTTCTGCCCGGGTCTTCAGCAACCCACCGATGCCTGACCCATCACAAGAATATCCGGTAAGTCCACAAGATTCGGCGATTTCCGCCGGTGTCAAAAGTCTCCCTCCAAATCAGGACAGACTCAGACCCTCGAACTCGGACGTAATGTCGGAGCAGAGAGACTTCAGCACCTTTGCCGCATTCTTACCCTTCTTAACTCGAAGATAAAACTCAGGCTCATCCAGTTCGGGGTGACCGATGAAATAGTTGGAATAATCAACATCTTTGCTTTCGTTCAGGCGGGCACGAAATAGTTGCAGAGCCGTGTGACTCTCCTCTGTAATTCGCAATCGCAATTCCCCGCCGTCGTTCATTAGTACCTTAATCGCCATAGTGACCGACCCGCCGACCCGCCTCTCCCTTTTGAGTCTTTCAACCACCACAGAGTGGTGACAACAGTCGTTTGATGCTACATTGCCCCCATCAGAGGAGGCGTTTGCCCCCTATCTTATGAAGCGACTTTGGCTCGCAGTGTTATGGATGTAGATGTTTCAGACTCATCCGTGCCGGGTGCGGCAACCTTTGAAAGGGCTGCTATACCCATTCTCCTCGCCTCGGTTCTGCTAACTTTGGCCCTCGGCCTCCAGTTGTATCCGGTTCCGCCGTTCAATACGGACATCTCTGAGTTTGCGCCTGAAACCGATGCAGATATTGCTGAGCAGAAGATGTCTGCATACTTCCCTCCGGAAAGCAGACCGATGTTCATTCATGTTTTCAATGAAAGTGGCGAGGGTAATGTTCTCAGCATGGATAATCTGCATTACCAAGCCACGGTGATGCAATACCTGCAAAACCGATCCGATCATGGGGGCCACTACATTGCCAGCAATATTTCGGCACCCGGAGTCATGCAACTGATTTTGGACGAGACCGATAATAGCGGCTCGTCTTTGAGTGACCATTCGGATTGGGAATCATTTCTCACCGCTGCCCTAGAACAGAATGCCACCTGTGGTGATTTTTCCTATGAGCGAGCGATATCTGCTGCTGCATTCATGGAGTCAGCCTTACTGCACAAAAACTTCGAAAGGGGAGACATCTGTGATTGGCTTTCCGACCGGAAAGATGCGGTAGAAAACGGCGAAGACCCCTCAACCATCTCTTTGGGTGAAATTCCAAGTGCTAAGAGCACGCTATGGGTGCTGATGATTGATCCGAATATGGAAGATGTTGAACGGCAGGTTTACCAGAATGTGATTCGTGATGAATTGCGCGCCTTCAATGATGATTCTAATCTCAATCTAACATTCTCAGTGTCCAGCATTGACCTGATGTCGTATGACGTCAACAAGGGAACACTAGGTGAGTTGGCAATGCTGGTATTCGGTGCTGTAATTGTGGTTGTATGCTTACTGGCGTTGGCTTTCCGCTCAATTCGTGGGGTGGCGTTCCCGCTGGTTGGACTTTCCGCAGCTTTGGTGTGGACCTATGGCGGATTGGCTTTGGCAAATATCGAATTCTCGGTGCTTGAGGTCGCGGTCGCGCCGGTGGTTCCTGGTCTTGGAATAGACTACAGCAGCCACCTGCAGAGGAGATATGATTCAT
>Ga0066376_10005887_pt1 | contig 10256 bp, 7 predicted proteins | sample Knorr_S15_td_Bot_FD_77009 | JGI IMG/M metagenome (GOLD analysis project Ga0066376, IMG submission 77009) | Marine microbial communities from Southern Atlantic Ocean transect - Knorr_S15_td_Bottom_ad_5009_LV_A | ecosystem: Environmental > Aquatic > Marine > Oceanic | place: Southern Atlantic... | reverse complement strand
CTCTACTGAGCGAATTTTATGGTTATGACATTAAACACGGAGCATGTGTGATCGTTCCGGATGACTATGACCCCAATCGCAAGGAACCCTATCCAGTGCTGTATTGGATTGGAGGATTTGGCAGTGACCATTACGGGGGTCGGTCGATGAAAATGTATTTCACCGCGTCGGATTTTGATGATCAAATTTGCAGAGTTATTCTCAATGGTCAAACGCATTCCGGACATCATGTGTTCGCAGATTCAGACAACAATGGTCCGCGAATGAAAGCATTGGTTGAAGAGTTCATCCCCTTTCTGGAAAAAGAATACAACCTTGGTGGGTCGGGTGACTTCCGATTCTTAGCAGGCCACTCGTCGGGCGGATGGTCTGCAATGTGGCTACAAGTTCAAAACCCAGATTTTTTCAATGGCGTGTGGTCACTTGCGCCAAACTCAGTTGATTTTCATTACTTTCAAACAGCAGATTTATATGCAGATGACGCAAATATGTATGTCGATGCTCAAGGAGCCGAGCGTCCACTTGCTCGGTTTGGTGAAACTCCAGTCTTGTGGACGCGAGGTTTCACAGCAATGGATGATGTCATCAAGGATGGCGGTCAAATTGGTTCCTTCGAATGGGTCTTTAGTCCCAGAGGAATAGACGGTCGCCCAATTCCAATGTTTAACCACGAAACCGGAGAAGTTGACAAGGCGGTTATCGAACATTGGAAGAAGTATGACATTCGAAAGTATCTCGAAGAGAATTGGGAAGTGCTCGCCCCAAAACTTACAAACAAAATTAATATTGTTGCGGGTGGATTAGACACGTTTTATTTAGAAGTTTCAATTATCGAATTGAACAAATTTTTTCAAGAGCACAATTTCGATGCGATGGTTCGTGTTATTGAAAACGGGAATCATGGTGATGTTTTTAGAACTTCAGTCATACGAGATATCGATGAATTCATCGCAAAAAAATTGAATCTTGTGAGACGTCAATTCAAAAAATCGAACTACGACCAATGACACAGCGCGTTGTACATTCACAATGTAAAGATACGCAACTTGATGGCATTTCTAATGAGTTAATGGGACAAGCGTTGCAATGCATCGTAACGAAGGGTGAGTTTCACCTTGCCCTAAGCACTTCGAGTTCCCTTGACGATCTATACCTCCGTTTGATGTACGACCCAGATTTACGTGCAATGCCATGGAGCAAAACCCACGTTTGGTTCTTTGGCGATTCTTCAAGCGACGACTCAATCCAGATTGCAATAACGGCACATGCCGGAATCCCAGAAGAACAAGTACATTTTGTTGGTGCCACAACTCCAGAGGGCACAACCATTGATTGTTGTGTTAGTGATGGTGTAGAAGCAACCCAACTTCCTGCAGTTTTTGTAAGAGATTGCACCTCGTGGCTTATTCTTGCAAACGAACAACAAGCGATTGAATGTTCACGTCAAATCTCAGTCGGGGGTGTGACGCATATATTTATTCTGGAGCAGGAGACTCAAGAAAATCATTGAGAATTTCTGTCGCCGCTAGTGCATCGCGAATTTTCTTCTTTTGTTTGTGTGTCTTGCCGCTGCCCGCGAGTTGTTCTTCGGCTGCAGCACTTGTAAGTCTTTCGTCTTGAAAGTGAAGTGGCAGATTTGTTTTTTCAGCGAGTTGTGCTGCAAATTGTTTTGTGATGTTTACGCGTTGTCCTGGGGTTCCATCCATGTTCAAAGGAAGTCCCACGACAAGTGCATCGATTGCATGTTCTTGGATTGCGTTTGCTATTGCATCTACCAAAAGGGTTCCGATTGGTATTTCTAGGACGCACACTGGGTGTGATATCTTGAGTTCGTCGTCACCTGTAGCGAGTCCAGTGCGTTTGTCACCGAGGTCAACTGCAAGAAATCTCATCGTAATGTTGGATCGACCGCGTCGTATAATTCCTTGACGCGTTGAGCTTCAGAACGCGGAAATACGAGAGTGGCATCGCTCGTATGCACAATGACGATGTCCTCACAACCTATTGTTGTAATGGTGTGCGATGCATCATCTGAAATGCTCAAAACGTTTGTTGAGTCAAGATTGACCGAAAGTGTATCGCTCTTGTTTCCATTCTGGTCAGCGTCAAGGGTGTCACCGTAACTTGGCCAAGAACCGACATCGAGCCACTTCACCTGCATCGGAACAGTGACGATTGAAATCGCATCATCTTGGGACGCTGGCTCCATCATTCCATAGTCAACACTGATTTTTGGAAGAGTCGGGTAGATTTCATCGAGAACCTGTTGTTGTATTTCACTACCCCACGCCTCGCCAATCTTTTGCAATCCCGCTGCGGATTCAGGTTGTAATCGTTGCAAAGTATCTAGGAATGTTCCTGCATGAAATACAAACATTCCACTGTTCCACGCGAAGTTTCCAGAGGCGATATATTCCTCTGCAGTTTGCAAATCCGGCTTTTCAACGAAACGCGTGCAACAACGTGCATGATCTCCAAAAGGGTCACCCAATTCAACATACCCATATCCAGTTGCCGCAAATGTTGGTGTGATGCCAAACGTAACAAACAAAGAGTTGTCTTCCTCAACAAGGGAAAATCCAACTTCAAGACAACGCGCAAATTCTTCTTGGGGTCGAATGATATGGTCCGCTGTAAGCACCGCAAACACAGCATCGGGGTCAAGTTTGTGTAAGACAGTCGCAGTAAAGCCAACTGCTTGCAATGTGTCTCGACCCTCTGGCTCCCCCAGTATTTGTGAAGAGGGTAATTGAAGTTTTTTACAAACAACATCAGCATACTGTTGATTTGTACAAATCCACAGTTGGTGAGGGTCAACAACTCCATCGAGACGCTGAGCAGCAATTTCTAAAAGAGATTCTCCTTGAAACAATCCTATTAATTGTTTGGGTGTGTTACCTCTACTCATTGGCCATAGGCGACTCCCACTTCCACCAGCCATAATCATTGCATGCTTCATGTAGCCCCCTTAATTTGGAATGATGTTTGAACAAGTTGATCTGCTGATTCAACTTCAGGATTTTTATCATATGCGAGTTGCACGAGCCTTTTTGCATCTCGCTTTGTTTCGCCGAGTTGCATGAGCATTGAGATTGCGTCCTCACAATACGCCGGCATTCTGATTTCAATTGTAGACGCAATTTCAACAACAAACGAATCTACTTTTCCATGAAGTTCAGCAATTATAGTTTCTGCGGAACGTTTCCCAATTTCAGGCATGCTTGTTAACGCAGTCGCGTCACGATTTGCAATTGCCGAGGCGGTTTCCATGAAGGGTCTAATCAGCGCACGCAACGCTTTTCGATTACCAATTCCTTTGACAGTTGTGAACAACTCAAAGAATGCACGATCCTGCTCAGATGAAAAACCAATGAGCCGAGGTAGAAATGAACTGCCCTGTGCTTGTCCCTCAAGATAATGAAGCGTAAAAAATTCGACATGCTCTCCAATTTTCCCAAGTAGGGTAGATACATCAGCGGCAGGAACGAGTAATTCGTACGTGAGTGCATCGACATGAATCAATGCAGAGCGTTCTGTGAGTTCAACAAGTTCACCTCTAATTCGAGTAATCACGTTGTTAGTTTACCAACGACCACCCCGTAGCTTGGGATAATCTTGTTCGAAGGTCGGATGTTATTTCAGATTTCGTAGCGGATGGTGGGTATTCAATGAGATCTATGAAGCGTACGACAGAATGTGAGCGTTCAAACAGCGCATTTTCCATCTCATTATTCTTTGGCGTGCCATCAACTGTCACGAGTAACACCTTTGCATTGGTGTGTGCAATCATCGCCCCAACACCATCAGCAAATGGATGAATTGCCCTCCGGGGTTGTTTGATTCCAGCCTCAGGAAAAATACCAATAACGCCATTTTTTTTAAGATGCTTTAAGGCAATCCGTAAACCCGCGGAATCTTGTCCATCTCGAGCAACTGGAATGACTCCAGAATGTTTCCACACATAGGCCAATGATGGGTGCATGAATTCTTGTGCCATAAGCCACCGAATTTTGAATCTGCATTTTGATTGCACAAGTAGCGGATCAATGGGGCTTTGGTGCTTGCAGACAACGATTAATTTTCCAGGATAGACCGTGTTTGGAACGATGTCACACCCATATGCTTTAATACGGTGGATGATTCGCACATACACTTTGTTGAAGAGCCATATTAAGGCTGCTTGACCTTCTCCCATGGCAATAAGAGCCAATGCGGGCATGAGAAAACGTTGAATTACAACAATTCCAAGGCAGGTGACAGCAATAGATAAGGCAAAGATCAACATTTCGTTCCTCCTATGCTAGCCGAGAGAGCCAATCATCGGTATCCTGCCACAAGTTTGCGCTTGCAGACACCAAGTAATTATGCCTCGAAGAGATGATATTCATTCGATTTTGATTCTCGGCTCTGGACCAATCGTCATTGGTCAAGGGTGCGAGTTCGATTATTCAGGCACACAGGCGTGTAAAGCCCTTCGAGAGGAGGGCTTTCGTGTTGTATTGGTGAATTCCAATCCAGCGACGATTATGACCGATCCCGAGTTCTCTGATCGAACCTATATAGAGCCCATTACACCAGAGGCGGTGCGACGAGTGTTACAACGCGAACGGGATTTGGGTTTTCCAGTTGATGCATTGCTCCCCACGATTGGTGGGCAGACGGCACTGAACTGCGCATGTGAACTCGACGAACTCGGAACGCTTGAAGAGTTTGATGTCGAGATGATTGGGGCAACACGAGAAATCATCTTTCGTGCAGAAGATCGAGAACAGTTTCGACAAGTCGTCATACGCGCAGGCCTTGAACAAGCAAAGAGTGCGACGGTTTCGACGATGGAAGAGGCATACTCTTTCCTTGACGAGATTGGACTACCTGCAATTATTCGACCTGCGTTTACCCTTGGCGGTAGTGGTGGAGGTATCGCGTACAACCGAGATGAATTCAAAGTGATTGTTCGTCGGGGGATTGAAGCCTCGCGTATCGGTCAGGTTCTCATCGATGAGTCGTTGCTTGGCTGGAAAGAATATGAACTTGAAGTTGTTCGTGATAAGAATGACAATTGCGTTGTTGTATGTGGTATCGAAAACATAGATCCGATGGGTGTGCACACTGGCGATTCAATAACGGTTGCACCAATCATGACATTGACAGATAAAGAATACCAACGCATGCGAGATGGCGCACTTGCGATTATGCGAGAGGTCGGGGTCGACACTGGAGGATCAAATGTTCAATTCGCAGTGAACCCAGAAAATGGCGACCTTGTTGTGATTGAGATGAACCCTCGCGTATCAAGAAGTTCCGCACTTGCTTCAAAGGCGACAGGTTTCCCCATTGCGAGAATCGCAGCAAAACTTGCGATTGGATATACACTCGATGAATTACGCAATGACATCACACAAACAACGTCTGCATGTTTTGAACCTTCAATCGACTATGTTGTTATAAAAATGCCTCGATGGACATTTGAAAAGTTTCCTGAAGCAGACGAAACATTAACAACCCAAATGAAATCAGTTGGCGAGGCAATGAGCATCGGTCGTACTTTTAAGGAAAGTTTTCAAAAGGTCATTCGCTCCATGGAAGTGAAGCGGTTTGGATACGGACTCGATAAAAACGATGAGTGGTTACGTGCGAGAAGGGGTGATGAAAACTCCATCTGGCCAATTGACGAAGACACAATGATTCGAAAACTCACGGTGCCAAGTCAAGGACGAATATATTACATTCGGTATGCAATAAAAATGGGTTGGTCACCTGAGCGATTATATGAACTCACGCGCATCGATCCTTGGTTCCTTGACCAATTTGCTCAACTCGTAGAGTTTGAAGATGAATTGTTACAGTATTCTTCCTTAGAAGAGTTGCCGACGGAATTATTTCGTCAAGCAAAGGAGTTGGGATATTCTGATCCCCAACTTGCATATCTGTACTTTGAAGTCGTATCCACAAAAACTATTCTTGCAGTTCGCGCGCACCGAAAGAAACTTGGCATTGAACCTGTCTACAAACTTGTTGATACATGTGCCGCAGAGTTTGAAGCAATTACGCCATATTATTATTCAACGTACGAACGACCCGTGTTACGACTCGGTGAAGGTGAAGTTTTTGACGACGAAATTCGAGTGAGTGACCGAAACAAAATCGTCATCCTTGGTGGTGGTCCAAATCGAATTGGACAAGGGATTGAGTTTGATTATTGTTGTTGTCAAGCATCGTTTGCAGCTCAAGAGATGGGTTTTGAGTCCGTCATGGTCAATTCGAACCCCGAAACCGTGAGTACAGATTATGACACAAGTGACTTGCTGTTTTTCGAGCCATTGACTCTTGAGGATACGCTGAACATTCTTGAGAGACTCAACGGGGGTGGGAGCGAGGTTGAAAATCGAGCAGGCAAAGTAGCGGGCGTGATTGTGCAATTTGGTGGTCAAACACCACTGAACTTAGCACATGGTTTAGCAGCCGCAGGTGTACCGATTATTGGTACTGGTTTGGAAGCAATTGATCTTGCCGAAGACCGAGATCGCTTTAAAGCGATGCTCGATGAACTTAAGCTCCGTCAACCCGAGAATGGCATCACGTACTCCTTGGAAGATGCTGTGGAAACCGCAAGTAAAATCGGCTATCCAGTAATCGTTCGACCGAGTTATGTATTGGGTGGTCGTGGCATGGAAATCTGCAGTGATGAAACCACTCTGCGGTATTACATGCAAACGGCTGTAGATGTTTCGGAATTGGAGAACGCTCCTGTTTTAATCGACAGATTCCTTTCGGAGGCAATTGAAGTAGATGTCGATGTTGTAGCGGACTTTGAACCACATCAAGCGACAGCGTCGCAACTTATCACCTTATCCTCCGATCAACCAAAAGCAATTGTATGTGGTGTTATGGAGCACATAGAACAGGCGGGTATTCATAGCGGTGATAGTAGTTGTGTCATGCCCCCATATTCATTACCAAAATCAATAGTGAATGAATTGCGACGACAAGCACGAGCGATGGCAGAACGATTGAAAGTTCGCGGCTTGATGAATGTACAATTTGCGGTGAAGGACGAGAAAGTGTACGTATTAGAAGTGAACCCACGTGCATCGAGAACTGTGCCATTTGTAGCAAAAGCGAAGGGTGTACCGTGGTCCCGAATTGCTGCAAAGGTCATGATGGGAACATCACTTTCCGCGCTTGGAACCGAAGAAATTCCTGACACAGGATTCTTCGCTGTGAAGGAACCCGCATTCCCATTCGAAAAATTTCCGGGAGTTGATGTTGTGCTTGGACCAGAAATGCGTTCAACGGGTGAAGTAATGGGAATGGACCGCTCCCTTCCAATAGCATTGGCAAAAGCAAAAATTGCTGTCGGTTGTGCATTGCCAACTTCGGGACAAGTATTCCTCTCGATTCGGGAAAGTGACAAGGTACATGCTGTGGAAGTTGCTCGTTCGCTTGTGTCCATGGGCTTTACAGTGTTTACTACACAGGGCACACGAGAATTATTGGCATCACATAGTGTGGACACAACGCTGATTAGAAAAATTTCTGAAGGTGCCCGTCCAAACATCCTCGACAAACTGGCAAATGGGGAAATTGATCTCATCATCAATACGCCAACGCGAACAGGCGCAAATACTGACGAAGGTCAGATTCGAGCTATGGCAGTTGGCACAAGGATTCCAATGATTACAACAATCGCCGGCGCTCGAGCTGCTGTTGCTGCTATTGAAGCACTTCGCGGTGGAACGTGGCACGTCTCAGCACTCCAAGATTATTTTCAAGACTCTCCGGTAGGGTCAACTCCTCAAGAACTACCACAACAATAGTAGGTATAATCCCCCTCCAATGCCCGATTGGATTCCAACATTTATCACTCCGCAACTGCTGACGTCTGTTGTTGTGATATTGGTGATTTTACACCTTGCTCTAGGAGCTGCAGCATATTTCATTTTGCTTGAACGAAAAGTGAGTGCGTGGGTTCAGGATCGGATTGGTCCTGACCGTGTGGGTAAGTTTGGTTTATTACAACCGATTGCAGATGGCTTAAAATTGTTTTTTAAAGAAGACTTTATGCCAAAGGGTGTAGATAAGGGATTGTTTACCTTGGCACCAGCATTGACGGTGATTCCCGCGATGATTGGATTTCTTGTCATTCCATGGGCAGGCGGACTTGAATTGTCAGGTGGTGAAACAGTTGCGATAATGGGGGCGAACATCAATATAGGAGTGATATATTTTGTCGCGACGGCATCGCTCGGTGTGTATGGTGTATCGATTGGTGGTTGGGCTTCCAATAACAAATATTCTTTTCTTGGCGGATTGCGTGCAGGCGCACAAATCATCAGTTATGAAATTCCACTGGGCTTGGCATTACTGTGCGTTGTGTTAACTTCAGGCACATTGCTTCCCGTAACAATCGTCTCCCAACAACTTGCGGGTCAGTGGAATATTGTGCAACAACCACTTGTTGCAATTTTGTTTTATATTTGCATGCTGGCTGAAGCAAATCGAGCCCCCTTTGATCTTGCAGAAGCGGAACAAGAACTTGTTGGAGGTTGGCACACAGAGTATTCATCCATGCGGTGGGCACTCTTTTTCGTGGGCGAATACATTCATCTCTTTGTGGGGGCTGCATTCTTCACAACGTTATTCCTTGGTGGGTGGTCATTGAATCCAGTTACTGGCTGGGATCTCCCTGCTACGGGTGGAATACTCATGATTGCACTCCAATTTGGAATTGTGCTTGGCAAGGTATTCCTGCTCGTCTTTTTGGCAATGCTAGTTCGCTGGACCCTTCCAAGATTTAGATTTGATCAATTGATGCGACTTGCATGGGAGGGAATGATTCCAACAGCACTCTTGTTGGTTTTAATCGTATCTGGATATTTGTATCTTGGTTGGTCAGCATATATGTGGACCGGCTCAATTCTAGCGTTGGTCATCATGGCGATTGCTCGACCACTGCTTCCAACAAATGATACAAATAAGCGTGTGGAATTATTGGGTAGTAGGTTTAGCGCACCATCACAAGATTCAAACCTGAAAACATGAACAACCTATGCAACATGATTGGTGGTCACTGGGTTTCACTGGCGTTATTGATTCGTTGCAAATGTAAAACTGGTAAGGGAAGTTATCTCGCTTGGCGAAATGAAACAGCCTTTGGTAAAGATGGTCAATTCCCAAACCTCACCAGGAAGCAACGCCGTCATTCAATTCGTGCTTGGTCCAGATGGGCATGGCATTCACGCAAGGCTTGACCCAAGCGATTGCTTGGACGTTCCGTTCGTCTTGGCGGTGAATAAGACCATTTTCTAGAAAAAGAAATACCGCATCATGACACGGGGTCGTCAGATACAGCGAGTAGTATTCCCGCCGATGGCGAAACAAAAGTCTACGTACAGTTGTACTTCCTGTCACGCAAACTCACTGACATGGATGGGAAAATGTTCTCATTGTGGTGAGTGGGATACGCTTGTTGCTCATCAACAAGGTGCAAAACCAATCCCCATAAACGCAGCGGCTGCATTTGCCGCTACTGTCGATGAATTTGGTGGAGAGAGAGAAGCCATCCAACTATTGAAGATTGACACGCCATCGACTGGTCGAATGAGTACGGGGATTGGTGAACTTGACCGTGTACTTGGTGGAGGACTCGTTGTGGGCAGTGTGGTTCTTGTGAGTGGTGACCCAGGAATTGGTAAATCTACCCTAATGATGCAAGTAGCAATCGGTGCTGCAACACAAGGTAATCCTGATGGGTTGGTGTTGTATGCAACGAGTGAAGAATCTGCCTATCAATGTAAATTGCGGGCAGAACGAGTTCGTGAAGTAATCGATGGTGGCAATCTCCAAGGCGTGTACGTTCTTGCTGACACGGACTTGGAACGGATTACCGCACAAGTACTCAAAGTGCGACCAAAACTCCTCATCGTGGATTCAATCCAAATGGTTTACAGGGCTGACATGGAGGCAAGTCCGGGTAGCGTGTCACAAATTCGTCGGTGCTGTTTGGAACTGGTCTATCTTGCACGGCAGTTGAACATGTCGGTGATGATTGTGGGGCATGTGACGAAAGATGGTCAGCTTGCGGGTCCCCGTGTTCTTGAACATCTTGTTGATGTTGTACTGAACTTTGAAGGGGACCGCCATTACGCTTTGCGGGGATTGAGGAGCGTGAAGAATCGTTTCGGCACAACATTGGACATTGGTTTGTTTGAAATGGGTCAACGGGGTCTCTTGGAGGTCAAGGATGCGGCGGCGTT
>Ga0066376_10005883_pt1 | contig 10262 bp, 17 predicted proteins | sample Knorr_S15_td_Bot_FD_77009 | JGI IMG/M metagenome (GOLD analysis project Ga0066376, IMG submission 77009) | Marine microbial communities from Southern Atlantic Ocean transect - Knorr_S15_td_Bottom_ad_5009_LV_A | ecosystem: Environmental > Aquatic > Marine > Oceanic | place: Southern Atlantic... | reverse complement strand
GGCGCTCTTGCCACCGTAGTGGCTGATGCGCTCCCCGGCATACTGGTCAATCTCCAGTGTGCTGACGCCCGGCTGGACAAAGGCGGCCGCCTCGCGCAGCACGGTGGAGGAAACCCCGCCAGCCAAGCGCATGGCCGCAATCTCATGATCTTTTTTCAAGTGGATCATGCTGTCTCCGGGTGCCTTGGCACCTGATCCAGAGCCAAGCCTTGGCTTGGCCGGTTTCTATCAAGGAACAAACCGCTGGGGGCTTGTTTCACCACCAGCGTCAGAAGCGGCCACGCACGCGGCCCTTCCGTAAAAATCCGTCGTAATGCCGCATCAGAAGATACGACTCCATCTGCCGCATGGTGTCGAGCGTGACACCGACGGCAATTAAAATACTCGTCCCGCCGAAGAACTGGGTCACTTGATACGGGATGTTTCGCCACAGCCCCAGCAGCATCGGGATGAGTGCGATGATGACTAGGAACGAGGCACCGGCAAAGGTGATCCGGCTCATCGTCCTGTGCAAAAAGTCGCTGGTCGCCTTGCCGGGCCGGATGCCCGGAATGTAGCCGCCGTTTTTCTTGAGGTTGTCGGCGATCTCGATCTCGTTGAACGTGGTCGCCACCCAGAAATAGGCGAAGAACATAATCATCAGCCCATAGGTGAGGTAATAGAACGGATGCCCGGGTTGAAACCAAGCCGCCGCATCGAGGAAAAACGGGAACTTCGCTCCCAAGGCGTTAAACACCATCCCCGGGAACATGAGGATGGCTTGGGCAAAAATCAGCGGCATGACGCCGGAGTAGTTGACGCGCAGCGGCATGAAGGAGCTCCCGCCGGCATACACCTTGCGGCCCACGGCCCGCTGTGCGTGCTGCACCGGCACCTTTCGCTGGGCCTGCGTCACTGCGACCACGCCGGCGACCACGGCCAACATCAGGAAGACCAGGAAGATGCCCTCGAACAATCCATGCCCGTCATCCGGTGTGTTCGGGCCGAACATGTCCCAAATCATCGGCAGCGCCCTCGGCAAATCCGCCACAATGCCAATCATGATGACCAGCGAAACCCCGTTGCCAATCCCCCGCTCGGTGATCTGCTCGCCCAGCCACATCAGCAGCAGCGTCCCGCAGGTGAGCGCCATCATGGTCTGTATATGATACCAAACGCCGGGGAAAAGAACCAAATCGCCGCCGGTCCAACTGGCGCCAAAAACCGTGCCCGGACTCAACCAGCCTAGGGACATGACATAGCCCTGGCCCAGGCAGAGAAACAGGGTCATCACCCGGCCAATCTGCATGATCTTCACCCGGCCACCCTCCTCGCGAGAGAGGCGGGAGAGCCTGGGAATGATCGGACTCATCAACTGCAGGATGATCGTGGCACTGATGTACGGCATGATCCCGAGGCCACCGATCGAGCATCGCTCCCAGGCACCGCCGGTGAACATGCTGTACATGCCCATGAAACCGATCCCGTCCTGGCTTTGCTTGGTGCGCAACTGGTCGAAGTAGCCCTGCAATTCCACTCCGTCCAATCCCGGGATGGGAACCCAGGCGATCAACCGACAGACAGCCAGCACAAGGAGCGTGAAGATAATCCGCTCACTGAGCTCCGGAATTTTGAAGCAATTCCGGAAGCCGGCTATCATGCGGCTTATGTGGTTGTCACTGGCCATGTCTGTTTCTGGCTGGCAATAAAATCAAAACTATTTCCCGGAAGCCTCTGCGCTGGCCTTGGTGGCTGCCTCGCAGGTACCCCCTTTTTCCTCAATAGCCGCCCGGGCGCTGGCGCTGAAGGCGGCCGCACAGACGGTCAATTTTTTCTCCAGCTTGCCGCGGGCGAGTATCTTGACCCCGTCACCGCGGCCGTTGACCAGGCCCACCTCGCGAAGCTGCGCCTCGTCCACCCGGGCGCCGTCCTCGAACTGGTTGAGGCTGTCGAGGTTGACCGGGATGTAAATGGTGGCAAAGCGCTTGTTGTTGAATCCCCGCTTGGGCAGGCGGCGGGCCAGCGGCAACTGGCCGCCCTCGAAGCCGGGCCGGGTGGATGAGCCGGAACGCGAGCCCTGACCCTTCTGGCCACGGGTGCTGGTGTGGCCTCCGCGGCCGCTGCCCGGGCCTCGCCCGATCCGCTTGCGGCGGTGCTTGGACCCGGGGGCTGGTTTTAAATCGTGCAGTCGCATGTCTCGTTATTGGTCTTTTATTTTGCGGCAACAGCTGGTTCTTCCGTGGCCACCGGCTCTTCGGCAGCAGGAGTCTCTTCGGCAGCAGGAGTCTCTTCGGCGGCTGGCGCTTCAGGCTCCGGAACGCTTTTGCCCCGGGCCTTCATGACTTCGTTTCGGTCGCGCAATTCCAACAGGCCGTGGAGCGTGGCCTTGGCCAAGTTCAGGGGGTTGTTCGAGCCAAGCGACTTGCTGAGCATGTTGCGTATTCCGGCCAATTCGCAGACGGCCCGGACGGTCTTGCCGGCGATGATCCCGGTACCGTTGGAGGCCGGCCGGAGCAACACCTTGGCTCCGTCGTACCGGCTCAGGATCTCGTGCGGGATGGTCGTGTCACGGAGCACCACGCTAACCAGTTGTGTGCGGGCGTTCTCACTGGCCTTGCGAATGCAGTCGGCGACCTGGTTGGCCTTCCCCTGCCCCATTCCGACCCGGCCCTTTTTGTCGCCGACGATCACCACGGCGCTGAAGCCAAATCGGCGGCCGCCCTTGACCACCTTGGCCGAACGGTTGATGCAAAGCACTTTCTCGGTAAAGCCGTCATCCGGCTTGTCGGGCCCGCCGAAGCGGCCGCGTTGGCCACCGCCGCCCTGACGCTGGCCGGGGCCTCCGAAACGACCACCGCCGCCACCTTGGCGTTGGCCGGGGCCTCCGAAACGACCACCGCCGCCCTGCCCTTGGCCCGCTTGGCCAAGCGCTTGGCCTTCGCCTTTTGTGGCGGGTTTTGCCTCGGCGGGGTTCGCCTCAGCGGCTGCTTCTGGTGCAGCCTGCGGCGCCTCTGCGGATGGGGTGCTCTTGTTTTGGTTGGGTTCTTCAGCCACGGTTGTCCTTAAATTTTTAATCCTGCCTCGCGGGCCGCATCGGCCAAGGCCTTGACTTTCCCGTGAAACCGGGCGCCGCTGCGGTCGAACACGGCCGTTTCGATGCCTGCCGCCTTGGCTGCCTCTCCTGCGAGTTTGCCAATTTTGCCCGCGCCGGCCGCATTGGAGGCCAAGCCGTCGGCCGACTTGGCCCGGGTGGACACGGAGGCAAGGGTGTTGCCGGCATCATCGTCGATGAACTGGACGTAGATGTTCTTGTGGGTGAAACGCACGCTCATGCGGGGACGCTCGACAGTGCCCACAATCTTTTTGCGGATGCGCCACCGACGGCGTTTCATCAAATCACGTTTTTTATCAGCTCTCATTTCACCTGCCACGGCAGAGCCGCGGCGTCTTAAAATTATTGTACCGTCTTGCCTTCCTTGCGGCGGACGTGCTCACCGGCGTACCGGACGCCCTTGCCTTTGTACGGCTCCACCGGGTAGTAGCTGCGCAACTCGGAGGCCACCAGGCCAACCTTCTGCTTGTCGGGCCCCTCGATGGTGACGCGGGTGTCCTTGTCCACGGTCACTTTCACCTGGTCGGGCAGATCGTACTTGATGGGATGGGAGTAACCGAGGTTCATGGTGACGGTGTTGCCGTTGACCAGGGCCTTGAAGCCGACGCCGTTGATCTCGAGTTTTTTGACGTATCCCTCGGACACGCCCACCACCATGTTGTTGAGCAGCGAGCGGCCAAGCCCGTGCATGGCTCTTGCCTCCCGGTCGTCCCCGTCGCGAGCCACGCTCAGGATGTTTCCCTCCTGCGAGACGCTGGTGCGACTGGGCATGTCCATCTCCAACTTGCCCTTGGGGCCCTCGACCGCGACATGATTGTCGGCGATGGCCACCTTGACCTTGTCCGGTACTTCTATCAATTTGCTCCCAACTCGTGACATCGTTTCCGTTCCTTTACCAGACCTTGAACAGCAGTTCGCCGCCGAGGTTTTTGCGCCGTGCATCGTGCCCGCTCATCAGACCCTGCGGGGTGCTGACCACGGCAACACCCATGCCGCCCAACACGAGCGGGATGTCCTTGGCCGAGGTGTAGTGGCGCAAACCGGGTTTACTGATCCGCTGCAACCCGGAAATGATGCCCTTGCGGCCCTGAAACTTGAGGTGGATGCGAATGCTTCGCTTGACGTCGCCCTCGACATTGAACGACTCCAGATACCCCTCGTCCCTGAGAATGCGCACGGCGCTCTCCTTGATGCCGGAGTGCGGCACGGAGATTTCCGGCTTCAACGCCAGGTTGGCATTGCGGATGCAGGTCAGTAAATCAGCGATTGGATCCATACTTTTTTCCTTACCAGCTGCCCTTGGTGACTCCGGGAATCATCCCCGAGCGGGCCAATTCGCGAAACGTCAGTCGGGACACGCGGAACTTGCGGGAGTACCCGTGACGCCGGCCGGTGACCTCGCAGCGGTTGACCAGCCGCACCGGGCTGGCATCGCGCGGCAGCTTGGCCAAGCCCTCGTAGTCGCCGTTGGCCTTAAGCTCCGCACGCTTGGCCGCGTACTTGGCCACTGTCTTGGCCTTGCGCTTGTTTCGCTCCATCCAGGCTTTTTTTGCCATAATTATTTACGGTCGCCGTCGAACGGCATTCCAAATTCCTTCAACAATTCGTAGGCATCGTCATCGTTCTTGGCAGTGGTGACGATGGTGATGTCCATTCCCTGCGTGTGCTTAACCTTGTCCACGTCGATCTCGGGAAAGATGGACTGGTCATCTATGCCGACGGAGTAATTGCCGTGGCCGTCGAAGCCCTGTGAGTTGATCCCTCGAAAATCCCGGACCCGGGGCAGCGCGGTGGCAATCAACCGATCAAAAAACTCGTACATGGTCTGGCGCCGAAGCGTCACGCGACACCCGGTGGTCATGCCCTTGCGCAGCTTGAAGTTGGCAACACTGACCTTGGCCTTGTTCAACGTGGGCTTGCGGCCTGTGATGGTGGTCAGGTCCTTTACCGCGCCACCCAGCACCTCTTTCCCCAGCTCAGGGCTCACGCCCATGTTGATCACGATCTTCTCGAGCTTGGGCACCTGGTGGACGTTCCCGTACTTGTCCAGGCTCCGGAGCTTGGTGCGGATCTCTTCCTGATATTTTTCCTGTAACCTTGGGATCATTTTTCAGACTCGGCCTTGTCGTCGGCCTCCTGGGTTGCAACAGCCTCCTTGGGCGTTCGATTTCGCAGATAGCGATCGTCGCGCATCACGTTGGACCAGTGAATGGTGCCCTCGCGCTCGGCGATTTCACCCTGGGGCTGATCCTGATTTTTGCGAATGTGCTTCTTGACCATGTTCAACCCCTCGACCACCACACGCTCGCTCCCGGTCAGGACATCAATGACCTTGCCGCTTTTCCCCTTTTCATTCCCCGAAAGGATGTAAACGGTGTCTCCCTTTTTGATGTGCCGCTTGTTGCCCATTATTAAATTACCTCCGGTGCCAGCGAGACGATTTTCATGAATTTCTTCACCCGCAACTCACGAGCCACGGGGCCGAAAATTCGTGTGCCGCGCGGGTTGCCATCCTCGTCGATTATCACGATGGCGTTGGAGTCAAACCTCAACACGGAGCCGTCGGCACGGCGGATGGGCGACTTGGTGCGAACCACCACGGCGTTGACCACTTCGCCTTTTTTCACGTTGCCATCCGGCGCAGCCTCACGCACGTGGGCCTTGATCACGTCCCCGACGGAGGCGGTGTCCTTGCGGATGCCGAGCACCCCGATCGCCCAGGCCTTCTTGGCCCCGGAGTTGTCGGCCACGTTTAATCTGGATCTGAGCTGTAACATTTCCGCTTCGTCTTTCCTGCCGGCCTAGGCGGTTGCTTCCGCCTCCTTGGCTGTCATGGCCAACTCACCGCTCTTCACGATTCTGGCCAGTCTCCACCGCTTGGTCTTGGAGAGCGGCCGGGTTTCCATGATTTCAACCAGGTCGCCCACCTGCGCCTCGTTTTTCTCGTCGTGCGCGTGGAGCTTGTTGTACTTGGTGATGATTTTCTTGTAGAGCGGGTGCGCGGTTCGCCGGGAAATTTTCACCACGATCGTCTTGTCCATCTTGGAGGAGACGACCTCCCCTTCCCGGACTTTTCGATGGCTGTCGCGCGCTGAAGTTGCTGTTTCGGTCTCAGTCATTGCTTTCTTAATTCCGTGCCGCCGCCTTCTTGGCCAGTTCCACGGCCTTATCCCTGCCCTTGGCCTGGATGAGTTCCGCCATTGCCCTAGCGGTCAACCGCACCCGTTGCTTGTTGAACACCGACCCGCAAACTTTCAACACGTCCTTGCGACTCAAGTCGCCCTTGGCCAAGCCGCGCAACGCGCCGGCCACGCCGGCCGCTGTAAACTCCTTCACTTGGCCAAGCGCCGACGCCAGGTTCTCTAGGGCGTCCTTCCGGCCAAGCTGGGTGACTTGGGTTTCAATGCGGGCAATGTCACGGCGCAACTCACGCAGGCGGAGCGGCTTCTCCAGTTGGCTGGAGGCTTTCTGCAGCTTGAGGTTGAACAACTCCATGCGGAGGTCACGCCCCTGGGCCGCCAGCTCAACTTTTGTCTTATCCCTGATCTCCGAAATATTCATCCTGCAATTCTCATTTTAATCACGCTCGGCAAACCGGCAGCGCACCGGCAACTTGGCCGCCGCCGAACTCAACGCCTGGCGTGCCACGCTTTCCGGCACGCCTTCCACTTCAAACAGCATCGTGGCCGGCTTGACCACGGCCACCCAATGATCAACGTTGGCCTTGCCTTTGCCCATGCGAACTTCCAACGGCTTTTTCGTCACGGATTTCTGCGGGAAAATCCGGATCCACATGCTCCCTTTGCGCTTCATGCCGCGGGAGATCGCCACACGGGCGGCTTCGATCTGCGTGCCGGTAATCCAGCCTCTGCCAAGTGACTGGAGGCCGTAGGAGCCGAAAGACACCTTGTTCCCGCGCTGCGCGGTGCCTTTCCAGCTGCCGCGGTGCATTTTGCGATATTTGACTTTGTTGGGTAGTAAGGGCATTCCTGCAATTGTTTAACCGTTGCCACGAGGCCCCATCGGCCGCCTTGGGCGGGTGTCGCGCCTTGGCCCCCGCTTGACCCGGTCGGCCTCTTCCTCGGCGGGGTCTTTGCGGCAAATCCAGCATTTCACGCCGATCACCCCGTACTGGGTCGCGGCCTCGGCAAATCCATAGTCGATGTTGGCCCGCAGCGTGTGCAGCGGAACCGCACCTTCGCGTGTGTTTTCTACCCGGGCAATGTCGGCCCCGTTCAGACGGCCGGCCACGCGCAGGCGAATGCCAAGCGCGCCCATGTCCATGGACACCTGGACCGCCCGCTTCATCGCCCGCCGGAAGGCGATGCGGCGCTCGAGCTGCATGCAGATGTTCTCGGCCACGAGTTGGGCATCCAGTTCCGGATTCTTGACCTCGGCGATCTCAACATAGACCTCCTTGCTGGTCATCTTGCTGAGATCCTCCTTGATCTGGTCGATCTCGGCGCCCTTGCGTCCAATCACCACACCCGGCCGGGCGGAGTAAATGGTGATCCGGCACCGGTTGGAGGCACGCTCAATCTGGATGCGTGGCACGGCGGCGGCCTGTAGTTTCTTCTTCAGGATCTGGCGAATCTTGTGGTCCTCCACCAGCAGCGCACCGAACTCCTTCTTCTCGGCATACCACTTCGAGCGCCAATCCTTGTTGACGATCAGGCGAAATCCAATTGGGTTGGTTTTTTGTCCCATACAGGTTCCGTTAAATTTGATCCGTGAGCACGATCCGAATGTTGCAACACCGCTTGAGGATCGGGCTGGCCGACCCGCGAGCCCTCGGACGCCAGCGTTTCATCGTCGGCGCGTCGCCCACGGTTGCCTCTTTGACGTAAAGCATCGTCTGGTCGAGTTTGTGAGTGGAGTCCAAAAAGCTCTGGTAGGCGTCAATCTTGGCCTGACCGCTTCGGCGTGTCTTTTTGTTGTTCGAGGAGCTGACTTTCTGCTCCAGTTCTAAAATACGATTGCGCAAATCCTCCGGTTCCCATCCGTCGGCGATCTGTTCCGCATTGGCCATCGCCGACTTGAGCGTCTTGGCAACCAACCGTGCGGACTTCCGAGGAACAGCCCCCAGGAGGGCGCTGGCCTCCACGGCGTGCATGCCCTGGATTTGCCGGGCCATCTCCCGCACCTTTTGCGGGGACATCCGAACTCCTTTTGTAACTGCCAAAACTTCCATTTTCCGTGCTCTACGCTGTCTTGTTCGTGTGTGAACCATGCCCCTTGAAGGTGCGTGTGTGCGAAAACTCACCCAGTTTGTGACCCACCATGTTTTCGGTCACGAACACAGTCAAAAAAGCCTTGCCGTTATGCACCATAAAGGTGTGCCCAACAAATTCCGGTGCAATTGTTGACCGGCGCGACCATGTCTTGATCGGCTTCTTTTTCCCGTCGGCATTCAACTTCTCGATCTTGTCGAGCAGGTGCTGCTCCACAAACGGTCCTTTTTTAATCGAACGTCCCATGTCTGCTTATTTCTGTTTCATCGGCCGGCCGTCGCGGCGAACCACGATCCAGCGGTTGGACGGCTTGTACTTGGGCCGCGTCTTGAAACCCTTGGCCAACACTCCCCAAGGCGACATCGGGTGCCCGCCACCCGAGGTGCGGCCCTCGCCGCCACCCATGGGGTGATCCACCGGGTTCTTCGCCACGGCGCGTGTGATGGGTCGCTTGCCCCTGTTGCGTGCGCGACCCGCCTTGCCAATGACGATCTTTTCGTGATCAGCATTGCCCACTGTGCCCATCGTGGCGAAACACTTCTCGTTGAGCCTCCGAATCTCCCCCGAAGGCAGCTTCACCTGCGCGTAACCATCAGCCAACGCCATCAGTGTTGCGGATGTCCCCGCGGAACGAACCATTTGGCCGCCCCGACCCGGGCTCATCTCAAGATTGTGAATCTCCGAGCCGGAGGGAATCTTGGCCAAGGGCAAAAAATTTCCGTTTTCAACCGGGGCCTCCGGGCCGCTCATCACCTTGGTGCCCACCTCAAGACCGTCCACGGCGATCATGTAGCGCTTCTCCCCGTCCTCATACTGCAGGAGAGCCAAGCGGGCCGAGCGGCAGGGATCGTACTCGATGGCGATCACCTCGGCCGGCATGCCGTGCTTGTTCCGCTTGAAATCCACGTTGCGGATTTTCTGCTTGTGCCCGCCGCCAATGCCCCGGGCAGTGATGCGCCCATAGCTGTTGCGTCCGCCGGTCTTCTTCTTCGTCTTGACCAGACGCTTCTCGGGCTTCGTTTTCGTGATTTCCGAAAACGATGAAACTTTCATGTAACGCCGGGACGGCGTTACAGGGTTGAAACTCTTGATTGGCATACAATCCGGGTGCCTCGACTGAGGCGGTGTGACGCATCCCTCCATAACTCCCCTGCTCTGGGAAAGCGGGTTTTCGGCGGGCTGCCAATTTCTCACCTGCCCTTCTCCCGAAGGAAAAGGGCCGGACAACTTATCAATTTTTTTTGAGGGTGCAACTCCTTTTTGATTTTTTTTGAAAAAAGTTTTGGCCCGAAACCCCTTGAAAAACGGGCCTTTAAGTCGCTTGGCCAAGCGATGCCCAAAAAAACTTCCCCGTTTTTTTTCAGCCCACCGCTTGCCCAAGCGGTCAAAACACCTCTATCTCATTGGAAAGCAGAAGGTAAGACCTCCTCGCCTGCTACCGGATGCCCTTGGCCTCAAGCTGACGAATCTCGTGTGACCAGGCTTCCCGCTCCTCGTCGGTCACATCCGGATTGGGCATCAGGCTGCGTCGCGTGCAATTGACCAGGGCCTGCAACGTCTGGTATCGGCGGGTCTCGCCGATCGCCGGCGGGAGCAGATCCTTGATCAACGTCATCACCTCCTCCATCGTCAGCTTGCCTTTTTTCCCGACAAGCTTGGCCTTGGCCTTGAGTTCCGAGCGCAGAGCCGCAAACCCGGCCGCCGACCAGCCCTCGGTCGCAGCCGCGAACTGCTCGCGATCCTCGCCAGTCAGCTTCCTGTCAATCACAGGACTCACCACCCAGTCAAGAAACGCCTCGCGATCCTTCCCTTCCGGATCGAGCACCGGGATGATCAGATCCCCCACCCGGCCCGGGCGGCGAATGTCCGGCGAGAGCAGATGGATGCGCGCCGTCACCAGCAGCCACACCACCTTGCCGCGCAAGAGCGGGTCGGACATC
>Ga0066376_10005879_pt1 | contig 10264 bp, 8 predicted proteins | sample Knorr_S15_td_Bot_FD_77009 | JGI IMG/M metagenome (GOLD analysis project Ga0066376, IMG submission 77009) | Marine microbial communities from Southern Atlantic Ocean transect - Knorr_S15_td_Bottom_ad_5009_LV_A | ecosystem: Environmental > Aquatic > Marine > Oceanic | place: Southern Atlantic... | reverse complement strand
TATGGGCAACCGACATTGCCGCTTACCTGGTCGGCAGGACCGCCGGTGGACCCAAACTGGCGCCGAAGATAAGCCCGGGCAAGACGTGGTCTGGACTTTTTGGCGGGGTGGTGGCCGCGGCGCTGGTCGGCACGGGCGCCGGCGCGCTATTATTCCGCGATCCGGCGCTGTGGCCGTTGGCCGGACTGGCGGTGGCCTGCGCCGTGGTGGCGCAGACGGGCGACTTGTGCGAGTCGGCCCTCAAGCGCCGCCGCGGCGTCAAGGACACGAGCGGCCTGATACCGGGGCACGGCGGGCTGTTGGATCGGCTCGATGGATTGATCACGTGCGCGCCGTTCCTGGCCGCCGTGGTTCTGCTGGGCGAGGAGAGTGGACCGTTATGGCAATAGGCGCGATAGCCGCCGAGGCGCCGCCACGTCGTATCACCATATTGGGATCGACCGGGTCCGTCGGGTGCAACACGGTTGATCTGATCGAACGGAACCCGAAGGCCTACCGCGTCGAGGCGTTGACCGCGCGCAACAATGTCGACGCGCTTGCCGATCAGGCGCGGCGCTTGCGCCCGAAACTGGCGGCGGTTGCGGACGAGGGCAGCTACCGGGACCTCAAGCGCGCCCTCGACGGCACCGGGGTCCGGGTCGCCGCCGGCGCCGAAAGCCTCGCCGAGGCGGCCGACCTGCCGGCCGATTGGGTCATGGCGGCGATCGTCGGCGCCGCCGGCCTGGCGCCGACCCTGGCGGCGGTGCGGCGTGGCGCCGTGGTGGCTCTGGCCAACAAAGAATGCCTGGTGTGCGCCGGCGACGTGATGCTGTCGGAGGTGGCCAAGCACGGCGCCACCTTGTTGCCGGTCGATTCCGAACATAACGCGATCTTCCAGGTGTTCGATTTCGACCGCCCTGAGCGGGTCGAACGGATTATCTTGACGGCTTCGGGCGGCCCGTTCCACGGTCGCGACCGCTCCGCCCTGGCCGATGTCACCCCGGCCCAGGCCGTGGCGCACCCCAACTGGGACATGGGCGACAAGATTTCGGTCGATTCAGCGACCATGATGAACAAGGGCCTCGAGGTGATCGAGGCCTTTCATCTTTTCCCGGTCGGCAAGGACCAGATCGAGGTGCTGGTCCATCCCCAATCGGTGATCCACAGCATGGTCGCCTATTGCGATGGCTCGGTTCTGGCCCAACTCGGCGCGCCCGACATGCGCACGCCGATCGCCTACACGCTGGCTTGGCCGGACCGCATCGACGCGCCGGTAAAATGGCTCGACTTGGCGGAAATCGGCCAACTGACGTTCGAGCGGCCGGACGAGGCGGCGTTTCCGGCGCTGCGCGTGGCGCGGGAGGTCTTGCACACCGGTGGAGACGCGCCGACGGTCATGAACGCCGCCAACGAAGTCGCCGTTCACGGGTTTTTGCGGGGGCGGTTGGGGTTCCTTGACATTGTGCGGGTGGTGGAGGAAACCCTGGACCGGATTCCGCGACAGTCGGTGCGCGCGCTCGACGACATCTACCAGGTCGACGCGGAAGCGCGCCGGGTGGCGGAAGACTTGATCACGACGGCCCGATAGGGCACCAATGGCGGCGATGACCGTGGGCACAAAAGTATGGATTTTATAGGTAATTTCGCCGAATACACGTTCTGGTTCCTGGTCGTGCTGACCGTCGTGGTGTTCTTCCACGAACTCGGGCACTACGGGGTGGCGCGGCTGTGCGGCGTGCGTGTCGAAGTGTTTTCGATCGGTTTCGGCCGCGAAATTTTCGGCCACACGACGCGCTCGGGAACGCGTTGGAAGGTCAGCCTGATTCCGCTCGGCGGTTACGTGAAATTCTTCGGCGACGCGGGCGCGAGCAGCGAAGCCGGCCGCGATCTGGCCAACGAAATGACCGAGGAGGAACGGCGGGTTTCGTTCCATCATCAGTCGTTGCCGAAGCGCGCCGCCATCGTCAGCGCCGGACCGATCGCTAATTTCGTTCTTTCGGTGGTGATCCTGGCCGGCATGTTCTTGATGGTCGGCCGGCCCTTCACCCCGCCCGTTGTCGGCGCCGTGGTCGAGGACAGCGCCGCCGAGGCGGCCGGCATGCAACCCGGCGACCGGGTCGTCAAAATCGACGACAGCACCATTGAGCGCTTCGAGGACATCCGCGACATCGTGATGTTCAACCCGGAAACCCAGCTTGAGCTGGTGATCGAGCGGGACGGCGCGCGCCTGACCCTGCAAGCCACGCCGAGGGTCCAGGAAATCACTGACAGCCTGGGCAATGTCCACCGCATCGGCCTGTTGGGGATCAGCGTTTCGGGCCGCGAATTCGTGCGGCTGGGGCTGGGTGGGGCGGTCGTCGCGGCGGTCGAGGAGACTTACGTTCTGGTCAAGCGCACGCTCCAGGGTCTCGGGCAAATCATCAGCGGACAGCGCAGCGCGCAGGAATTGGGCGGCCCGATCATGATTGCCCAGTTGTCCGGCGAACGGGCCGCGGCGGAGGGTTGGCTGCCGCTCTTGGAACTGGTCGTGGTGATCTCGGCGACACTCGGCCTGATTAATTTGTTTCCCATTCCGGTGCTCGACGGCGGCCATCTGGCGTTCTATGCCATCGAGGCCGTGCGCGGACGCCCGCTGGGCGAGCGCGCGCAGGAATACGGTTACTTCGTCGGCTTGGCGATGGTGGTCTCGTTGATGCTCTTCGCCACTTTCAATGATTTGACCCGACCCGCGGTCGTAGAGTTCTTCGCCAAACTGGTGGGATAGGCGGACCGTGACACGAAGTTCGCGACTATCCCGGCCGGCGCGCCGCGCGGCGGTCTTGTGGGCGACGGTGGTGTTGGTCTTGGTCGCCGCGTTGAGTGACCCCCGCCCGGCGCTGGCGCAACGCGACGTGATCGACTTTATCCGCGTCCAAGGCAATCAGCGCATCGAGGACGAGACCGTCATTTCCTATATGAAGGTGGTGGTCGGCGACCGCTTCGACGGCGAGCGCATCGATCGGTCTCTCAAAAGCCTGTTCGCCACCGGCCTGTTCGCCGATGTCAGCATGCGCCGGGAGGGCGGGACGTTGCTGGTCACCGTGGTCGAAAATCCGATCATCAACCAGTTCGTTTTCGAGGGTAACAAGAAGATCACCGACGAGGCGTTGGCTGGCGAGGTCCAGCTACGCCCGCGGGTGGTGTACACGCGAACCAAGGTCCAAAAGGACGTGGCGCGCGTCCTTGAGCTCTATCGCGCCAGCGGCCGTTTCGGGGCCAGCGTCGAGCCCAAGGTGATCCCCTTGCGGCAGAACCGCGTCGATCTTGTGTTCGAGATCAAGGAGGGCGCGCCAACCGGCGTTCAGCGGATAGTGTTCATCGGCAACGAACAATTCAGCGACGCCACCCTACGCGAGACGATCCAAACCAGGCAATCGCGGTGGTGGCGGTTTCTCAGCTCCGCCGACGCCTATGACCCGGACCGCCTGAGCTTCGATCGCGAACTGTTGCGCCGATTCTACATCAAGGAAGGGTTCGCCGATTTTCGCGTGACCAACGCCATCGCGGAACTGACACCCGACCGCGAGAACTTTTACATCACGTTCACCATCGACGAAGGGCCACGCTACCGTTATGGCGAGGTCAAGATGGATACCACGCTGCCGGACCTCGATACGGAGACCTTGTGGGGCGACGTCTCGTCCGAGACGGGCGACTGGTACAACGCCGAAGAGGTCGAGGAGACGGTGCAAAACCTGACCGATGCAGTCGGCAGTCAAGGTTACGCCTTTGTCGAAATTCGACCCGAAGTCAGGCGCAATCGCGAAGACCTGAGTGTCGATGTGGCCTTTCATATCGACGAGGGGCCGCGCGTCTATGTCCAGCGCATCGATATCACGGGCAATGTCCGAACCCTGGACCGGATCATCCGCCGCAACGTGCGCCTGGCCGAGGGCGATGCCTTCAATTCCGCCAAGATGCGCCGCTCACGCAAGCTGATAGAGGATCTAGGATTCTTTTCGGACATCCAGGTCGTCGAGGAGCCCGGCGACGGACCCGACCAGACCATCGTCACCGTTGACGTCGCCGAACGCTCAACCGGCGATGTCAATTTTGGGGCCGGGTTCTCCACCGTCGAGGGACCGCTCGCCTCGATCGGCATTCGCGAACGCAACTTGCTCGGCCGCGGCCAGGATCTCGGCCTCCAATTCACGATTTCGGGTATCGCCCAGAACATCAATCTCCAATTCACCGAGCCCTATTTCCTCAATCGCGACGTGGCGGCCGGATTCAACGTTTTCAGCACGGCGCGCGACTTCGACCAAAGCTCGTTCGAGCGCGACCTTCTGGGGTTCACCCTGCGCGCCGCATATCCGGTCACCGAGAACGTCTCCCAAGCCGTGCGCTATAGCTTGCGGCGAGAGGACATCACCGCCCTTGCCGGGGCATCGCAGTCTATTTTGGACCAGTCCGGCAAGAACCTGACATCGTCGGTGGGGCAGAGTTTGACGTTCAACTATCTCGACAACAAGCTAACGCCGACAGACGGTTATTTCGCCAGATGGAGCGTGGACGTCGCGGGACTTGGCGGAGATAGGCACTGGCTTCGCAACATTCTAGAAGCCGGATATTACTATCCGCCGTGGGACGACTGGGTGCTTTCGGTGATCGGCGAGGTGAGCAATATTACCGGGCTTGGCGGCGAGGATATCCAGGTATCGGACCGTTTCTTCCTCGGCGGCAACAGCTTCCGCGGTTTCCGGTTTGCCGGTGTCGGACCGCGCGACCTGGTGAATAACAGTTCTCTGGGTGGGAATCTGCTGTACAAACTGACTGGCGAAATGCAGTTTCCGTTCGGCCTGCCCGACGAATTGGGCATCAAGGGCCGTGTCTTCGCGATCGCCGGAACCCTTACCACGATCGATCTGAACGATCCCAACATCGCGGATACGGGTTCGCTCCGCCTCTCCTTGGGGGTCGGCATATCCTGGGACTCACCGTTCGGGCCGATCCGCGTCGACTTCGCCCGACCGCTGGTAAAGGAAGAGTTCGACGAGACCGAATTCATCTCGTTCGGGGTGGGATCGCTGTTCTGACCCGAGCACATCGAAATGACAAGGAAACGACATATGATTCTTAGCCGCCCGTTCCGTTGGTGTATGGCCTACGCCGTATTGTCCGCGTTGTATTCGTTCCCGGCGCTGGCGCCGGTCGAGGCGCTCGCCCAGGATGCCCAGGACGAACCGACGGTGCGTGTTGGCGTGGTCGATCGCCAGAAAATCATGCGCGAATCCATGGCCGGACAAGGCGTGCGCAAGGAATTCGAAACCCAGGAAGGGCGCTTTCGCGAAGAAATAAGCGCCAGGGAAAATAAGCTGCGCGAACAGCAAGAGGAATTACAGCGCCAGAAAACGATCCTGGCCCCCGAGGCCTACGCCACCCGTGAAGCCGAGTTCGCGCAGAAGGTCGAGCAGTTGCAACGCGATTTGGCGGCGCGCAACAAGCAACTGGAATCAATCCTTTCGTACGGAATGCAGCAACTCGACCGGGCGTCGCTTCAAATCATCGCCGAGATCGCCGAGCGCAAGGATTACACGCTGGTGCTCGACAAGACCCAGCTTTTGATGGTGAACAAGACCTACGAATTCACCGAGGACGTTCTGGCTACCCTGAATGAGCGGGTTCCGTCCGTTCCGACCGCGCCACCCGAGGAGACGCAGTAGCGCGCCATATGGTCGACCGGCGTTTCTATCATCCACGGGGACCGTTCTCGCTGGCCGAACTGGCCAGGATTTCCGGCGCCGAACTGTCCGTCGAGGCGGATCAGAGGAAGCAGATTCACGATGTGGCGCCATTGGATGCGGCCACTCCCGAGGACGTCAGCTTTTTAGACAATCAACGCTACATCGGCGCGTTCTCCGAGACCCGGGCCGGCGCGGCCTTCGTTCATCCCAAGCACGCCGAACGTGGCTCCAAGGTTACGGCGCTGCTTCTCAGTGAACAGCCGTACAAGGCCTACGCCCTTGCGGCACAGGCGTTCTACCCGTTCGAAGTGGTGGGCCGCCCCGGTATCGATCCGGCCGCGGTGATCGACCCATCGGCGACGTTGGGCGTGGGTTGTCAGATCGACCCGGGCGCGGTAATCGGCGTCGGCGCGGATATCGGCGCGCGGTGCCGGATCGGCGCCAACGCCGTGATCGGCGAAAACGTGGTGGTCGGCCACGACGGATGGGTGGGCGCCGGCGTATCGCTAAGCCATTGCATGATCGGCGCGCGCGTCATCTTGCATCCCGGCGTGCGTATCGGCCAGGACGGATTCGGCTTTGCGCCAGACCCGGCTAAACACGTCAAGGTGCCGCAGTTAGGCCGGGTCGTCATTCACGACGATGTCGAGATCGGCGCCAACACCACGATTGATCGGGGGTCCGGCCCTGATACTATTATTGGCGACGGGTGTATGATCGATAACCTAGTGCAGATCGGACACAATGTGCAGCTAGGCCGGGGCTGCGTGATCGTTGCCCAGGTCGGAATGTCCGGCAGTGTACGGCTCGACGATCACGTCATGTTGGGTGGTCAGGTCGGGCTCGCGGGGCACCTGAGAATCGGCCCGGGCGCCATGGTGGCGGCGAAAAGCGGCGTGGTCAAAGACCTCGAAGGCGGCGGCGTGTACGGGGGCCTTCCCGCGGTCCCGATCCGCCAGTGGCACCGGCAAGTGGCCACGCTGGCGCGCTTGGCCAAGCGCAAGCCGGGGTGATCGGAATAATGGACAGCGAATCCAAATCCAAGACGCCGTTCGCCAACATCGCGCGGATCATGGAAATGATCCCGCACCGCTATCCGTTCCTTATGGTCGATCGGCTGATCGAGATCGATCCGGGCGAAAGCGCGGTCGGACTCAAGAACGTCACGCTGAACGAGCCGCAGTTCCAGGGTCATTTCCCGCGCGCCCCCGTGATGCCGGGCGTGCTGATCATCGAAGCGATGGCGCAGACATCGGCGCTGCTGGTGGTCGAGACCCTGGGCCAAGAAACGGAGGGCAAGCTGGTCTACTTAATGAGTATCGACGGCGCGCGGTTCCGTAAGCCGGTCGAGCCCGGCGATACCATGATGATCCACGTCCGCAAGAAACGCCGCCGCGGCAGCGTCTGGAAGCTGGCCTGCGAGGCCCGGGTCGATGGCGTGCTGGTCGCCCAGGCTACCCTCACCGCAATGATCCTCGACAGCTGACGGGAAAATATGACGTCACCGAATATCGCGGCGGTTCACCCCTCAGCACTGATTCACCCGAGTTCCCTCATTGAGCCAGGTGCCCGGCTTGGCGCCGATGTCGTTGTCGGACCGTTCTGCATCGTCGGCGCGGACGTGTGCCTGGGCGACCGTGTCGCCCTGGAATCGCACGTGGTGGTGACGGGGCGCACCGAGCTTGGCGCCGGCTGCCGCCTGTATCCGTTCGCCTCGATCGGCCACCGGCCACAGGACTTGAAGTACCGCGGCGAGCCGTCGCGCCTGGTAATCGGCGCCAACAACGTGATCCGCGAACATGTCACCATGAATCCAGGCACCGAGGGCGGCGGCATGGTCACCAAGGTCGGCGACGGTTGCTTGTTCATGGTCGGGGTCCACATCGCCCATGACTGCAAAGTGGGCGACAACGTGATCATGGCCAACAACGCGACCCTGGGTGGCCATGTCGAGATCGACGATTTCGCTATCCTGGGCGGTTTGAGCGCGGTCCATCAATTCGTCAGGATCGGCAGGCACGCCATGGTCGGCGGCATGTCGGGAGTCGAGAACGACGTCATTCCCTATGGATCGGTGGTCGGCAACCGCGCCCACTTGTCGTCGCTCAACGTGATCGGCTTGAAGCGGCGCGGATTTTCGCGCGACGTGATCCACGATCTGCGCAAGGCCTATCGGCTGTTGTTCGCCGAGGAGGGCACCATGGCGGAACGAATCGCCGACGTTGCCGACGAATTCGCGCATGTCGAGCCGGTCATGGAGATCGTCGATTTCATCCGTTCGGGCGCTGCCAGTTCGCGTGCTATCTGTCAACCCAGAAGCGACAGTGCCGCTTAATACCAAGGAGCGATGATAATGACCCATGGGGACGGCTTGCCAAGGTTTTCGGCAAGGAGCGCGTGGCGTGGCGATGCGGGGCATCGCGAGGCGCGCGCGACGACGTCCGAAAGCCTTGGCAAGCCGCCGTTCCGGTCGTCCATGCGACCCGTCGGAGGGCGTCGGAAAGCCTTGACGATGCGCCGCATCGCCGGCGGCTCCCCTCCTACCCGACGGACCGCATGGACGATCCCCATGGGTCATTATCATCGCTCCTTGGTATAAGGCCGCCGGCTCATGAGTTCTCTGGTGTCGCGACTTTTCGGATCGCGCAAACCGCGGCGCGGCAAGCGGGGTCCGAAATACGAGACCGCCAAGCAGAAGGCGCGCGAGAAGGACCCCGAGGCGCGCCGCAAGGTCGCCGCGCGGACCAATGTCGAGCCCGAGATTCTTTATTATTTGGCGGAGGACGTCGACCGGCGCGTGCGCCGCGAGATCGCGCGCAACAAGGCAACGCCGCCACACGCCGACGTGTTGCTGGCCCGCGACACCGACGACGAGGTGCGCACCGACCTGGCGCGCAAGATCGGCCGGCTGGCGCCGCGGCTGTCCAAGCGCGAGGCGGGCCACCTGGAGCAACTGACCCTCGAGGCGCTGGAAATTCTCGCCCGCGACACCTTGCCCCAGGTGCGCGCCATCATCGCCGAGGAAATCAAGCGGCTCGACAATATTCCCAAGCCCCTGATCGATGCGCTGGCGCGCGATGTCGAGCTGATCGTGGCGGCGCCGATCCTCGAATATTCGCCCCTGCTCAACGACGACGACCTGTTGGAAATCATCAGCTCCAAACCGGTTCAGGGCGCGCTGAGCGCCATCGCCAGGCGCGAGGGCCTTTCGGAATCGATTTCCGATTCCATCGCCGCCGTGTTCGACGTCGACGCCATCGCCCGGTTGCTGGCCAATCCCAGCGCCCAGATTCGCGAGGAAACCCTCGACCACCTGATCGACCGCGCGCCGGACCAGGGCGATTGGCACGAACCGCTGGTGTTGCGACCGCATTTGTCGAAGCGGGCGATCCTCCGCCTGGCGCGGTTCGTGACCTCGTCGCTGATCACCATGTTGAAGGAACGCCACGACGTGGACCCCGATACCTTGGACAAAATCGCCGATCGCGCCGAGCGGCGGCTGGACCGGGAATCGCCGGCGCCGGACGGGGCCGCCCCGGGAAGCGTCGAGGCGGCGGCGGCGGAAAGCGTCAAGGCGGAGGCCGCGGAAAGCGGTGAGGCACCGAACGTGGCGCGCGATCTGCACAAAGCCGGCAAGCTTGACGAAGAGGTCATTCTGGCGCGGGTGGAGGGCGAAGATCGCGAGTTCGTGGTCCAGGCTCTCGCCTGTCTGACGGACATGGCCCCGGTCAACGTCAAACGCGTGTTCCAGTCCAAAAGCGCCCAGGGCGTGACCGCGCTGACCTGGGGCGCCGGGTTGTCGATGCGCGCGGCGACCATCCTGCAAACCAAGCTGGCCGGCATCGAACAAGACGCCATTCTCCGCCCAACCGACGATGGCGGCTTTCCGCTCGACGAAGACGAACTGACCTGGCGCCTCGAGCTCAACACGTAGTAGCGGGTTCGTCGCCTCAGGGGCGAGGTTCTCCTAACGTCCCTCTATTCTCCTAACGTCCCTCTAACTGTCACCCCGGACCTGAGGTCCGGGGTCCATCTCCCCACGGAGACGCGTGGACCCCGGCTCGGCGCTTCGCGCCGACCGGGGTGATGGGATGGACCTTTCCCCCTCTCCGCGCTTTGGTGCGGAGACCGGCTTCAGAGAGCCAAAATCAACGAGATTTTGCAACGGAGGAAAGGCCCCATGGAAGGGGTTAGCGTGATCGGTCTGGATCGGGCAAAGAATTTCATTCAGCCGTGCGCGATGACAAAGCATGGCGAGATCGTCGAGGAGCGGCGGGTGCGTCTGTTGCACACGGCGCATGTGCGGCCCTATGTGGGCGTACAAAAGAACGACCGGGCGGACGCGCGCGCGATCCGCGAGGCGTCGGGGCGGGCGCGGCCGCGCTCGGTGCCGATCAAGACCCGCGCGCGGCAGGACCCGCGGGTGTTGTTGCGGCTGCGCGAGGGCGAGCTGGCGGAGCGCGCCTCGGCGGCATCACCAAGCACGGCCAGGGCGCGTTGCGCCGGTTCCTCGTCCAGGGCGCCCGCTCGCCGGTCACCGCCGCGAAACGCCACGAGACCCC
>Ga0066376_10005878_pt1 | contig 10267 bp, 9 predicted proteins | sample Knorr_S15_td_Bot_FD_77009 | JGI IMG/M metagenome (GOLD analysis project Ga0066376, IMG submission 77009) | Marine microbial communities from Southern Atlantic Ocean transect - Knorr_S15_td_Bottom_ad_5009_LV_A | ecosystem: Environmental > Aquatic > Marine > Oceanic | place: Southern Atlantic... | reverse complement strand
GACGCCCCCTTGCTGGCCATCGGCGAGGGCACCAACGAGCTGCAGCGAATTATCATCGCCCGCCAGCTTGTCGAGCGGAACCCGGCCTAGGGCGCGAAAGCGGGCCATGCTTCCTCTCGAAGGCGTGCGCATCCTCACCGTCGAACAGTACGGCGCCGGTCCCTTCGGCTCCATGTGGCTGGCCGACCAGGGAGCCGAGGTGATCAAGATCGAGCCGCCGGCCAAGGACGGAGAAGGAGGCGGCGATTACGCTCGCGTGCTTGGACCCTACTGGTTCGACAACGGCGAAAGCCAGTGGTTCCACGCCTATAACCGCAACAAGAAAAGCCTGACCCTCGACCTCAAGAGCGAACAGGGGCAGGAAGTGCTGCATGACCTGGTCGGCGCGTCGGACGCGCTGCTCAGCAACCTGCGCGGCGACGTGCCCGAGGCCCTGGGCCTGACGTACAAACATCTCAAGGCCGCCAATCCGAAAATCGTCTGTGCCCACCTGTCGGCCTATGGCCGCGACGGGCCCCGGGCGTCGTGGCCGGGGTTCGATTACCTGATGCAGGCCGAAGCCGGCTGGTTCTCGCTGACCGGCGAGCCGGACCAGCCGCCGACACGCTTCGGGCTTTCGGTGGTCGATCAGATGACCGGCGTCGCGCTCGGCTATGCGGCGCTGTGCGGCATCATCCGCGCGCGGGCGTCGGGCGAGGGCGGCGACATCGACGTCAGCCTTTTCGACGTGGCGCTGTCGAACCTGGGCTATCCGGCGATCTGGTACCTGAACGCCGGCCATGTGCAGGAAAGGCTGGCGCGCTCGGCGCATCCGCACCTGACCCCGTGTCAGCTCTACAAGACCGCCGACGGCTGGATCTTCCTGATGTGCAACAAGGAGAAGTTCTGGCCGGCGCTGGCGCAAGCCCTCGGCCATGCGGAATGGGCCAACGATCCCCGTTTCAAGACCTTCAAGGAGCGTTTCGAGTGCCGGCCCCTGATTCAGGACATGCTGGACGAGGCGCTGTCGGCCAAAACCACCGCCGAATGGCTGGCCGACTTCGCCGGCACCGTGCCGGCGGCGCCGATCAACGACGTTAGGGAGGCGCTGGAAAACCCCTTCGTCAAGGATGAAGGGCGGCTCCAGGACATCGAACTCGAAGGCCACGGTACCTACCGCACCCTGCGCCCCCCGGTGCGGGCCGAGACCCCGGCCCCGGCCCGCCCGGCGCCGAAGCTGGGCGAACACACCGAGGCGCTGCTGGCGGAAATCGGCTACAATGCGGCTAAGGTGAAGGAACTGAAAGACGCAAAGGTAATCTGAGCCATGCTCCCGCCAACACCCATGACCCTTTCCGAAAAGATCATCGCCCGGGCCGCGGGCAAGGATTCCGTCAAGCCCGGCGAAATCGTCACCTGCGCCGTCGATCTGGCGATGATGCACGATTCCTCAGGTCCCCGGCGGGCCGGCAAGATGCTGGACCAGTTGGGCGTGCCCCCTTGGGACACGTCGAAGATCGTCATCGTCACCGACCATTACGTCAACGACCCCGACCCGGGCAGCGTCAAGACCCAGGAGATCACCCGCCAATGGGTGGCGGATAAGAAGATCGGGAATTTCTACCCCGAGCAGGGCATCTGCCATGTGGTGCTGCCCGAGAAAGGCCACCTGAAACCGGGCATGTTCTGCGTCGGCGCCGACAGCCATTCGACCACCGGCGGCGCCTTCGGCGCCTTCATGATCGGCGTCGGGGCGATGGAAATGACCGGCGTGCTGGCGACCGGGAAAATCTGGGTGCGGGTGCCGGAAACGCTAAGGGTTTCCGTGTCGGGGACCCTATCCGACGGGGTCGCGGCCAAGGACCTTATCCTGAAACTCTGCGGCGACATCGGCATCATGGGCGCCAATTACATGGTCGTTGAATACGGAGGCGCCGCCGTCCGCGCCATGTCCGTGGACGAGCGCATGACGCTGACCAACATGGCCGCCGAGCTGGGGGCCAAGACGGGGATCATCGCCGCCGACGAGACGACGGCTGAAATGCTGGCGGCGGCCGGGGCCGGGGACGTCGACATCAATGCCTGGCAGGGGGACGAGGACGCCCCCGTCGCCCGCACCATCGACATCGACGGCCCGGTCCTCGGCCCCCAGGTGGCGGCGCCCACGAGCCCGGAAAACGCCGCCGAGGTCGCCGAACACGCGGGCATGTCCCTGGGCCAGGCCTACATCGGCGCCTGCACGGGGGCCAAGCTCGAAGACCTGCGGATGGCGGCAAGGGTCGTTCGTGGCCGTAAGATAGCTGCAAATACACGCTTTTTCGTTGCCCCGGCGTCAATCCTCATCCACGAGGCGGCCGCCGTGGACGGCACGCTGAAGATTCTGGAGGATGCCGGCGCCACCATCCTGCCCACCGGCTGCGGCGGCTGCATCGGCCTCGGCCCGGCGCGGCTGGACGAGGACATGACCGGAATTTCGACCACCAACCGCAACTTCGTCGGCCGCGCCGGCCCTGAATCGTCCAAACTCTACCTGGCCTCGGCCTATACGGTGGCCGCCGCCGCAATCACCGGCGAAATCACCGACCCGCGCGAGCTTCTGGCCCGGGGAGTCGGGAAATGAGCGCCGAAAAGGAACCGATCGAGGGCCGCGCCTGGGTCTTTGGCGACAACATCGACACCGACCAGTTGGCGCCCGTGCCGTCCTACATGAACAAGGAGCCGGAAGAAGGCTGCAAGATGTGCCTTCAGGCCGTCGACCCGGAATTCGCCGCCAGCGTCGGCAAAGGCGACGTCTTCGTCGCCGGCAATAACCTCGGTATCGGCTCGTCCCGGGAACAGGCGCCGCAATATTTGAAGATGCTGGGCATCCGCGCCGTGTTGGCGAAGTCCTTCGCCCGCATCTTCTACCGCAACACGCTGAACTACGGCCTGCCGGCCCTGGTCTGCGCCGAGGCCGGACGTATCAACCCCGGCGACGAAGTCCGCGTCGATCCCCTGGCCGGCACGGTCGAGAACCTGACCACCGGCGAGACCCTTGAAGCCGAGCCACTGCCGGAGCACCTGTTGACGATGATCGCCGACGGTGGCCTGCTGGCGCACCTGGAAAAGATATTGGCCCCGGGAAAATAAAAACGGGCAGCGAATTTAATGCATATACACGCAAAATCTAGGCCGTTTTCCGGCGTATGGAGTCCATGACCGCTGCCCGACCCAAACCCGTCACCGCCCCGGAGCTTAGGGACCTGATCGTCGAGGGCGGCGAGCTTGCGTTGCTGGACCTGCGCGGGGAAGGCACCTTCGGCGACGGGCACCTGCTGTTCGCGGTGTCGGCAACCTTGAGCCGGCTGGAAATGGTGATCGACGATCTGGTGCCCCGCCTGTCGGCGCCGATCGTGCTGTGCGCCGGGAGTGACGGCGACGATGACCTTATCACTCGCGGCGCCCAACGGCTGGCCGGGGCCGGGTATTCCGACATTTCCTATCTGAAGGGCGGGCTCGAAGTCTGGGCCGGGGCCGGGTTCGAGGTCTTTACCGGCGTCAACGTGCCGTCTAAGGCGTTCGGCGAATGCATCGAGGTTTGGTACCAAACCCCCCATATCCCGGCAACCGAACTGCAAGCCATGAAGGACCGGGGCGACGACCTGGTCATCGTCGACAGCCGCCCGATGAGCGAATTCAAGGCCATGAACATCCCCGGCGGCATCGACGTGCCGGGGGCGGAACTGGCGCTGCGCATCCATGATATCGCGCCCGACCCGGAAACCACCGTCGTCGTCAACTGCGCCGGGCGTACGCGCTCCATCATCGGCGCCCAGTCGCTGATCAACGCCGGCATACCCAATCGTGTCGGGGCGCTGGAGAACGGCACCATGGGCTGGCACCTGGCCGGGTTCGAGTTGGAGCAGGGCGCCGAGCGCTCGTTCCCGGCGGTCTCCGGTAATGGCCTTGCGCGGGCGGCCGAATGTGCCGGGCGCGTCGGCGACATGTTCGGCGTTCCGGAAATCGACGCCGCAACCCTCGATCAATGGCGCAACGACCCCACGCGCACCCTTTACCTGCTTGACGTCCGCGATCTTGCCGAGTTCGAGGCCGGCCACCTGGAAGGGTCCAAACCGGCCCCGGGCGGGCAACTGGTACAGGCGACGGACCGCACCGTGGCCGTCAGGGGGGCGAGGCTGGTGCTGGTCGACGACAACGGCGTTAGGGCCAAGATGACCGCCTCGTGGCTGATCCAGATGGGGTGGGCCGACGTGCATGTGCTGAAGGACGGACTCGAAGGCGACAAGTCCCTGGGGCCCCTGGTCAACGGCCCCCACCGGCCCAGCGTGCCGGGCCTGGAGGCGGCAAACCCGGACGCAGTGTCGGCCAAGGAACTGGCGGCGCTGATCGTCGGCGGCGGCGCTTTGGTGGTCGACCTCGCCGACAGCCGCGACCACCGGGCTGGCCATATCCCGGCCAGCCGCTTCGCCGTCCGCGCCAACATGCCGGGGAATTTGTCGCCGCTTTCCGATAAAGCCGTCATCGTGCTGACCTCGCCCGACGGTGTGCTTGCGCGGCTGGCGGCGGCCGACGCCGGGGCTTCGGGGGCCCAGGTCAAGGTGCTGTCCGGCGGCACGGCGGCGTGGGTCAAGGCCGGCCATCCGATGGCGAAGGGTTTCAAGGACGCCCTCGACGAGCCCAAGGACGTCTGGGTCCGGCCCTATGACCTCGACCAAGGCAACGAAGCGGCCATGCAGACCTACCTCGGCTGGGAGGTGGACCTGACGAAACAGATCGAGCGCGACGGCACCGCCAATTTCCTCGATTTCGGCGCCGCCGGGGAGAGAGGGAGCCGATGAAAATACTGATCCTGCCCGGCGACGGCATCGGCCCTGAGATCATGGCCGCCACCGGCGCCGCTCTTGAGGCGCTCAACGACACCCACGGCCTTAAACTCGCCTTCGAGGAACGGGTCATCGGCCTGGCGTCGTTGGAGACGGAGGGCTCGACCCTGCCGGACGCCGTGATCGAGGCCATCGAGGCCGCCGACGGCACCGTCGTTGGACCGGTTCACACGGTCGCCTATCCGCCGGCGTCAGAAGGCGGCGTCAATCCGTCGGCGACGATGCGCAAACGCTTCGACCTATACGCCAACATCCGCCCTAGCCGCGCGCGGTCCGGCGTGCCCGCGATGACCCCGAAGATGGACCTGGTGATCGCGCGCGAGAACACCGAAGGCTTTTATGCCGACCGCAACATGTTCCAAGGCACGGCTGAGTTCATGCCGACCGAAGGTGTCGCCTTGTCGGTGCGCAAGATCACCGTCCAGGGCTCGCGGCGCATCGCCGAGTCGGCTTTTGACTTGGCCGGGCGGCGGCGCAACAAGGTGACGGTGGTGCACAAGGCCAACGTGCTCAAGGTCTCCGACGGCCTGTTCCGGGACACAGTCCGCGAGGTGGCGAAATCGCACCCCGAGGTGGAACTGGACGAGGTCCTCATCGACGCCATGGCGGCATTGCTGGTGAGGACTCCGGAGGCCTTCGACGTCGTCCTCACCACCAACATGTTCGGCGACATCCTGTCCGACGAGGCGGCGGAACTTTCCGGCGGCCTCGGCCTCGGCGGGTCTCTCAACGCCGGCGACGATCACGCCATCGCCCAGGCGGCGCACGGCTCGGCACCGGATATCGCCGGACAGGGCATCGCCAATCCGACGGCGTTGATGGTCTCAGTTGCGATGCTGCTGGAATGGCTGGGGGCGGGCCACGGGCGCGACGACCTGTCCGCCGCGGCGGCCGCCTTCAACGTCGCCGTCGATGCGGTGCTTGCCGATCCCGCCAACCACACGCCCGATTTGGGCGGCAGCGCCAAGACCGCCGACATCGGCCGGGCGGTCGCCGACGCGATCTCCAAATAACGATTTTACTGCCCACGCCTTAATCTCGGTTATCGACCGAAGCCGGCGGAAGAAGCGGCGGTGGCGCCGAAGGTGCCGATGGTGCCGGTGGTGTTCCAGAATTTGTAGTGCGCCGGGTTGACGACGACGCCCATCCGGCTCGAGATCTCGTAGCCGGCGATGACGCCGCGCATGAACCCATTCCCGTCCCGCCCCCGGGCCTGGGCCAGCGCCAAAGCCGCCGAGATCACCGGCGCTCCGAGGTGGTACAGGGCATCGCGGTAGATTTCGTCGAATTCGATAGTGTGGACAGCGGTGCCGTTGATCAAAGCCGCCGTGCGCGGGTCGGTCCTTTGGCCTGACGGATAGAGCACCGCGCCACCGGACCCGCCCCGGAAACCTATCGAGTCGGCATAGGCTCAGATCAGCAGCGTCGCCGGGGGTTGCAATCCGTCCGGCAGCACCGAGGCGAACCAGTCTATGACGCAGCGCTTGGCCGCGTGCAAGGCCTCGTCGGGCAGACTCGCCGTGGCGATACCGGCTGCATACTCGGTGAAAGGTCGGAGTGCCATCTCGATTATTCCTCCCAAAAGCCGGAAATTTATTCTTCAGGCTACACCTAAATCCCATCTATGGCACGGATTACGGGGCTTTGATGGACAAGGGCGGGGCCGGTAAAATTGTATACAATCCGGTGGGGAGGCTCAATAATGGACCCGACCGGGTTTATGAGGGGCCTCGGTCTTTCGGGAAAAGGCCCCCGGGCTTCTGCCTTTCGGAAACAGGAATGTAAAGTGAGCAAACGCGAATGCGATGTGGTGATTGTCGGCGCCGGCAACGCAGCGATGACAGCGGCGCTGGCGGCTCGTGAACAGGGTGCAACCGTGCTGGTGCTGGAACGCGCCCCTTTTGACGAGCGCGGCGGCAACAGCCGCTTCACCGCCGGCGCCATCCGGTTTGCCCACAATGGCCTCGAGGACCTGCTGAAGGTGATGCCGGAGCTGTCCGACGAAGAGATCAAGAACACCGATTTCGGCACCTACACCCGCGACCAGTATTTCGATGACATGGCCAGCCTCACCCGCTACCGGGCCGACCCGGACCTGGTCGAGGCGCTCATCGACAACAGCCTCGAAACCCTGATCTGGATGCGCGAAAAGGGCGTCCGCTTCCAGCCGTCCTTCGGCCGCCAGGCGTTCAAGGTCGACGGCCGGTTCAAGTTCTGGGGTGGATTGTGCCTGGAAACCTGGGGCGGCGGGCCGGGGCTGGTAGACGGGCTGACGGCGGCGGTCGAGGGCGCCGGCATGGAAATCCTTTACGCCACCCGGGCGGTGGAGCTGATCGTTGAGAAGGGCGCGGTCCGTGGCGTCGTCGCCCGCGAAGGCTCCAACACCTTCGATATCCGGGCGCGCGCCGTGGTGCTGGCGTCGGGCGGCTTCGAGGCCAATACCGAATGGCGGACGCGGTATCTCGGCCCCGGCTGGGACTTGACGCCGGTCCGCGGTACGCGCTTCAACACCGGCGACGGCATCCGCATGGCGCTCGACATCGGCGCCATGCCGACCGGCAACTGGTCCGGCTGCCACGCCGTCGGCTGGGACCGCAACGCGCCGCCGTTCGGCGATCTGGCCGTCGGCGACGGCTTTCAGAAACACAGCTATCCCCTGGGCATCATGGTCAACGCCACCGGAAAGCGCTTCGTCGACGAAGGCGCGGACTTCCGCAATTACACCTACGCCAAGTACGGCCACGTGGTGCTGCAACAGCCGGGGCAGTTCGCCTGGCAGGTGTTCGACGCCAAGGTCACCGACTTGCTGCGCGACGAATACCGCATCCGCCAGGTGACCAAGGCCAGCGCCGATACCATCGGCGAGTTGGCCGCGAAGCTCGACGACGTCGACGCGGGAGCCTTCGTGGCCGAGGTCGAGGCCTACAACGCCGCCGTCATGACCGAGGTGCCGTTCGACCCGGCGGTGCTCGACGGCCGCGGCACCAAGGGGCTGGAGGTGCCGAAGTCAAACTGGGCCCAGACCCTGGATACGCCGCCTTTCGAGGCCTTTGCCATCACCTGCGGCATCACCTTTACCTTCGGCGGCCTCAAGGTGACCACCGAAGGCCACGTCATCGACAACGACGGCATGCCGATCCCCGGCCTGTACGCGGCCGGCGAACTGGTCGGCGGCTTGTTCTATTTCAACTATCCCGGCGGCACCGGGCTGATGTCGGGCGCCGTCTTCGGCCGCGCCGCCGGGGCCTCGGCAGCCAGGGCGGCGACGGGGTAGACGCTACTTTCCCTTGAATTCAGGCTTGCGCTTTTCCATGAACGCCTTTCGGCCTTCCTTGTAGTCATCGGAGGCGAAGCAGTCGTCGACGACCTTTTGGCACAGTTCCAGGTCGCGCTTGTCCGGGTCCTTGACCGCCTCGCGGACCACTGTTTTCGCCGCCAGCACCGTCAACGGCGCATTTTCGGCGATGGTGCGGGCATAGTTGTTGACGAAAGCCCCCACCTCTTCGGGTGGCAGGACCCGATTGACGAGTCCCATGGCGAACGCCTCTTCGGCATCGAACTGGCGCGCCGTGAACAGGATCTCCATCGCCGCCGACGGACCGACGACGTCGATCAGGTATTTGAGGCCGTTCAGCTTGTAGCCCAGGCCGAGCTTGGCGGCCGGGATGCCGAACCGGGAATCTGCGGCGGCGATGCGCAGGTCGCAGCACATGGCGACGCCGAGCCCGCCGCCGATGCAAAAGCCGTCGATCCTGGCGATCAGCGGCTTCCTGGCGCCGACGAGGGCATTGGTGGCCTTGGCCACGGCTTCGTCATAGACGGCGATGGTATCTTCGGACGAGCGCTGCTTCTCGAACTGCGAGATGTCGGCGCCGGCCGAGAACGCCTTGCCGCCGGCGCCTGAGAGCACGATCACCCTGACCGCGCTGTCGGAGGCGAAGTCGTCGAGCACCACGGGTAGGCCCTGCCACATCTCGTAGGTGAGCGCGTTGCGCTTGGCCTGGTTGTCGAAGGTGATGCGGCCGACGCCGTCCTTCTTTTCGACGATAAGCTGATCGGTGACCTTAACCATTAAGCCTCTCCAGGGATTATTCGTTGGGTCATTGGTTGGTTTTCGGCGGCCGCATTGTTGCCGTTAAAACCGATCCAGGCAAACAGATTATCGGCGCCGCCGCGCGCTTGTTAAACCCTTGAAAGAGCGATAAATTCAAGCCCCTTGAGCGGAGGACACTCCCATTGATCGCCGCCATCGAACGCCTGACGGGCCTGGAATGGAAAGGCCAGGGCACCGTCTTTCTGGTCGCCTCCGGCCACGGCGGCACCCATTGGATCGCCGCCACGTTCTACTTGCTTTTGCCGTTCATCACCCGCGATTTGGGCCTTTCCTATGCCGAGGCCGGGATGTTGGTGGCGGTGTTTCACCTCAGCGCCTTCGCCGCCAATTTCGCCAGTGGCATGGTCGTCGACGTCACCGGTAAGCGCGTCGTCTATCAGGTTGCGTCCCTGGCCGTCGGCGCCGCGGCCCTGCTCGGGTGCGGCGGCGCCCAAAGCCTACTGTGGCTGTTCCCCATGGTGGTGCTGATCGGTGCCACCAACAACCTCTGGCACCCGCCGGCGATCTCGTTCCTGTCGGAGCATTTCCCCAGACAACGCGGCTACGCTCTTTCCATCCATGCCTTGGGCGCCAGTGTCGGCGACGCCCTGGCACCGTTGGCGGCGGGCGCGCTGCTGGTGTGGCTGAGCTGGCGCGGGACGGCGTCGGTCAACGCGCTGCCGGTGTTCGCGCTGGCGGCGTGGATCGCCTTCGCGCTCACGCCCAGGGACAGGCAGGGTCAACGCCGGGGTGCCGCCGGTTCGGGCCTGGGCGAATATTGGCAAGACGTGAAGGGACTGGTCGGCGACCGGCTCATCCTGCACCTGTCGCTGCTGGCTGGATTCAGAACTATGGCGCAGATGGGGCTGTTGGTGTTCCTTCCGCTATACCTGGCCGCCGTGGCGGGGATGGGGCCGTTCATGATGGGGGTGACGGTGATGGCGTTGCAGGTCGGCGGCATCGTCGCCTCGCCGATCGCCGGCGCGTGGTCGGACCGGGCCGGGCGGCGGCCGGTGGTGCTGGCCGGGCTGTCGGCCTCGACGGTTTTGATCGTCGTGTTGACTGTCATCCACAACGACATTCTTTTCATCGCCGGGGTCTCGGTGCTGGGATTCGTCATGTATGCCGCCCGGCCGGTGATCCATAGCTGGATGATGGACCTGGCGCCGGCGAAAGTCGCCGCCAGCGCCACCAGCGTCATGTTTGGGGTGCAGGCCATGTTCGTCGCCATCATCGTCACCGTCGGCGGCGCCGCAGCCGACCGGTGGGGACTGGGCGTGGTGTTCTACCTGCTGGCGGCCTCGATGCTGAT
>Ga0066376_10005877_pt1 | contig 10267 bp, 10 predicted proteins | sample Knorr_S15_td_Bot_FD_77009 | JGI IMG/M metagenome (GOLD analysis project Ga0066376, IMG submission 77009) | Marine microbial communities from Southern Atlantic Ocean transect - Knorr_S15_td_Bottom_ad_5009_LV_A | ecosystem: Environmental > Aquatic > Marine > Oceanic | place: Southern Atlantic... | reverse complement strand
CGGCCTGGCCCTGCATACCCGGGCCCTGGAGCGAACGGCTCCGCGCTGGCGCGACGAGTCCACTTTGAGCGCAGACTACGGCCACCGGCCGTTTCAACCGGAATCGACCTGATGAACCTGGATATCCTGAGCGGCCAGGGTGGTAACGACGAGATTTGGGGCGGCGGTGGCGGCGATACTCTCAATGGCAATCGCGGAAACGACAAGCTTCACGGCGAGGACGGCAACGATATTCTGAATGGCCAGCGTGGTAACGACACGATTCGGGGCAACCTTGGCGACGATACTATTGATGGTGGCGAGGGAAACGACGACCTTCGCGGCGGCCCTGGCAACCGTCATTAACGGTCGGGGCGGAGACGACTTTGTTAATGGGAACGAGGGAGTCGACGAGCTTCACGGCGACGACGGCAACGATCTCCTTCACGGTAGCCCGGGAGAGGACACGCTCCACGGCGAACGCGGCAACGACGAGATCCACGGCGACCTTGACAACGACGAGCTTTGGGGCGGAGATGGACTGGACGTGCTTCACGGTAGCCCGGGAGACGACACGCTCTACGGCGAATCAGACCGCGACTTTCTAGGCGGCGGCGACGGCAACGACACGCTCTACGGCGGTCCGATGCATGACGTCTGCAAGGGGGGGCAGGCATCAACACGTTCGGGGGCTGCGAGCAGCAAATCCCAGAAGACTAGCGTCACAGTACACAACGGTGACCTGATCTCGCGCTTGCATGCACGCAGAATACAGCCACTCGAACGAGCAACTCGCCGTAAACACCACGCACCTGAATCGTTCGCTAATGTGTGGCGTCGGTCGGCCCAGAACCTAGTCGCGTCCACGCCCTGAGATCGTCACTGCCGCCGCCATCGATGACGCTGTATTAAGAATGACGGACACGGGAGATACCCGCTAACGGGTCCTTTCTGACGAACCAACCCAAGGCTTTAACCACCGAGAATAGAGGGAACCTTCGAGATGTCCTCACACCCCCCCACCAACGCCCGGACCGCCGGCACGCATCCTCGTCGTTGACGACACCCCGGAAAACATCAATGTCCTCATCGACATGCTCGGCGGCGAAGCGTTCGAGATAATGGTGGCCACCAGCGGGGCCCAGGCTCTCGATGTCGTGGTTGGCACATCGCCCCGATCTGATGCAGTTGGACGTGCGCATGCCGGGCATGGACGGCTTCGAGACCTACCGCCGCCTCCGCACGATGGAGGAGGTGGCGTCGCTGCCTGTCCTGGGAACACCTGGTTTCGCTACCCGGCACGATCCTTTACGCGCCGCTCTGGATTACTTTCAAGGGCGTGGAGCAGCTGGTGGCATTCACCCGCGAGTACGACCCGCTCGATCAGGTGTATCGATTCTTTGTGACCCACGATGGCCGCCGCGGCCTGTTTCCCCGCTTTGGTCCCAAACATGGCAGCGGTTTCCATTTTTTCCAGAGAGGGCTGTGGGGACCGCAGTCACAGCTGAGCATTGGCCTTTCGGGCGGCTTCAGGGGAAGACGTCATCTGCAGCTCAGACTTCGTCGACTGCCCCTATTCGGCACTGGGGTGATGACCGAATTCAGCGCCCGCTACCGGTTCCTGACCACCGAGACTTTTTTCGGACTCGGACCAGACAGCGAGCGGATCGACAAGAGCAGCTATGGGCACCGCTACACCGAGGCGGAATGGGCTTTGGCCCTGCCTCTGGGAGTCCGGGATCGGCTTGGATTCCGGCTGGGCGTCGAACGCAACCAGATAGAGGAGGGCCGCAACAATCGTGTGCCCTCCATCACCGAAGGGCCCGAGTATTCCGAAACTACCCTCCACCTTACAGGTTGATTCGCGCCATTGCTGGCAATGGCAATGCAGTCGGCTCGACTGAATCCGGGTAGCGGGCGCTCGTACGCATCGACCAGCTCCACCTCGATAGAACCGCCCTCGCCATCGGCGTTGACAAATACCTGATGCGGTAGATGACGCCAGGGACCCGCTAGCAGCGAACCCTCCCGAGCGCCGGCGTCGAACGACACCCAGTGATCTTCCGGCATGACCGCAAGCATCACAGGCGCTCTGACGGAAATCGCGATCCGAATCATCGAACACCTTCTTCTGCGCCCACGCCGTGTGTCCGTAGCGCCACCCGGAATAGAAGATGTAGGTAGCGCCTTCGACCACCACCGGGGAGTTGGCCTGGGGAAAAACCAAGCCGCTATCGAAGGCGCCGGCTGGACCGACGGGGACGAGGAATGTGCCGTGAGGCGCCGCGGCTTGGATCTTGCAGCCGACGCCGGCTCGCGTAGGAGAGGCGACGGGAGACTTCGCAGGGAGACACCGGGGCTACACGTGGCTACCCGGTATTCTTCAGACCCGCAGCGACTCCGTTGATCGATAGCAACAGGGCACGCTCGACCAATGGGTCGATCTCGTCAGCGGACCGTCGCCGCATCAGCAGCGATACTTGCAGGTAGTTCAGCGGGTCAATGTAATACTCACGCACTGCAAGCGTTCGCTTGAGCACCGGCTGGTTATCGAGCAGGTTCTCCTGTCCTGTAATCAACAGCAATTCTTTCACCGCTCGATTGCGCTCCGCCTTTATACCGTCGAAAATGTGGTGCAGGCTCGGGTCTACAAGGGCATGGACATAGCGCCCGGCTATGTCCATGCTCGACTTCACAAGGGTCATCTCGACGTTTGAAATGAAAGTCCTGAAGAACGACCACTCCTCGAACATCTCATCGAGGATGCCGTCCATGCCGGCTTCCCTTGCCTCGGACAGCGCCTGGCCCACGCCGAAATAGCCCGGAACAACCTGCCGACTTTGCATCCATCCGAAAACCCAGGGTATGGCGCGCAGATCGTCAAGACTCCTGGAGCTGGCAGGGGTGGGCGTGTCGAGGCCAGGGCCAGTAGTGCTTCCGCCAGACGCACCAGAGGTAGCACGTCGAGAGGGTCGCGAGCCAATGTTCATCCCGGCAAGTTCCTCAACGGGCGTCGAGGAAAGGAAATAATCAACGAAGCCGTCAGTTTCAATCAGGCTGCGATACTTGATAAAGGCCCTCTCCGACAGCCAGTCCATCGCGCTAAACCACCTGTCGAGCTTGGCGTCAACGTAACGCGGCTCTGAATGAAGGAGCGAGGCCTCGATTACGGCAGCAATCGATAGTTCAAGGTGGTTGCGTGCCAGCTCGGGCAGGCCGTACTTGTCGGATATGACTTCGCCCTGCTCGGTGATCTTGATGCGCCCATCGACGGTTGCATACGGCTGGGCCATGATCGCGTCATTCGTCGGTCCACCGCCACGGCCAACAGTGCCGCCGCGACCGTGAAACAAACGAATAGCCACTCCGTGTTTCTCCCCTATCTGGCGCAGAGCCCGCTGAGCTTTGTAGAGCTCCCACTGCGAGGTCAGGATTCCGCCGTCCTTGTTCGAGTCGGAGTACCCGAGCATCACCTCGACTACGCCGCCCGCGGCCATCACCAGTGACTTGATCTCAGGTATCGACAAGTAGCGGTCCATCACCGTGTGGGCCCGCCGGAGGTCTTCGATTCCTTCGAACAACGGAACGACCGACAGGCGAGATATGCCCTCGTCAGGTGCGACCAGACCGGCTTCCTTAGCCAGTACGAGGACGGCGAGGAGGTCGTCGATATCGCGCGTCATGGCCACGATCCAACTTTCAATCACCTGCGCTCCGTACTCGTCCTGGGCTTTCCGGACGGTCTCGACAAGGTCGAGTACTTCGGTGGTTGCTGGTGTGAACGATGCCGCCCTGGAAGTGAGAATCCGCTTTGATTTGAGTTCAGCGACGAGCCGTGAAGTCCTATCTTCGACCGACAGACTTCCGAACCCGCCGGGGATGTCGTCGACGCGGTCGATCAGTTCGTCAACTGCTCCCCCGGTTACCCCGGCGTGCTCCCTTATGTCCATCGTCGCTAGCGTCATTCCGAACGCAGAGATTCGCTGGGTCAGCCGCCGCACTTCGCCATCGGCCGATTCGCTGCCCTGGTTTGCTTTCAGAGATTCAATCATCACCTGAAGATCGGCAAGCAACGGTTCGACGTTCGTGTATCGAAGTTTGCCGCTCGCGGGACCTCCTTCAGATGCCTCAATACTGTTCTGGAGCCGCTCGTAGATGTAAGCACACTTGAGCCGGTAAGGCTCCTCCTCGTCGAGCCCCTTGAACTCATCCCAGACCGCCGGCAGTTCCGCGCGGTCGTCCTCCAACGATTTCGTTAGTTCCTGGCTTATCTCAACTATTCGAGTCGACTGGCTGAGCGTTTGCGCAAGTTCGGCAACGGCCGGGGCGAACAGTTTCAGTGCACGCTCGTGCTGAAGGTCCAGAATCCGCCGGGTCAGCTCATGCGTGACATTCGGGTTTCCATCACGGTCGCCACCAACCCACGTACCGAACCGCAGTGGGCGCAGCGTTGGTGATTTGAAAATACCGAAAGTGGCGAGCTGCTCATCGAGCGCCTCATGGACGTCCGCAATGGCGGAACCGAACATGTCCTCCATGTAGTAGATGATGTTGCGGGCTTCATCGACCGGGAGTGGGCGCTGATGGCGCAGCTCGTCGGTCTGGAGAATCTCCTCAATGACCTCGGACATTCGGCGGTCGATGCGACGCAATTCCGATTCCAGGAGCCTCGGATTCGAGCGTTTATCCAGCAACTCTCCCACGCGCCGCAGCTTGGTGAGAATCGAACGCCGTGCTGCCTCCGTCGGGTGAGCTGTGTAGACGGGGCGAACTTCCAGCCGGTCAATCAAGTCACTTATTTCGTCCGCTGGTAGGTTCGCCTCTCGAATTCGGCTGAACGCCTCTTCGATCCACTCTCGCCGGGCACCTGCCACGCCCTTAAACTCGATGCGGTGGTGCTGTTCGGCAACGTTTGCAAGATGGAAATAACTGGTAAAGGCGCGCACGAGCCGGACTACCAACCAGAGCGATGATTCATCCAATCTTGCAAACAACTCCTCGCGCAAGCTCTGATCGGTATTTTCCTTAAACGAGCGGGTGGTGGTCCGTACGTACTCGACCAACTCGAACAGCTCCTGGCCCCACAATGCTCGCAAGGTCTCGCCTAGCATGTCGCCCATGCGGCGAATATCGGCGCGAAGATCGGTATCTTCACTGTCGAACCGGGTAGTGTCCTGGGTGTTCAACTTGGTGACATTTCGCGAGCTGATAGTTTATAGTTTAGTCGGCAGGATAGTTGATGACAGGCGTCGTCCCACCCAGAAACTCCACCGACTTCTGACTTATGGTACGTACATAGGGCCAAATTCGGTAGTTGGTCAAGCAGGATCGGTCGATTCCAGTGCTCCCCAGGCCGGTGTCCTGGCCCCGCCCTGACGGAGAACCGATCGATAGACCGAAGTCAGGGTCAAAGGGTGCTAAAAGAGGGCCGATCGGGACCGCCTGGCCGATGCCCGCAGACCGCCAACGCCTAACCCCCGGGAACCTCATCCGTGTCCGGATGCTGGCGGCGGTAGTGGATCTGCCAGAGCACCTTCCAAGTCTCGCCCTCGTCGTCCGATCGTTCCCAGTTCCACTCCAGGGAATCGGCTGCGATGGCGTACCACACCATGCGCTGCCGGAAGGTCTGGCCGTCTCGCTGCGCCTGCCGGGACAGGATCATGCGATCCCCCTCCCAGCCGCCGACGAAGTCGAGGTAGCTGGCGTTGTTGTCGACCCAGGTCTGCCGCCAGCGTTGTGTGCTCCGGTCGTAGGTCGACACGCTGAGTCCCTGCAGGGGGCCGCCGGGCCGGCCGTCGAAGTGCTCGACGATGACACAGTCGTCCAGAACCTTGTCGACGCGGTTCTTGCCGCTGGCGCTGTCGCTCCAGGTTACCTGCCAGGAGCCGACCCAGAAATCGAACTGTGCCGCCTCGGCCGTCGAACAGTCAGGCGGCACCGGCTCCTGGCCGCTCGTCGAGGAGAGCGACAGCAACACGAGAATTGACGAGAGCCATTGGCGCCGCAAGTGGAGATGTTGCATCATTCACCAACCTCGAGATTTGGGTGATATAGAGACCACGTGGCCGTAGGTTAGGGAAAGGGCTTGTGTGCAGCAAACGTGCCCCCTTTGCATGGCCCTCTTCGCCCCGAAACCTGGTCTATTGTCCCGGTACATTCCTCTCCTCAACCGGTGCTGACGTGGTGTGCGGCCTCGGTTAGACGGGTCAGGTCGTCGCACATCTCCTCAGGATCTGGCCATGAGAAGCGCCCTTCAGAGAACGAGGACAAGGCGATCTGCCATCGGCTCAGATGAGCAGCAGCGGCTATAAGTTTGGATCTGGCAGATCGCATCCAACCGTCATGATTCCCCGTCTGGTCTCCGCCCAGTCCAGGTGCAGCATCGTGCTGCGCAGAATGTCACCCGAGAAGCTCAGCCGAGTTCCGTCATAGGACGTATCGAAGTCGAAGAGACAGACGACCTCCCTCCCGGATTCGATCAGCATGTTGGAGGCCGACCAGTCGTATTTGCACATTGACGCACCTCTCCAGTCACCCTCTGCTTCCAGGACACAAGGCAGCCGATCGAGGGACGCCGCGATTACCGGCAGCTGATAACGCCGGTCAGCCGCGACGGCTCTCCGAGTTTGCTCGATCACCACGGTTAGAGATTCATTCGCACGCTCTCTCGAAGCGGTTCGTAGCCCTTTATCTCGCACCGGGTATCCGAGAAACTCAGCAACTGCCTGGCCGTAGCTGCGGCTTATTTGCGGGACATCGAGTTCCTCAGCCGCGGCCCTCACGAGGTCGATAAGGCGGTCCCCGGGGGAGTGCGTGATGACAATTAGATCAGGCTCTTGCGACACCAGCCGCGGCAAGGTGCTTATACCGTGATAGGCTCGGTAGAAGGCCAACTCTCGTGCTAGCTTTACGGGCGGCGGATCCTTTCTTGTGTTGTAGCGCTTTTCCACACAACGCACACCGTCCACTGTGACGATTCTGACCTGGCTTCGTGCGCCCTGCTGAATCTCCGGCATTTTGGGTCCTCACTGGCTCTCGATTGGTGATTTACTCCGCTCTCAGGACATCCACGGGATTCGCACGCGTCAAGCGGAGGACCTGGGCCAGCGCTGTCAGGTTGGCCAGCACCAATGCGATCAGACCACCGGCGACGAACATCCCCATTCCCAAGGTCATCCGGTAGGCGAACGGCTCCAACAGTGCTTGGCCGACCTTGTACGAAATCGGGGCGGCAAGGACGGCAGCGATCACGACGGGAAGCGAAAGCTCTCGGAGCAATCTGGCCGCAACCTGCCCCGCACTAGCTCCCATGACGCGACGAATTCCCGCTTCCTTCTCCCTCCTCTGTGCAGCAAATGCCGACAACCCGAACATGCCGAGGCAGGCGATCATCAAACCGAGAAACGCCGCCACTTTGAGAATGTTGGCCAGCTCTATCTCGTCGCGGTAGTTAGCCAGCACAGCCGCGTCCTCAAAGTAGGTCATCTGGAATGATCGCTGGGGCTGGAAGCGCCGGTAGATTTCGTACAGGTCTTGCGACAGGGAATCCCGCTTGTGGGGACCTGCGCGCAGGGCGAGCGTCCAGTAGCGCGCCCGATTGTTAACCAGGCACAGTGGCTCGATGCGGCGTTGCAACCCCTTGAAATGAAAGTCCCCGACAACCCCGATGATCCTGGCCTGCACGTGCATGGTCCAGGTTATAGACTCCCCGACAGCGGCTTCTGCGCTTTCGTACCCCAGGAGTGAAACCGCGCGCTCGTTCAGAATAAGTGTACTGCCCTCGTCCTCTGTCCGCCCGGCCTCGAAGTTTCGTCCAGCGATCAAGGGGATCTGGAAAAGGTCGAGGAAGTCGTGGTCGGCCGTAAACCGGGTCAATCGGTATTGGGCGGGATCACCTTCCTTCATAGCGATGGCCGGACTCGTATCGTACCAACCGGGAGACCCGGGCAGCATGACTCCTCGCCGAAGTAGCTTCGGGCGGTCGGGGCCGCGATCACAACCGAATTCGGCGCAGCGAGGGCCTCTTTCAGATCGCCGTCGCGCAGGGCAAAGTCGAATACGTCCTCGAATCCGTCACCGGCGACAAGCCACCTCAGACCTCCGGCCCACATTTGGTTCTGGTATTTGATGGTCGGATGCTTGCTGAACACGCGAACGGAACGCTCCACTTGAGGAAATTCCTCAGCGATCTTCACCGCCAGCGGGCCGAGCGTACCGTCGCTGAACCGGTCGCCCGCAGAATCGCTTAAGTATATGCGAAACAAGGAGATGCTACACTATTCGTGACACCTCACCAAATTCGTGGTGTGTCACGAATTTCGCGAGATTCCCAACCTCTTCAGTCGGCTGCGCAGTGTGGCCTCGTGCAGATCCAGGACGGCTGCCGCGCCCTGGGGACCGCTGATTCTCCACGCTTTTTGTTCCAGAATTTGCAGGATATAGCGCCGCTCAAATTCTTCCAACGTGACCGGTTCCAGTGCGTGAGGCGAATGGCCTGACGCGTTCGCCAGGCCTAAGTCCCCCACCTGGATCACCGGCCCTTTACACACGACCACAGCGCGTTCGATGGCGTGTTGCAACTCGCGCACATTGCCCGGCCAGGCGTGGGCCATCAGCGCCGCTTCGGCCGCCGGCGACAACGCCGTGACCTCCTTGTTGAGATGCGCCGCTTTGGGGCCGAGGAAATAGAGCGCCAAAAGCGGAAGGTCTTCCAACCGGTCCCGCAGCGGCGGTAAATGGACCTCAAAGCCCTGCAGGCGGAAATACAGATCCTCGCGGAAGGTGCCGGCCTGGACCTGCTGCCGCAGATCGCGGTTGGTCGCGGCGACGATGCGCACCTCAGCTTCGAGCACCCTTTCGCCGCCGACGCGCTCGAAGGTGCCCTCCTCCAACAGGCGCAGCAGCTTGACCTGGGCACTGAGCGGCATATCGCCGATCTCATCGAGGAACAGCGTACCGCCGCTGGCCAACTCCACCTTGCCCAGGCGGCGGCTGGCGGCCCCGGTGAAGGCGCCTTTTTCGTGGCCGAAGAGCTCGGATTCGATCAACGGCTCGGGCAGCGCGCCGCAAGTAACCTGGATGAATGAGGCCGCGCGGTGCGGACTCAGCTGGTGCAGCGTGCGGGCGGCCAGCCCCTTGCCGGTGCCGGTCTCGCCCAGAATCAGCACGGTCAACTCGGCCGGGGCGACCTGGCGCAGTTGCTCCTGCACCCGGCGCAGGGCCGGGCTCTGGCCGACGAATTCTTCCCCGCCCACGCCCGCGCTCAACGCTTCGGCCAGGGCCTGGCGGAGCGGATCGGGGACGACGCTTAATTGCACTTCGACCGGTTCCGAGTAATTAAGGTCGCGATCGACGGCCTGGACCTGAAAGGTGTAGTTGCCCAGGGGCAGGTCCTGGTATTCGACGCGCCCCTCGTAGGCGACCCGCGAGTCGGCGTCGTAGCCCTGCAGGCGATAGACATAGGCCATGCCGTCGGGGCGCATGGTGAGACTGCTGCCGCGAAATTCAAAAACGACGAGTTTTTGGGATACGGGCAGGTGGATCTCCCGGACCGCTCCGTAGCGGCGGTCGGCACTCACATTAGTGAGGCGGATAGCCGGGAGCGTATCATGGGCTTGGTAGCGGGTGACGCCGCCTTCGGTGGCGATCCTGGAGAATCGCCTGAACCGCATCGTGCGCCAGCCCGTCTTTCCTCGACAGGGTTTGGAAGACGCGGCCATCGTAGCGGCTGATGCCACCGCCAAAGGTGCCGAACCACAGATGCCCCTGCCGATCTTCCAGAATACATAGCACATTAGTGTGCGCCAGCCCGTCCTCGACGGTAAAGTTGGTGAAGGCTTTGCCATCGTAGCGACTGACGCCCCCGCCGCCGGTGCCGAACCACAGATGGCCATCGCAATCCTGGAGGATAGCCTGCACCCTACCGTGCGCCAGACCATCCTCAGTGGTGAAGCTGACAAACTCCTCCCCATCAAACCGGCTCACCCCGCCAAGTGTGCCAAACCACAGATGGCCTTTCCGGTCCTCGACAATGGACCGCACATTTCTGTCGGCCAGCCCTTCCAGGGTGGTGAACTGCGCCCCATCATAGCGGCTCACGCCCGCCCAGGTGCCGAACCACAATTCACCGGCCTCGTCCTCCAGCATGGACATTACCCCGTTGTGGGCCAGGCCATCCTGGGTGGTGAAGGTGGCAAACTGGGTCCCGATGTAGCGACATAGGCTCCCGCCCATAGCACCGCCCCACAGATTTCCTCCCCGATCCTCGAGGATGGAATGCACCTGATTG
>Ga0066376_10005876_pt1 | contig 10268 bp, 9 predicted proteins | sample Knorr_S15_td_Bot_FD_77009 | JGI IMG/M metagenome (GOLD analysis project Ga0066376, IMG submission 77009) | Marine microbial communities from Southern Atlantic Ocean transect - Knorr_S15_td_Bottom_ad_5009_LV_A | ecosystem: Environmental > Aquatic > Marine > Oceanic | place: Southern Atlantic... | reverse complement strand
GACCTGATGTGCTCCGGCACGCCGTTCGACGTGAAGAGCCCGGTGAGGGTGTGCATCACATCATCTGAACGGATCCTTCTTGCTCCTTCATCTGGAATCTATCCCAGGGAGCTCAATCCCGCCGATCTCTCTCTTATTTCAGGCCCGAAAACTGTCCCACTTTTGCTGACGTCCGACAGCTGCACAGCACTGAGTTGTTCACTGGAACGCAGCAGTGGGCGCAAGCGCCTCGGCGGGATGAACGGGTTTGGTATCGGCTAGTCGGGGCGATTTCTTAGTAATTGAGCCAAGTTCTGATTGTGCCGCGGGCGAAGGGTGCCACTGACCGGTGACAACAAGATATCGTTGTTGGCTATCTCGGTTCGGTGAACAGGTTGCTTTCGTCCAGAAACATTGTCACTCCCATATCGGAGTACCTGCCCAGCTGCGCGTCACTGTAGGTCCGCAAGCACAACGTTCCGTCGGAGCCTTTGAGCGATGAGATGACATGTTCGACGCAGTCATCATCCGTCTTCAGTGCATGGTCGGGGTTCGCCTCGCGATTGAAAGCAAGATCGTTTGGCCCCCAGGAGAGCACGTCAACTCCCAGATCGGCCATTTCGCGGGCTCGTGTGACACCAAGTACCGACTCCAGCTGCATCCACAAGATGCCATGAGAATTCCACCATTCAGCATATTCATGACGATCTGGGTACAGTCCTGTTTGAGGGCTGCGTGATGGGCCCCAACTCCTTCGCCCTCGCTGTGGGTAATAAAAGTTGTCGAGAGCGTCCTGAACAGTACCCAAATTTTCGACTTGAGGAACCTCGATGAGCGACGGTCCAAGGTCCAGCATATTGCCTATAAGGAACGTAAGCCGGGTGTGCTTGATCCTCAGTTGAATTGGAACGCCCATGCCGTTCGCGATCTCGCAAATGTTTACAAGATTTTCTTCGCTGAACGGGCTGTGCTGAGCATCGACAGCAAGGAAGTCGTAATCAGCAAACGATAACGTCCTGTCAACGTCGGATTGTGTAGCCCACATGCGTACCGACGCTCCGACAACTCGATCACCGTTGCGTATTCGCGTTTTGAGGGACTCTATGCCGTGCATCAGGAGCAAATCCTTGGACAATCGAGGCTCGATTAAAGAGACTGGCAAGAATAACGGAAAGGCCTGCGGTAACTTCGGCCAGGTTGATTTTTTGTCGGGCTCTGAATGGGGTGAGATTCACGTCCTACAGGTACGGAGGCCACTGCCAACCCCTCTTCGTAGCGAACCACAGCTTCTCCGGATCAGGCTTAGGTCCAGCCTGGAGTTTCGCCAGAACCTCATCATCTATCTCGATCCCAAAGCCAGGTTTCTGATTCGGCGAAATCTCACCGTTTTTCGGAAGAACTGGATCAACGAACGGCGACGCTCCTGCCGGATCTGCCGACGTCCTGAAACACTCGACGAACAACCCGTTCGGCACCGCCGCCACCAGAGACGCTGCGAGATCGGTGGTTGCATGCGGGCACATAGGCAGGCCGTATGCATCAGCAATGGCCGCGATCTTAACCCACTCGGTTACGCCGCCGCATCTCACGATGTCCGCCTGGACGATCTGGATGGCCTCCCTCTCCATCAGCTCTTTGAACTCCCACTTAGTTGCATGGGTCTCGCCAACAGCAATTGGAATGCTCGTCTCCCGAGCGAGTTTCACGTGATTGTCGATCTCGTCAGGAGGCAGCGGCTCCTCCAGCCAGTAAATGTTGTACGGCTCCAGCCTCTCGCACATTCGTAATGCAGCGTTAAGACTCCACCCGGAATTCACGTCGAGGGCAAGATCCACGTTCGGGCCAATGATTTCCCTGATCAGCTTGACGCGCTCCAGGTCCTCGTTCGAGTCTCGCTTCCCGACCTTCATCTTCACCATCTTGAACCCGGCCTCAACGTATCCAGAGTAGATCCCGACCAGCTCCTCCTCGCTCACGTTCAAGCTGACACTGCTCCCGTAGGCCGCGACCGTGTCCCGGTGCGCCCCCAACAGTTTGTGTACCGGCTGCCCGAGAATTTTCCCCTTCAGGTCCCAAAGCGCGATATCGATCGAACCGATCACCGCCAGAGCCACACCTCTCCGACCCCACCGCACGCTGCCCCAGTACATCTTGTCCCAGATCCTTTCGGTATCGAGGGGATCCTCGCCGACGACAAGCGGCCTGAACGCATGGTCGATGAGCACCTTCTTCAACGAGCCATCCTGGGGCCCAATATGGAGTTCACTGACGGCAGTAAATCCCGACACGCCCTCGTCAGTCGTAATCTCCAGGAGCGATGTAGCACGAATTGCAGGGTTCACAACCGTTGCGTCAGTACTCTCCTTGCCGTGGACATACCAGGGGTCGGATAACTTTACATCTGTGATTTTCATTTCGATCTCCCAGGTCTTCAGTGTCTCTCTTTGTGCCAGCACGGCCGCATCGCGGTAGTCGTATTTCGGTTGACTGGTATTCGTCGGCCAGAACACACCTACGATCTGCGTCGCTTCATCGACCAGGTAATATGGAGCGACAAGCCGTTCTACTACTTACTCCGCCTGGCGGTTAATCCAAAAGTTTACTCATCGCTTTGATATGGGCAGGAGTCGTAGCGCAGCACCCGCCAACGATCTGAGCCCCCATTGCTAACCAGTCAGAAGCGAACTCGGCAAGCCTGACCGGACTGTTTTCACCCGGGGGGAGTGGATTTTTCGATTCTTCACCCCCGAGTGGCGCAATCGGGCGATAGCCGATTTGCGAATAAGCTCCAATCGGTCCATCGAAAGCATTTCGCAAGTTCGGCAAGCTTCCGCTGACTTCCTCAGGTTGGCTGCACATGAGCATAACTCCGGCAACTCCGAGACCGGATAAAGCAGCACCAAGTTCTTCAAATGATTCACCGTATTGGAGATTGCCGTTGGTGGTCACGTGGCGCATGCCGAGCAGCACCGGCAACCCGGCTTCAGATGCCCCTTCGACCGCAGCCACTGCATCTTCGATATGTCCGATATATTCGGGGAGGATGAAATCGGCTCCTTCATCGGCCAGAACACTGGCCACTTCTGAGAACATTTTTCGGACTGAAGTTGCTCCTAGCGATTCCACATCGGACGAGGGGTTTTGCCCCGCCCGAGGGAGCGCCACCTCCACGCAGGGTGCGGCAATACCCCCTGCTACAAACGCCTCGAGATTCGTATCGTTCCGCGTCTCCACAGCAATTCGAGCAGCGGCCCGGGCGTAACGTTCCCAATTGTTTCCGAGACCGATTGGCGCGAGCCGGTGACGATTCGTCCAAAACGAATTGCTGATAATAATGTCGGCGCGTGCTACTAAATAGTCGCGATGTACTTCAGCCACAACATCTGGCGCGTCGATGTTGGCAGGCCCAGACCATGCGCCAAGACGCTGTGCCGTCGCCCCCTGCAACACGTCAACTCCGCGTCTCTGCAGTTCCGAACCAGTCCCTCCGTCCATCAAGAGAAGATCACCTGAATCGAGCCGCTGTGTAATCGTCTGAGTTGGCATTCCAGTTCTCGGATTCCTTTTCGTCCGTCTGATGAAGGTCCAGACGCAATGTAACACCCTCCCAGGTTCGACTTGTATGATGCCGTTGAATCCAGTTGCTTCGCACCAACGGAAGGGAATCGGATGAAAGATCGCGCACGAGTCGTGATAATCGGCGCTGGTATCGTAGGAGCGAGCACTGCATATCATCTCGCTCAGAGCGGTTGTACAGATGTGCTCGTCGTTGACCAGGGCCCGCTGTTTGATACTGGTGGTTCGACTTCGCATGCCCCTGGAGGAGTGTTCCAGGTCAACTATTCCAAGACTATGACCGAGTTCGCTCGATACACGACTCAGTTGTACTCGGGGCTCGAGTCAGACGGTCTTCCAGCGTGGTACCCCGTGGGAAGTCTCGAGGTTGCCTGGAGTAACGAGAGGTTGATCGACCTCAGACGCAAATTAGGAGTTGCACGTTCATGGGGTGTTGCTGCTGATCTCCTGTCACCGCAACATGCCAACGACCTGATTCCACTCCTTTCCAGTCAGATTCAAGGAGCTCTGCATGTCCCCAGTGATGGAATCGCACGTGCTGTCCGAGCAGTTGAAGCGATGGCGAGCGACTCAGAGTCAATGGGCGTCGAGTTCGTGGGGAACGTCGTAGTCACGGGGTTCGACATTGTCGATGGCCGGATTCGTGGTCTCCAAACAAGTAAAGGCCCGATTGAGGCCGAGCAGATTCTGATCGCGACCGGGATATGGGCGCCGACCACTGGAGCGATGGCCGGAATCACGATCCCGCTGATACCGATGCAACACCAGTACGCCGTTACGACACCCCTCGAACAGCTACCCGGCGAAACAGAGGAAGTACGGCATCCTGTCCTCCGCCATCAGGATCGTTCAATGTACTTCCGTCAGGAAAGAGATTCGTACGGGATTGGTACGTACAGGCACGAGCCTATGCCATTCAAGTCCGAAAAGTTGCCCACAACCAGGCAGGATGGAAGAGCGCCTGCTGAACGCGAGTTCATCGACGAAGAATTTGACCAGGCATTTGAATACGCCCGCGAACTGCTTCCGGCCCTTAGATCGGTCGAGTTGGATAAGAGATTAAATGGCATCTTTTCGTTCACTCCGGACGGGATGCCCATCATGGGCCAATCGCCGAGCGTCAAGGGGCTCTGGGTGGCTGCCGCAATATGGATTACCCATGCAGGCGGTGTAGGCAAGACGATGGCCGAGTGGATGACATCGGGGCAGACCGAGTGGGACACGCGGGAATGTGATATCGCCCGTTTCGAGCCGCATGCTTTGCAAGATCGCTACATCCACTTGCGCTCAATGCAGCAATATCGAGAGGTCTACGACATTGTTCACCCTTTGGAGCCGGCTACCGAGCCACGAAACATTCGAACAACACCGTTTCATACTCGACTTGTTGAACTTGGAGCCCACTTTGGAGTGTCGGGTGGGTGGGAACGCCCGCGCTGGTTCACCGTGAACGAGGCTGCAGCACCCCCGACATCACTCCGAACTGGGTGGGAGGCTCTTGAGTGGTCCCCAGCCGCCGCAGCTGAACACCTGGGGACGCGAGAACGAGCCGGGATCTTCGACATGTCGACCTTTGCGAAGTTCGAAATCCGGGGCAAAGGGGCGCTCAGGTTTCTACAGTTAATCGCTGCCAATCAGATGGACCGTCCAGTAGGAACTGTCACGTACAGCGCATTGTTGACGCATTCCGCGGGGATCAGATGTGACGTGACAATCATTCGCACCGACCCGGAAAGATTTCTATTGATTACCGGCGGCTCAACCGGATCCTACGATTTGTCCTGGATTAAAGCCCAGAGCAACATGAGATCCGACGTTGAATTTAATGACATATCGGACGAGTTGTGTTGCATTGGCTTGTGGGGCCCGAGATCGAGAGAGATACTCGCGGCAATCACAACCGATGACGTTTCCAACGAGGCGTTTCCTTATCTGGTGGTTAGAAAACTCACGGTAAATCACGTCGAGGTACTGGCAGTTCGGATTTCGTATGTCGGTGAACTGGGATGGGAACTCTACTGTCCGGCCGATCATGGCGCTCGTTTCTGGGACATCGTCTGGGAAGCCGGACAGGAACATGGCGCCCTCGCGGCTGGAACCACCGCGCAGGATTCGTTACGACTTGAAAAGGGTTACCGCCTCTGGGGCGCAGATATCCATACCGAGTACAACCCTCTTCAGGCCGGACTCGGTTTTGGTGTGGACCTGGACAAGGGCGACTTTATTGGACGTGCAGCATTAGTCGACGCTCGGTCGGCAGGTGTAAGGAATCGTCTCAGGTGCATGACCCTTGACGATCCCTCTCGAATTGTCATGGGCAAGGAGCCCATTTGGTTGGATGGCAAGATTGCCGGGTACGTCACGAGTGCAGGAATTGGATACTCGATCGGGCAGTCCATCGCTCTGGGATATTTGCCGGTAGCTGGGTCCAAACTTGGCGGCCGAGTGGAGATCGAATACTTTGGCGAACGGCTGCCCGCGACTCTCAGATCTATGCCACTGTTCGATCCAAACAACAAACGGCTGCGAAGTTGATGTGGTGGCCCACTGGCACGAATAAAGTTGACACACCAAAGGGGTATTTAGGATGGCGAAGGGAATTCTTGAACAACTTTCTGAAGGGGTGGTGCTCGGTGACGGCGGCTATGTTGTCGAACTCGAACAACGCGGATGGGTCACCGCAGGCGCTTTCACTCCGGAGCGATCCGAGAACTCTACAGCGAGATGGTCAACGCCGGAGCTGACGTAATCCAGGTAATGGCCTTCTATGGGAGCAGGGCCAAATTGGAATCCGTCGGCAAAGGCGACCTGATGGAGGTGGTCAACGAGATGGCCACACGCGTGGCGCGGGAAGTAGCTGGCGATCTCAGCACAACCTTGAGCTGGAGGGAAGACGATGCTGACGCGGCGCAACTGACCTCTCGAATGCTTGATGAGCAGATTGAAGCGCAGCCAGGTGTTGATTTTTTCATTGGTGAAACATTCCACCATCTGGGCGAGGCGTTGTTGTGTCTCGAACGTATCAAGCACACGTCGGGGCTACCAGCAATGATCACGATGTCGTTTCGCGCCGATGCAACAACACCTGACGGCTTTACTGCCGGGGAGTGCGCGGCGAAGCTTTCAGACGCAGGCGCCGACATCGTCGGTGTCAACTGCATGCGGGATCCAGAGCGAACCTATCCGATCATTGGGGAGTTGCGTGCAGCAACCGACACATACCTGGCTGCACAGCCCGTCGCCCACGCATGTTCGAACGCGACACCCTGGTTCACGGGGTAGCAGTGCATTCCCAGATCGTCTGGAGCCCACGAGGATGACCCGCTACCAGATGGCCGATTTTGCAGTTAGGACTCGCGATCTTGGCGTTAATTACATCGGTAGTTGTTGCGGTTCAGGCGCAGTGCACGTTCGTGAGATGGCAAGAGCGTTGGGGAAGGTCTCTGTAGATCCACATTGGTCTCCTGATCCTGACAGCCCCATGAGTGACACTGAGTACAACAGGCGACGAGTGCGCGGCTCTGACGATTAAAGTGGGACTTAGTGCTCGTCCGTTTTGGATCCGTTGACGGGCGCTGGTAGTAATAGGAAGATCAGATCCGGCACCCGCATAGGAAGCTACTCGTAATATGATCGGGGGACTATATGGCGCAGAAGATGATGCTGGCGATCCGCGATCAAGAACGCAGAACAGCAGACGTGCTGAAGGTTGAGCCCTAATGAAGCGACAGAGAATTCTGTATTTGAACGCTGTGTCGAGGAGCTTAAGGGCTCCCGTTGTCGGTTTTGCTGTCCACGAGCCCGTCGAGTCTGATCCTCCTCAAATTGAAGTCGGTGTTGAGATGCCGTACGAAACGGTACACAGTGCGATCCTCGACGGCTGGAGGGTAGTCAGCTTCCCCGCCCAGCGAGCAGACGGCGACCCGGAGGCGGTTGGAGTTTTCGGCTACGAGTTCATCCTGGACCGGATAGTAGAAGTCGATGAATAGACATGACACCTCGAATCTGCTGAGTGACGATCAGATCGCATCGTTCATCATCAGCGGATATCACATTATCGAGCCAGACCTTGCGCCAGGCTACAACGAGGAGATCCGCAACAGTCTGCGGGCAATGCCGGAGAACCCCGGCGAGCATATCGTCGAGGCGTTGCCGGCAATCACAAGGCTGCTGGAGCACCCGGCGGTGGTCGGTACTCTGGCCAGCCTCCTCGGCCCGGACTACGTCAGAGATCCGGGCGGGCACATCCATATGAATCCGCCCCACACGCGCGCACAGCCCTGGCATCAGGACGAACGATTTGGCAGGAGCCACCAGGACCGGGATATTGATCACATCAAACATCTGATGCTGATGTATTACCCGCAGGATGTGACTGAAGACATGGGCCCCACAGTACTGCTCCCGGGCAGTCAAAGGCGGGTCGCCGCGCCTGAAACTATGGTCACCCTTGTGAACCTGCGAGGGCAGGTATTTTCCACTGTTACCTCGGGTTCGGTCCTTGTGACCCATGCCGACATCTGGCATGCCGGGACGGGCAACCGAAGTGACAAGGTGCGGTACATGATCAAGTTCCCATTCTCCAGGACTCAAGAGAATACTGAACCACCCTGGGGTCACGATGCCAGGAACATTCCTGAGGTCCGGATGCGGTTGGACAGCGAACACCCGACGACACTTTCGAGAAACGAGTACGAGACCGACCATGCCCTCCGGGTCAGGACCTGGAACAACATTGCCGGAACTGCAGCGATGCCACTTCGGTCAGAAGCACACCTTGGAGGTCCCTGGCCGGAGTCAGGTGGCGCTACGACTGCCTCCCGTCGTCGACGCGATCAACCTTGATCGTGCTGGATACCCTGTTCGGCCGTTGCCTAGGTTGATTCATTCCGATCGATGGGATTTCCTATAACTGTACCCGATGTTGCCGGCCAACTGCTCGACGTGTCTCGCGGGTCAACGGATGGCGCAGATGGCGCTCCCTGGTCGATCAAGTACAGGGTGACGACGCTCTGTCGCTTTTTTAGGCAACGCAACCCTGAACGATTCACGAAATCCAATCAGGGTGCAGGTTCGCGTTCACGCTATCCATATCGAGATCGTGTCCGAGACCCGGCTTACCAGAAATAGATGCGCGACCGCCATCGAAAATGATCGGATCTACCAGGAAATTATTGTACGTCGGGATGAACGCCACACAATGTTCCAGGCGATAAAAGTTTGGCACCGTCATCATCACGTGTATCCCGGAGACGATTTGTAGCGACCCGTTCGCGTTGTGTGGACTGATCGGAACAAAGTACGGCTCAGCCATTATCGATATCTTTTTCAGCTCGCTAATGCCACCCGTCCATACCACGTCCGGCATCAAATAATCGGCGAGTCCGGAATTCAGAACTGGGAGAAAGTCCCAGCGCGTGAATAGTCGCTCACCGACGCAGATGGGCGCCCGAGAGTTTTCCCGAACCACTTTGAGGGCGTCAATCCCCTCCGGAGGCACCGGCTCCTCAAACCATCCTATATTCGATCGGTCAAACAGATTGTTGGCAAGGCGAATAGCCGTGGGGACGTCGAAGTTCCCATGGGCGTCGATCAATATCTCGATTTTGGGGCCAACAGCATCCCGAATCGCGGCAACAATGTCATATGCGAGCTCTTCGCCTTCAGCAGAAATTCGACCTCCATCGCTGAAGTTGGTAAATGCTTTTTCGAGGAACGGGTCGAGCTTGATCGCTGAGTGACCGGCCGCGATCGTTCTTTCTGCTGCGGCGGCGAACTCTTCCGGCGTTTTGCAACCGGTAAACCAGGCGTTGGCATATAGCTCTACATCACTGCGGATGCTTCCGCCGAGCAACTCATACACAGGCATTCCCGCCACCTTGCCCTTGATGTCCCAAAGGGCAATGTCAATGCCGCTCAGTGCCGTCGTGGGCAAACCTCTCGAACCCAGGTAGGAATAGGCACGAAAAATCTTCTGCCACAGGCGCTCGATGTCCGATGGATCTTCCCCGATTAGCAGCTCTCTCATTTGGATAATGGCATTCGCTGAGAGAAAACTTCCGCCTGCCGTCCAGTTTGTGGATTCACCGAATCCCGAGATATCTTCGTCTGTTTTTATCTCAACAAAAGTCCACGCCCAGTCTCGTTCCGGGACGCCCGGCATTTCTGCGCGAACCACGTAAGGAGTTACGTCTATGATTTTCATCGATTGTTCTCGAGGGTTACCGTGACGCTTGAGATCGGTGGAGAGCCTAGTTCGTTTCCGGCCGAAGGTTACTCGATCATCACTCGAATGTCGGAGGGAGCGATGGCTTGACTGGGGTACATCCCTAATCAGACGAGATGATCTTTCAAGTACCTTATACTGCACCAAAATCTCAGTAAGGCACCGATCGAATGCGCACCGTCGACGCAATTGCACGAATAATGAAGGCTGAAGGTATCGAGTACCTCAGTTGTTTCCCAACGACCCCTTTGATTGAAGCGGCGGCAGCGGCGGGCATCAGACCAATAATCTGTCGCCAAGAACGGGTAGGGGTCGGAATTGCCGATGGATTTTCGCGTGTAAAATACGGACGCCCGCCTGGTGTTTTCGCAATGCAATACGGGCCCGGAGCAGAGAATGCTTTTCCCGGAGTCGCGACCGCATATTCCGATTCAACCCCATTGCTCCTTCTCCCTCTGGGCCATACTCGCCAGCAAGACCGCGTCTT
>Ga0066376_10005875_pt1 | contig 10270 bp, 9 predicted proteins | sample Knorr_S15_td_Bot_FD_77009 | JGI IMG/M metagenome (GOLD analysis project Ga0066376, IMG submission 77009) | Marine microbial communities from Southern Atlantic Ocean transect - Knorr_S15_td_Bottom_ad_5009_LV_A | ecosystem: Environmental > Aquatic > Marine > Oceanic | place: Southern Atlantic... | reverse complement strand
GCACTAACCCCCGCGAGCGCTACCGCCACACCGACAACAGCAATGGTAATTGTTTTCTTTACACTATCTCTCATCACTTCCTCCTTTGTACATCGTTGTGCCTACATGAATAAGGGGTGCTTGAATGTATCCGTGCACCGCTACCTTTGATCTCTCGTCGAGATATCAGTTAGTCTACTTAATCAGAGTTTTCGGAACCCCGTCAACCTTGTGGACCATATGGGAATAAACCAATGGGAAAACTACTCAAGCCATCGTCGACAGGACAATACGTAGAGAAAGGTTATTGCCACCCGATTGATGTCTTAACACGTGAAGAAGCCGCGGTCTGCCTTGCCCACTTAGAACGCTATGAGTCAAACATAGGCCAACCGATCGATGGCAAGTACCGTCACAAACCCCATTTGTTGTTTCCTTGGCTACACGACCTTATCTGTCACCCGCGAGTGCTTGATGCGGTCGAGGACCTGCTCGGTCCCAATATTCTGTGTTGGGGGTCAAGTTTTTTTATCAAGGAACCCGAGGATCCCGGGTATGTCTCGTGGCACCAGGACGCCACCTACTGGGGGTTAGATCAACCTGACGTTTGCACCGCCTGGGTCGCATTAACACCCAGCACGCGGGCCAATGGATGCATGCGTGTGGCAAGCGGCAGTCACGGTGAACAACTAACCCATACCGACACCTTTCACAAAGACAACCTGCTGAGCCGTGGCCAGGAAATCAATGCCGAAGTCGACGAGAAAGATGCGGTTGACCTGGAACTGTTGCCAGGCCAGATGTCGCTTCATCACGTGCGCATCATCCACGGATCTAATCCGAACCCGACGAAGACGCGCCGGGTTGGTTTTGCTATCCGTTATATCGCGGCGACGGTTCGCCAGTCACTGGGGCCACGGGATTTTGCGACCCTCGTCCGAGGCAAGGTTGTCAACGATTTCTGGGAACTCGAGCCACGCCCGAAAGACGAGCTTGACGCCGAGGCGCTCGCCTATCACGAGCACATGTGCGACGTACAGGCAAAAATGTTGTTTGCCGGCGCAGAAAATGCAAAACCCTTTCAGGCCCGCTCCGAGCGCTCATCACCTCTTTAGACTGGACGGATCCAGATTCGATTGTCGTGAAAAGCCGCTCCCCCGACCGGGGCCACTCGGTCAGCGCCAGTTAACACATTGATCCCTTTGCCATCTTCGAATGCACTATTGGGCCAGATGCTCTCTACAATCACGACGCCACGCTGAACACCGTCGAACACCTGGGTACTGATCTTTAATTCGCCCCGCGGGTTACCGAGTCGAATCATGGCGCCATCTGTTACCCCCAATTCGTGCGCATCCTCCGGGTGCATCATGGCGCTGGGTCGCTGCTCACGCCGAATAGAGGTGGGTGTTTCGTTAAACGTTGAGTTGAGGTAATGACGGCTGGGCGCGGTTACCAACCGGTAGGGCATTTCTGCGTTCGCTTCTTCAATACTCGGCCAATAATCCGGGAGACTGGGCAATACGACGTCAGCTGGCCCAAAACCATGCGGCTTGAGGGCTGACCAGTCTGGCGAAAAGTGGTACTTGCCATCGGCATGAGCAAACCCATCAAGATAGTGGGCCTCGCGAAACGGGGGCTGGCAGTCAATCCAGCGCTCGCGTGCCAGGTTTTCTAGATCGCCCCAACCCGAATCACGCAGCGTCCGGTCAATCAACTCGCGCTCGCTCATGGCAAAACCCGGGTGCTCAGCACCAACCCGACGGGCCAGTGCGCAAACCACTTCGTGGTTGTTACGGCAACCTTCGGGTGGCTCGACAATCTTGGGGCCCAGTAAAACATGCTGGTGACCACCACCCTGGTAGAGGTCATCGTGCTCCAGAAACATAGTGGCTGGGAGCACGATATCAGCAACCTCGGCGGTCTCCGTCATGAACTGCTCGTGCACGCAGACGAAAAGATCTTTGCGCGCGAAACCCGCGTGCACTCGATTAAGGTCCGGTGCCACGGACATCGGGTTGGTGTTCTGAATAAATAGGGCTGTAATCGGCGGTCCATCACCCAGATCACTCGCATCCCCTGTCAGCACCGCACCGATACGCGATTGGTCGAGGATACGCACGTTGCGGTCGCGCACATCCAGCCCCTCGATCATGGTTCGATCCCAATGATAAATATCACCGTTGTTGTGGAACGCACCACCGCCTTCGTGGCGCCAGGCGCCCGTCACAGCCGCTACTGACAAAGCGGCATGCATGTTGAACGCGCCGTTACGCTGGCGCGTAAACCCGTAGCCCAGGCGCAGGAACGTCCGGGCAGTGGTGCCGATCATGCGTGCCAATTCTTCGATGGTCTCGACCGGCACTCCAGTAATGGCCGATGCCCACGCGGGCGTCTTTGACTGCAGATGTGCCTCGAGCGCGTCCGGGCAATCGGTGTACTCAGCGAGATAGTCACGATCAGCATGCCCATCGCGAAACAATACATGCATCACACCACAAGCAAGCGCGCCATCAGTGCCCGGTCGAACACACACAAATAGGTCTGCCTGCTTGGCGGTTCCGTTACGGTAGGTGTCGATGACCACAATCTTGGCGCCCCGATCACGACGCGCCTTTAACACATGCGTCATGACGTTGATCTGCGTACTGGCAGCGTTGGATCCCCAGATCACCACCAGATCTGAACGCGCCATCTCACGCGGGTCGCTGCCCGCAAGGCGACCCGTGCCGGCTATAAAACCGTTGAAGGACAGTGTGGTACAGATCGTTGAGTACTGCCCGGAATACCCCTTGGCATGACGCAATCGGTTGATGCCATCACGCATCACAAAACCCATGGTGCCCGCATAAAAATACGGCCACACCGCCTCGGCACCATGCACTTGCTCAGCCCGAAGCAACGCCTCGGCAACCTCATCCAACGCATCGTCCCAACCAATCGGCTCGAAGGTTCCATTGCCCTTGTCGCCGCGGCGGCGCAGCGGCTGAGTTAAGCGTTCGGGGTGATAAAGGCGCTCGTGGTAACGGGCCACCTTCGAGCAAATGACGCCGGACGTGTAAGTATTTTCCCTAGCCCCTCTGACACGAGTAATGGTGCCCCCGTGAGCGGTCTCAACCTCCAACGCGCAGGTGGAAGGGCAATCATGCGGACAAACGCTGTAATGGATCACGCGATCAACTCGAAGGTTAGGGGCAAGCGCTCATTCTAGGGGTTTTTGGTCGCCTTGACCCATTCGCCATCCGCTGCAAGCAGGCGATAGCAACAGACACCCTGATATGCTCTCATCTATCGCTCTCCACGACGCACAACGCACGCACGAACATCATGCATAACCCCAGAAGCCGCTATTCCTGGGCGCTCTACGACTGGGCCAATTCAGCCTTTGCCACCACCGTGATGGCCGCATTCTTTCCAATCTTCTGGTCAGACTATTGGAGTGGCGACCTCAGCCCCGAAGAGAGCACCTTCTGGCTGGGTGCGGGCAACTCAATTGCAAGCCTGGTGTCGGTGATTCTGGCCCCGATCTTCGGTGCCATGGCAGACGCAGGCGGCCTTCGCAAACGCATGCTGGCCGCATTTGCCTGTCTTGGTACGGTTGCTACCGCCGGGCTTTTCTTGGTCGAACAGGGTGCGTGGCCGCTTGCGATCCTGCTCTACGGTATCGCTTCAGTCGGTTTTAGAAGCGGTAACGTCTTCTACGATGCACTACTCGTCCTTGTGGCGCCAGCATCGATTCGACACCGTGTGTCTGCGCTGGGCTTCGCGCTCGGCTACCTGGGCGGGGGGCTATTGTTCCTGATCAACGTGGCGATGACGTTGAAGCCAACCTGGTTTGGCCTCGCCGATGCTGCGAGTGCCGTGCGCTGGTCGTTCCTCACCGTGGGTGTCTGGTGGCTGGTGTTCTCGCTACCACTCTTCCTGTGGGTCGACGAGCCTTTGCCGAAAGGTCAGCGCCGGCGGGTTGATATCGCCCGCACCTTCGCTGCACTCGGTCACACTTTCCGGCACCTTAGTGAATATCGCGCCACATGGGCATTCCTGTTTGCCTACTGGCTATACATCGATGGCGTCGACACCATTGTCGTGATGGCAGCAGACTACGGCAAGAAACTCGGTTTCGAGACGACAATACTGATCGGCGCCATCCTGATGATCCAGTTCATCGCGTTTCCTGCCGCTCTCGTCTTTGGACGCCTCGGTGAGCGCTACGGCCCCAAGCGCGGCATCTGGATCGCGATTGTCACCTACATGGGTGTCACCGCTTACGCCAGCATCATGACCTCGCCTGTTGAACTGCTAGTCCTCGCCGCCATCATCGGCCTGGTCCAAGGTGGAATCCAGTCTCTCAGTCGTTCACTCTTCAGCCTGCTGATCCCACAAGACAAGAGCGCCGAGTTCTTCGGCTTCTACAACGTGGTCGGCAAAGCCGCTGCCGTGATCGGCCCCATCTTGGTGGGCTTCGTGACCCTGACAAGCGGCAGCCCACGCATTGGTATGGCCTCTATCCTCATCCTGTTCGCGCTTGCTCTGGTATTTTTCAAGCGGGTCGAGGAACCGCGCCCACACTAAGGTGCCGAACACCACAGCCCGCGTGCTTCGAGCACAGCCTTCAGCCGTGCCGGGTAGTCAGTCATCAGACCATCGACACCGAGATCAAGCAGCCGGTTCATTTCGCTCACCTCGTTAACAGTCCACACGTGGACCGGTATAGCGCGTGCATGCATTGCACCAACGAAGCGACGATCGACTATCAGGATACCGTTCCACCACACCGGCACCTGCGCGCAGGCGGCGCCACCGCCGCGCCACGGCCATCCAAGGCTGGCAAACCGCGCCCGAGCAGACTCAGCCCGTGCCATCGAGGTGCAGATACCAGGCAATGCTTGTCGCACCCGTTTTAAACGGTTGCCGTTAAACGAGCCTATGCAGACACGCGCTTCGGCGCGTGTGCGACGGATGACATCAATCAGCGGGCCAACTACAGCGTCTGATTTTGGGTCGATATTGATCCGTGCGCTAGGAAATGCGCCAAGCAAATCTTCAAGCAGGGGAACCGGCTCGCGTCCACCGACCCGGGCACAGCGTACCTGATCATAGTCCAGCTTCGCGATGGTACCGCGCTGATCCGTCACACGGTCGAGGCTGGCATCATGGAACGCGAGAAGCACGTTGTCGCGCGTGACATGCACGTCTGTCTCAAGATAACGAAAGCCAAGACGCAGCGCGCCCTCAAACGCGACAAGGGTGTTTTCCGGACCCGCCGAGTGGTCACCGCGATGCGCGAAAGCAAGTACCCCGTCGTGCTCAAGAAACGGATGCGCGGCCATGCTTTAGCGTTCCCACTCTAAATTGCTCAACACAATACATAGTCATCATCAGGAATGGCCTAGCCAACGCCTCGACCTCAACACCGTTCTTCACAGGTCATTAATCATCTAGTGACGTCGGATCGACCGGCTTGTGCCGCAGCTTGGTCGCGATAAAACGCCGGTGGGGGATGTGCAGGAGCCGCTGAATCTTACGCATCAGGTGCACCTCGTGATCATCGAGGCGCCCGTCAGCATAGACCACTTGCCACATCCACTCGACCAACTTTTCCCGCTCATCGAGAGACCAATTTGCATTGATCAGGGCCGTAAAGCCGTGCAGATCAGTTGCTTCACGCGCCGCGGTCTCAGCGAGTTGCAATAGAGCCGATGCACTGCTTTCATCGAGACCAAACTGCTGGTTAACCAACGATTCAATTAATGCTTGCTCTTCAGAACCGAGGTCATAATCGGACCGCGCGACTTCAAACAAGAGCGCTGCTGCCGCTAAGTTGAGCCGCATAGGCGGTTCCGTTTTATCGCTCTCGCTGGGCGACACCAGATAGGTATTAAAGAACCGCTGGAGACCTTCAATCATGAAAACCCACCTCAGGAACTCGTCCGCACACCACTATCGACTCCCATTGTAGAAATCACCATCGCGCGCACAGGACGGCCTTCAATCCGCTTCGCGCGATACGATTGGCCCACAGGCCTCTCGCTGGCGATCGCGCTGACTGTCGTAAATAATCTCACAGCTAAGGGCCTCGTCACCTCGTTCAAGCCGATAGGTCGATATAGAAACCCTACGCACCAGGTGCTGATAGGGCGGCAGACCCGCGCGTGACTCTACTCGATCAACCTTGTGTGTGATCACCCACTCCTGCTGCTGCAGGCGATAGACGCTGTCTGCGGCAACCATGTCTGCGCTCGCGACAACAACGGTTGCCAACAACGCGCTCACACATCCTCCCCACGTTCTCGTTACCACGCTCTGCCGCTCCTTCAATGTCAGCAACCACAGGAGTCTAGTCGCGTACCGGTAAGAGTGACAATCACAGCGCATGTTGGGTCAGCATAGACGCGTGCCTGCTGGAGCGTCACACTCGGCCCATTCACACCATTTGAGCATTTTTTCTGTGAATACACGGGGCGCACCGTATCGTGTCGTTTTCACCGGCAGCGAATGCACCGGAAAGAGCGCACTCGCCCGTGCCCTATCGGCCGAGCGACTGGCGCCTTATTCCGACGAAGCCGCCCGACTTTTTGTCACGGAAAATGGGCGCGAGATTGTTGAACCAGACCTTGCAGTGATTGCCGCTCATCAGCGCACACTCGAAGACGCCGCGATCGCAAAGGCTACGGCGCTTGTGCTGCACGACACTGATCTCTTTTCGACCGTGATCTACGCTCAACATTACTTCGGCAACGATGCGAGCGAGGTGCTGGATAGCGCCCGAGAACGACGGGCTCACCTCTATCTGCTTTGCGACACCGATTTACCGTGGCAGAACGAACCCCTACAACGCAGCAAACACAGTTCGCAAGAACGGGCCGTACTTACAACCACATTTAAGACCTTGCTAAAAGAGGAAGGCTGCTGCGTTGAAGTCGTTCGCGGCATAGGCGCAAGCCGTCTGGCCAATGCCCGTGCCGCACTCAAGCGACATTATCCAAACTGATTGACCACTGAAACGTTTCGCTCTAGATTGGTTGATGTCATCCGACGGGGCGCCTGGGTTAGCCAGGCTGAGAAGGTAACCCGTTGAACCTGAACCGGTTAATACCGGCGGAGGAATTTGGATGATGGCCAAACGGCCCTCCTCCGCCCTTCAATTCTGAAGGAGCTTGAAATGAAGCTTATCTACCATCTACTGGCAGCGACTGGCATAGCACTGGCCAGCGCAAGTGTATGGGCCGACAAACCCGCGCTCACCGTTTACACCTATGACTCGTTTGTTTCTGATTGGGGACCGGGACCTATCATCACCAAAGCGTTTGAAGCGACCTGTGGCTGCCAACTGAAACTGGTCGGCCTTGAGGACGGCGCGGCACTGCTCAGTCGTCTTAAGATGGAAGGCAAGCGATCGCGTGCCGACGTGATTCTCGGTCTTGATACCAGTTTGACCGGCGAGGCTGCCGCAACCGGTTTGCTGGCCCCACATGGGGTCGAGCTAAGCCAACTGGACCTTGCCATTGACTGGTCGGATAAGGTCTTTCTGCCCTATGACTACGGCTACTTTGCCTTTGTCTATGACAGCGACCGACTGACCGCACCCCCCACTAGCCTGCGTGCTCTAGTCAACGATGCCAACGGGCCAAAAATTATCATTCAAGACCCGCGGACCAGCACGCCGGGGTTGGGATTCTTACTGTGGATGCGCCAGGTATTTGGCAATGACACGTCCGAGGCCTGGAAGAAGCTGGCACCACGAATCCTGACGGTGACCAAAGGCTGGAGCGAAGCCTACGGCCTGTTTCTCGAAGAAGAGGCATTGATGGTGCTAAGTTACACCACTTCGCCGGCCTATCACCGGCACGTCGATAAAACCGAGCGCTACCGCGCCGCGGCTTTCAGCGAAGGCCACTATGCGCAGATCGAAGTAGCGGCCAAAGTAGCGCACTCGCCCAATCAGGCATTGGCTGATCAATTCCTTGCCTTCATGCTCTCACCTGAGTTCCAGAACATCATCCCCACAACCAACTGGATGTATCCGGCCACTCGTTCTCACACCGCTTTGCCTGCCGCCTTCAACGGCCTGGTGAGTCCGAAAACCACGCTGTTGTTCGATGCGAGCGTGGTTGCCCGCCAACGAAAAATATGGATCCGCGAGTGGCTGGACGCGCTCACCGACTGAATCCGTTCAGCCTGTTGGTGCGCGACGCCGGCTGGTTCGGTGTCGTCGCCATCATCCTATTGATCGCTCTTGTCGGCGGCACACTACTCGTTTTGCTCACCGCCTCACCCGCGGCGGTGCTGGCAACGCAACTTGCTGACCCCTACCTTTATCGAGTGGTGGGCTTTACCGTGTGGCAAGCCAGCCTGTCGACGTTGCTTAGCGTGCTCCTTGCCATTCCCACCGCACGGGCCTTCGCGCGACGCGACCAGTTTCCAGGGCGGGGCGCTTTACTGCGCCTGATGGGGCTGCCGATCGTGACACCAGTGATTGTGGCGGTGCTCGGCATCGTTGCCGTCTACGGTGAATCCGGTTTGCTGAACCGTTACCTAGAACCAATCGGGCTGTCCTGGCGAGGCCATTTCTACGGGCTCACAGGCATCCTCTTGGCCCACGTTTTCTTCAACTTGCCGTTGTCGATACGCATGCTGTTGCCGGCGTGGGAACGAATTCCCGGTGAGAACTGGCGCCTGGCAGCACAACTGGGCATGACCGCCAGCCAACGATTTCGCCAAGTCGAGTGGCCGGCGCTGGTTGGCGTTCTCCCCGGCACAATATCAGTGGTGTTTCTTCTTTGCTTCACCAGTTTTGCAGTGGTGCTAGTACTTGGCGGCGGCCCGCGCGCGACCACTATCGAGGTAGCCATCTACCAGGCGCTTCGTTTTGACTTCGAGCCGGGGCTCGCTGCCTGGCTGGCACTCGGTCAACTCGGTATTTGCCTTATCCTGGTTGTTGCCCTGCATCGATGGCTGCGCGCACAACCGGTTTCACGCGGATTGAAAACTGGGCAACCACGGGCGCTCGGATTTGACAGCGTGGGCCAACGCTGGTTTGACGGCATTCTATTGACTGCGGTGTGCGGCTTTGTTGCACTGCCACTTGCCGCGGTAATCTGGCTTGGCCTAAACGGTCCCCTCGCGCGGGTCCTCTCGAATGCCACCTTATGGTCGGCCGCCGGGCGCAGCGCATTGATTTCCACACTGGCGACCACTTTGGCGTTGACCCTGGCATTCGGCCTGACACTCAGTGCCCGCCGACTCAGCACAAGGCACCGACAACAAGCAGCAGAAGGGCTGCTACTGGCTGGCTCCATGACGCTGGCCGTGCCACCAATGGTGATCGGCAGCGGGCTGTTCCTGCTGCTCTTGCCACTGGGACTCACCTTCGACATCGCCACCGCATTGGTAGCAATCGTCAATGCCACGCTAATACTCCCGTACCTCGTGCGCACAATCGGCCCAGCGCTGATGAACTCGGGCGCACGTTACCAGCGACTCTGCCTGCAGCTGGGAATGAGCGGCTGGCAACGCTTTCGGTTAATCGATTGGCCGCTGCTACGTAAACCGCTCGGCTTCGCGGTGGCACTGGCGGCAACGCTATCCTTTGGAGACATGGGTGTCGCAGCACTGTTTGACACCACCGGCATGCTGACCCTGCCGGTGATGCTCTACCATCAACTGGGAGCGTATCGTTTTAACGAAGCAGCGGTCACCGCGCTAGTGTTGATTGTTTTATGTGCGCTGGTGTTTGTTGTTGTAGAACGCCTGGTGGGTCAATGGCGTTCCTGAACGTTGACCAACTTCGATTCGGACAGGGTGAGTGGCAACTCGCCGCCGACTTTGAAATCGAACGCCACTCACTGACCGTGGTCATCGGTGCAAGCGGGGCCGGCAAGTCTACGCTGCTGGCGCTGATCGCGGGATTCGAACAAGCCACCGCGGGTCGCATCGTGCTTAACGGAATAGATGTCACTCAGCTACCCCCGTCATCGCGTTCAATCACAACACTCTTTCAGGATCACAATCTGTTTGCGCACCTCTCGCTGAAAGATAATATCGCGCTGGCGCGTCATCCAGGCTTAAAATTGAGTATCGACGATTGGCATCAGGTTGATCAGGCCATTGCCCGCGTTGGCCTAGAGAATATCGCCCAACGACGCCCAGGCGAGGTGTCGGGCGGCCAGGCACAACGCGCCGCACTGGCTCGGTGTTTGTGCCAGGAACGCGCACTGCTATTGCTGGACGAACCGTTTACCGGGCTCGACCCCGCCCGGCGAGCCGAGATGTTTGAGCTAATTGATGGCCT
>Ga0066376_10005874_pt1 | contig 10271 bp, 11 predicted proteins | sample Knorr_S15_td_Bot_FD_77009 | JGI IMG/M metagenome (GOLD analysis project Ga0066376, IMG submission 77009) | Marine microbial communities from Southern Atlantic Ocean transect - Knorr_S15_td_Bottom_ad_5009_LV_A | ecosystem: Environmental > Aquatic > Marine > Oceanic | place: Southern Atlantic... | reverse complement strand
GGCAATGGCATCCATCGACAAGTCGCTCCAGCGGTCATTCTGCCCGGGGTACCCGCGCCATGTGGCCGCTTCCGGCGAGGCGATCATTCGGTATTTCCAGTTCACCTCGAACAACTGCCAAAGCCGTTGTCCCTCGTCCGCTTGGCCCTTGGCGGCTACGATGTCGCCGCATTGTTTGCGGTAGCGATCGCTGTTTTCGCCCGCTTGACCAATCGGAATGGCGCTCGCAATCAGGGCGGCAGATAATAATGCACGAATCATTGCACGCCGATTGTACCACTTGGCCAAGCGCGGAAAAAATCAATTAAGCACCGAACTCGATTCACCAAGGTGTTGAAATAACTGGCAATTCGAAAACTTGCGGCGCATTTTACCCGCAGACAGTGAGCTTGATTGAACGACAAATTGACGTGTCTTACCGGCATCATGTGCGGTTTACGCAACAGGTGTTTTCGCCGGACAACGGCACGCTGCGTGACATTCTTGTCGATGCCCAAAAGGGCCGACCGCACAAGGTGCTGATGATCATGGACGAGGCATTGTGCCGCACCCAACCCGACTTAATCGGTCAGGTTTTGGCGTACTTCGAGCGACACAACGGTTGTTTGAAACTCGTCTGCGACCCGATGCAATTCGAGGGCGGTGAACGCACGAAGAATTCCTATTTTCATGTCTCGGAAATTCATTCCAAAATCGAGATGCATCACATAGACCGGCACAGTTACGTCGTCGCCGTCGGCGGCGGCGCGTTGCTGGACATGGCCGGCTTGGCTTCATCCACCGCTCATCGCGGCGTGCGGCATGTGCGCATCCCCTCGACCACGCTCAGTCAGGCCGACTCCGGTGTCGGCGTAAAAAACGGGATCAACGCTTTTGGCAAAAAGAATTTCATCGGCGCCTTCGCTCCGCCGTATGCGGTGATCAATGATTTTGAGCTGCTTTCATCGCTTAGCGACCGGGACAAGCGCAACGGATATATCGAAGCGGTGAAGGTCGCGCTTATTCGTGATCTCGATTTTTATGAATGGATCGAGTCGGAGGCCGGGGCGTTGGCTGCATTTGCCGCAGAGTCAATGCGGCGGCTCATCCATCGCTGCGCCGAGTTGCACATCAACCATATTGCCGACTCGGGAGACCCGTTCGAGTTCGGCTCGGCACGGCCGCTAGATTTTGGGCACTGGGCGGCTCACAAGCTGGAGCAACTTTCCGAGTACCGCATCCGGCACGGCGAAGCGGTTGCCATCGGCATTGCGTTGGATGTGGTTTACGGGCGACGCGCAGGCCATCTCTCCGCCGGGGAGGCGGATCGTATTTTAACACTCATCGAGCGGCTTGGCTTCGAGTTGTTCGCCAACGAACTGCTGCATGAGGACGAGTCCGGCACGCTGCAAGTGATCAACGGACTGGAGGAATTCCGCGAACACCTTGGCGGCGAATTGACGATCACGCTGCTGCGCGAACTTGGCCAAGGGTTCGAGGTGCACGAAATGAACCTGCCGCTTGTCATCGAGTCGATCTACGAACTGCGCGACCGCCAAGCCGGCCGCGTGCAATCGGTCATCTCCGCCCGGGCCTGACCCGCCGTCGCCGTGAAACGCACCGCCGTTCTCAACGTCGTCGGAGTGACTCAGCGGCACATTGGCCCGAACACTCCGGCGATCGCCAAGTTCCTTTCGCTTGGCCAAGCGGCGCTCATCGACCCGGCGTTTCCGGCAGTGACGTGCACGGCGCAATCCAATTACCTCACCGGCAAACGGCCAAGCGAACACGGCATCGTTGGCAACGGTTGGTACAATGACGAGTTGGCCGAGGTCATTTTTTGGAAGCAACCAAATCAAACCGTGCAGTCGCCCAAGCTGTGGCACGACCTGCGCCTGGCCAACGACGACTTCACCTGCGCGACGATGTTTTGGTGGTTCAATATGTACGCCGACGTCGAGTGGTCGGCGACGCCGCGCCCGATATACCCGGCGGACGGCAGCAAACATTTTGACATTTACACTTGGCCTTACGATCTGAGGCCGGCGCTGAAGACGGAACTGGGCGAGTTCCCCTTCCCTGCTTTTTGGGGGCCGATGGCCGGGCAGCAGTCGCCCGCCGGAAAACCGGAAGCGGTCAGCGAATGGATCGCCAACGCGGCCAAGTGGATCGAGCAAAAACAGCAGCCGACGCTGAACCTCGTTTACCTGCCGCACCTCGATTACAACCTTCAGCGGCTTGGCCCGGAGCACCCGGAGATTGCCGCCGATCTGCAACGCATCGACCGGATCGTCGGTGACTTGATTGAGTTTTTCGAAGCGCGCGGCGTGCAAATTGTTCTGCTTTCCGAGTACGGCATCACGCCGGTCGGGCAGCCGATCCACCTCAACCGTTTGTTCCGCGAACGCGGCTGGCTTGCGATCAAAGAAGAGCTTGGCCTCGAACGGCTCGACTGCGGCAACAGCCGGGCATTCGCCGTGGCCGACCATCAAGTCGCGCACATTTACATCAACGACAAGTCGATTGAAAACGATGTGCGCAGTCTGCTCGAGAGTACCGGCGGCGTAACGGCGGTTTGGGGCCAAGTGGAGAAACAGGCCAACGGCATCGACCACTCGCGGGCGGGCGATCTCGTTGCCACCTCCACCGAGAGCGCTTGGTTCACTTACTATTACTGGCTGGACGATGCGGTGGCGCCAGACTTCGCGCGCTGCGTAGACATCCACCGCAAGCCGGGCTATGACCCGGTCGAATTGTTCAAAGATTCGGCTCGAGGCTCGATGCCCCGTGTGATGCTCAAGCTGCTGAAAAAGAAACTGGGGTTCCGGATGCTGATGGATGTCGTCCCGCTGGATGCCTCGCTCGTCAAAGGCTCGCACGGCTGCCGGCCAAGCGACCGGGCGGACTGGCCCGTTTTGATTTCAAAGTCCACCCAACTTGCAGCCGATAAAACACTCGACTCGCCAGCGGTGTACGGAGTGCTTCGGTCGCACGTGCTGGGCAGTTGAAGCTGCGCTTGGCCAAGCGCACGGGGATCAAGTCTCGAACGAATTCCCACAGCCGCACGACTGCTTGGCGTTCGGGTTCTTGATCTTGAAGCCAGCATCGTTGAGGCCGTCGTGATAATCCACGATCGCACCACACAGATATTCGGCACTGAAATTATCGACGAGCACGGTCTCGCCGAAAAACTCCAGCGCAAGATCATCGTCGCGTTTTTCGTCGAACACCATGCCGTATTGCAGGCCGCTGCAGCCACCCTCCTCGACAAATACACGCAGCGTTTTTGCCGCATTTTCCGGTTCCTTCGACCGGACGATGCCCACCTGTCTGGCGGCGTCCTCGGTCACCGTCAGCAATGGTTCGGTTTGTGTTAACTCACTCATATTCAACCCGGCAAGGAAACTACAACGGAATTCCCCAAACGTCAACTTGGCCAAGCGGGGGTTTTCTCATTTCTTGAAATTTGCGCTTGGCCAAGCGACCCTGTGCCGGGAACAAACGATATGAGTCACACAGACCACCAACCCATCAAGGCATTCGACGTCGACTCGCTGGCGGTGCGGGTGTACGCCTCCGAGGCAGACATGGCAGCCGACGTGGCACAAACCGTCCACGATTACCTCGTGGAGGCACTCGCCACTCAGGACGAAGCCGCCGCGATCCTCGCCACCGGTAATTCGCAGATTCAGTTCCTGCAAACGCTGGTCGAATTGGGCGGCATAGACTGGGGTAGGATGACGCTGTTCCACATGGACGAGTATCTCGGTGTTGACGAGAATCATTCGGCCTGTTTCCGCCGCTATATGCGCGAGCGTGTGGAGAGCCAGGTGAAGCCGAAGGTGTTCCACTATCTTGGCGGCGACGCGCCGGAGCCGATCGCCGAGTGCGAACGCTACGAAGCCCTGCTCAATGCACAGCCGATCGACCTGTGCTGCATGGGTGTCGGAGAGAATGGGCACATCGCATTCAACGATCCGCCTGTGGCCAATTTTGAGGATGAGCGCCTGGTCAAGATCGTGGAACTGGATGTCGCCTGCCGAATGCAACAGGTTAACGAAGGGCATTTCCCCGACCTTGAGGCGGTGCCGAAATACGCACTGACGCTGACAGTGCCGGCACTGTGCTCGGCGAAAAAAGTGGTCTGCGTGGCTCCCGAGGCGCGCAAGGCCGAGGCGGTCAAGGCGATGCTGGAAGGCCCGGTGAGCACGGACTGTCCGGCATCCTTTCTGCGAACACAGAGCCAAGCCGTACTATTTGTGGATACCGACTCCACACGCTTGCTGGAAAGTTTTTGAGAGGGAATCAACCTCCCGGTGGACCCGGTGGAAATGGCGGACCCGGTGGGATGCCCGGGGGCCTTGGAGGCCCATCCATCGGTGCATCCGTCGGCGGAGCATCGTCCAGTTCCTGCTGAAACGGCAAAGGGGGCATGGGGACGCCCTTGCTTTCTGCCAGATCTTTTTGGTGGATCATTTCCAAGGCTTGGACTGTCGGATCCCCACCTTTCATGGGCGGCGGCGTTGGATAAGTGCGGCGCGCCCGGGTGGGAACGGCGCGAGTTGTTCTTGAAGCACCCATAGGAGAGATGGAACCCGATCGACTCGATGAACTTCTTGAAGAACTTCCGCCGGAGCTTGAATTGGTGGTTCCAGAACTCCTGCCGGAGGTCGGCCGAGAACTGGTCGATGAGCGGGAAGATGTCTTTGATGAGGAGGAACGGGATTTCGACGATTTCGACGGCGCCCTGGCCACTGCAGTCTTGTAGGTGTGCTCGTTGTTTTTCAGGCTCAATTCCAGCGGACTCCCATCCTTGATCAAATTGACTGTGCCCAACTTGGCATCGATGGCGGTAATTTCAATGGACCCCTGCTTATCGCCCACGGGTATCTGCAGATACTTCGTTTCGGGCGGTTTGGCACTTGAATCAATCAGCGCGAGGCACGCTTTCTCCACCCCCTTCAACCGATAAATCCCGGTGAACTTGAGGTCTAGGTTTTTGGGGGACTCAGGCGGAGCGGCCTTTAAGGACGGAGGGGTATCGGTCAGGTCAAAGGCATTGCGCTTGATGATCGTCAGGTACGGGTTCGCGCCGCTCGTCGAATCCTTCGCGGCATACAATCCACCGTGCAACAGGCCGAGCATCCCCAGTATCGGGATCATCCTGTAGATCGAGCCTGCCTTTTTTATCGGCGTCACGGTCGGGTCAAACACCATGGGGCGTAAATGGTTGCGCCCGCCGGCTGATTAATAGGCCGCCTGGGCACCCTTGACGGTGCGTTTTCGCATCCACGGCATCATCGACCGCAGACGGCTTCCCACTTTCTCGATGTTGTGTTTCTCGCCGGCCTTGAGCAGCTTGTTGTACTGCTTGTAGCCGCCTTTGTATTCGCGCACCCATGCCTTGGCAAATTTGCCGTTTTGAATGTTCGCGAGCGCCTCCTTCATGCGCTTCTTCACGCTGGAGTCGATGATCTTCGGTCCCATCTTCACGTCTCCCCACTTGGCCGTCTCGGAAATCGAGAAACGCATGCCGCTGATGCCGGCCTCGTTGATCAGGTCCACGATCAGCTTCAATTCGTGCACGCACTCGAAGTAGGCCATCTCCGGCTGGTAACCGGCCTCGACCAGTACCTCGTAACCGGCCTGAATCAGCGAACACGTTCCGCCGCAAAGCACGGTCTGCTCGCCGAACAGGTCGGTCTCGGTTTCCTCCTTGAAGGTGGTCTGGATGACCCCGGCGCGTGTGCCGCCGATGCCCTTGGCCCAGGCGAGCGCGATCTTCTTGGCCTGACGGTCGGCGTTTTGATAGATGGCAATGAGGCTGGGCACCCCCTTCCCCTCGACATATTGGCGACGGACGATGTGGCCCGGCCCCTTGGGTGCCACAAGGATCACATTGATGTCCTTCGGCGGAGTGACGGTCTTGAAGTGGATGGCGAAGCCGTGGGAGAAGAGCAGCGTCTTGCCCTTGGCCAAGTTTGGCTCAATGTCGGCCTTGTACACGTCGGGCTGACGGGTGTCCGGCACGGCAACGAAGATGACATCCGCCCGCTTCACGGCCTCGGCATTGGAGTACACCTTGAACCCCTTGCTCTTGGCCACCTTGGTTGACTTGCTCCCCTTGTAGAGGCCGATGATGACCTTCACGCCGCTTTCCTTGAGGTTGAGTGCGTGAGCGTGGCCCTGTGATCCGAAGCCGATAACGGCCATGGTCTTGCCCTTGAGAACTTTTAGGTCCGCGTCTTTGTCGTGATATACTTTTGCTGCCATGATTTGTTACTGAAAAATTATTTACGAGGCAAGGCGACTTTGCCGGTACGAGTCAGTTCCTGCACGCCAAAGTTCTCCATCAGCCCAAGAAATTTCTCCACCTTGCTCTCGCTGCCGGTGATCTCGATGGTGACACTCGCCGGCTGCACGTCCACGATTTTGGCGCGGAAAATATCGGTCACCTGCATCACCTCGGCACGCGACCGGGAGTCCACCCCCACCCGCACCAGCACCAGTTCGCGATCAACATACTCGCCGTCTCGGAAATCCTGCACCTCGATCGAGTCCACCAGCTTGTTCAACTGCTGGACAATCTGGTCAAGCGTCGCGTCGTCACCGCGGGTGACGATCGTCATGCGGGACATGCTCGGGTCGTGCGTCGGCGCAACGTTGAGGGAATCAATGTTGAATCCCCTGCCGCTGAACAGCCCCGCTGTGCGCGTCAGCACGCCGAACTTGTTCTGAACCAGCACTGAAATGGTGTGTCGCATGATTGCGTGATCGCTTGGCCAAGCGCTTGGCCAAGCGCATACCTGCGTGCCAACCGGCCGCAGGAAGCCCGGAAAACCGGGCGAGGAAGCTAGGCCAAGGGGAAAACGGGGTCAATTCGTTTTTCCGAAATCGGCCCCGGCATCAGGTGTAGGCCTCCCAATGGGCGGATGAAAGCCGCTTGGCATAAGCGCCCTGCACTCGGCGAAGGGTTGTCCGGGTTTGCGACTGGCTTTCCGCCTCGGCTTTCAACACCCCCATTTGCTGGAGCAGTTTTTCGTTGTTCTCACGGTCCAGTTGCATGATTTGGGAAACAACCCGCTTGACGGCCTCGTCGGCAGCGTGGCGTGAAACTCCTCCCTCTGGGATCGGCTCGAGTTCATCGATCTGTTCCCGGATCGATTCCTTTTCGTCCTGAACATGCTCCACACGGGGAAAATCCCCCTTGTGAAGCGCCTGGTTTTCTATACGGGAAAGCACCTTCAGTGAGTCTAGCAACTCCAGTAATTGTCGCCGTTGGTCCATGGATCGCCTCAACTAGCCGGTAAGGTCCAGTGTGCCGACTTCGCCGGAAGGCTCGGGCTGCTGTGCGGAAACCGCACCTTTTATTTCCCGTTGCACCATCTCATCCCAGGCGTCTCGAATGACGGTCACCCGGTCGTAGATTTCGTCGATTGGCGCCTGTGTTTTTTCCATGTTGGCCTCCTGCAACCGGCGGTCAAAATAGTCGTAAAGCCCGGTCATGGTCTCCCCGAACTCGCCGGCCTTTTCCACGTCAAGGCAGGAACGCAGCTCCCGAATGATGGCCTGGGCTTTCTGCAGGTTCTCGTTGATGGTCTGGTGGTACTCAACGGGATCCTTGATGTTGAATCCGCCCCGGGCATTGTTCAAGAAACGAAGGATGCCGTCGTAAAGCATGAGCACCAAGTCCGCCGGGGAGGAGGTGTTGACCGAGGTGCTCTTGTAGGTACTCGCCTTGGCGTAAGGATTAGCCGGCTGTGCGCTCTCGGGTTTGGCGTAGGGATTCATAAAAAACCAAGCGGGCCTTGGCCACAGAGATCAACGATGCTCCACCCGTCCGCTGGCAAGACGCTTGGCAACGTAGTCCATTGCCTTGTCAGGATTGTAGCCGCCGGTTGCCTCCTGCCGCAGGATTGCCGCCTTGCGTGCCGCGAACTCCGACTCCACCTGCTTTTGTGCATCCTCGGCCCTGCGGGCTTCGAGGTCCAGTTTATCCTTGGCAACCAAGCCCTTGGCCTTGGCTTGTTTTGCCCCGGCTGCGGGCCGACTCGCGTCAGTCGGCTGAGTCCGGGAGGGATGGTTTATTCTGTCTATGGCTGACATGTTAATGATGCGTTTGTTCTGTTATCGTCTGGAAAACAACCCCTTAAAAAATCCTCCCTGCGCCCTCAGCTTTTGCCTGTCCCCGTCAATGCCGGCAAACGTGCCGCCGGGTGACAGGCGGCTCATCGTGGCGACGACCGCCTCGGCCGTGTATCGCCCAAAACGACGCGGGGAATTGAGCAGCCCAGGTTCCATGTCCAGTTCCGGGTCTGACAAGCCGTTCTTTATGGCATTGCGCCTGGCTGAATTCATCACTGACTTTTGCCCTGCGTTAAACACGTCGTCAATTTCCCAAACAACGCTGCCATTGTTGCTTTCCGGGCTCAGGTACACAAGCCCCATTCTCCAGCCGATGTTCAGCGGGGGATAAGGCTGATAAACCGTCAGGTGGCTGAACAAGACGCCCTGGCAATCGTATTCGCGTGTGATCTGCTCGATGAAATCAAGGGGCAACTCGTCGATCATCCTCCAGGCGGGCCGCCCGGTCAACTGCTCCATCTTGGACTCTGGGACATAGACAACCTCGAACAACCCTGACTTGGCGATCTCGGCTTGTAAAAATTTCTGGAGCATTTGCCGGCCGGACTGGTGCTCGACCGTGTTCATCGCAGAGGTCAACGGCAACAAGGCCACACGCCGCATCTCGACCGGCATGGTCCCGTTGGCCAAGCTGTAGTTGGCCGGCTTGTGGAACGGGCCCACGACGATTCCCGGGTTCTTGATCGAAGCCGTCTTGCATCCGGCCAAGCCCGAAGCCAGTGTCAGCATCAATGCCGCTTGGCCAAGCGCCTGGCTGATGCCCGCGATCCTTCTTGCCGGTATTAGTTTTATTCTCATCACTGTTCGTCCTACCCTCCGAATCGTCTCATCAAAAACTGCATCTCCTGATTGCTCTTGGCTTGCGCCAACTCCATCTCGACAAAGCTGCGGGTCAATTGTTCCTTGGTGAATTGCACCCGCTTCTCAAGATCAATAATGTTCTGGTCGATGCGATCGATCTCCTTGGTATAATTGTCCCGGTGATCCACTAGCGCGCCTTCTGTCCCGTAGACATCCCCCAACAGCAGTGCCGTATAGTCTTCCATCGACTCGGCCATGCCCTCCTCGGCCTGATAATCCGCCGAGGCACCGTCCACACCTGTCTTCGTGGTTTCGGTGGAAAAGAACTTCTCCAGATCCCCCATCTTCTCCCTAAGGATGGTGTCGAGGGTGTTCTCGTCTGTCAGCGAGATCTGATTGTCGTACCCATTGCCACTGAACCCCAGATCGCTCAACCGGTCGAAATTGCTGCCGGACCCGGTAACCTCCCCCATGGTTTTCTTTCGGAGATCTGCTGAAATCTCACTGACGAGCCGATCATTGGAGAGCCTTCCGGCGGTCACTTTCCCGTCGGAATCGGTTGTCACCGAGGTATGCATTCCGATCAGCGACTGAATTTTGCTGATTTGGCCGACAAAATCCTTGACCGCCTGTTTGACCTTGTCGGTATCGGCAGACACTGTCACAGACAGGGACGGGGGCACCGCCCCGAGAATGTACTGATCCCCCCTCCCGGCCTCGGTGATATCCACCGCGTTGCTTCCCGCCGCGGCATCCGTTGAAGAGGTGTGGAGGGAAATTCGCGAGCCGGACAATGCGCGGACGTAATAGCCCGTCTTGGAGGACACGCCGCCCATCAAGGTTGCCGGCGTGTACAATCGCACGATATCGCCGGTGGCCAAGCCGTGGGAACCTGTCGTGGTGATGACATTATTGTAGGTATCGATGGTGTCCACCCGAGCCCCTGAGCCGGTGACGTCCCCCGTGACGGACAAGCCGGAAACACCGGAACTATCCTCCGTGATGGTGTTGGAATGACTCGTCAGGATATCCCCGCCATTGAGCGAATAGAGAATGTCATTGCCCCGGCTCAACCTGCCTTGGTCGCCTTCTTCCGTGTTTGTGATGGCACTGTCCCAATACCCGGTCAGGGATGTGCTCGAAGCTGCGGCGGCGGCCGTCAAGGTCAACTTGGCACCATTTGCGAAGTAAAAGACCTGCCCCGAAAGAAATGCCTCCGTCCGGCTCACGCTCGCCTCGCCGCTGGCCAGGTCGTAGGACAGGGCACCTGTCAGCGTCGTCGCCCCCGAGGAGGGATCCGCCGTCAACGTCAGGATGCCACCGCTGGCAAACCGGATGCGGTCTCC
>Ga0066376_10005873_pt1 | contig 10271 bp, 9 predicted proteins | sample Knorr_S15_td_Bot_FD_77009 | JGI IMG/M metagenome (GOLD analysis project Ga0066376, IMG submission 77009) | Marine microbial communities from Southern Atlantic Ocean transect - Knorr_S15_td_Bottom_ad_5009_LV_A | ecosystem: Environmental > Aquatic > Marine > Oceanic | place: Southern Atlantic... | reverse complement strand
TCGGGCATGGGATGCCAGCAGCGTCCAGATGGTCCAATAGCCCTAAAAAGAAAGGCAGGTCTTTTGCATCAACGCGCTTCTCATAGAGCGTCAGGATGAAGTTGCCGGTCGAGGTGTTCAGCGTGAAATTGGAATTTTCGATGCCTTCGGCAATGCCCTTGCAGGACAGAAACTCTCCGATATCGTATTCGGCGGCGAATCGGACCAAATCTTCGTCGCCGACTTCGGTATAGACAGCCATGGCTTTCCCCTCGCCGGAAGTCTTACGGAACCGCCGCCCCGCTGGCAAGGGATGACGGCATCCTTGGGGATTGCCGCCATAAAGTATATAATAATACTATTGTATGTAGCCTGTGGTTTGGTGCCCGTCCCAAGAAATGAACCCATTTTGACCATTACCTCCAAATTCGTTGTCGCGACAATGGCCGGGTTGATGATCCTAAGCCTGCCCATGACGGGTTTCGCCGGGGTCGAGATCGCCGCCAGGCCCACCGGCCTGCCGACAGAGGAGACGCCGAAGGGACAACCGGACGATCTGGTCCTGCGTGCGCAAAAGGCGCTGACCCAGGTCTCCTTTCAGGCCAAGGCGGCGGTGATTTTTGCCCACGCCGGCAATACCGAGCAAGCCACCGGCATATTGAATACAACCGAATCCTTCGCTCGCAAAAAAATTGATGCCGGCGGATTGGGAGTGGCGCTCCGCCATATCGCCAAGACGTTCGCCGAAACCGAGCAATTGGCCCAGGCGCTCAACATCCTTAGTGATGTCAGCGATAATTCAAACCCCACCCCGGTGCTGATCGCGGCCGCCACCAAACAAGCGCTGGCCGGCGATGCGGCCGCCGCACTAGCCGCCGCCAACACCATCGAGGCGGTTCGTTTCCGGACCGTAGTGTTGGGCCAGATTGCCCTGACCAAAGCGGAAAACGGTGATAAAGATGCCGCCGACGTGACCCTGAAATTGGCATTGGCCGCCATCGAGAAGATCAAGTTTTCCTATGCGCGGTCTTATGCGGTCAGTCGCGTATCGCTGGCCATGGCCGGCATTGGCAAACTGCCCGACGCCGGCGCCAGGGCGGACGGGCTGTTTTTCAACGCCGTCGCGGCGGCCCGGAAAATCGACGACAACCGGCTCCGCGCCCACACCCTTTGGACCATTGCCGCCGAGCAAATCCGGGCTGGCGACGACCCCGGCCCCCAAAAGACCAAGACCTATGCCAACCAAGCCACCGGCGACATCAAAAGCACCTTGAGCCGGGTCTGGATGTTCTCAGAAATCGCCACCGGCCACGCCGCCGAGGGCGAAGAAATCGCCGCCTGGGCGGCCTTTGATCACGGCCTTACCGTGGCGCGCTCCATCGACAATTCCTGGGGCCGCGCCCGTGCCTTCGGCAGGCTCGCCGCGACGCTCATTAAACTGGTCGACCCGGGCGACACCGCCGGCGCTAAATCCCGCTGAGCAGGCCTTGCCGACAACTGGGCACTGATTTACAGTCGCCGGTACGCCCACCATTTGAATCGAACCAAAAGGAACCTGCCGCCATGGACAAGCCAACCGTCGCCCAAACCTCGCCGTATGGCGTCGATGTGGAAGAAGGCAAGACGTATGTCTGGTGCGCCTGCGGGCAGAGCCAATCGCAACCCTTTTGTGATGGAAGCCATAACGGCACCCCGTTTACGCCGACCAACTATAAGGCCGAGAAGACGGAAACGGTTTTCTTTTGCGGTTGCAAAAATACCAAAAATAAACCGCTTTGCGACGGAACGCATTCAACCTTGTAATGGTGTTGGCCCGTGACCTTCCCGGCCTGTAATCCCCACGCCGTCCGCTACCGTGGGTGGCGGCGGGCGATCCCCCTGATGGTGTTGGCGTTTGGCCTCATTGGTTGTTCGACCTATCAAAACGTCATCGATAAATTTAAAGATCCGATCGTGCTAAAATGCCCCGATTACCGGGTCATCGCCGATGCGGCAAATTTAACCAAGTTTAAGGATGGTCCCGGCCGCGACCTGATCGACGTCGATTTTGAGGGAAAAATCACCGGCGTCCAATTAACGTGCCTAAGCGATATCGAAAAAAAAACCAGAACCGGAACCCTGGAAGTTGCCGTCACCCTCAGGATGGCCGCTTCGCGCGGCCCGGCCAACCGCGACCGCAAGGCGCGATTTGATTACTTTGTCAGGTTCCTCGACAATAAAGGAACCATTCTGAGGCTTCCCGACAAGAACGGAAACATTCCAAAAAAAAAGGATCTCAGGGTTGTCATTAAATTTCCCGGTAATAAAACCCACTTACAGTTTCGAACGTCGCCCTTCACAAGGGTCCTTCCCATATCGCCAAAATCGTCCAGCAGTTATTATCGAATTTTCGTAGGCTTTAAACCAACCCGCGAAGAGCTCCTCTACAACCGCAAAAAGATTCAGAATTCGAACACAAGACCCTCCCGGTAGCGCCAAGATCACGTCGCCCTTTCCGGCTAGCCGGTTATTGACCTGATAGGTCAGGACATGCCAAGTTTGATGATAGAAGGTATATATTTTTCTCAGATGACCCTTGAGGGAGAGACCGGCAAAAGAATGATGTCGGCGCCGAAGGAGCAACCGCCCCGGAAACTCTCAGGCTCCCGGACCGCAAGGCGATGAGGCTCTGGAAAGTGGTCGGTGGACGTAGTAATAGGCTTGGTATCAAGCATTCCGCCGCCCCACCGAAGATGTAACCCCGCAGGTTGACGCGCACCATGCGTCGGTGGGGGAATCTTTCAGGTTCCGAGACAGAGGGGGCGCAGGGCCATTGCCGGCAACGCGACTTTCGCGATGGCAATCCGCCCAAATTGCGCCGCCAACGGATTGGGAGAGCCACGTGAATAACCAAAAAGCCCCAGAGACTGAACAAGACCTGAAACAAACCCCGCTGGATGCCTTGCATCGGGAAAGTGGCGGCAAGATGGTGCCCTTCGCCGGCTATGACATGCCGGTGCAATTTGAGGCCGGCATAATCGCCGAACACCTGCACACGCGTGAAAAGGCTTCTGTGTTCGACGTTTCCCATATGGGCCAGGCCCTCCTCAAGGGCGACAATACTGGGGCCGCCTTGGAAACATTGGTACCGGGAGATATTCAGGGCTTAAACGAAGGCCGAACCCGATACACGCTGCTGACCAATGAGCAAGGCGGCATCCTCGACGACCTGATGGTGGCCAATCAGGGGGATCACCTGTATCTGGTCGTCAATGCCGCCTGCAAGGAGGGTGATTTCGCCCATATTCAGGATCGTATCGGCGATGTGGCGGATCTGGAAATCCTCGATGACCGGGCGTTGATCGCCATCCAAGGCCCGGCGGCGGCAGCAGTGCTGTCCCGATTGCAGCCCAGCGTCGAAACCATGCCCTTCATGTCCGCCGACGCCATCGATATCGGCGGCATTGCCTGTTTCGTCACCCGGTCAGGGTATACCGGCGAAGACGGCTATGAAATTTCCGTCCCGGCCGCGGACGCCGAAACCTTGGCCCGCCTGTTGCTGGATGAGGCCGAGGTCAAACCCGCTGGCCTTGGCGCCCGCGACACGCTGAGACTGGAAGCCGGTCTTTGTCTGTACGGTAACGATATCGACGGCCACACCACGCCCATCGAAGCGGGGTTGTCCTGGGCCGTCAATAAACGCCGCCGCATCGAGCGCGGTTTTCCCGGTGACGACATAATTTTGTCGCAGCTAAAGGACGGCGCACCAAGAAAACGGGTCGGCATCAAACCCGACGGCAAGGCCCCGGCCCGCGCCCATACCGTCATCGAAGACTTGGGCGGCAACACCATCGGCGAGGTGACCAGCGGCGGGTACGGCCCCTCGGTCGGCGGCCCCATCGCCATGGGCTATGTGGAAGCCGCGTTCACAGATCCAGATACGTCCGTCAATCTGATGGTGCGCGGCAAGGCGCTGGCGGCAAAGGTCACCAAGCTGCCATTCGTCCAGCAACGGTATTATAAACCTTAAGGAATCACCGAAGGGAATTTCCATGGCTATCAAATACACAAAGGATCATGAATGGATCATCATGGAGGGCGAGATCGCCGTCGTCGGCATCAGCGACTATGCCCAGGAACAGCTGGGCGAGATTGTTTACGTCGAATTGCCCGAGGTCGGCAAACAGCTGGATAAGGGAGACGAAGCCTGCGTCATCGAATCGGTCAAGGCCGCCAGCGAGATCTACGCCCCGGCATCGGGCGATGTCACCGAGGGCAACCAAGATCTCGATGGCGCACCGGGCAAAGTCAACGAAGACGCCACCGGCGAGGGCTGGTTGTTCAAGATGACGTTGAATGACCCCACCGAACTGAACGACATGATGGACGCCGGTGCCTACAAGGAATTTGTGGAGGACCTTGGGTAATGACCAAGCCAAGCCTGGGCGACCTGGAACAACGGGACGATTTCATCCGCCGCCATATCGGCCCCGGCGACGAGCAGATCGCGGAAATGCTCGGCGTCCTCGGCTTGGATTCGCTTGAGCAATTGATCGAAAAGGTGGTGCCCAAAAGCATCATCACCGATCAGGCGCTAAACATCGGTGCCGACAAGACCGAACGCGGCACGCTGTCCTATCTTCGGCGCATGTCGGAACGCAACAAGGTCTTCGTCTCGATGATCGGCATGGGGTACTACGGCACCAAAATGCCCAGCGTGTTGCTTCGCAATGTTTTTGAAAATCCAGGCTGGTATACCGCCTACACGCCTTATCAGGCGGAAGTCAGCCAAGGCCGCTTGGAAACCTTGATTACTTTCCAACAAATGATCATGGACCTGACCGGCATGGACATCGCCAATGCGTCCCTATTGGACGAAGCCACCGCGGCGGCCGAGGCCATGGCGATGGCGCACCGCCTCTGTAAAACCAAGGCCAACGTTTTTTTCGTCGCCGACGACTGTCATCCGCAGACGCTCGCCGTCGTTAAAACCCGGGGCCGTTCGCTGGGCTTTGACATTGCCCAGGGCGACCCCTTCACCGATCTTGAAAACCATGACGTGTTCGGCGTGCTGATCCAATACCCCGGCTCCAGCGGTGCGGTCAGGGATATTCGCCCGGTCATTGACGCCGCCCACGAAAAGGGCGCCTTGGTGACGGTGGCCAGCGACCTGCTGGCGTTGGTGATGATGAAACCGCCTAGTGAGATGGATGCCGATATTGTCGTCGGTTCCACGCAACGGTTCGGCGTTCCAATGGGGTACGGCGGGCCGCATGCGGCGTTCTTCGCCACCCGGGATGCCTGCAAACGCCAGATGCCGGGCCGGATTATCGGCATGTCGGTGGATTCCGCCGGCCGCCCGGCGCTCCGGATGGCGTTGCAGACCCGCGAGCAGCACATCCGCCGTGAAAAAGCGACCTCCAACATCTGCACGTCTCAGGTGTTGTTGGCCATTCTGGCGGCGCTGTACGCTGTCTACCATGGCCCCGACGGGCTCCGGAATATCGCCCGCAAGGTCCACCGGATGACCCGGATCATGGCCGAGGGGCTGAAGCGATTAGGATTTGAAATCGAAACCGAGGCCTTCTTCGACACCATCACCGTTGTCGTCCCCGGCCAGGCCGGCGCCATCGCCGCCCGCGCCCGGGAACAACGCATCAACCTGCGCGTTGTCGACAACAACCGGCTCGGCATTTCCCTGGATGAGACGACCCGACGAAAAAATCTGATGACGCTGTGGACGGTGTTTTCGACCAAGGCCAAGGACACGCTGGAGATCGAAGCTATCGATGCAGAGGTCGGCGAAGGCTTCCCCGAAGACCTGGTCCGCACCAGCGAGTATCTGACCCATCCGGTGTTTCAACTCTATCACGGCGAAACGGAGATGATGCGATACCTTCGGCGCCTCGTGTCCAAGGATATCGCGCTGAACCGGTCTATGATCCCATTGGGGTCTTGCACCATGAAGCTCAACGCCGCGACCGAGATGATTCCCGTCTCATGGCGGAATTTTTCCGCCATGCACCCCTTCGCGCCGTTGGAACAGGCGCAAGGCTATCAACAATTGTTCGAAGAGCTTGAACATATGCTGTGCGAGGCGACCGGGTTTGACGCCATGTCGCTGCAACCCAACGCCGGTTCGCAAGGCGAATACGCGGGGCTCTTGGCGATCCGTAAATACCAGGAAAGCCAGGATCAGGGCCACCGCGACGTGTGTTTAATTCCGGCATCCGCCCACGGCACCAATCCCGCCAGCGCCAATTTGGCCGGTCTTCGCGTCGTCGTCATCGCCTGTGACGATGCCGGCAACGTCGATATCGCCGACCTCAAGGATAAGGCCAAGGAACACAGCGATAATTTGTCGGCGTTGATGATCACCTACCCGTCGACCCACGGCGTGTTCGAGGAATCCATACGCGAGATTTGCCAGATCATACACGACAATGACGGCCAGGTGTATTTCGACGGCGCCAATCTCAACGCCATGGTCGGCATCTCCAAGCCGGGTGACATCGGCGCCGATGTGGCGCATCTGAACCTGCACAAAACCTTCGCCATTCCTCACGGTGGCGGCGGGCCGGGGGTTGGGCCGATCGGCGTCATGAAGCATTTGGCGCCGTTCCTTCCCGACCATCCCTTGGTCGATGCCGTCAACCCGGCGGCCCGTGGCGCCGAGACCATCGGCACCGTCGCCGCCGCCCCTTGGGGCTCGGCCAGCATCCTACCGGTGTCGTGGTCTTATATGTTCATGATGAAGGGGCATGGGTTGAAACGCGCGACGCAAGTAGCGATCCTCAACGCCAATTACATCGCCAAGCGCCTGGATGCGCATTTTCCGGTTCTGTATTCGGGTCAGGGCGGCATGGTCGCCCACGAATGCATCATCGATCTTCGGCCGATCAAGGAGACGTCGGGGATCAGCGTCGATGACGTCGCCAAACGGCTGATGGATTACGGCTTCCATGCGCCGACGATGTCTTTTCCGGTCGCCGATACGCTGATGATCGAGCCGACGGAAAGCGAGGCCAAACGGGAATTGGACCGTTTCTGTGACTCGATGATCGCGATCCGCGCCGAAATCCAGGCGGTCGAGGACGGCACCGCCGATGCCGACGACAACCCGCTCATCAATGCGCCGCACACGCACCATCAATTGATCGCCGATGATTGGCCGCACCCCTATTCCCGCAAACAGGCGTTTTTCCCGCTAAAAAGGCTCCTGGAGGATAAATACTGGCCGCCCGTGGGCCGCATCGACAACGTCGCCGGCGACCGCAATTTGGTTTGCGCCTGCCCGCCCATGGACGCCTATGAGGAGGCGGCGGAGTAAGAGGGGTCCTGGGGAAACTTAAAACCGGAGGGTCATTACCTCTTAACGATAATGTCCGCTTTACACCCGAAAGCGGACATACCGGCGGCGCATGTGTCAATGTATCCGTGCCACAAGTCACGATACGTCTAATCCTGCTGGGCTAAATACCAATCGAGGATTTGCGCGCCGGTCATGAAAACCACACCGGGGCGCCCGGAAAGTTCTTCGAAAATCTTGCGGAAATATTTGATCCGGTGCGGCACGCCATGGATATAGGGATGCACCGCCACCGACATCACCCGGACATTATCTTTGCCTTCTTCATAGAGGACATCGACATAATCCATGGTCCGATCGTACAGCACCGAGGACACATGCGACTGCGACAGCATGATCGGGATGTCGTTTAATTCCGTCGTGTAGGGAACGGAATAGAGCGTGCCGTTATCGGTGTTAATTTCACAGGGCTGATCATCGAGGATCCAATCAGCGGTATATTCGAAGCCTGCTTCGACCAGCAGATCCGGGGTGATTTCGGTTTGCGTCAACCCCGGCCCCATCCAGCCGCGCGGCTGATAGCCGCAGAAATTTTTTATATGTTCGGCGGTCTTAAAAATCGCCTCGCGTTCGTCATCCAACAGGAACATGGCTTTTTGCACGTAACTGTGGCCCAAAAACTCCCAATCGGCCTTAAGCGCGGCCTCGGCGACCTCCGGGTAGACATCGACCACCGTGGCGTTGAGCGATACCGTCGGCGTGATGGCGAATTCCTTGAGCACCGCCATCAGCCGCCAAATCCCGATCCGCATGCCGTATTCATACCAGCACCAGTTCGGGATGTCGGGGACGTGACTGCCTTCCCCAGGTGGGATCAGGATGCGCCGCGGCAGCGGTTCCGTGGGGATCCACTCTTCCAGATTCACCACCGGCCAGACGATAACACGGCCGCCTTCCGGCAGCGTCAGCGGCTTGCGGTTGACGATGGCCGAATAGGGAATGCGGTCATAAATATCCATGCCGTTGTCTAGGCTTACTCAGTCGAGACGCGCTTTCGAAAATTGCCGTCGAGACAGGCGCCTTTCTCCATCTGCAGATCATCATGCGTGGTGTCGCCGACGACGTGCGCCGTGGCTCTAAAATCGACGGCACGGGCGGCGATGTTACCGGCAGCATCCTTGTGAACGAAGGGCATGGCCCTGGTCTTCCGGTTGTTGCAACGCTAAAGCGCCAAGGGGCGCGTCAATACTACTGTAAACTGGGCTTAGCCTCTCCTCAATCCCCCGGTTACCCCCTGGGCCATCAGGATCAAGGCGGCGCCGGCAAGGCTGATGACAGCGAAGAGGCCGAACGACACCGTATATTGCCCGGTCAACGCATACAGGCCGGCAAAAGTCATCGGCCCCATCAGCACGCCGGCATATGTCGGCACCAGGGCGCCGGCGGTGGCGCTGCCGGTTCGGCCTTCCGGCGCCAAGCGGGCGACCTCGGCCAGGAACACGCCGTTCCAGCCGATCGCTGAAAACCCGAACAGGATCAATACCGCATAAACGATGCCGACAGCCTCGCCCGGCGCCAAAAACATCGTCATCACGCCCGCGGCAGTGGCGATCAGGCCGACGCCCATCAGCACGCGGTTGCCGTTGCCGTGCCAGTCGGCAACCCCGCCCCAGGCCAACCGTCCCGATGCACCGGCGACCTGCAACACCGACAACACGATCCCGGCCTGAACAAGGCCGAAGCGAAGGTCCTGGACCAACATGGTCACGGCAAAGGTCGACAGGCTAATCTGCACCGCAGAAAAACAAAACGACGCCATCGACAGCCAGCGCAAGGCCGGCAACCCCAAGACCATGCGAAGGTCGGCGATGGGATTTTGGCGCAGGCGAATGGTGGGGTCGCGGTCCCCGTCCCAACGGTGGTGCAACGGCTGCAGGGCGATCATAAACCCCAGGGTCACCCCGGCGGCGACCAGAAACGCCCATTGCCAGCCCAACATCAACGTCAGCGACGGCGCCGCCAACCCGGCCAGCACCGCCCCCAAAGGCACGCCGGTCTGCTTGAGGGAGAAGATAATATTTCGGTTTTTCGGTTTCACCACCTGCATCAACAAATGCGACGCGGCGGGGTTGGTCAGCCCGTATCCGATCCCGACCAACACCGAGCCGATGGCGAAGCCTGTCAGCGACGAGGTCGCCGACAAGGCCAGCCCGCTTCCGGCCAGGGTCAACGCCGCTTGGCTGGTTCGGGCGGCACCGAGGCGGCGGACAAGCTGGCCGCCGATCAGCGACATCACCAGGGCGCCCGCATAGATCAAGCTGACCTGAAAACCGATCATCGCCGCCGGCACCCCAAAGGCGCGGGCCAGTTCCGGCGCGATCGTTGCCGGCACCAAGGTGCACATGGTCGCCAGCGCCTGCACGGTGGTGGTGACGCCGACCACCAAGGCGGCGTTGCGGGGGGAGCCAGAGGTGGGTTTTGGTTGGTGTTGATCGGCGGCGGCCATGGTGGGTTTCCCTTACCCGATATTTTATGCGGGAACGAGGCGGGAGGGGCAATGGCGGATCGACAAAAAAAGCCCCGGCGGGGACACTTCAACATTCAGGATGAAGAGCCTACTTGCGACTTACGCTCATCATTTGATCCGCGGTCTGGATGACCTTGGAATTCATTTCGTAGGCCCGCTGGGCCGAGATCAAGGCAGCGATTTCGGCAATCGGGTCGACGTTGGAGCTTTCCACGTAACCCTGCAATATCATTCCATAGCCCGGGTTGCCGGGGTTATTGACGGTGGCCAGGCCCGAGGCTTCGGTTTCCCGGTAGAGCTTGTCCCCTATCGCCTCCAGGCCGCCCTGGTTGGGGAAAGTGGCGATCTGAAGGGTGCCGATATTGGAAGGCTCGGCGCCGATCTCTTCGCTGACCAGGATTTCACCGGATGCATTGATGGTGATATCGATCGCCCCCGGCGGAATCGTTATACCGGGCTGCACCGGAAATCCGTCAT
>Ga0066376_10005872_pt1 | contig 10273 bp, 7 predicted proteins | sample Knorr_S15_td_Bot_FD_77009 | JGI IMG/M metagenome (GOLD analysis project Ga0066376, IMG submission 77009) | Marine microbial communities from Southern Atlantic Ocean transect - Knorr_S15_td_Bottom_ad_5009_LV_A | ecosystem: Environmental > Aquatic > Marine > Oceanic | place: Southern Atlantic... | reverse complement strand
GGGCCTGAAGAACCGCTTCACCTCTTCCGTTATGTTATCACTCATTCTCTGGTAGGCGTGCTCAGCGTCCTGAGCGCTATCGGACAACGATGAGAATCCGATCGCACGGTCCTGCCTAATCAAGTCTGAGCCAATATTGCTGGTCATAACGATGATGGTGTTTCGGAAGTCCACCCTACGTCCCTTGGCATCTGTCAGGTGGCCATCATCGAAGATCTGCAACAGGATGTTGAACACATCAGGGTGGGCCTTCTCGATCTCGTCCAATAGGATTACCGAGTAAGCCTTGCGCCTAACCGCTTCAGTTAACTGGCCACCCTCGTCGTAACCGATGTAACCAGGGGGTGCGCCAACCAGTCTTGCCACGGAGTGACGTTCCATGAATTCCGACATATCAATACGGATCATGGCATCTTCGCTACCGAACATGAATTCGGATAGCTTCTGGACCAGATAGGTCTTGCCGACGCCCGTTGGTCCTAAGAACAGGAACACTCCCGTTGGCCTCTTAGGATTCTTCAGGCCAGCCCTGGCCCTTCTTACTGCCTTGGCTATTACGTTGATGGATTCGTCCTGGCCCACGACCTGTTCGTGCAGGACCTCTTCCATCTTTACCAGTCGCTCAGTCTCGGTCGCGGCCAGCCTGGTTACCGGAATCCCGGTCCACATGCTGACGACCTCGGCGATATCCTCTTCTCCAACGCTGGGAGTATCTTCGCCTCTCTCTGAATGCCAGTCTGTCTCTACCTTCTCCAGCTTCTCTGAGAGATTCATTTCGCGATCACGAAGCTCTGCGGCATACTCGTACTGCCGACCAGATATGGCTTCGTCTTTCTCTTTACGTACGCTGTCCAGCATCTTCATTGACTCTTTTACTGACAACGGGGCGGTCGAAAAATTGATGCGGACCCTGGAAGCAGCCTCGTCAATCAGGTCGATGGCCTTGTCAGGCAAGAACCTGTCTGCGATAAATCGGGATGACATACTGGCTGCTGCAGATATGGCCTCATCAGTAATAACCAGTTGATGATGCTCTTCGTACCGGCTCTTGATGCCGTGTAGTATCTCCACCGTCTCCTCGACAGATGGCTCCTCGACACGGACCGGCTGGAAGCGCCTTTCTAGAGCAGGGTCCCTCTCGACGTACTTACGATAGTCATCGAGGGTGGTTGCTCCAATTGTCTGGAGCTCGCCCCTGGCCAGTGAAGGCTTGAGGATATTGGCCGCGTCTACTGCGCCTTCTGCAGCGCCTGCGCCGACCATGGTGTGAATTTCATCAATAAAGAGGACGCAATTGCCTGAGGCGCGGATCTCATCCACGACCTTCTTCAGGCGCTCCTCAAATTCTCCGCGGTACTTGGTGCCCGCCACCAAAGCGCCCATATCCAGAGTAACTAGACGTTTGCCCTGTAGAGTGCTCGGTACATCGTTGCTGGCGATCTGCTGGGCCAAAGCTTCAACGATAGCCGTCTTGCCAACGCCAGGCTCACCAATAAGGACCGGGTTGTTCTTCGTCCGGCGGCTGAGAATCTGCGTTACGCGCTGTATCTCCTTGCTGCGACCAACAGTTGGGTCGAGCTTGCCGGCTCTAGCAGCCTGAGTCAGGTCAATGCCCAACTGATCGAGTGTGGGAGTCCGAGTCTGGGGGCGCGCGCTTCCGCTTCCACTACTACTGTTGCTGCCCTGAGGGCTCTGGGAAGACTGGGTAAGAATTCGGCTAGTCTCGCCGCGGACCTTATCCAGGTTTACTCCCAGGCTTTCGAGAACGCCGGCTGCGACGCCTTCGCCCTCGCGCATGAGTCCTATAAGGAGATGCTCAGTACCGATATAGTGGTGGTTGAGACGTCGAGCCTCATCCACAGCTAACTCGATAACTTTCTTGGCGCGGGGAGTGAGGCCGATTTCTCCTGGTGTGGAGCGCTCACCTCTCCCAATTATAAATTCTACAGCTGAACGTACCTTATGCAATTCCACGCCGAGGTTGGAAAGCACTCTGGCGGCCACGCCATCTGTCTCTCGCACCAAACCGAGAAGGATGTGCTCCGTTCCAATGTAATTATGATTGAAGCGCTGCGCCTCTTCTTGGGCTAAAGAAAGCACTCTGCGTGCCCTCTCCGAGAACTTTTCGAACCTACTTGCCATTTTTTCACTTCTCCTGGAAGGAGTTTTACGTCAGCGGAATTACCTGGGCTATATGATCTCCTCCGCCGCCGCCTTTAGGCTAAGCCCCAACCGTCTTCGCTCCGGTTCGATCCTAAGGATCTTGAGCTTAACCTCATCCCCTTCTCCCACAACGTCCTTCGGGTGTTGAATCATCCGCGAAGCCAATTCTGATATGTGTATCAGGCCTTCTATATTACCTTCAACGCGGGCGAACGCGCCAAAGTTAGTAAGTTTCGTGATGGTCGCGTCAACTAGATCGCCAACTGCGTACCTGTCGTTGATCGTTTCCCAAGGCTCAGGCTGCAATCGCCTGAGACTCAACGCGATTTTTCTGTTTTCCATATCTACTCGCAAGACGAATACATCAACGTCTTGTCCCACCTGGACGATATCTTCGGGCGAATTGACGGGCCCCCATGACATTTCTGAGATGTGAATGAGTCCGTCCGCACCGCCGAGGTCTACAAAAGCTCCGAAGCTGCTTATCCCTGTTACCTTGCCGCTGCGGGTTTCGCCCTCTTGTAGCTCTTCTACTAACCGCGCTTTCTGCTCGTCACGCCATTCTTGTACTGCCTGACGTTCGGAGAAGATTGCTCGGTTGCGTCCGCGATTGATTTCAAGGATCTTGAGTTGCAATTCCTTGCCAATCTCTTGTGCGGCGTAATCTACCGGTGGGGTACTAGGTTGTTCAGGTGCTTCATCAGCCGGGGCATCTGTTTCCCGGTTTTCGCCTGTTACTCCAGGGGCCTTCTGCGGTTCTTCCGTTTGCATGCTCCTAAAGACTTCTCGGGAGACACTTACCAGCTGCGACATGGGTACGAAGCCCTGTATCTTCTGGACTTCTACAATGGCGCCACCACGATTAAAGCCGACTACCCGCCCCTCGACTGTTTCGTTAGCTTCGAGCAACTTCTCAAGATCGTGCCAGCCTGTCTCTCCGACCGCCCTATCTACTGATAGTATGGCTGCGTCATCTGCAGATTCTGGCCTGACCACGAAGGTGACTATTCCGTCGCCCTCGTTGATTGCTGCGACCTCTTGTTCATCTAGAGTCCGCATTTCCCTTGGAGGAACAATGCCTTCGGCCTTATGTCCTATATGGACAACAATACCCTCTGCATCAACACGCATAACCACGCCTTCGACTACATCACCTCTTCTCAGAGGCTTCAGCGTCTCCATAGACTCAAGGAGCTGTTCCATATCCTCGGAGGAATCCAGCTCTTCCTCGTAGTCGTCTATGGAATCCAACTCGTCTTCCGGAGCGTTCGATGTCACGGCTATACAGGCTTTCCTAAAAAGATTGGCGGGATGTCTTCATTATAGGTATCTCGGCTAATACTGTAAAGTCGTAAACATCCGAACAGAACGTAGATAATCAGGCATTTATCCTGTGACTCATGTGGCTACTACTACTATTAACCGGTCTGGTGTGTTGCATTGGCCTGTTTAAGGCCTTAAGTAGCGGGAAGTGACGTAGCCTAGACTCTGCCGGGGTTAGCCGAGTGACCTTATTTTGAAGGTGCCTTTGCCGGAGAATACAGTCCTCCGCTTGCAAATACAATAGGGTGAAGGGCTATTTTTAGAACACTGAAGCTGTGTATAAAAAAAGCCCCCTGGCGGTGACTTATTTTCCCACACCCTTGCGGATGCAGTATCGTCAGCGCTGAGGTGTTTCACTGCCGTGTTCGGGATGAGAACGGGTGGGTCCACCTCGCTAGAACCACCAAAGGACTATCTGCATTTAGTATATGAACCAAGGTACGCGAATGTCAATAATTTTTCGCACAGACTCACCAAATTGGTCAGCAATTGGATAATAGGCCAAGGCAGGTGATTAGGGGCCAAACACCATGGTCCTTAGAACATCCGTGATAACCATCAGTAGGAGGACATCGTGTATGGCTTTTAATAGTGTGTTGTGGTTTCCAGCGTGGTTATGTCCCCTACTTAACGGCGCGGCGAATCCTGCCTCAGCGGCGCTGCGCATCCCGTTGCGGACTGAGATTTCAGACAAGACAAGGGCCCCTAGCCAATAACAGCCAGGGGCCCTTTAAGAACTACTTCGTGAAGAAGTGTCACTTAATATCGATCCGCTTCTGGGATACTCCTTGGCAGCTTGGGGAGCTTTACCAGCGCCCAAACCAGATCCGGACCGACTTCCAGTTGTTGGCTTAGTTACTGAGGTGCTTATGGATGAAAGCTGTCATCACCTCAAGCGTCTCATCGGCAATCGGCAAGGAGAGATCTTTCAACAGGCCATCGCCCGCGTATTCATCACCGAAGAAGGTCACATCAATCTCGCCACCCGCCTTGCGGTACTGCACGATGAACTCGTCCAGGTCCGGCCGAGGATGCGATGACTCGTACTCCCTAGCCAAGCTCAGCATTGGCGGCAAGGATGTGCGCTCACCACTGGCCAATATTCGAGTGGGTCCGCCCTCTATCATAGCCTCTTCTGTCAGCCAGTACTGGTCATGAAAGGCTGGTACGCGGTCGACCATCCCGTCTGGAGGCGTTAGGCCTTCTCGCAGGCCTTTGGCGTACTGATAGCGACCTAGCGGGTCGGTCAATGGGGAGACCAGGATCGCACATCCCACGGTTCCATCCACATGATCGGAGCCCGCAGGAAGAGGCAGAGCGGAATAGCGTGGATCGTTTGGTCGAAGTCCCAGCAGCATTGACTGGTGGCCGCCGGTAGAGGTACCCATTACACCGACATTGTCCGCGCTGCCGTTCCAGCCCGCGGCCTGTGTCTTGCACCAGCGAATCCCATAGTGGATATCGGCCAGAGAAGCGGGGTACGATGCGACTGGCGGTACACGGAAATCCAGTGCAACCACAATTACCCCATTCTTGGCCAGCGCCTCGTTGGGCAGGTCTTCATCGTGGCGACCGCCGTTGACCCAGGCTCCTCCGTGAAGCTCAACCATAATTGGGAACGGTCCTGTCCCGAGGGGCCTGAAAACACGGGCCAGAAAGGCTGTATCGCCATGCTGCAGGTACTCTACTTCTGCGATGTCGACTTGATAGGACTGTGTGATAGTCATGTAGCTATCCTCTTTTCACTGGAATTTAGTTTGGGTAGGCGTGCGCCCAACTTACAGGCGATGGGTCATTCAGTCAAGATGCCGCGGTTTGGAGTCAATGCACCATGGCCGCTACGAGCTAATAAATTCATCTATGCCATTGGGTCCGACCCTTATACCGGGCGCTGAGCAACGCGCAATTTCCCAGTTTGGCACGGTAGTGCAACGGTGCAGATCTGAGGTCTTAAAATCCTACATCACATTTGCCTAAACATAGGATTAACGTCATTCAGTCTGCGTTTAAGGCCATACATAGCCTTAAAAGAGTAAGAATTCCCACCGATTAATGGCACAATAAGTTGTCTGGGAATTTGACATCAACGGCAAATAGCCTTAGAGTGGCTCCCGTCCATTAACTAAGTGCTTTCTTTTTTTTGTGTTCAAATTAGGGAAAGCCTAATACATGTGTGTCTCGTGAGTAACCTAAGTTGCGAGGCTTTGAGCGATGAGGAGTGATTTTGAGAGTTCTACTAAGGTCAAAGATTCACCGAGCCTTCATTACCGAGTGCAATGAGGATTACATTGGCAGTATTCTTATTGACGGGGAATTGATGGAACGCGTTGATCTTTGGGAGTACGAAAAAGTACTAATATGCGACATCACCAACGGTAACCGCTTTGAGACCTATGCCATTGCTGGCGAAAGAGGCTCAGGCGTTATGTCCGTTCAGGGTGCTGCAGCCAAGCTGGTGGACAAGGGTGACTGCATAATTGTCATGTCTTTCGACGTTTCAGAGGACCCTATCGAGCCCAAGATGATACTGGTAAACGAAGACAATGAATTTGTTGAGTACCTAGGCATCGAAAACTACGCTGAGCAGATGCGTTAGTTCTCTTCTTCTTTTGAATTTAATGACCGGTTGCCTACCCCGCCACTTGAAAGGGTCAGGCAACCGGTTTTTTTGGGTTATTGTTGTCTTTCGGAACTGGCTACAACCGACTTGATAGTCTCTTGACCACTTGTTATCCTGGGTGATAGCATTCTAACAAGCAATTACACATTTTTGCATGAAAATGAATTAAATGGCTGGAGGTCTTAATAATGGCTACTGCCCCGATCATTGAAGTGACAGAAACAGCGGCCCTCAAGCTTGAGGAAATAATTAGCGAACAGGGCGGCGAAGAAGGATCTCTTCTTCGAATGATGGTAGTACCAGGTCCTCAGGGAAGCTTCCAGTACATGCTGGGGATGGAAAAGAAGGCAAATGCAGATGATTTCGTCATTGACGCAGCATCTGTGAAGGTCCTGGTTGATCCTGAAAGCGCACCTCTAGTAGAGGGTGCTCAGATCGACTATGTGGACGGTTTGATGCGCAGCGGTTTCGTTATCAGTAACCCCAACTTCCAGCCCTCAGCTGGTGGGGGATGTGGTAGCGGAGGCGGAGGATGTGCTTGCGGCGGTGGCGGCGGAGGATGCGGCGGCGGCGCCCCGGAGGCCCAGGTGGGCGGATGTGGAGCCGAGGGTGGTTGTGCCTGCGGAGGCCACTAAACTAACTAGGTAATTGGTAGAATGAAAGCGGGGCGAACATATCGCCCCGCTTTTTCTTTGTAGTCAGTAAACAAAATCAGATAATTTGGCGAGATAAAAAGAATTGCTGTTTCGATTTTTTGGCGAGTTTTCCAACGACCCACAAAGTGCCATACTCAACATTTTTGGATTCATTATTGCACTGATCATTGCCATTTCTGTGCATGAGTTCAGCCACGCTCTGTCAGCTTATAGGCTGGGAGACAACACCGCGAAGAACCAGGGACGCCTCACTTTGAACCCGAAGGCCCACCTGGACCCCATGGGAACCATCATGATTGTTTTTGCGGGCTTTGGATGGGGAAGGCCCACGCCAGTTTCGCCCTGGAACTTACGAATTGGCGAAAAGGCCGGCATGGCAGTGGTTTCCGTAGCTGGACCGATTTCGAATCTCATCGTGGCGCTTGTAACAGGAATAATCTACCAGTTTTACATGAACTCAGGCTCTGATTCCATACAGGTTGCCCGCATATTGCTCACGGTGATTCAATTGAATCTAGTGTTAGCCATATTCAATCTGCTACCTATAGCCCCCCTCGACGGTTTCAAGATAGTACTGGGCTTGCTGCCCAGGGATGCGGCTCTCTCCTTCGCAAAGACGGAACGTTACGGCATGATGATCTTGGTGCTGGTAATCATGGGGGACGTTTTTCTCAACATCGGTATATTGGGCCGTGTCATCAGTCCTGTAATCAGTTTCCTTATGAGACTGGTTATTGGCCAGTAACGCGGCGCGTACGCCTTATGGTAAACTGCTGTGACGCTTTTTTCGTATAGATAGATAATTTAGGCGGCATGCAAAGGTAAGGACTAGGCCCTACGAACGTGGCAGGAGGAACAATTTGGAGCGCATAACGATAATAGGGACAAGCCCCATTGGCGTGTCTATTGGCCTCGCTCTTAAGAGCGCCAATTTAAAGAATACGGAAATCTTTGGGACTTCTGGCGACAGGCAGGCCTTGTCTATCGCGGAGAAGAGGGGCGCATACGACAAGACCTCAAGGCTTTTACGCGAGGCGGTCGAGGGCGCTCAACTTATAGTGTTGGACCTGCCCTTTGCTGAAATGCGTGAAATGCTCGAGGCAATTGGGTCCATTGTGGACGATGGTTGCGTCATAACTGATACCTGCTCTACCAAGGTCAAGGTTAAGGAGTGGGCAGAAGCATTCCTCCCCAAGGGCGTCAGTTTTGTGGGCGGCCATCCCTTGGTGAAGCGTGAACATAGCATGATGGACGACGCAACGGCTACGCTGTTCACTGGAATAGAATACTGCGTAATGCCAGGGGTAACAGCCGACGAGCAATCGGTGAAGACTGTAATTGGCCTGATTGAGATGATGAACGCAAGGCCTATTTTCCTTGATCCCCATGAGCATGACAGCTACATGACTGCGATGGAACTTCTTCCAGCGGTCATGTCATCTGCCTTCACCAGCACCATGTCAAACAGCCCATCCTGGAGGGAGATGCACAAGCTCACGGGTAAGAACTTTGCCCAGATCTCTGGCCTGTCCGCAATTGATCCACTAGACAACGATACGGCGTGCATCGCCAACTCAGAATCACTGGTGCATTGGATAGACCAGTTCATCAAGGAGTTGTACGAGTTCCGCACCAAGATCAAGGACGGCAGCGAGGACCTGGTAAAGGCGTTTATTGCTTCTTGGGAAGATCACGGCAAGTGGGAAGCTGGCGCCGTGGTCAAGGATGATGATAGCAATCGACTGCCCACTTCTCGTGAATCCATGGCATCGGCCTTCTTCGGCGAGCGGCTCAGCAAGAGGTACAGCATTCTCTCCGGCGGCGACAAGAAGGACTCCTGGATATACAAGAAATAGTTTATCCTGAAGACGTTCGCGAAAAGAGGACCTGCAACCAGTCAAAACTGGTCTCCTCCTCTGAACAGCGCTACCCAGAAATCGAGGAGCCACCAGGTGGATAAGACTTCCGCTCAGCCTGAGGGCTCTGAATTAGGAGATAGCCTGCTCCTTATAATTCTCTCAGGTCCTTCTGGGGTAGGTAAAGACGCCGTCTTATCGCGAATGCGTGAACGGGGAAGTAAGGTCCACTTCACGGTTACTGCGACCACCCGTGCCATGCGTCCGAAGGAACAGGACGGCATCGACTACATTTTTCTCACACGAGAAGAATTCACCGGTTTGCAGGTAACCGACGGGCTCCTGGAAGACGCTGAGGTCTTTGGCAACTATTACGGCGTGCCGAAGTCCCAGGTGACTGACGCGCTAGCAAGAGGGCAGGACGTCATTCTGAAGATAGACGTTCAAGGCGCGAGTACAGTCCGTAGCCTCTGTCCAGAGGCTCTCTTCATATTTCTGGCCCCACCAGACAGGGACGAGCTGACCCGTAGACTTCGTGAACGCAATACCGAATCTGATGAGGCGTTTGAGTTGCGGTTGCGGACTGCCTCAGCGGAACTGGAAAAAGCGCAGCAGTTCGACTACGTTGTGGTCAACCATACTAATGGGCTCGATCAGGCAGTAATCGAGATAGAAGAGATAATCGACAGGGAGAAACACCGCGTTCCCCCACGAAGAATAAATCTGGATTGAACTAGTCTGACTTCAGCCTGCCCAACATGTCCTTGAGCCGCTCCTCATCCTCTGGAGAGTTTGTCGGTATCGAAAATGATATCGAACTGGCAAAAGACCCATATCGTGCTTTGATCTCATCTACAATTTTGTCGTAAGGCGCCACCACAGCAAAGGCCTCTAACATATCGTCCGTGATCTCCTCGCCCATCTGCCCCCACTGCCCGTCCACGGACATACGATAGAGCTTCTGCGCCGTGTCGTTCCAGCCGTGGGTATTCATCACAGGGGCGTAGCTTCGCGTAGAGGCGTAGAAGGATATGCTGTTCTTCGTCTCGCGCATGTTGGCCTCAAGTTCTTCCTCACTGGCGCCTGTGACGATAAAGCCGCCGCCGTGAATATCGATATCGGCCAGCGTTCTACCAGCCTTGGCCGCGCCCTTTTCCAGATTGGGTAGCACAACCTCTTTCGTATGCTTGGGCGTGTTGAAACTGTGAAGAAGGACTCCGTCGCATACCTCGCCAGCAACCTGCTGCATGCGCTCGTTGACCGCCGCGAGGTATATCTTTATGTCCGGATGCTCTATTGGTCCCGGGTCGAAGAACGGAGGCATCAGGTTGAAGTTGTAGAACTCACCCTGAAAATTGAGTTTGGTTTTCTGCTGCCAAGCCTCCCAGACGGCCCTGATTGCCAGAATGTATTCGCGCATCCGTGCCGCCGGCCTACCCCACGGCATGTTGTAGCGCCTCACGATGTGGCCGCGAACCTGACTGCCTAATCCAAGGTGGAATCGGCCCTCGGAAAGCTCCTGAAGGTCCCACGCCATGTAAGCCGTGTCCATCGGGCTTCGAGCGAAGGCCAGGGCGATAGACGTCCTAACGTTCATTGCGGTCGAGTGCTCCGAGGCCAGCGTGGCCGCGAGGAACGGGTTGTGCCTGGTCTCG
>Ga0066376_10005871_pt1 | contig 10273 bp, 14 predicted proteins | sample Knorr_S15_td_Bot_FD_77009 | JGI IMG/M metagenome (GOLD analysis project Ga0066376, IMG submission 77009) | Marine microbial communities from Southern Atlantic Ocean transect - Knorr_S15_td_Bottom_ad_5009_LV_A | ecosystem: Environmental > Aquatic > Marine > Oceanic | place: Southern Atlantic... | reverse complement strand
CTGCGTGAGCAGGTTGCTTTTGCCGGTTTTGCGCAGAGGGATCCGCTTATCGAATATAAAGATCAAGGGTTCCAACGTTTCCAACAGCTTCTTGCGACTATAGAAAACACGATTATTCGAATGTTGCTGCAGGCGGACTTTGCACAGTTTGCCCCGAGGTCATTCTTTGAAGAAGCACAGGATGCTTTGGACGATCTACAAACGAATGAAGACATTATTGAGGAGGGACTTGGGCATGGGGTTGGAGGACCGTCTAAACAATCACAAAATCCTATCGTCATGAATGCGGATGATCACGAAGCTGTAGGGACTGCCCCACGTAACGTTGATAAGGTCGGACGGAATGATCCTTGCCCTTGTGGAAGCGGAAAGAAATACAAGAAGTGCCACGGAAGAAACGGATAACGGAAAGTGGAAAGTGGATAAAGAACGCTGTTTATCTGGTAGCGTATTTGTTATCCTTTATCCTCTATCCTCTACCCTCTTCTTGCGTGCCAAAGTTACAGAAGATTGTCGGTCATACATCTCAACAAGAGCAGCTGAAGGGAGATCTTGAGCAGGGCAATATCGCACATGCGTATTTGTTTTCTGGTCCTCGTCATCTAGGAAAAATGCCGCTGGCACTACAGTTTGCGTATGAACTTCTGTCGACAGATGTGGAGGAGCAACAGCGCCCAGAAATGTTGTCGCAATTTGAACGCCTGACACACACAGATTTGTTAGTACTCGATCAACTTTGGATGGAGGAAGTGTGTGATGATTGGGGAGAGATCGCCAAAACCTCTAATGTTCCTCAAAAACACAGAGCCAAGGCTCCTGCAGCGAAGACCGATATCATTAGCATTAATGACATTCGAGCTTTGCAGGAACGACTGATGGATACGGGGACTGGAACCTATCGTTGCTGCATTATTCGCAGTGTCGAGCGCATGAAGGACGCTGCAGCCAATGCGTTTTTGAAAATTTTAGAAGAGCCACCGGAGGGTTTGATTTTTCTTTTGACGACACAACATCAGTCCTCATTGCTACCTACCATTGTTTCCCGTACACGGGTGTTACCGTTTCGAAGGGTAGCAAGAAAAGATCTCACCATCCTCTTAGAAGGTGTGCCGGAAGATGATCAAAAGTTTATGTTGCACATTGTATCAGGTGCGCCGGGAATGGTGGTGCGACTTCGCAACGACCCGGATCTTCTGCGTTTACATCGAACAGTGCACACCACAGCACAGTCTTTTTGGCAGACGCAATCCTTGCGTGAGAGGTTGCAAATTCTCTCTCCGTTACATAAGCGCGGCAAAGAATCGGATGATTTACTCCTGCATTTGGGATTGACTCTGCGAGAGCAGCCTGCAGCAACTCTCTGCAAGAATGCACCAGCTTTTGCGCAACTGACTGCGGATTTTCAAACCAATGCACATAGACAATTGCTGTCGCAAAAATTTGTGTTGGGCATAGTTTAAACCAAACACCCTTGCGGAGGTTTTTGCTAAGGTGTAGCCTTTTTCTCCGTTGATTTACATTCTCGTCCTTTTCGGCTCTTTCTTTGGAATTTGCGTGATACTTGGAACACGTGTGGCCTTTAAAAATCGTAATGTACGAAAGTTTGTACGTGGGATTTCACAGCGTTCGCAAAAAGCAGAAGAGCGTGGACTTACCATGAAAGAAACAAAGATCGAAAAGCCCAAAAAGAATCCGCGCGTCTCTGCGATAGAGATGCAGAAGGTGCGTACGTTTTTACGCGAGGCGGAGAAAACTACTGCACGAAGAAAACATGATGAGACAGAAAAACTTCTTATTCAAGCACTGACTCTTAGCCCAGACTCCGTCGAGGTGCGTGCAGAACTTGCGAAGTTGTATCTGACGATGGAGCGTGATGCCAAGGCAGAAGCGCTCTATAGAGAGTTACTTGTTGATACCAATGAAGTGAGTTTTCATGCCAACCTTGGTCTTGCTTGTTACAAACAGAGGAAGTACGAGGCTGCATGTGTGTCGTATCAGCAAGCTTTGAACCTTGATCCGAAAAGTCCAGAACGTGCTGCATCTCTTGGCCGTTGTTGTATGGCAGCGAAGCGTTATGAAGAAGCTGTAGACTTACTGGAAAAAGCTGCAGAGAGACTCTCGCGTGATACAGAAATCCTTCACATGATTGGGGAATGCTATGAGCATCTTGGGGATGTAAAGGGTGCAGAAGATGCCTACGGTAGGATCCATAGACTGCAACCGTACGATGAAGCAATTAAGCAAAAACTCTCTACACTTGCAGGAGTTTAAGATTCCACTACTTCGAGTTCCACATCACCATTGACGACTGCCTGACATCCAAGTCGTTCGTTTTCTTCGGTTATACCCATATTTTCCTCTTTGTCGTTTCGGTCTCCTAAGTTCTCTCCGCCACTCTTTATCTTACAAAGGCATGTCGTACAAAATCCGTTCCCTCCACAGGCATGCTCTACAGGGATAGCATTATCGAGAGCTATCTGTAATACAGTTTTGCCGGCTTCTGTCTCTACTTCTGTTGCTTTGCCGTTTATGTAAAAGGTGACTTTTGGCACAGTAATAAGTGGAAAAATACGTTACAGTGGCATTCTCCATTCCCCATTCTTTCTTGTCAATTCTCGATCTCAGAGATCTTCATATATCGGTCGATGGTAAAGAAATCGTCAAAGGAATCGATCTAACGATCGAAGAAGGGCAGATTCATGCCATTATGGGGCCTAATGGAAGCGGAAAGTCCACGCTAGTAAATACTCTCATGGGACATCCTGGCTATACAGTAGAGAAAGGATCTGTACAGTTTCTAGGGAAGGATCTTCTTGCGATGGAGCCACATGAGCGAGCTCAAGCAGGACTGTTTCTTGCGTTCCAGTATCCAAAGGAAATAGCCGGAGTTCCATTGCGTAGCTTTCTGTTTGCCGCGTACAAGGCACAAATGAAGGCGAGAAACCCAGAGATGAAGGTGGCATCTCCCATCAAATTTAAAACGCTCCTCGAAGAAAAAATGAAAGCAATCAAGATGGATCCAGAGTTTGCAGAGCGTTTTGTGAATCAGGGATTTTCTGGAGGAGAAAAGAAAAAGGCAGAGGTGTTGCAGATGCATGTGTTGCAGCCGACACTTGCACTGTTAGATGAAACTGATTCAGGACTCGATGTGGATGCACTGAAAATTGTTGCAGAAGGCATAAATGCCATGAGGTCAGAAAAGAAATTTTCCGCACTAGTCGTAACGCACTACGCTCGAATCTTAGACCACATTCATCCAGACCATGTGCACGTTATGGTAGATGGAAAGATTGTGGAGAGCGGAGGCAAAGAATTTGCTCTGCAGCTCGAAGAAGGGGGATATGAGAAGTATGTGAAAGCGTAGGATTTGCCCTTGCATTAGATAAAACATAGGGGGATGCTGATTATCAGATTCCTCATTGCTATGAATGATTTTCCAAGAACATACGATGTACTTATCACTCCTTGTGAGAGGCAGAATGTTGCAGAGACTATTGCAGGAATAACTAGGAGAGTAGGAATGTCATTGAGATATGTAGCAGATAATAACGACGGAACGTATTCTGTTGAATTTACCATTTCCAAACATAGTGATCATCATCCAAATACGAGAGCATTGATAGAGGCGAAATTTGCAGACTATTCAATTACTGAACGAGAACCTGTAGCTGCTGAATCGTAATTCAGCTGAAAAGAAGGTATAATCCCCTCGAACATTTCCCCTCTTTTCTATGGAAGAAAAAGCGATCTACTTAAAACCACCAGTGTGGCTCCCCATTGCTGTCGCACTTATTGCCGGTGGCCTGTATGTCACTGGTAAATACGTGGAGACACGGCATATGGATCAATTTGCAATCTCCGTTGCGGGAAGTGGAAAGGTGAGTGCAGTTCCTGATATTGCAACACTCAACTTCGGTGTTCAAACCGGTCGTCAAAAAACTGCAGCAGAGGCAATGAAGATGCTGACAGAAAAGATGACGGCAATACTAGATGCTTTAGAGGAGACTGGCGTAGAAGAGAAAGATATTCGTACACAGTACCTCAATTTAAACCCTGCGTACGACTGGAGGGATGGCAAGAGAGTTGATAAGGGATTTGAAGCGACTCAGTCTCTTATAGTTAAAGTGCGGGATCTTGATAAAATTTCTGATGTTCTTGATGCTGCCGTACGAGCAGGAGCAAACCAGGCAGGATCTGTTGGGTTTACTATTGATGATCCAGATGTACTGAGAGAGCAGGCACGGGCAGAGGCTATCGTGGATGCCAAGATGAAGGCTATGAAGCTTGCGAAAGACCTAGGAGTTAGCCTTGGTTCTATGCAGGGTTTTTGGGAGAACCAGGGGGGATACGGTGGAGGCCCGATAATGATGCGTGCTGAAGCTATGGACACCAAAGCTGGAGGCTTTGGTGGCCCTATGGCTCCTCCTATTCCTGCAGGAGAGCAGGAAGTGGTTGTGAACGTGAACATCACGTATAGGATCCGGAAATAACTTTTTACGTTGTAGCCGCAGATATGGAATTGCTGAGCTGTGTACGTAGTCCATCTATTTCCTTTTGAATTCCTGGCAAGATGTCTTCTCCCTTCCGAAGAAGTTCATATAATTTTATTGTCAGAGCTCTGCATGTTTCGATTATTGGATGCCTACTTACTCTCTCGGGAGTAGTTTTTATGGGTACGCGCTTTTCCATGATAACCATCATCTGCGCATATCCATCCTCTGCAAGATCTGTAAAGAATTTGCTGGTTTCTTGCAACTGTGATTGCAGAGTAACAAGCCGGATTTCCATTGTTTCCATAATGGGTGTTGCGTGCTCATTCCAATGGGCTTCTCTCGCATTTTTTCCTGCTTTTGCTTTTGCTCTTGAGCGCGGTGTTACTTTTTTCTTCATTTTTTTCAGTGTTTTTCTTCGCATTCTTGCAACAGCAACGTCGATTTTTGTAAGTTGGTCTATAGAATTTTGAAAATTGAGCAGACTTGCTTCCAAAGCCATCGTATGAATATCACGGTTTCCTGTACTACTTAATTTTGTAATAAGCATTTCTTGTGCTCTTCGGCTCATATTTGGGTGATAGACGAGCACCCATGCTCGAGTCTCTTTCTTGGTCATGTTCTCTGGTGGCTCATTTAGAGAATCGAAGTTAAAGTTCATAAGATTGAAAGGCGGGCTGATGCCCGCCTAGTGTACGCTATATTTCACATCTCTTTTTATTACTAACGCTAATCAAAAAAGACCTCGAGAGGTCTTTTTTGATTAATGTGAGTAGAACTACTAAGCTTTGTCGCTTCCTTCTGTAGGAGTATCAGAAGGAGTATCAGAAGGAGTATCAGAAGGAGTATTTTCTGATGATTTCTCTTCTCCTTCGTCACAGCTGCTGCAGCCCTCATTGAATAGTACGTTGTACATAGACATAAGATAAAGGTGGGAAAAAATACATCTCTATTTTTAGAGGGTGTAGCCTAGAAAAGCAAGAAAGAATAGTATACTTTGGCTTATGAATGCGCTTTCATACATATGATATGTTATTTGAATGTATAGTATTAAAGGAAAAAGGAGGAGATTTACGTCGTGTTGGTGGAGTGATTGATCTGGATGTGGAGTCTATTGAGCAGCGAGTTGTCCTTGTTTCTACAGATCTCTGTGGAATATTTGTCGTGGAAGAGAGATATCCATTGTCGGTACGAGTTTCACAAATTATTCATGATACGGAAGAGCGTCTGAGTGGTGTAGATGTGTCATTACGACAGTTTGCTGCTTTAGTGTATTTGGAGGGGCGTAGAGATGTACGCGAAGAGCTTTTGGAACTATTTAGAAAGAAAATGACCCCTGGTATGAATTAGAAGCGGTATAATATCTGTAGAATGGCTGATTCTCCTATCTTTGCCGGCCTAAATCGCGATGTCTTTGATACGGCAAATCCTGCCCCATATGCGGAGGGAGCTGCTCGAGGTGTGTCTGAGAAGCTCGTGCGGCAGATTAGTGCAGATAAGAATGAACCGAAGTGGCTTCTGGAACATCGCTTAGAATCCCTCAAAATATTTGAGGAAAAGCCTATGCCGACGTGGGGAGCAGATCTCTCTTCTCTGGATCTTGATGACATTATCTACTATGCCAGTGCCGGTGCGAAGGAGACGGATAACTGGGATGAGGTGCCAGAAGATATTCGTCGCGTGTATGACAAGCTTGGTATTCCAGAGGCAGAACGCAAAATGCTCGCGGGAGTTGGGGCGCAGTATGAGAGTGATATGGTGTACCACTCCCTCAAGGCGAAGTGGGAAGACTTGGGCGTCATCTTTTTAGATATGGACAAAGCTGTGCACGAGCATCCAAAGATGGTACAGGAGTATTTTATGAAGTGTATCCCCAATACAGACCACAAGTTTGCGGCTTTGCATGGGGCTGTATGGAGTGGTGGAACATTTTTGTATATACCAGAGGGTGTCACGGTAGAGGAGCCTCTACAGGCGTACTTTCGTATGAACGCCAAGAACATGGGGCAGTTTGAACACACACTTATTATTGTAGAACCGGGTGCCGATGTGCATTACATCGAAGGGTGCAGTGCGCCGAAATATGGTTCGCAAGCGTTGCATGCAGGGTGCGTAGAAATATATGTCAAAGAAGGGGCAACGGCACGGTACTCATCTGTAGAAAACTGGAGTCGCGATACCTATAACCTTAATACCAAGCGAGCGATCGTCCAGAAAGATGCAACGATGAAATGGATAGGGGGGAATATGGGGTCGGGAGTAACGATGCTCTACCCCTGTAGCATGTTGGTTGGCGAGGGTGCACGGTGTGACCACATGGCGCTTGCATTTGCGAATAAAGGCCAGTGGCAAGACACGGGCGCAAAGGTAATGCACCTTGCTCCGCATACTTCTTCTAATGTTGTGTCGAAAAGTATCAGTAAAGAAGGGGGAGTGTCGGTGTATCGTGGGCTCTTAAAAATAGCTCCGCATGCTCATGACTGCATTGCGAGCGTGGAGTGTGATGCGTTGCTCCTTGATGAGACATCACGAACAGACACGATCCCAGATATCCAGATTCGCAATAACGATGTGACTGTTGCACATGAAGCCACTGTTGGAAAATTGAGTGAAGAAGATATTTTCTACCTTACTTCTCGTGGCCTTTCTACCGAAGAAGCGAAGGCAATGATCGTCAACGGGTTCATCGAACCGATCGTCAGACTGCTTCCTTTGGAATATGCAGTCGAGATGAATAGACTTATCGAACTCGAGATGGAGGGGAGTGTTGGGTAGTTTAATTTCGTACTTCATTGAATACTGCATACCACACTGTAGTGCTTACCTTTCTTAGTTTACCCAAATATCCTGGTGCATGTGGGTCAATAGCATCGAATTCATTCTGGTATCGATTCGCAAGTCCAATCTCTTTACGTGTAATAAGTTCATAAATTCCTGCTATCACGTTTTGTTTGTATTCATCCGTGGAAGCCAAAGGACTTCCCGTTTCATGATTGCGTACTTCTTGTGGTTGAGTTTGCGCAGGGAGGTCGTCGTTTAAGTTGCCACATGATTGCATTCTAAAGAAAGGTGGATTTCCATCACTGTCTGGCCGATGCATTTCTCCAAAAGTAACCATAACTACAATAGTTTACATATTTTTTTGGCTAATTCAAGCCGTAATATTGTGTGAAAGCTTTCAAATAGGCTATTTTAGATCGATCACGTCGAAAGCTTATCGAATATCTCTGGCATATCTCTGCGAAATCCTCCCATACGTCCATGAAACCACAGAGCCAAATTTCTACAATAAACAGGTACGTTTGTACTGTCTTTCAGTGGTGTGATGTTTAGTTCAAACGTATGCCACGCATGTTCAAATTCTGTGAGATCGTCGAATACTTTATGGTATGCAAATGCATAATCTCTTTGGATTGCATCTGTTCCTCTACCTGCCTCTATTCTTTTCAGTAATTGCAGAAGAAACCAGCGTTGCTTGCACATAAATGTATGCAGTCTTGGATGAATTTGTTCTTCGGAAAACCCCTGTTCCAAGAGTGGATTGACCAAATTTTGAAATGCTTCTCGTGGAGATGGAAACTTATCAACCGGATCATCTGGACTGGGAACTCGACAGTACGGTGGCTCTTGCAAGTGTGTATGATGCAAGGGTTCTGCCGTAAATTTCAGAAGCAGTTGTTGCTCGGTACTTTGTATACCCATAAGCAATACCGTACTCCTTTTGTGGCAAATGCTGTAACTACTTACTGGCTGATTTTCTTCTCTTAACTTCTTTGTCCAATGCATCTAATGTGCCAACAACTGAGCTTGCAAATAGCGTTGCAACATCTTTGCCGCCTTTCAGTTTATTGATTACTTCAAATATGCGGCCCCATAGATATCAATGGACGAGCTTCTGCTGGGATCTGTATATTTTCAATGTCACCTGCATCTGCCCATTTTTCTCTATCACTCTGAGAGCCGACATTCCCGGTGCCTTCCGATGGACGAATTGGATCAACCATTAGTATATTATACATCACACATTCTATTTTGTCGATTTCTGAATATACGCTACAATTTGCTTCTATGTTTGCTATACAGACGCATGATGAACCGGCATTAGGTAGTCTTCTGGACGTCGAGAAAGAGGCGGAAGTATCCGTACTGCATATCAAATCAGGCTCCCAACATAGAGAGCCTATTGCGCACATTGTTGATAAACCTGCTCATCTTCTAATGGTCATCGAAGAGGATGCACAAGTGACGATAGAGATCACGGTGCGCAGCACGTGTGCTATGGAAGTTATCGTAGAAGCTAATGCTTCAGTAACGATTGTCTGTGTGCAGCAGACCTCTGGAGGTATTCGTCAGCGAAGCCAAGTCGCTGAAGGTGCTTCGATCACATTCCAAAATGTCACACTTGCATCAGAAGTAGAACATCATCTGCAGTCACATCTCATCGGAAGGGGAGCGACGAGTAATATTGATTGGATCTTTTACGCAAAGGACAAAGACCATGTATCTCTTACTGCGCACAATGTCTTTGACGGAAAAGAGGGTGGAGGAGAGATCACACTAAAGGGTGTTGCAGAAAATAATGCACATGTGTCATGTGACGGGCTGATAAAGATAGGTACCGGAGGGTCTGGAACGGATACGTACCTAACAGAAGATGTACTGATGCTCGATAGCACTGCGAAGGTGGATGCAGTCCCAGGGCTAGAAATACTCACCAACGATGTGAAAGCATCGCATTCAGCGACTGTAAGTAAGGTGACTCCTGAGGATCTGTTTTACTTTGCATCACGCGGAATAGATCAGAAAGAAGCACGGCACATGTATGTGCAGGGATTTTTAGGGGACCTGACACAGCGTATACAAAATACGGATTTACGAGAGAGTGTTTTGGAACAACTTAGTTCCCGGTTCTAATCATCTCCTGCACACCATTACTATCTACAAATAAGATAACCGGTGTGAGTGGGTAATCCTTTTCTGCATCAAACTCTGTTTGTACTTGGTTCGCAAACGCATCAAATAGCGAAAAGTCTTTGTGCCAGAAGATCAGGAAATCACGGGTGGGAATAGCGGCAACATACGCATCGCCCAGTTCCCGTGTAATGGCTTTGCGTACACCATCACTTAATATTCTTGCTGCTGCGTAGCCGTCATCAAGTTCTAGGATGACATACTTTGCTGTTTCATCGGTCTCACTTGCTTGTGCGACTTCTACTTTGATGTTTCTCGAAATTGCATCGAGGTTTTTCCTGGCTTGTTCGTAGAGTATTTCTTCGGAGATACCCCATTCTTCTAACATGACACTGCTGATGAATTGATATTTCGTTTCTTCATCAAGCACCACGCCAACGTCTACTTCGGTAACAAAGGGCCTGAATACCACATCAATTTTTTCTTTATGGGTAGCAGGCATCAGTTGCAGCATCACATCATCTCTTACACTTCGCCATCCTTCGTTTGCTTTACGGGCAGAGACGAATACCAACGCAGAGCTTGCTATCACAAGGATAATGGCTATAAGGACGACGTTGGTGGAGCGCTTTTTAAGCATTGCGTCCTATTGTAGCGATTTCAATCAACTGAATCATGCATTTGGGCAACAAAAAAGCGCCTTCATAGCACCGTAGAAGTAGAAATGATCCCGAGCTTCCGTATCTCAATTCCTTCGAGGAAAGAATCAAAACACGAAAGAGTGTCTCTCGAGCAATCAAAATGCGTGTTGGCTTCAGACACTGTCCAGAGCACGCTACCAAAGATATTTCCCTGGTAAGGAAGTGTTCCAT
>Ga0066376_10005870_pt1 | contig 10273 bp, 7 predicted proteins | sample Knorr_S15_td_Bot_FD_77009 | JGI IMG/M metagenome (GOLD analysis project Ga0066376, IMG submission 77009) | Marine microbial communities from Southern Atlantic Ocean transect - Knorr_S15_td_Bottom_ad_5009_LV_A | ecosystem: Environmental > Aquatic > Marine > Oceanic | place: Southern Atlantic... | reverse complement strand
GGTACTGTTGCTTTGGATGGCCGAGTTCTGCGTACGGCAGGAAGTGCAGTGGAATCCCTGTCGGATATCGCGCGAGCTTCCAGCGATGCCGCGCTGACCAATTTCACTGCCACCATCACCTGGGCTTCTAGTTATTTTGATGATGAGCGTTTTTTGCTCAACGCAAGCTTGTTGGTGGGCTTCGATTTCCGGCCCAACATCTCCATTCCGAATAGCCCTCGATATCAAATTGCTGCGGCTAGCTGGGATTCCTTCCTCGATGTTTTAACTTTAACGATTGATGTTGAGGATGGCCCCATCATTGGTGCCGGGCAACAGACCGCCACTTGGGCGATTTTCCCAAAATTCTTTCGAATAGATACTTCCGAGGTCAAGGATACTTTGCCCAGCTCGGGGTATGTCCGGTTAGAATTCCAGGGTGCGGATGAGGTCGGCCGAGACCTTCTGTCTAACCCCATTGTGGAATGGGCCGGGACGAATATTCCCAATGAAGCCGGTGCTACCGCTTGGACATCGGATTTAACCAGCCTGGAAGGAAAACGGTATTTCCGTTACCGAGTGACTTTCGATGTGGCTGAACAGGGTGGATTGAACGTTGCCTCGCCGGTGCCGGTTCTGAAATATTTGAACATTCCTTTCGGTTGGTAATCCGCGAAGCTCTTCCCTTTCGGGGGAGTTGCACCCACAATACTCCCTATGGATTGGTGGCAAGTGTTGCGCGATGCGGAGCCTCTTTACGGAGTGTTTCTGGTGTGCTTGGGTGGCATCGCCGGTTCTTTTGCTTCGGCGGCGGTTTATCGAATTCCGAAAGAGCATCTCTCCCTTTGGAAACCGAGCCGTTCCTTTTGCCCTTCTTGTAAACACACTCTTCGCTGGCAAGATAACTTACCCTTGGTGGGCTGGTTCCTTTTGCGAGGCAATTGTCGTTACTGTCAAGTCCCCTACGGGAGTGGCTACCTAGTCCATGAGTGGGGTCTAGCCTTTCTGTTCTTGGCCGTCGGCGGCTCTTCCTGGGCATCGGCTGGTCCCTTGGCTATGTTGATTGTGCTGGTGGTTCTGGTGGCTCTGTGGGTCGCGGCGGCCATTGATTTCCGACATTTCATTCTGCCCGATGGAATTACCTTGGGTGGCATTCCGTTTGGTTTTTTGGCGGCCTACCTCGTGCCGGCCTTTCATTTGGGCCCGGAGCTGCAAAACCTGCCGTGGGGTTTGGGTTTTTTCGGCTTGAATTTGGAAAACTCCCCTCAGGGGCTTGCTTTGGCCTCCGCCGCTTTAGGTTCTGGAATTTCTTTCATTTTGCTATTTGGAATCCGCGCCCTGTTTTCCTATCTTCTAGGGCAGGAAGCCCTTGGTCTCGGGGACGTGAAGTACCTGACCGCTGTGGGCGCTCTACTCGGCTTGGAGGGTTCCATTTGGACTTTGTTAGTCGGGGTGATGGCGGGTGCTGTCTTCGGTCTTTTCAACATCTTCCGCATGTCCTGTCTTCTATACCTTCGCCATCGGCGGCGGGGAAGGCAACCCGGATGGCGGCATACCCTCCACCGAGGATGGTGGTTCGGCCGACAGATTCCTTTCGGCCCTCCGCTGGTACTCGGGACCGGCTTGGTTCTCTTCTTCCCAGATGAGTTACGGCTTTTCTTTCTGAAAACTTGGCCACAATACTTACAGGATTCCCTCCTTTAACCGCTTGGTTCCCCCTTGCACACCCCATGAATAAATTCACCTTCATCGTTGCCTCTTCGGCCTTGCTCCTTCCGGCATGCCAACCTGGATTTCAAAAACAAATCCAAGAGGATTCGGATCGCACAATCGCTGCTTACCAAACTCACAATCAGCGGCTCAAAGCCAGCTCTGATTTGAACAAAGCTGAAAACGCTTCTCTGCAAGAACAATTAAAGTTTGAGCAGCGAAGAGCTTCCGAACTGGATGCTCGAGTGGCCAGCATGACCGCTACCATGGATGCCGCTGATGCCGAAGTCGAAGCCTTGCGTGCCCGCCTTTCCGGAACCGGAGTTGACGTAGAACGGCGCGGTGGTTTCTTGGTATTGAACTTGCCTTCTGCTTTAACCTTTAAGTCCGGCGCAGCTTCCTTGAATCAGAAAGGTCAGGACAGCTTGACTACGGTTGCTGGTGCCCTTGCCGGTGATTACGCGGATCGGACTTTCTGGATTGAAGGTCATACTGATAACGATCCAATCAAGAAATCTAAGTGGAGCAGTAACTTGCGCCTTTCGGTAGAGCGTTCTATGGCGGTCGCTGATTTCTTGATTAGCAAAATGGGCTTGGAGGCAAGCTCAGTTCGAGTTGCCGCTCATGGTGAGTATTCTCCGAAGATAGGGAATGATTCCAAAGAAGGAAAAATGACCAATCGAAGAGTTGAAATCCTGATTCTCGACTAGAAAAGAATCGCTACGATAGCGGGCCGCAGTTTGTCTTAGGACAGCTGCGGCCCGCTCCTTTTCCCTTTGTTTCCCCATGTCCGCAAACGAAATACATAACATCTCCTTCCTCGGCTATTCCGACGCTGGAAAAACCACGTTAGTTGAGGCTGTTGCTCATCACTTCAAGGCCATCCCCCGCATGGGGACGGTAGCCGAAGGCACCACTCTTTGTGATTTCACCCAGGAAGAAAAAGACAAAAAGCACAGTTTGGCTGGTTCCGTGGTGCACTTGGAAGCCCCCCACGGAATTCTCAATTTGGTGGACACTCCAGGCTATCCAGATTTTGTTGCTGACGCGATTACCTCCATGGGGGCCGCTGGAACTGCGGTGTTTGTCATTGCTGCAAGAGAGACTGGAGTTCCGTTTCATACCTTGCAACTTTGGCGGCTAGCAGGGCAAGCTGGGCTTGCTCGGGCGGTGGTAGTCACCAAGCTTGATGGCGACAATTTGGACGGGGAGCAAGTGCTGGCCCAAATCCGGGACACTTTGGGAAACCGCGTGGTGCCCTTCACGGAGCCGCTAGGAACCGGTACCAATTTTACTGGGGTAGAGGTGGTCGCCAACCAGAACAATCCTCACCGTAGTGAACTTGTCGATGCCATTGTCGAATCGGACGATGACTTGATGGAAAAATATTTGGACGATGGGGAAATCTCGGAACATGCATTGGAAGCTGCCATTCCCAATGCCATGGCCAAGGGAACTTTTGCACCGCTCTTTTGCGTCAATCCAACTACCGGGGTGGGAATGGACGAATTCTCAGAATTCTTGGTTCGTGATTTTCCATCGGCAAGCATGCAGTTGGCAGCGATGCACAGTGAAAATGTGGAAGACGGTTCTGCAAAGGGGAGGGTGGTTGCCCGAGCATGGAAAGTACTCACTGACAAGCACCTTGGCCAAGTCACTTACTTACGAATTCTCCAAGGAACCTTGACGGCCGACGTTCCCTTGCAAAGCTCCGAGGGCGGGAAACCTATCAAGGCAAACGGGATGTCCATGATTGTTGGCAAAGACTTGAAAAATGTTCAGTCTGCAGGACCTGGGGATATTGTGGCGATTACCCGAGTGGAAGAAATTGGGGTTGGCGATGTACTTGTTTCAGAGGGCTCTTCCATCCACCACCAATTCCCCTTGCCGGAACCTTATTTTTCTTTGGCGGTGAGACCTGAGAGCCGTGCAGATGAACAAAAAATTAGTAGTGAACTGCATAAAGCTGCCAAAGAAGACCCCACTTTTAGAGTTCGTCGCGATGACACTACCCACGAAATGATCGTTGACGGTTTGGGGGAAATGCATCTCACGATGGTGCTTCACAAGGTGGAATCCCGTGGCGTAAAAACGGAGACAAGTCTGCCACGCATTGCCTATAAAGAAACTGTGGTGCAAGCCGCCGAGGGGCACCACCGCCACAAAAAACAATCTGGTGGCTCGGGGCAATTTGGAGAATGTTATTTACGCTTAGCACCGACTGCTCGCGGCGAGGGTTTCCGTTTTGTGGATAAAATTGTGGGGGGGTCTATACCTCGCCAATTTATCCCGGCGGTGGAAAAGGGAATTCACGAGCAGATGGTGAAGGGGATTATCGCCGGGTCTGAAGTGGTGGATATTGAGGTCCAACTTTATGACGGGAAATTTCATGCCGTTGATTCGGATGAGGTTTCTTTCAAAATGGCTGGTGCTCGTGCGCTAAGAAATGCTTTTGAGAAAGCCAAACCCATTATCTTGGAACCTATTATGGATGTGGATATTACCGTCCCAGGCCGTTTCTTTGGAGATGTCAGTGGAGACTTGAATAATCGTCGCGGCCAAATCTTGGGCATGGATTCGGAAGGGGATTTTCAAATTCTTAAAGCCCAAGTGCCCTTAGCCGAATTGCAAACTTATGGTACATCTTTGCGTTCCATGACCCATGGCGAGGGAGATTTCGCGATGAGTTTCAATCACTACCATCCTCTCCCGAGTCATTTGCAAGAAAAAATCGTTTCGGAATTGGGGGAGAAGGAGGATTCTTAAATATTTTTCCGTACGAGTTGCAAAGGGTTTTACGCTTACTGAGCTATTACTTTTAGCTTTGGCGATTGCGGTTGTCTCCTCAACCTTTCTTCCGAGGATTTACGAATCTCGAAGATTGGAAAATGAAGCGAATGCAATAGAAGTCTTGGCAATGATGAAGAGTGCTTACCACTATTGGCATAGAAACACGGGCATTCCGATATCCATGCAGCGCTTTCGTTTGGCACCCCTTGATGGGGCTTATCCATTACTACCTTTCTTGAAACCCAATTCCCAGGGTGAAACCCGCTATGGTGGATTTAATTTCCAAGTCAAGATGAGAAATCAAAATGTGGTGGCAACCGCCACTCCAACCCTGCTGGCCTATACAGGGAGCGCCCCGCTCCATCTAGATTTTGGCACAAAGGGTTTTCTAGCGACTCAATTCAATCCCGAATAGTTCGCCGGCATTATTCCTGGTCGCCACCGCAAGCTCATCAAGGCTTTCCGTACGCACTTGGCTTAGTGCTTCCAAGGTATGGGGGAGAAAGGCGGGTTCATTTGGCTTTCCCCGTTTGGGCTGAGGAGCTAAAAAAGGAGCGTCGGTTTCAATAAGTAACTGGTTTAGGGGCACGATTTTGGCAGATTCTCGAATTTCATCGGATTTTGGATAGCTTAAATTTCCCGCAAAGGAAGCGTGAAGCCCTAATTCCAAAAAAGGGGTTAACTGTTGGGGGGTACCCGACCAGCAATGCATCACCCCAGTTGGGATTTTTGGCAGACCCCTAAGAATAGCCAAAGTGGCTTCCGCGGCATTCCGACAATGAATGATGACCGGAAGGTTTAGCTCAATCGCCAATTTGAGATGGTGGACAAAGCCGATTTCTTGAGTTTGCGGGGAAGTCCATTGGCGAAAAAAATCCATCCCTGTTTCACCGATAGCGGACCATGTTCCTTGTTGGGCCAGCCGCGAGAGGGCGTGCAATTTTTCTTTTAAATCGGAGCCATCGCCTAAGTCATTGGGGTGGATGCCTGCACTAGGATAAACTTGGGAAAATTGCTTGGATAGGTTCAAACATTGCAGGGAAGAATCTAAATCAACCCCGACACAAAGAAACTCCGACACTCCTTCCTTTGCTGCTCGCTTGAGCCATTCCTCGGCTGGGTCGTCCGCCTTGGCCCATGTTAAATGGCAGTGGGAATCGAAAAGTTTCATTTGGGTTGCTCCGGAGTAGGCGACACCGCGGGAAGGGGGGGAAGTCCTTCTTGGACCCGCAGTAGCCGAAAAAATTCATAAAGCCCTGGTTGGTTGGCTGCGTTTGGTACTCGCTCCATGAGAAATCGGTGCCCCAATGACGGGTCCAGGGCGAGGGCGCCCTTGAAGGCTTCCATGCGTAAATTCAAATCTTCAGAATTGCTGAGGTAAATACCGGCAAGAGTTTGAGCAGCTTGTTGATGCTTTAAATCAACCAACAGCCGGACTGCTTGGAGCCGAGTCCAAGAATCTTGGGGGCTATGGCTGGCGCACCTCACTAAGAATTCCAATACGTAAACAGATTTTTCCTTGGGCAGAACTCCACGCAGGTACAAAGCCCGAATTTGTTCATTTCCCCGTGCCTTTTCACCCGAGAAGAAAAGCCGGTTGGCGCGGGCAATGGCAATTCCAGGAGCTTGGGCCCAAAGAATCCGATGGGCCTCTAACCTAATCTGGGTGGAGGTCATGGGGCGATCCAGGGAATCGGCTAAGGAAACGCCTCGATCTTCTAGGACTTCAGAACTCGCCATGAGTAAGGCTTTGGCGGTCCAAGGACTTGGCAAAAGGGCTGAGTGGACCCAGTGGTCCCAAGCAAACAACTCGGCATCAGGGGCGAGGGCAAGAGTTTCAGCGTAAGCGGTAATGGTGTTCTGTATTTCTATTTCTTTCGGGCGGGTGATGGAATTGCTGAGCTTCCTTTCTAGGAGTTCGGCGGCCTCAATCACGGCTTGTGGTCCCGAGGATTGAAGAATGCTTTGGGCTTCTTGGTGAGCGGCAGTTTGCAGCGCCGGACATTTGCTAGAAAAGGCTTGAGCTAGCAGGAAACCAGCCAGACCAAGCACGCTAAGAGTGATGAAGAAACGCATTCCTGTGTTATCGCCAAGTGAGGCTCTGGTAAACTAGGAAGGAGGCTAAAGCCAACAATGATGAATAGGATACTGCTGCTTGGATGGATTCCCGCCCTCTTGATTGTGGGGTGTATCCCGGTTGGAGAGGGGGAAGGAGGGGATAGTTCCAGTTTTGGCTTAGTGACCTGTAGTTTGGGGTGTACCTCAGCTGGCACCTGTGCCATTCAACAAATCAGTCAGAATGGAGACTTGGTGTTCACCTTTTCTGACACCGTTGACCCTGCTTCAGTGACCTATTCAGAATTTAATATTCTTAATGCGGCCAATGGCACCGCAGCTCAGGGGGCATTTCTAGTACGGGACAAGCAAATTATTTTCCGCCCCGCTTTTATTGACACTCCTGATTCAACTCGCTTCGGCCTAGAAATGGGCCAATCTTACCGCGTGACCTTGGCGGCGACCCCCTCTGACTTTACCGTGGTTCGCTCAGTTTCCGGGGCGTTGAATGACACTCCAGTGCATTGCTTGGTGGCGGTAAATCACACCGAGGATTTTGTTGCCGCAGATTTAGAAGTTTCAGTGTTGCCGAATGAGGAAAACCCGCCGACTTCTTCGGTATTTGATATTACCCTTTCTTTTAACGATATTATTCCTCAATCCGTATTGCTGGATGCGGAGGGAGAAAGCCCTTCCGTGGAAATTGGCGTGGTCATTCAGGCTCCGAATTCGGGTGACACTTCCACCCTTCCTTTGACCGGGACTTTTGCTTTGACCCATGATTTGGATCTCAAGCAAACCACTTTGGTGTTTACTTCTTCCGCGCCGTTTCCCGCTTCGGCAGGGGGCACTCGCTGGGTCCAGGTGGAAATTGGAAACCAGATTCGGGATGTCGCCGGCATGCCACTTACCAACGCGGGGGTTTATCAAATACCTTTGTTGGAAGGCTCCTCTGAGTCCCGTGTTTTCACTGAGTCGTTTGCGGATGCCTCGGTAGAAGACTCCGCCGGTAGTACTGCAGGGTTATGGAATCCCAGTGCAGGCTACCTGGACAGCGGTTTGGACCCTGTGACGGGTAACCATCACGGTGGCGGGTCGGGTATTTTGGGCGCCATTTCATTGAATAATTTAACTTTAGAAACATCAGATAATTTTGACTTTCCATCCACATTATTGAATATTGATGTCACCCTTCAAGGGGACAATGCAGGGGTGTTCTTCTTCGCGGAAATTGAACATGGCCTAGGTGGCAATCTGGCAGTGATTGGTGATTTACCACTCCGCTTATTCTCGCGAGGAGACGTGGCCATTACCGGCTTATTGGACTTGTCGGGTGAAAACGCCGACGTGAATTTTGGAAAGCATCGTCCGGTTTTGGAATCCAGCAATGCGGAGGACGATGCTTCCAATACCATGTTTTCTCTCCTATCCAGTGATTTTGAAGCGAAGGGTGGAGATGGCGGAGAAGGTGTCTTAAGTGGTGGTTCGGGTGGCGATGGTGGCCAGTCTTGGTATTTGTACGATATTAATAACCCTTTCCCACTTACCGGTGGCGCTGCTTATTATGACCCTACGGGTTACCCCACTTATTCGGTAAGTGCTGAAACCGAAACTAATGCGGGTGATATAAAAAGGTACTTTCACAACCCCGCATCCCCTAATGATATTGGCGGTTATCCGGGGCCAAATGCCGTGCACGGTAGAAACGGGGATGGAGTGGGTGGCGTTACTCCCGAGGGATTTCCAATGGCTAATGCTGGTGGAATTGCCACCGACCGTTTGGCCGGATCCGGCATGGGAACTTGGGCGTGGCCCCCGAAAAGCAATGTTCTTCCTCCAGCCGATTCCAATGACGATGTTCTGCCTAATTGGTGGACCAATGTGGACGGCGACATTTTGATTAGTGGTCGGCAATCTCGGTTTTCTACCTACAACCTATGTCTATACCGCTCGCGGGGTGGCGGGGGAGGTGGGTATTGGATGCCAGGCATCCAAGGCGTGGTTTGGACAAACCCCTTAGATTCTTCCGCCACCAAACCTTCTGTGGACCCTCTCGGATTTGATTTGTTACCCCCAGATGTCAATCGGGCGAAAGGGTGGATGTACGATTTTTCTGCCAACTTGGTTCCGCACGTTTATGCGGGTAGCGGCACAGAAACTGCGGACTATTACCCCATCCAAGACGACAGTTTCTTGAGCTGGGACCATCTTGTGGGCGGCACCACTCCGGATGGTGACGGGGGAGCTTTTTACCCTGATTTAGGCGTGGGGGGGATTCCCTTTTATACTTTGGACCCTGTTAATGGATATTTAATCGGTGGTTCCGGTGGAGGTGGAGCCGGTACCAGTTTGCATGGCTCTTGGAACTGTGAGACCAGTACTGCCAACGCTGACATTGAGACCTTCCGGAGTTGCGACGGTGCCGGTGGAGGAGCCGGGGGTTCCGCATTGCAACTCCATGTTGGCGGAGATTTGGATTTGACCGGTTCCATTTCGGTTGCTGGCGGTGATGGTGGAGATAGTGCCTTTATGGTGTCGAGCACTTACAGCGTGGATTTACTCGGCATTGATGAAATGATTCCTGGTGACGCTGGCGGTGGTGGTGGCTCTGGTGGTGCTCTCCTCTTGCAGGTGGGTGGGCAACTCACTCTTGCCAGTGACGCCCTCTTCCTCAGTGGAGGTGAGGGTGGAATTGGTTCGGCAGGGAACCATGGTGGAGATGGTGGCGCAGGTATTTTGCGGTTTGAAACCCAACTCCAGCCTTCACTGAGTGACCTCGCTGATATTGTGGAACCTGACGATGCCGTGAATATGGAAAAGAGGCCTGAATTTGGAATGACCGGCACCAATTGGGGTCTCTTTTCGGGCTCTTTCCCGGGGACTTTAGGGGACGTCAGTGTCGAGCATGCGCTGACTCAAGCTTCGGTTTTCTTTAATGGCAACGCCAGCGGAGTTCGAAGCCACTGGATGGAATTTGACTCTTCCAACTTGTTTTTCTTGGCCGAAAATTGGACCTTGTCTTGTACTTTCAGTGATGGCGTAACCGGTCCTCAAAGCCTCGTCTATGATGACGCAGATTTCCCTGTGCCGGGAATAGCTCCTTTGTGGATTGCTTTTCAAACGGGATGGGGACAGACGGATTCGAACGGAGATTTGGAGCCTGAATTTGGAACTGCCAGTGATTGGATTATTCCTGGTTACAACACGGTTGGCGGGGGCATCGTAGAAATTCTTGCTGCTCCGGTGATTCCTAGACTGCTCCGTTTTCAAATCATTTTTGACCAAGATAAGGTACTTGAATTGATTGGAAATCACCCCAATGCCAATTTCCGGGTGGATGAATTCCAAGTTGATTGGAAGGACTAGGGCTTCGTGCCCCGTTTTCTTCAGCCCTCCGCTTTTCTGAGCGATGAGTGGACCTTGGTGGCCAAACCTGTTTTAGAGATAGAAGAGGGGATATTAAAGCGTATTCATCCTCCCGGAGACATTCCCGGTCGCCAAGTTCAGCCTTTTTCCGATGAGGTATGGACTCGTCCGCCCGCTTTATTGCACGCCCATGGAGAAAGTTATCACGCCCCCTCTAAGGAATTCAACCGCCACTCCTTTGCCGCTTGGGTCAAGGATTTGCTTGCTTGGAGAGTTTGCGGGGAAGATGTCCGTCATAGTTTTCGCTCTACTATGCGAGGTCTTCGGCAGGCAGGGACCGGCCATGTGGTTTTCCACATCAACCCAGATTCTG
>Ga0066376_10005869_pt1 | contig 10275 bp, 7 predicted proteins | sample Knorr_S15_td_Bot_FD_77009 | JGI IMG/M metagenome (GOLD analysis project Ga0066376, IMG submission 77009) | Marine microbial communities from Southern Atlantic Ocean transect - Knorr_S15_td_Bottom_ad_5009_LV_A | ecosystem: Environmental > Aquatic > Marine > Oceanic | place: Southern Atlantic... | reverse complement strand
GAGATCGGATTTATCGCCGGCCTGATGCTTGGTGCGGCCAGTTACCGCATCGCGATCGTGCTGGACGGATATATCGCAACCTCGGCCGCCTTGCTTGCCTCGCAGATCGAACCCATCGTCACCGCCTACATGATTGCTGGTCACAGGTCTGTTGAGCCGGGGCACGGCATCGCCCTGGAGCACCTTGGCTTGCGACCACTGCTGGAACTGGACATGCGGCTGGGAGAAGGTTCTGGCGCCGCACTGGCGATGTCCGTCATCGCCGCCGCGGTGAACCTCCACAACGGCATGGCGACGTTTGCGGAAGCGTCCGTCTCGGATCGCGACAGCTAGCTGATGAGTTCCTTTATCGCTGCTGTCAGATTTCTTACTGTCGTTCCAATTGGCGGCTGCACCGCTGACGACCCGCGAGCAGTTGCTACGTCACCCGCCTTCTTCCCTCTCGTCGGCCTGGCGATTGGCCTGAGCCTCGCTGGCATTGATCTTGGACTCATTCAGGTGCTTCCGGGAGGCATCAGTGCGGCAATTGTTGTCGCAGCGATGATTGCCGTCACCGGTGCATTGCACCTGGATGGCCTCGCTGACGCGACAGACGGCCTTTTCGGTGGCAAGACGGCCGAGCGGCGACGGGAAATCATGAAAGATCCAGCGATCGGCGTGTTCGGGGCATCTGCGGTTGGCGCCGTCCTCCTGATCAAATGGACGGCAATCTCAGAGTTGGATTCCTGGGAGCGATTCGCAGCGCTCGCAATCGCACCAATGCTCGGTCGAGCAGCCGCGCTGCTGTTGGTACGAGCGTTTCCTTACACTGACTCAGCTGGCCTGGGCAGCCTGTACGAGCGCCCGGGCGTGGCAGCCCTGTGGCTACCATTCGTCTTTGCTATCGCAGTCAGCGCGATTGTTTTTGGTGCATGGGCCGCGGTGATCGTTGTCCCTGTTGCCATCGCCACATATCTGTTCGGAATGTTCGCGGCATCCAGACTGAGCGGCAAACTAACCGGTGACATCTACGGAGCATCCAGCGAAATTGGTGAGGTAGTCACGCTGACCATCATTGTTGGGCTCTTCCAAAACGGAGCCGGACTCTGGACCTTCTGGGGGTAGCAGTTTGCTGATCAAGCTTGCGGTGCTTGGAGTTGCCCTCGCGTGGGACCGGCTCCTTGGTGAGCCGCCAACAAGAATCCACCCGGTGGTTGGAATGGGCAAAGTCACAGACGCCGCCATGTCATCAGGCATATCCGGAAATCCGCAACGTGACCGATTCACCGGCGCAGCACTCGCAGTGGGTCTGCCGCTGGCGGTGCTGGCAGCAACCTCGCTGGCAGAGCGAGGACTGGGCAAGCTGGGGACGGTGGCCAGCATTATCGGCGGCGCATTCCTGCTGAAAAGCACGTTCGCGATCAGGTCCATGGACGATGAGGTGACCGCGGTATCGGACGCGCTGAAGGAAGGCGACGTTGAAGAGGCAAGAGCTAGCCTTTCGCGCATAGTTTCAAGAGATACTGCTGGGTACCGAGATGATCAAGTGGCGTCAGCCGCGATATCGTCGGTGAGCGAAAACGTGACGGATAGCGCTGTTGGTCCGCTGCTCATGTACGGCCTCTTTGGGCTATCCGGTGCAATGACGTATCGGGCAATCAACACACTGGACACGATGGTTGGGTACCAGGATCATCGGCGCCACTTTGGCGAGGCGTCCGCTCGGCTGGACGATGTGGTTAACTTGGTGCCGGCAAGGGTCTCTGGCGGCATTATGGTGGCAGCTGCGGCAGCGAGTGGGATGGACGCGAAGAACGCCGCCAGGACAATGATCGATGAACATGAGCGCACGCCCAGCCCCAATGGCGGATGGCCGATTGGTGCGGCCGCGGGAGCACTTGGCGTGGAGGTGGAAAAGTTGGGCGAGTACAGTCTGGGACCGGCCGGAGTGAGGCCCGATCACGCGGATGTCGATCGCAGTCTAAAGCTGTTCAAACGTGCAGCACTGATCGGCGCGGCAGTGGCCGCCGGCCTGATCGTGACCAAGCGATGATTCGCCTGATCTTGATCCGCCACGGTGAGACCGACTGGAACGTTGAAGGTCGGATGCAGGGACAGAAAGATCGCCCATTGAACGCGCGCGGTCTCAAGCAAGCGGAACTTACGGGCGAGTTCGTGCGCGCTCACTTCCAGCCAGAGATCGTCTGGTCCAGCGACCTGGCACGCTGCGTCTCCACAGCCGAGGCCCTTGGATATGAATTCCAGACGTCAGAACTCCTGCGGGAGATCAACTACGGCACGCTTGAAGGAAAGACCTGGGCGGAGACATCAGAGGCGGAGCAGGCGGAGTCCGCAGAATATGGTTCTGATCCCTATCACCAGATGGCCGGCGGCGAGAGCAGAGCCGATCTGGTGAAACGGGCGGCTGAATTCATGGCAGAGTCCCAGATCACAGATATTGATGGGGATGCGGTCATCGTCGGGCATGGCGCAGCGCTGTCGGGGATGCTCGCTCACCTGCTCGATCTGCCACCACAGGCCTGCTATAAGTTTCAGCTTGAGAACGCCAGCGTAACCACGCTCAACATCACGCCAGAGCTCACTCGGCTGGCGTCACTCAGCATTGCGGCGCACCTGGAATCGGCGAACCGGGAATAGATCATGTCTGCAACGATCATGGTTCAGGGCACATCATCGTCCGTCGGCAAAAGCGTCATTGCCGCCGGTCTGTGCCGCATATTCCTGCAAGACGGCATGTCCGTTGCTCCATTCAAGGGCCAGAACATGTCCAACAACTCATTCGTCACCCCAGAAGGTGCTGAGATTGGACGAGCGCAGGCGATGCAGGCCGCGGCATGTCGGATACCCCCATCGTCTGCAATGAACCCGGTGCTGTTGAAACCGGAGGCCGACCACCGATCGCAGGTTGTGCTGAACGGGAAGGCAACCGGTTCGCTGAACTCGAAGGAGTGGCGCAATAAGAAGCCGGAGTTGTGGGACGCCGTGGCCGCAGGCTTGGAGAAGCTGCGCGGAGAGTATGACGTGGTGGTCATCGAAGGCGCCGGCAGCCCGGCCGAAGTGAACCTGCGGGCCAGCGATATTACGAATATGCGAGTCGCCGTCCATGCCAACTCGCCGGTACTGCTGGTCGGCGATATTGATCGCGGTGGTGTATTTGCATCGCTGCTTGGAACGCTGGAGCTGCTTGAGCCGAAAGAGCGCAAGTTAGTGCGAGGTCTCATCATCAACCGATTCCGCGGCGATCGCGCGGTTCTTGAGCCGCTGCCAGCCATGATCGAAGAACGCACGGGCGTATCGGTGTTGGGCGTGGTGCCGTACTTCGCCGATATCGCACTACCAGAAGAAGATGCCGTAGCTTTAGATCATCGAGTGGATCGACAGGCGGACGACGGAGATCTGATTGTGGCAGTCGTGCGATTCCCACGAGTCAGCAATTTCGACGATTTCGATCCGCTTGAGCGAACGCCGGGCGTGCACGTGCGATTTATCGATAGTCCACACGAACTGATCGGCGTTCACTTGATCGTGCTGCCCGGTACCAAGAGCACCATCAGTGATCTCCGGTGGATGCGTGAACGTGGCCTTGATTCGGCGGTGATGGCGGCCACCAACCGTGGCGTGCCGGTAATCGGGATCTGCGGTGGCTATCAGATGCTTGGTGAAACGATCACCGACGCCTCGGGAGTCGATCTACCGGCCGGTGGGAGTGAGTCCGGGCTGGGATTATTGTCCGTGCAGACCGCGTTTGAGAGCGTGAAGTCGACGCGCCAGGTGCACTTCAAGATGAACGGCGGCCCTGGTTTGCTCGCTGGAGCATCGGGTATCGAGGGCGTTGGATATGAGATCCACATGGGCGTGACATCGCCCGTAGAGGGCGCCTGTCCTCAAACTACACAGTATATGCGTCACGGCACTGATCTTGAGCGCTCCGGGGCGGTGAACGCTGACGGAAACGTGCTTGGAACCTACGTCCACGGCCTGTTCGATACCGCCGAAGTTCGCAGCGCGATACTGGCGAATGTGACCTCCGCAGCGGGCATTCCTCCACTGGTCGGTGTTGACGACTATTCGCTGGACACAGAGTTGGACAAGCTAGCGGACCACCTGCGTGTCAGTTTGGATATGAGCGCGATTTACGGGATGATTGGGCGATAAGTTTGTTCATCGGATTGATGCCAAGGTGGCATTCAAACGCAGCCCATCTCTCACTGGACCAAGATCGCCACATCCGTCATCCTGAGGAGGGAGGCTCCGGGACCGACGTGAGGACCTCATCTTCCGGCGGCAGGCGGCGTGGGCGCTATATCGAGACTGTGACGTTAGATTCGACGCTCGGGATGAGGTCCTCACGGTCCGCAAAGCCAGCCCTCAGGACGACGGATGGAGTTAGCGTGATGGAGGGAATTTTTATTACGTAAAGGCATAGCCATGGCTGCTGAACTGATATTTGTAACCGGCGGCGTACGCTCCGGCAAGAGCGACTGGGCGTTGCGCGAGGCTTCGCGCCTGGCTGAAGATCGCCCAGTCATATTCATAGCGACCGCCAGCGTAGATCCGTCTGATCTCGACCTCGAAGAACGAGTGGAGAAACACAGGGCAAATCGGCCTGACTACTGGGTCACGCTGGAAGCGGACACAGATCTCGGCAGTGTCGTGACCGATGCCGCTCAACGATCCAGAACTGTGCTGGTCGACGATCTAACGCAGTGGGTGAGTCGATTGCTGTTAGATGCCGGTGAAGACGATGTGAAAGAGTTCCGACTAATGGCGGAACTGGGCGTTGAAGCAGCTCTTTCGGGGCTGATTTCGGCGCTTGAATTATGCGGCGCAAAGGTGATTGTTGTGAGTGGCGAAGTTGGCGCTGGCGTCGCGCCACCAACGCGGCTGGGCAACGTGTTCGCAGACTTGCTGGGCATGGTGAATGCCCGGGTTGCTGAGCGGGCCGACCGCGCGATCTTGATGGTGAGCGGGCTTCCGGTGGTCCTCAAGGGATAGGCGGCCAATCGGGATTGTCCTGGTGCGCGCTGATCCGGTTCACAGAACGTTCCATCCAACGTAATGCCCACATTCCCCGCACTGTCACCCTGAGGCGGGAGGTTCCGTCCGCCTGAGGCGGATGAGGGTCTCTGCCAGTTGTGAATCAGGTTTGAGGAAGATCAATCAAACAGGGTACGAGTGGGCTGAAAGTAGGAATTTAGCGAAGATGAACCACTTGCTCATTCCACGCCGGCAAATGCCATCACGTCACTGCGCTCCTCAGGGTGACAGTGTGATGTGCAGGGCTCACACGAGGATAAGAATGCGTTATCAGCGGACCCCCGCGGGCAGTGTGAAAGTTTTCGCAAATCAATAGAATAAGCAGGTGCAGGCGGACTGCTACCAGATCTGGCCAGAGACATTTGCCAGAGATAAGTGAGGGAGTTGGCCGCAAGGCCGCACACAAAGATGGTTGAACAGGAATCCAGTTCTCAGCCCATAATCGAGGCCTCCAGCATCGATAAGTTCTACCGCACGGCCAGCGATACAGTCCACGCCCTGCGCAGCGTCAGCCTCCAGGTGCAAAAGGGCGAAATCGTCGCCGTCATGGGCCCCTCGGGTTGTGGCAAGACGACGCTCCTGAACTGCTTATCAGGTCTCGACGGCATTGATGCCGGAGATGTCCAGATCAATGGCCAGTCCCTGAGCGAACTCACAGACGACGAGCTGTCCGAGTACCGCGCCCGCTCCATGGGCTTTGTTTTTCAGACGTTTAATTTGCTGCCTGTATTGAGCGCGCAGGAGAACGTGGAACTGCCGCTTCTGGTAGCCGGAGTTAGCAGCAAGAAGGCGAGCATTATCGCGCTGGAGAAGCTGGATCAGGTTGGAGTTGTTGACTGGGCGCATCACAAGCCCGCAGCGCTTTCAGGCGGTCAGCGACAGCGCGTAGCCGTGGCTCGCGCACTGGCGAATGAGCCGGCAATCGTTTGGGCAGATGAGCCAACCGGAAACCTGGACACGGATAACGAGCGGGAGATCATGGGTCTCATTACACAGCTAAATCGCGATAATCAACAGACGTTCGTGCTGGTAACTCACTCAGATGACGTTGCCAAATCTGCCCGACGAATTGTGCGGATGAGAGATGGCGAGATCATTGAGGACGCGCAGCGCACCCAGGCCGCTGACTAGCCCGCATGAATGAACTATTTGGAGTAATCCCAATGAGGCCGCTGGCCTTCGGGATGGCACTTACCCTTGTGATTATTCTCACCCTAATCACCGCATCGGCCCTTCGCAACCGTGTTTTCTTGAAGCTCGCGCTGCGCAACATCCCTCGCCGCCCGGCCCAGACGACACTGATTGTGGTTGGGCTGATGCTCAGTACCATGATTATCGCTGCGTCACTTGGAGTTGGAGACACAATCACCAACTCCATCCGGTCTTTCGTCGTTATCGATGGCCTTGGCCACACGGACGAAACCATCAGGTCGCCAACACTCGCCTTCCTTGGTGACGATTATCTCGACCAGTCCGATCTCGATCTCGTTCACGCTGCGACCGACGGAGACGATCGCATCGACGGCGTGATGGCGCTGATCGTCGAGAGATTGCCAATAACCAGCCCGAAGTCTGGCCGTACCGAAGCACGCGCCGACGTACGTGGTGTCGATATTGACGGCGCGGCCGATTTCGGTGAACTGACGTCTATAGATGGTGCGAATGTCACCCTCGGTCAACTCGCTCTGGGCGAGATCTACATCAACGTCGACACCGCCAATAACATCGACGCCGTTGCCGGGGACAGTGTGATCATCGTCACCCCCACCGGCCGCCATGACTTCGTCGTGCGGGCTGTACTTGAGCGCGGAGGTCTCGCATCTACAGATCCACGCGTGCTCATGGGCCTTCCGGAGATGCAGCGAATCATGGACCGGGAAGGCCAATTCAACAGAGTAGATATCTCCAACCGCGGTGATGTCCTGGGCGGGTTGGAACTATCTGACGATGTGACCGACGATCTCAGGCTCAAGTTCCTTAGACCTGACATCGCCGATGAACTGTTTGAGGTCCTCAAGGGCGATGTGATCGCCGATGCCATCGATACCCGTCTGGAAACGGCGGAGATATCTGGCGGACTTGCCGATGATCTGAGCGAGTTGGCGGAAGAGTTGAGGAAGCCCGACCGCAGCGACCGGTTCGCCGTGCTAATGGCGGACGATGGCGTGGCTGTTTCGGTGGTGGCCGGATTGGAAGAAGCCGGATTCCACGAGCAAGCCCTTCAGGCGCTTCCGCTCGCGCTGGAACTGCCCTTGCTGCGAGTCTCGGATATCAAATCGTTCCTAGTTGAACTCGCAGAACTCTTCGGCACTATCTTCACTCTGTTCTTCATGATCTTCGGATCATTCTCCATCATCGTTGGGTTGTTGCTCATCTTCCTTGTCTTCGTGATGCTTGCGAGTGCAAGAGAGCAGGAGATGGGGATGGCGCGGGCCATTGGCACGAAGCGCGGGCATTTGATCCGTCTCTTCACGTTTGAGGGTTCGGCCTACGCACTGTTAGCCGGTCTGGTCGGGACGTTGATGGGAATCGTGGCGGCATTCTTGCTTGTCACAATCATGAACTCCATATTCGCGGAAGACGATAGCGCTTTCAGGGTTCGCCCCAGCATCTCTACCGCGTCAATAGTCGTTGCGTTCTGCTCTGGAGTACTGCTGACACTGGCTACCGTCACCGTCTCCGCCTACCGGGTGAGCAAGCTGACCATTGTCACTGCGATACGTGGCCTGCCAGAGGAGTTGGTGCGCCCTCGCACACGCCCCATGAGCAGGCGGTTCAAGAACCTCGGATGGGCGCTAATTACACCTGTCCACATCACCTTCCAGGAGATGTTGGCCCGCGGCTGGGGCGAGAATCGGTCACGACGAGCCGTGCTCATATTTGCTATTGCTAACGTGGTCGTCGGATCCGTGGTATTCGGACTCCTTGGCGAACTTGCAGGCAAGCCGATGCTGATAATCATCGGAGGCGAACTTGCAGGCAAGCCGATGCTGATAATCATCGGATTGCTCGGATTGCTCGGATTGACGTGGTACTGGTGGATCATCAAGTGGCTATTGCAGTGGACGCCAATCTTGAGCGCCTCAGGCGGCACCGTCATCGTTACCAACGGGCGGAAGCGGGTCACTCATCCGAAGGGACTTGGCTGGCTCCTCATCTACCTGTTCTTCTCGCCCATCATTTGGATTAAGCGAATCGTTGCTACTATCTGGCAACTGATACAGCCGTGGAACCGCATTGGTGCTCCCGCGCTGGTCACAGGAGTCTTACTGGCGCTCGGTGGCATCAGCATCGAGCAAACCTGGCTGTGGTCGATTGGCGCAAGTCTCTTCTTGATTGGCATTGGTCAGTTGGTGGGCTGGAGCCTCAGAAGGTCCGGCCGACTTCGAGTCAGGGCGTCTCAGGTGTCATACACGATCTCCGCGGGCCTTGTACTGATCTTCTGGTCCCTGCCATTCGATTCACTCAACTGGCTAACAGGTGAGCTGAACAACAGCATCGAAATGTTCATCCTCTCTGGCGTCTTCATGGTGGGCTCGGCGGTTTTCGTGGTCATGAACAACGCCGAGACACTATCGGTGATCATCGAGCGCGGCCTCAGTCCATTTGGTTCGATGAAGCCGGTGATCAGGACAGCAATCGCCTATCCGCTGGCGGCGAAATTCCGCACAGGGCTAACAATCGCGATGTTCTCTCTGGTGATCTTCACGTTGATCGTATTCGCCATCCTCAACAACATCGGCAGCGTGCTGGAGGAGGAGCCCGACCGGGTGACGGGTGGGTATGACATTCGTGGAACTACCAGTCGCGATCTTCCCATCTCCGATATCAATGCAGCAATCGCTGCCGCGTCTGAGGTTTCGCCTGCCGATTTTGAAGTTATTGCCACAACGGGTGAGATAAGGGGTGAGTCGAGGCAGACGGGCGCCGAAGAGATCGCGTTCAAACCAATCGTTATCCGCGGGCTCGATGATGAGTATCTGCGGACCAGCCTCATTGAGTTCACGCACTGGGATCACGACTTTGGGACGACGGATGCGGAGATCTGGCGCGCGCTGCGCAACGACCCATCCCTGGCCGTAATGAACAGTCAGGCCATCACCGAGCCAGATGGTTTTGCCGGGCCTCAGAATGACCAGTTCATGGTTGAAGGCATTACATCTGATGATGCCGAGGTTATTGAGTCCATCACGGTGCAAATACGCGCACCCGGCGGGCGAGGCCAGGTGGTTGAGCGGAAGATAATCGCCTACATGGATATTCTTGCGAACATACTTGATCCGTCCGACGACTTCGTTGATGGCAACGCCTTCACGACGGTACTCTCCGCGACGCCTCTGCTTGAAGAAGTTGCAGGGATTCCGGTGCCGTTCACCATCTATCAGTTCCGATTGACCGACCCCACACGTGCCGACGAGATTGCTGGCAAGCTTGAAACGGTGTTCCTGGACAACAGCATGGAGGCCGACTCCGCGCAGTTCTTGATCAGGCAAAATCAAGAGCAGGGTGACGCATTCAACCTGCTCTTCCAGGGCTTCATGGGGCTAGGTCTGCTGGTTGGAGTTGCCAGCCTTGGTGTGATCTCATTCAGGGCGGTTGTTGAGCGTCGACAGTCGATCGGCATGATGCGCGCCATTGGCTACAAAGGGTGGATGATCCAGGCCGGATTCCTTATTGAATCGACGGTGATCGCTCTCCTGGGAATCGGGATCGGGATTGGCCTCGGATCCATGATTTCGTACAATATCGTCCAGGAGATCGGCAAAGACATTGAGGGCCTGAAGTTCCACGTACCGTGGATAAACATGCTCGCCATTGTGGGAATCGCATGGGCCTTCGCCATGATTACCACGTACTGGCCGGCCCGTCAGGCGTCGCAAATCTACCCCTCAGAGGCGCTCCGGTACGAGTAGGGGAGGGCGTGTCACGAATATGCACCCACGCTACAACCGCCGCACTGCCACCCTGAGGGACAAAGTGACGTGGGGTTCTTTGCCGGTCGCGATCATCGCGTAGGCACGCATTGGCGCGCTAGCAAGGTGTGGGACCTCCGTTGATTAATCCCAGCTGTGGAGGAACATCGCGCGAGCGCGTTTAAGGTCATCCGGACTGTCAACATCCACAAACGGCCGCAATTCAGGACTGATCTCGCGTGCGCTCTCTTCGGGATAGACGAGCGCTCGATTCGCTTCGATGAGCGTGCGCAAGAAATTCATTGGCGACCGCTGGTCTGCCTGG
>Ga0066376_10005867_pt1 | contig 10279 bp, 11 predicted proteins | sample Knorr_S15_td_Bot_FD_77009 | JGI IMG/M metagenome (GOLD analysis project Ga0066376, IMG submission 77009) | Marine microbial communities from Southern Atlantic Ocean transect - Knorr_S15_td_Bottom_ad_5009_LV_A | ecosystem: Environmental > Aquatic > Marine > Oceanic | place: Southern Atlantic... | reverse complement strand
TTTTGGTGCATTTGCTACGCCCATGTCGCCAGTAATGACTACGACTCGGTTTCCAGAAAGGAATACTTCAATCTCAGGTTTTTTCATCTCAACCCAACCACTTGGTAAGTGGTTTGGGTTTGGATCGAGTGATTCGAAGCGGTATTGATGGGCGAGATTACCCATTGCGTCCGTTTGATAGACCCAACCGCCCTTTGGGAGCTCGATGCCTAAGTCGAGCGAATCAATATCGCTTGAATTTGAGTGCTCAGGACTTGGGCTGTTAAGCAAATCTATAATCTCTTCGCTTTGTACTCGCTCTTCTGGTGGTGGCGCCTTCTCTCCAAGGAAAAAGAGAAGCGCTATAAGAAGAATCGAAAATGCGGAACCAGCAGCAACAACAAGCAGCCCTATGCGTTTGTTGTCTCTTGTTTTTGGCACGTTGTTCATTGTTTGCTAGATTCTGTTTTGCATGATTCGACTGCGTGTTTCCAAGTACCAGTTGCTCGCATGAGGTGCTCGATGGCGTCGCGAACTGCGCCGTAGCCTCCACAGGTAGCGGTTGTCCAATCGGCGAGTTGTTTCACTTCCTGTACAGCATTCTGGACTGCGATGGAGTAGCCAACATAATCCATGGCAGCCATGTCTCCAAGGTCGTCACCAACGAAGCATGCTTGTTCTGGAGTGGTGTGTAATGTGGCGAGCACGTTGTCTATATCTTTAATTTTATCATTGCTTCCTTGAAAGACGTACTCGATGCCAAGTTCTTTAGCGCGATAATTCACGCAGTCAGCGTTTCGTCCGCTGATGAGTACAGTATGGTTGCCAGCTTTTTGCCAAAGAGAAATACCCAAGCCATCGTGAACGTGAAATGATTTCGATTCAGTATGCAGAATTTGCGCTAAGGCGATAGTTCCGTCGGTTAACACACCATCAACATCAAGGATAAGAACGGAAATGTCTTTTGGAACATTCATATTGTGAGTTGCAAGACGTCAACTGTGCCGCCGCATTGGAGGTTCAAGGCAATTGCTGCCTTGACCGCGTCGGAAGCTAGTTCGGCAATATCATCCGAGCGCTCGTACAGTGTGTACAGAACACCAATGGCGTATTCTCCACCTGAGCCAATGGCGTAATATCGATTTAGTGGTGTGACTCCCAAATCAGAGGCAACGGTGAAAATTCCACCAGCATTAGCAATGAGGAACGTAGAGTCGAGATCTCCAAACGGAGACCCCGCTTGTGCGGCTTGATCGTTGACGAAGGTGTAGTGTTCGTGAAGGGCTTTCCAAAAATCTAGAAAGAACGTGAAGATTTTTCTCGAGCTCGAGAGGTCAGGAGTTGGTCTAGTAGCTAGGAAGTCATTGAGAATGTCGTCGTAGACGGCCCATCCGGCTCCACCAATTAAGGAATCGCCGATACGTCCAACTTTTGGAGTTCGTGCATTTTCTTGCGGCATGACCTCGGAATCTCCGAACGTGGTCAGAGTATCGGCGGCCATTACGATTCGATTATCTTTTCGGACTGCGACTATTACTGACATGCTTACTCCGCAACTACTTTCATGGCTATTAAATCTTGAACGTCAATGAGCCCAATCGGGTAATTATCATCATCGACAATTGGAATTTCATCGACCCTGTATTCTGTAACAAGTTGTTGCGCATCCCGTACCAGTGACGAAGAGACTAAGCGCCTAGGATTCTTTGTAGCGACATCACCGATACGACGTTGCATTGGGTCTGCGTCATCGATCACAAGACGCCGCAAATCGCCATCGGTAAATATACCCGTTAGTTTTCCGTTGTCTTGAACGAGTAGGATAGCGCCTGCTCGACGAGTACCTTCTTGTGGCCTTGCCATTAGTAATGCTTCGCCAACGAGCGTATCTTCCAATATCACTGGAAGGTTTTCGCCGACCTTGCAACGTATGATTTCTGTAATAGTTCGTAATCCGATGCCTAACATGCCCCCAGGGTGATGTTTGTGGAAATCATCGGCGGTGAAGTTGCGTCGTCTTGAAAGTGCAAGTCCGAGTGCGTCGCCAATGGCTAGCGTTGCTGTTGTCGATGCGGTCGGGGCGAGATTAAGTGGACAGGCTTCACTGAGAGATCCAATTGCAAGGTGCACAGCGCAAAGTTTTGCAAGAGGGGAGTCGTCTGACTTTGAAATGCCGATGCAGGGGATACCATCGGTTCTAAGGATTGCGGCAAGGTTAAGTACTTCCGATGTTGTGCCGGAGTAGCTCATGAGAATTACAACGTCGTCTCGTCGAATGGAACCGAGGTCACCATGTACCGCTTCGGCTGGGTGTACGACGTGCGACGGCTGCCCAATGCTCGAAAACGTAGAGGATATCTTTGCTCCAATTAAACCGGACTTGCCCATGCCGCTAAAAACAGCGTGTCCCTTGCATTGTTCCAATATATCGATTGCATCTGTCCATGAAGTACAGGTTGATGCATCTGACCTTATCTGCGTTATGACAGAGTCAATCGCTCCCGATTCTGCGGTGAGGACATCGCAAATAAATGCATGTTCTGCTGATAAACTTATCTCAGTTTGTGGGCGTGGCGCGTTCATGAAACTATGATGTATATTGTACCTTGAAGGTACTAGGTTGCACTTGTACATGTCATTACCTCAAGAACAATTCAGAATTGCAATAGATGCCTTTGATGGGCCTCTAGACCTCCTTTTGCACCTCGTTCGGCGAGCTGAGGTCGACATTCATGACATTCCAATTTCTCAGATCACAGATGAATACCTTGAAGTGCTTCGGCACAGCGCTTTTGTAGATGTTGAGATGGCAGGGGAATTTCTCGTGATGGCAGCGACACTCATAGAGATTAAATCTAGATCTCTCGTTCCACCTGAACAGGCTTTGGAGGATGACCAAGAACATGGGGAGCAACATCAAAGCGAGGATCCACGGAGCGATTTGATTCGGCAGTTGCTCTCGTATCAACGGTTTAGAACTGCTTCTGAACTTCTTGAGGAAAGAAGAAATGCTTTTTCCCTTCGTTATACAGTGCAAATTGGAATTCCAAAACAGCCGATGCCAGATAACGAACCATCGCTTGAATTGGATGACGTTCATTTTCTAGATTTGTCTGATGCCTACGAACATATCGCAACCGCGATTGATTTTACACAGCTCGATGGGCACCATATTGCGTTTGATGATGTACCAATTGAATTGTGTCAAGAGGAATTAATTGAACGTCTCAATAGGTCGCCAGAGCGGCGGCTTACCTTGCAGTCGACATTTTCGGGGCTGCCACTTGCGGAGAGGGTCGGTATGTTTTTAGCAACATTAGAACTTGTTCGAATGCAACAAGTGACGGTGTATCAAGACGATGCAGCAGATGGCGACATTGTTATTGTTTTGTTTGAAGAGCCTATTTCTTCCGGCGAACAGAGTGCTCAAGCGCATTAAATTCCTGCGCCGTTAAATCTCGCCATTGACCTGGTCTCAACCCTTTTAGTGCGACGGGACCAACGTGTGTTCTTCGAAGCCGTTTTACAGGGTGACCGACAATCGCAAGCATTCGACGTATTTGACGGTTTCGACCTTCTGTGAGTGTGATCTTTAGAAGTGTTCGATCTCGATCGTGGCGGACAATTTCGATGTCCTTGATGGTTGCCCGTTGCCCCTTTTTCTTAGAGTCATGTTTTGTGTACGCATCTGCGAGGTAAATGCCTTTTTGCAATTTAGCGAGCGTGTCGTCCGTGATTTTTCCTCTCACTGTGACCTCGTATGTTTTGCTGACTTTATGCTTTGGGTGCGTAAGTTCATTGGCTAACATGTTGTCGTTGGTAAGAAGAAGAAGCCCTTGGCTATCCATATCGAGCCGCCCAATTGGGAAAATTCGAGTACCTGTCGGGTGTTTTACAATGTCTCCTATACAAGGTCGCCCCTCTGGATCGGCCATAGTGCATACGATCCCCCTTGGTTTGTAGTACATCACATAGACATTTTCAGCGTATAAATTGAGTTTTCTGTCGGCAATCGTAATTCTGTCAGTTTTTGGATCGATCCATGCTGGAAGGAAGTTGATGACGATGCCATTGACTTTAACCTCGCCTGATTGGATCATTTCTTCGCATTTACGGCGAGAAGCGATACCACCAGCTGCCATGACACGCTGGAGCCGCTCGCCACGAGTCGCCTCCTTAAAAGGTAAAGTAGGGTCATGGTTTGACTTTTCTTGGTTGGTATTCCAGCCCATTTTGGCTAGTCTACCAAGTTACATGAAGTTGAAAACAATTATTGAGCGATTACAGCAAGTAATCAAGGACCCAATTCAGGAGCTCACTCGGTGGGAGCGTATGGTTGTCTATCTTTTGCAAATAATTCGCCAAGGTGCCAAGCAACTTTCGCGGGACAGGGCGAGCATGATGGCTGCGTCCCTCACCTATCGAACGCTCTTTGGGTTGTTGCCGGTTACAGTCGTTGGTGCTGGAGTCGCAAAAGCGATTATGGGGAAGGATCGCTTTGCGTTATTTTTACATAATGCAATAGAAGCGATGGGTATGAATGAAGTAAAGATGGAGCTCTCGGAAAGCGAAGCAGTACTTACGCTTGGGAGTTGGCTGACAGATATTGTTTCCAGTGGTATGAATATTAATATTGCAGCGTTAACGTGGATAGGGTTGCTTATTTTGGTCTATTCTGCAATCACGCTTCTTGTTGATATTGAACAAAGTTTTAATGGCATTTGCCATGGAACAAAAGGGCGGTCTTGGTTGCATCGAATACCGTTATATTGGTTCGTCCTGACCTTTGGTCCAGTTCTCCTTGCACTCGCTTTTTGGGTAGATGCTTTTGCAGTTGATTTGGTTGAACATATAGTTTCAGGGAGTTGGCTATTATGGTTAATTGCGCTGTTATGGGATTTATTTCTCGCTTGGCTTTGCTTGCTATTCCTGTACCGCTTTGTGCCAACTGTAAAACTTCCGATGAAATCCCTCATGTTTGGTGCGTGTATCTCCGCGTTGTTGCTTCTTGTAGGCAAAGAATCGCTGGGCTTGTATTTTAATCACGCACTCTCATTGCGGCATATGTATGGTTCATTAGGACTCGTACCTGTATTTATGTTTTGGCTGTATTTGATGTGGCTTATTATTCTGCTCGGGTTACAGATTTCCTCAATTGTGCACCAAGTGGGCATGACAAAACCACAATAATCTGCATGCTCCACAGTACGATGGTTCAGCTGTAGGGGGAGGAGGATTGTTGTAAAAGTGTGCAAAAGCCTTTTTATGGTCTTTTTAGCCGCCATTTATTATTTATTGAAAGAAATGATGTATTAGATGCTTTTCTTGGAGTATGCAAAAGTGGAGCACAAATATGACCGAATACACAAATATGAACGGAATCAACACAAATAACGGTAGCAGCAGACGATCTCTCTTCGTCGATGTTTCTTTTTCAAACGGCACAATGAAAGCATCAATTGTCGGGCCACGGATAGGTGAACGAGAAGCATCAGTCGTTGCGATAGCAATCAATAATAAACTCAAAGAAATCGGCAGTAAAGTTGACAGTTTGGTGCTCGATTTCAATGATATACAGTTTATCTCAAGCCTTGGCTTGGGAATGTGTATTGACGTCAGAAATACAGCTGAAAAATGCAATGCGTCTACATCCATCGTTGGGCTCACTAGCCATTTAAAAGAACTATTTGAAATGATGCGACTTGATAGGCTCTTTCAAATAGAAGCATCTCAAGCTAATTTTGGTTCAGCAGCTTGATGTAATCCCACATATGCTAAAAACTCATCCAGCAAGTATGTTGCATCAATTCCCCCAATTGGTGCGACATTTTGTATTATGTACAAACTATGGGTCTCGAACAAGCAATGCCAGTCGATGGATACATGACAACACAGCTCAACCGAGTAATCAACTGGGCAAGGCGATCGAGTGTCTGGCCTATGCCATTTGCAACAGCGTGTTGTGGAATCGAACTTATGGCAACAGCATCAAGCCGCTACGATTTGGCGCGCTTTGGTGCAGAAGTTTTCCGTTTCAGCCCTCGGCAAGCCGATTTAATGATTGTCGCTGGAAGGGTGACAACCAAGATGATGCCCGTGCTTCAACGAATCTACTTGCAAATGACAGAGCCCAAATGGGTTATTTCCATGGGAGCTTGCGCTTCGACAGGAGGAATATTCGATACCTATGCGGTAGTGCAAGGTGTCGATCAATTCATGCCGGTCGATGTGTATGTCCCAGGCTGCCCGCCAAGGCCAGAAATGCTTATCGAAGGCGTGATGGCGATTCAACAGATTATCGACGAAGACAATATCCCATACGACGGCGACGGGAAGCGCAAGCCACTTCGTCTCGGCCTTGTTGCCCCAAGTGGAGCGACTGTCGATATGACAATCAACGCGTCTTAACAAAGCATACTCCATTTATTTCTGATACAAATACATTCAGGGTATTACGATGAATGTAATTTCAACCATTGATGAAAAAGTTCTCGTACTAAACCGAGGGTACTCGGCAGTACGGATTGTCCCAGCTCGCAATGCGTTCACGCTGCTTTGCCGCCAAGCAGCAGAAATCTTATCAATTGAAAATGGTAACTATCTCACATATGGACTGCATGATTGGATGGATGTCGCGAAACTTCAAAAAGAATTCGAACCAGAAAAGCATACATGGTTACGACTTCCGTCTCTAGAGATTGCAATACCTAAAATTATTCGCCTTCTTACATACGACAAATTTGTCAAGCCAGAGGTTCGACTTACTCGACGTAACCTTTTTTCCAGAGATAAAAATAAATGTCAATATTGCGGCAAGCGGTTTTCAGCAACAGATTTGACCCTTGATCACGTTGTCCCTCGTGTTCAAGGCGGCGGTAATTCATGGTCAAATTTGGTTTGTGCGTGTATGAAATGTAACACAAAAAAAGGCGGGCGAACGCCAAGGCAAGCAAACATGCACCTCGTTCAAAAGCCATTTAAACCTTCGCATTGTGAAGCGAGGAAGTTACGAATAGGTTCAATACAGTACAAATCTTGGAAATCTTTCTTGCAGAATGCATATTGGTCAATCGAGCTTGTCGAAGATTAATGCCTAAAGCGCCGAATCCCAGTGTGTAGAAGCGTGACATTGTTCTTGTTACAAATATCTATCGTTTCCTGATCACGTACACTTCCGCCAGGTTGCACAATGCATTGTATTCCTGCATCAATGAGCAGTTCTGGTCCATCTGAAAATGGGAAGAATGCATCTGAACCCGAAACGGGCGACACGGCTTCCTTTATAGAATTTCCAGCGCGTTGGATTGCCAGACGAGCTGCAGATACACGATCAACTTGCCCCATGCCTCCACCTATTAACGCGCCATTGTCTACTATGGAAATCGAGTTAGATTTAAGATGGGCACAGCAAATCCAAGCAATTTGAGCATCGGCGCATTGTGCTGTTGTTGGAGCAGGCCCAGCGACATGTTCCCACTGTGTCGCATTAGCAGTCACTGGAGCGAGTTCTTGTATCAGCATACCGCCCACTATCGATTTATGTTGACGCCATGTTGGCTGGCGAGGTTCGGAGCCTACTGCTAAAAGGCGTATGTTTTTCCAGCGGTCACAGAGTACCGCCGTTGCTTCTTGTGAAAAAGATTTGGCAACAATAACTTCAAGAAACTTTTCGCCGTGCGAAATAATGTTGGCGAGTTCAATGTCGACTGATGTGCTTAGGGCTACGATGCCTCCGAATGCAGCAAGAGGATCGCATTTCCAAGCTTTTTCAATGGCATCTGAAATAGTTCTAGAAACAGCAACACCACAGGGGTTAGCGTGTTTGATGATTGCGGCACTTGGAGATTGGGTCGCATCGAATAAATCTTGGACAAGCTCTAGGGCAGCAGCAGCGTCCATTAGATTGTTGTAACTTAACGGTTTGCCTGCAATAGCTTTTGCAGTTACAACACTTGGACCGGAATGTTGCACTTCTCGATACACCGCAGCGGCTTGGTCAGGGTTTTCGCCATAGCGGAGTGTTTGATCAAGTACTCCACTGATTGTAACATTTGTTGTAAAACCATCTGTTTCGTATGTCATCCATTGGCTAATGGTCGTGTCATACTCCGCGGTACGAGTAAATGCATCCTTTGCAAGGTCGCGACGAAGATCAAAAGTTGTCGCTCCGTTGTTTGCTGCTAGGTCTGCTAGAACGAGTGTATATTGGCGCGGGTTTGTTACAACCGTAACAAACGCATGGTTCTTTGCTGCAGAGCGAATCATCGCAGGGCCGCCAATATCTATTTGTTCGATGGCCTCGTTGGTTGTTACGCCTTTTGTAGCAATTGTTTCCTCGAATGGATATAAGTCAATGCAGATCAAATCGATTGGTTCGATGCCATGTTCTTCCATTGCTCTTACATGCGTAGGTTCATCTCTAATCCCAAGTAGACCACCATGTATTGCAGGGTGAAGTGTTTTGACCCGACCGTCTAGCATTTCGGGAAATCCTGTCAGAGACTCAACTGTTGAGACAGTTATGCCCGCTTCAGCAAGCGTTTTTGCAGTTCCGCCCGTCGAGATTATTTCGATGCCAAGCAATGAGAGTTGCTCAGCAAAACGCACTATTCCCTCTTTGTTGCTCACGGAAAGTAGTGCGCGTCGAATCGGAATGTCTGTTGTCATTGTTAACGCCTTGGATCAAGTCGAAGAATCGTGTCATCCTCTGTGATGAGAAAGAGAGATCCGTTGATTTGTTGGTCTGTTGTGAGTGAACGGATTGAAGGTAATGAAAGTGTTGCTACGATTCCGCCTTTTCTTGGATCGACAATCTGAATGATTTTTTCTTGTTCGTCCCAACAAACTAATTTGCCAGCTTTTGTGGTGGTGATTGCTGTTCCCGAGATATTTTCTGCAATCCAATTTTGTTTTCCTGAGAAATCATCAGGGAATGCTTGAAATGCAGCTAGCCCAACATTTGGGATCCTTTGGTAGACGACGGTTTGTAAAACGAACGGAGAATCTTGAAGTGGTGATTTGGTAAGCACCCTCCACCTTGGCCTGCCAGTGTGTAGGTCAACTGAACGAAGGTACCTATCTGTGCCAGCAATGAAGACAGAGGATCTTGGGATGTCTTCATTTTGAATGGTTCGATTATTTGATCCATAACTAACAGGCGCTGCAACTGAATCGAGCAGGGAAACTGTCCAAAGTTGTTGTACATCCTTCGCATCTATTGCTATGACCGTTCCATCATTAGATGCAGTAACAATTGCATATCTCATCATGCCGCGGTCCGTTCGGATTCCCGCTACGAATGTGGGAGGGACATCTACTGTGGAGCCGATGTTGTATGTACTTGCTGTAAAACCAATGGAGGGATTGAACCAGACTGCGTTTCCTGTAGTGGACCCGTAGATCATTTGGCCATTAAAAAGTGTTGCTGAAGTATTTGCTACCTCTTGCAAGGGGAAAAATTGCGAATTGTCTTGGTTCTCGCTATCAGCGTTGGAAGGGTAGTCACCAGTAATTGTTTCGATAACATAGATGCCGCCTTCAGATAAAACATAGGTTCGTTTGAGGTTTTTAATCTCGGTGATACTTTTGATTTTGTACGTTTGGTTTCCAACTGGTGTTGACCAAAGCCACTTGCCGGAATCGATATCGTACTTTGAAACAAAATCAGAATTGTCTACTGTGTAAAAGGAATCCTTCGTAATAGTTGGAAGGTGAAGGCCTTTTGAGGTAGGCTGGTTTATCCAATCGATTCGGTACCCAGTTTCCCGAAGTTGATCAAGGTTTACCCCAGACACTTCAGTTACGTTTTGTGCCGTAGTGGCGACTCCAGTAGCGAGCACCGCAGAAGCAGCGAGGGTGATTATTGTGTAAGGGAATGTTGGGAATAGCATAAAATCTCCGTTTCCAGCAGTGGATTCTACTGGAAATGCACAGTATCGAAGAGTCAATACAACAAGTCAAGCCCAAGTACAATAAGGTATAGGACTATGTTTACAGGACTTGTTCAAAAAATAGCGAAAGTGACTTCAGTAAAGCATGACAATGGGGGAGTTCGACTAGTAATTTCCTGCACGGAATGGGCTGATTCAATTGAATTAGGTGAGTCAATTAGCATTTCTGGCTGCTGCTTGACTGTTGTAGGAAATGTTGTGGAAAATGGAAATAATCTCATTTCATTTGATATTGTCCAAGAATCGCTCATTTGTACCACCTTGGATTCCCTTCAGGAGGGTTCAAGCGTCAATGTAGAGCGCTCGCTTCGACCGGATTCATTTCTTGGCGGGCATTTTGTACAAGGTCA
>Ga0066376_10005860_pt1 | contig 10288 bp, 11 predicted proteins | sample Knorr_S15_td_Bot_FD_77009 | JGI IMG/M metagenome (GOLD analysis project Ga0066376, IMG submission 77009) | Marine microbial communities from Southern Atlantic Ocean transect - Knorr_S15_td_Bottom_ad_5009_LV_A | ecosystem: Environmental > Aquatic > Marine > Oceanic | place: Southern Atlantic... | reverse complement strand
ATGTTTTCTGTGCTATTTGTGATTTTTTGACGAAGTGTAGAACTTCGTTTTATTACGCCGAGTGGGAGATTCGAACTCCCGTGTCCTATTGGACAGTCGCTTTCGAGGCGACCGCCTTGGCCGGGCTAGGCTAACTCGGCAACAATCACGGTTACTGCTGTTTAGTGTTTATCGTTTGCGATTAGAAAGCTAAATTCGCAGAGAATATCCGGCCACCCCGATTTGAACAGGGGACATGTCGATCTACAGTCGACTGCTCTACCAAACTGAGCTATGGCCGGTGTACTGCACCATAGTGTTTTTTTTGATTTAACCATTGTCATACAGAGATAAAGGGTAGGTTATTAATTTGGGCAAAAAACAAGAATGGAAGTAAATATTGTAATACAAATTAGCAGAAATGAGATGTAAAGAGAAAATTTGCGTAATACGAATGAAAAGGTATTTTTTCTACAAAATAGAAAAAAATTAAGATATGTATCCTGGAAAATACTATTTTTATAGAAAAAAATTAAGATAAAAAATGAAAATAGTTTACATTTGTAGTACAAAATGTAGATAGATTTATATATGAGATACGATAAGATACACCCACGTAAGACGAATGCATACCGCATGAGCAGACAGAAATAGGACAATGTGCCTATAGTCTGCCCGTGGGTTGTCATACACCTGATGACTTTTCGTCTTGCAAAACACACGGGGAGAATAACCAAAATGGAACGAATAACACTTAGAATTCCGAAACAACAAATAGCAGAAGTAGAACAAATGGTAGAACGGGGAGAATTCCCTAACAGAAGCGAAGCAATTCGAGCTGCCATCCGCGAGATGTTAAAAGAAAACGAAATGCCATACGAACTTAATGATTCAAGGCCATGGGTGAGGGTATAAACTATGCTAGATATTGTACAGGAAGCATTACAAAACGAAGAAAAAGAAAGGGCAAAGAAATCATACCTTCGGGATGAGGATTTTGGAGAACCACGCATCGTTGTCGTGGGATGTGGTGGGGCGGGAAATAACACCATCAACAGACTATATAATATAGGAATCCACGGTGCTGAGACTGTTGCGATAAACACAGATAAACAACACTTAAAAATGATAGAAGCCGACACGAAAATTCTTGTGGGTAAATCGTTGACAAATGGACTAGGAGCCGGTGGCGATCCTACTATGGGAGAGCGCGCGACCGAGATGGCTGCTGGGACTATAAAAGAAGTACTAGGCGGAGCAGATTTGGTCTTTGTGACCGCAGGTTTGGGAGGGGGAACTGGAACAGGTGCGGCTCCTGTAGTCTGTAGGATTGCAAAAGAACAAGGAGCAATAGTCATTGGAATGGTATCCACCCCATTCAATATCGAACGTGCTAGGACTGTCAAGGCAACAGAAGGATTAGAAGCATTACGAGAAAGTGCAGATTCTATAATTGTATTGGACAATAATAGACTCTTAGACTATGTACCCAACTTACCAATTGGAAAGGCATTTTCAGTAATGGATCAAATTATAGCAGAAACTGTCAAAGGCATCTCCGAAACAATAACTCAACCATCATTGATCAATCTCGATTATGCAGACATGGCAGCAGTCATGTCTTCAGGAGGTGTTGCAGTGATGCTCGTTGGAGAAACTCAGGACAAAAATAAAACAGAAGAAGTCGTTCGGGATGCTATGAACCATCCATTACTGGATGTAGACTATAGAGGCGCTTCTGGTGCATTAGTCCACATAACAGGTGGACCAGACCTAACTCTGAAAGAAGCAGAAGGCATTGCAAGTAGTATCACAGAACGACTTGATCCAACTGCAAATGTCATCTGGGGTGCACGAGTGGATGAGGATTATAAAGGAAAAGTTCGCGTATTGGCGATCATGACAGGTGTGCAAAGTGCCCAAGTGTTGGGACCATCTTCAAAGATGCAAAGTGCACCGATTAGAAGTCTCGCGGATGGAGATACCCGCTGGTCTGATGGAGGCAGACGCGAGATAGAACAAGTGAACGGACTAGATATTATTCGTTAGACAGCTTTAACGGCTGCGACAAAAACACATTTCTGACAGATTTTTTGAGTGGTAAGAGAACCACATTTTATACAATGCTGTCGAGAAGATTCTTTGTGAGATTGATGATGGGATGATGCTATAGCGGCAAATTCTTCATAACCTGCCATGATAGAATGGCGAGTACCAGGGTGGTTATCCTCTAGACCTAAGATTAGTTTTCTTACTTCTCCACGGAATGAGTTTACCGCATAAGGACAGTCGCCAGCATAGAAGGGAATGTCCATGACATATGCATATAATGCAATTTCTTTTTCGGGGATATCTCTAAGGGGCTTCGAACGTGGGATAAATTCGGTTGCGATTCTTTTGGGAAAGGGTGCCAACGAAGCATCGAAATGTTTTGTTATTCTAGATACGTCACCAGAGAGAAAATTCATCAGTGCGGTTTGGGATTCATCATCTAGATTATGACCTGTGAGTAATTTATCTGCATTAAGTTTGTTCGCCCCCGTATTAAGAAGGTTTCTTCTAAAAACACCACAATAAGAGCAAGCGTTGAGGTTTAATGGATTTTTTTCAACAACTTCGTCCATGTCTATCCCAAATTCATCAATATAACTAAAAATTTCATGACGAATACCCAGGGATTTAGTCAGTTTTTTGGAAACTTCCAGACTTTCGTCCCGATACCCCGAAATCCCTTCGTTTATCGTCAAAGCAGTTAGTTGTACGCGGGGGTCCTTGTCCAGCATATTGTGCAAAATGTAAGTTAATACTGCAGAATCCTTTCCTCCTGAAACTCCAATAACCCATTGGGAGGGAGAGTTTTCGGTGGACCCCATGATTAACCCATCGGCCCGGATCCTATGACGAACCCTACGTTCGATCGAATTGATAAAATGAGTGGAACAGAGATGAGATCCAGAATAAGGTGTGAAAATGATTGCATCTTGGTCACATTTAGTGCACTTCATAAAGGATCAACGAATGCGATGAATTTATCCTTTTAGGATTGAAGATTGTATAAAACCATTGTGTAACTTCTTTTTTTTGACCTTTTAGAGCCAAGTTGGCTATTTTTTTGTCCAATCCTCAGAAGAAAATATTTCCTGTGCAATTTTGTTTGCTTGTTCTAGTTCTATTGCCGTCCAAGTTCCTTTTTCTGCATGAGACCAAGTCAAAAAAGAATTTGTAAGAGCTTCAATTGACTCTTCACGCGTCACATTTGCCTGCTCAGATATGGATGTTACGTGGTTCTGTATTGTATTCGGTTTGATGTTAAAATCAGAGAATACTAAATAAAATGGATCAATGTCGTATTTATAGGTCAAAGAACCGTGCTGAATAACTACACCGTTGGATCTCCTCTGCGCATTTCCACTTATTTTTTTCCCAGAAACTATGATATCATGGGCGGGATGGATTTCACGGAGATAACAAGAAGGTGCATGTAATGCAGGGATAGCAGAACATGCGAGTTCTGCAGAAATACCTAGTTGTTCAAACGCAGATATGATAGGGACCAACATCGCGCGATATGATTTAGATATATCTGTCGAGAATGAGGAAACCGGTGCTATTATTGAGTAAGAGATATCACCGACATAATCATGGAAAATTCCCCCACCCCCCGTTTGTCTTCGAACCACGGGAATATTTTGTTTCGAACAGTTTTCCCAATTCACAGAGGCACTGTTCTGAGAATACCCTAGGGAGAGAGAGCTAGGTTTCCATCGATAAATTCGAATTGTTGGAGGTCCCTTTTCAGATATGCTGCGAGCAGCGGCCATATCCAGAGCCATATTCATGGGGGCATCCCAAGATTCTTCTGGAATAAATCTCCATTTATTGATCATACTGAACTGTATGTTGCAATGGATAAATCAATTTTTGTTGAATTGAGAGATACATTTACTTTCTTTTCCGACATAAAACAAGTATGAATAATGATCGCAGGGATATCGTGCCCATATTGAACCATAAGCGCGAATCGAAGCGATATCTAATACTTATAGAAATTGCTAAACATCAACCTGCAATTAACCAAGGTGAGATTGCAGATGCGATTGGAGTTACTCCGCAGGCTGTTAGTGAGTATATTAAAGGACTATCTAATAGGGGGCATGTATCAAAATTGGGTAGAGGGAGATATGAGATTACTCCGAGGGGCGTAGATTGGTTAATCATTCAGAATGAAAAATTGCGAGAACTAACAAATTATGTTGCCGAGGAGGTTTTAACCCAAGTGGATATAGAAGCCACCATTGCAGGTGGAGAAATACAGGCGGGAGAAATAGTAACATTATCCATGGTTGGTGGATTTCTCCATGCCAATGTTGGAAGCGAAAATGGAAAAACTACCTCTGCAAAAGCAATTGGGAATGCAAAAAAAGGAGAAGTAGTGGGTGTGATCGACTTTGAAGGAATTTTAGACTATGAGATTGGTTCGGTATGCATCATATCCATTCCATCGATTTCCTTGGAAAATAAACCGACTCGGCTGATGGCAGGGATGAAGGACGAGGGGGATTATGATTTGGTTGCAGTTTCGGGGGTGGAGGCATTGGTTGCCGCTCGGGTTGCAGGATATAGTGTAGATATCTACTTTGGAACTCCAATGGCAATCACAGAAGCTGCAATGAGGGGCTTGAATGTACTGCTTATAGTAACTGATTCGGCTATCTTGAATCATATTGATCGGTTTCGAGAGGCCAAGATTAGCTATGAAGTAATAGAGCTCAAATAAGTCACAAACATGGTTCGAAATGTTGCATCTTTTTTTCGTGAATTAGAAGAGGCGGATTTCTATCTATTATCGGGCATAGAGCACGGAATGCGCTTTTCCCAGTGGGTAGATGATAGTAAACTTCCAGATTTATCGGGACTATCTTCTAAAGAGGTTGAATACCGTATTAAAAGATGTAAAAAATATCACCTGATAGAACAAAAGATACTCCAATACGCAGGTTATCGCCTTCGTTTTGAGGGGTATGATGCTCTTGCACTCAGAAGTTTTGTTGAACGGGGAGTAATAGAAATGTTTGGCCCCATCATAGGGGTGGGAAAAGAATCGGAGGTGTATGAAGTTCAGTCTTATAAATCTCTTGCCTTGAAATATCATCGAGAGGGGCATACCAACTTTAGAAAGGTGAATCTGAACCGAGACTATACCTCAAAAAACCAACATGTTTCTTGGATGTATACTGCTAGAAAGGCTGCGGAAAGAGAATTTGAAATTCTAAGAGCATTATATCCAAAAGTGTCGGTCCCACACCCTATCGATCAAAATCGACATGCGATATTAATGGAACTGGTAGATGGAGAAATTCTATCAGAAATTAGATTAAGTGAAGATCAAATAATGGTAACATTGGACTCGATTCTAAGAGAAATATCTAATGCAGTTAATAAGGGATATGTACACTCAGATTTGAGTGAATACAACATATTCATAGGAAATGGAAAGGTAACTATTTTTGATTGGCCACAAGCTGTGAAAATCTCTCACGTCAATTCAAGAGATTTGCTCAAAAGAGATATTGAAAATGTCATTAAATATTTTAAAAGAAAATACCCAAGCAAAGTTCAAAAAATAAATACCGAAGAGATTATTGAAAGTATCTATAGCGGTGAATTTAACCAAGAATTACACTTCTATTTCGACGATACCTGACTCATAACATTCTGGGCAAAGGTCCGCGCCTTCTGGTTGGTGGAAGACGGCACCGCATAGATTACATTTGAACATCATCGCTTGTCGCTTGAGTCCATATTTAATCATGTAGTCATAGTGTTGGATTATTGAATTCCGATGCCCCCAAGTTTTATAGATCCCATAACCAAACATGAATAACGCCACCCCTAGAGGGAGCCAGGGGAAATTCCATTCTTGTTTGTATGCATTCCAAAAAAGTCCAATACCGACCGCTGCGATTATCCAAGTCCACCAAATTTTAAGTATACCCACGGAGATATCTCTTAATTCAGATGGTTTAATTAATCTATCTCCTGCTGCTTCCAGACCTATAAACTTAGTAACTCGTTTTTTGAGTTCCGATGCAATTGCTGCACCGAGCCAACCAAGAAGAAATGCCCCTACAAGGAGACCGGTTAAAATGCTAATAAGCCCATACTCACTGCTACCCTGCAAACCATCTTCAATAGTACCTAATTGAAGAATAAAAACGAAAAGAAACACAGCTGCGAATGCAATTGGATTTTCTGAAATTAAAAGAAACTGTTTTGAGATTTGGGATGCATATCCTTTTTTGTCTTCTTTGGGTTTTTGAGCCATATGCCTATAAACTTAATAATAGTACAGAGATATCAAGGTTCCTATCGAAATTGACGAAAAATAATGAGTAGGGAGGACTATTTTTTATATTCTTGAGACCAGAATCGGTAGGAAATGAGCCAGGCCCCAAGTGAGAGTAGGGTCGCTTCAACCATCTCGGGTATTGCAATCCCTTCTCGGTATAAATCCAGCAAATAAGGCGCAACTATTTCGACAATGGATAAGAATGCCACTATTCCTATTATAATTAATAAAATTCCAAAGTTACGAGACTCCGATAAGTAGGACCCGCCTACTAGAGCCAACCCAATGGGTGTGGCGATGAAATAAATAGCCGCTACAGGGAAATGTAGTGCAGAGGGGATGGGCAATGCCCCGACTAATGCTAGGTTAATCCCGCCAATAAATATGAGGGAATAGCCTACCTTTGATACAATGGAATCTATTTGAAGACTTCGAGTTAGAATAACGAAAAGGGCCAGTCCAATTCCTGCCAATATCATTCCAGTGTTGAATATGAAAATGTGTAAGACATTAGAAGGAGCAGAACGGGTGAGTCTACCAGACAGTTCACCGACTCCAAGATCACTGAGGGCAAATTCGGTCCAATTAAACCAAGGTGCAAAATAAATTGCCACTATAACTGATAGAAGTCCAATAGCCGGTCCGAGTAATCCTGCATAAATACCCAGTCTACGTAAATTTGTTTTTTCGATTGACATACGTAGATGTCGTTGGTTGGGGAAGGGTATAAATCGGTAGGAATTGAGAGAAATTAGCGGGCTGCTGCTGCGACTCTTTCTTTTTCCTCTTTGTGACGTATTGCATAAGTGGATGCATCGTATTCAGAAGCCCCAATTAATTGGGTTGCAAGTGCTTGATGCGCAGAAGTTTTTTTCTTGAAAGATGCGTTTTTAGTCCCTTCAGCGAGGAATTTTATTGCAAGATCTACACGACGTTGAGGAGATACATCGACTGCTTTTGGGACAGAAATACCGCCGTACTTCAAGCGGACAGTTTCTTCGCGTGGAGCGGCATTTTCTATTGCACGGACGAAAATTTGAACGGGATTTTCTTCAGTTTTTTTGTGAATTAAATCGAATGATTCTTTGAGTATTTGAGATGCTTTTTCTTTTTTTCCCGAGTTTTTTCCGGGAGACATAATTCGATTGACCAGGCGTTCCAACGAACTGATTTCTGATTTTTGAAATTGTTTTGCAGAGTGTTTTCCGCGAGAGTCGGAATATGGACGAAGTGGTATGTAACGCCGCAATCCTATGTCAGCGTATTCAATATCTTGAAGACTCCACTTACCAAATAAATCAGACATTGGCAAGATATTTGTTTCTTCTACAAGGGGATCGGTCTGGGATGTTTTTTCATTCATAATTAACGTACTGGTTTCTCCCGGTTTCCTCGAACCATTTCAAGAAGGCTCACACCATTAACTTGCTCTACTTTATAAGTCACACCTGAAAGATCTCCCATGGTTTTTCCAGTGGCACCACCGATCCCAGAAATAAGAACTTCGTCGTGTTCATCGATGAAAGAAATCGCCGCGTTTCCAGGGCAAAATGCAGTTACTTGTTTACCATTTTTGATTAGTTGGACTCGAACACATTTTCGTATCCCTGAGTTTGGCTGTTTTGCTTCAATACCCACCTTTTCTAAGACGATTCCTCTACCTTGAGGTGCCCCATCCAAAGGATCGGATTTTTTACCCAGGCCTCTCGCTCTTCTTGTATATGTGGGATTTGACCACCGATGCTTCTGGCGGTCTTTCTTTAGTTTTCGTGCTGCGTATTTTCCGTTGGACATTATATTAGGTTATTTTTCGAGTGTACATATTTAAAGACCTTGCTTTTATGTTTTAGTGTAGAGTATTATTTTTTGTTTTGTTTTAGAAGGGTTTCGATTGTGGATTTAAGCTTATTTGCATAAGAAGTACTTATTCCTGGAAGTGCGCATAGGTCATCCTCTGATGCATTGGACAAAGACTCCAAAGTTGTGAATCCAGCTTCTGATAGTGCCTCTGCCTTTTTTGGACCGACGCCGGGTAGGTCTGTTAATTTAAATGTAGATTGTTCCGATTCGGCAGCGGGGTCGGAGGATTTCGGTGGAGAAGGAGGTTTTGACTTGCTTTTCTTTTTGAGACCGGGTGGCACGTGGGATCCAGGGCGCATTCGGAGTGAAACGTCGCCAGTCCCCAACTTGATTGGTTTACCTACAATGACGTTTTCAGTTACTCCATTCAAATCGTCAGTTTCCCCATATACTGCGGCTTCGATTAAATGATTTACAGTTACTTCGAACGCCGCTCGTGCGAGAACGGATCCTTTGGTTCCAGATACACCATGTCGACCTATGGACTCAATGGACCCTGTAGAGGTCATCGTGTCAGCAACCAGCATGAGGTGTCTGACATTTACATCATCGAGTCCCTGCCCATCTAGAGTGGCTTTTGTTTCATTGATAATAGACTCCCGAGCGGCCTCAATGCCCAAAGTTTGATTTATTTCATGAATGTTATTCGTAGTGGTTCGGGTGGCATCTACACCTTTTATTTTAAGAACTTTTTCGAATGCAGATCCCTCTGTGTAAAGAACGAATTCACCTTCAGCATCGCCGAATACTTCTTTTCGGAGGACGACTCGATCTATGGATTCGATTCCTTTGAACACTAGAGTTCGGAGTGTAGATGCTAATTGAAGTAGTTCTCTGAAAGTGGTAGTAGAGGGTGCGACAATTATTTTATGCCCCTTCCTAGTAAGATTGACATCTAATTTTTCTTCTATTTTTGCCGCAATTTGATCGGGTTTTATTCCACGAGTGATCAGAGTTTTTTTATTGAGACTAATTTGAAGGTGCATTTCAACTAGGTTGGTGGAGATAGTTCCAAGAGATATTAGAGGAGAAGCTTCAATTTCCCAAACTGCAGAATAGGCTTTTTCTTGATCATAGGCATAATCATCGTCCAAATAAATTGTCATTGTAGGTGTTTTTGGGTTGCGACGGGCATCGACTATCTCAATTAAACGGGGGAGTCCCTGGGTAACATCTATTTCTGCAACACCGGCATAGTGGAAAGTATTCATAGTCATTTGAGTCCCGGGCTCTCCGATACTTTGGGCTGAAACAGTCCCTACAGGTTCAAGAGGTTCAACGCGGGAACGAAGATAAACTAGTTCTACTTCACTTGCTATAGATTGTGCTTGTGTTTTTGTAACTTTATCTAACTCTTGGAATGTTGAAATTAAATCTTCTTTGAGACGGACGGGGAGATCTTTAGAGCTCACGATTTCTTGGATTGCACTTGTTACTTTTGCCATTATTAATTAGCCCCCCTTAGAGAATCCTCATGTTCAGAGAGGCGAGTGGGACCACCTGATCGGACACTAAAACCAACTTCTCCTACTTGAGGGGGTGAGGTTTCTGGGTGAAGAACTCTCTGAGCAATTTCTGAAACATTAACTGAGAAATCACTTCTATGAGAAACTAGAGTGGGGGAAAGTCCATCTTCACCAAATTCGAATTGGATAATTCTATTGTTACTATCACGAATTGTTCCGTCGTATTGGACTTCAAGTTCAGAAAGAGCGTTGATTAATCTGCGTTGGAGATAACCAGATTTAGAAGTTCTAACTGCAGTATCTACTAGCCCTTCTCGACCACCCATAGCGTGGAAGAAAAACTCAGTGGGGGTAAGACCAGTAGTATAAGAATTTTCAACAAACCCATGCGCCGGTGCTGTGAGATCGTTTCGAGGGAAATGGCTAAGAGTTCTATCTTCGTAACCACGACTTATTCGTTCTCCGCGAACTGCTTGTTGACCCACTGCCGCAGCCATTTGGGTTAGATTAAGTAAAGAACCTCTTGCTCCAGATTGAGCCATAATAACAGCAGGGTTTATGTCGGGGAAATTCTGCTCTGCAATAGTCCCGGCGATGTTTCGAGTTTCACCTAAAACCCCCATTATTTTTAATT
>Ga0066376_10005859_pt1 | contig 10289 bp, 8 predicted proteins | sample Knorr_S15_td_Bot_FD_77009 | JGI IMG/M metagenome (GOLD analysis project Ga0066376, IMG submission 77009) | Marine microbial communities from Southern Atlantic Ocean transect - Knorr_S15_td_Bottom_ad_5009_LV_A | ecosystem: Environmental > Aquatic > Marine > Oceanic | place: Southern Atlantic... | reverse complement strand
CAGGAGTACCCAATCGTTCGTAAGCCTCAGCACTGTTCAGGGCCAGAGCCAGCGCCCTCGGATCGGCGTTGCCAACATCTTCACTGGCAACCCGTATGAGTCGGCGGGCGATGTAGCGTGGATCGCAACCAGCTTCCAGCATGCGAACCAACCAGTACAGTGAAGCATCAGGATCGGTACCACGAATAGATTTATGCAGTGCTGAGATCTGATCATAAAAATAGTCACCGCCGCGGTCGAAACGACGCGTTGTTGCACCGGTGATATCCGGCAACATATCTTCTGTAATGCAGACGTTACCGTCATCATCTACGCCAAGCTGAACCGCCAATTCCAGAAAGTTCAGCAACCGCCGTGCATCACCATCTGCGGCTCTGATCAGTGCGCTGGCCATGCTATCGCTGAGTTCAACCTGCATCCTACCTACACCTTTTTCCTTATCAGTTAGTGCCCGGTCAAGAACTCGTCGCAGTTCAATATCCACTAATGGCTTAAGTACGTATACACGAAGCCTGGAAAGCAGTGCATTGTTCAGTTCGAAGGCCGGGTTTTCAGTTGTAGCACCGACCAATATCAGGGTGCCATCCTCAATATGTGGCAAGAATGCATCCTGCTGCGCCTTGTTGAACCGGTGGACCTCGTCGAGAAACAAAACCGTCTCACCGTCATGACCCTTGGCTTCGCTGACCACAGTTCGTACATCCTTAACGCCCGAGGTGACAGCCGAGCGCATTAGGAAGCGCGCACCGCAGGATCCCGCCATAAGGCGCGCGAGGGTAGTTTTTCCAGTTCCAGGCGGCCCCCACAAGATCATCGAATGCAGACGTCCCGCTTCCAAAGATTCTCGAAGTGCACGACCGGGTGCAAGCAGATGGGCCTGGCCAACGAAATCAGCGAGACCTTGCGGGCGCAAAGATTCTGCGAGCGGCTGATAATCCTTAGTCGACATAATCAGATCAGATATCAATAGGGTTTGGTGATTGAAGCTCTGTCACGCTGCTGAACCCCCTCAGATCACTGTGCAACATTACAGGACAGACCGGATTTGAACATTACTGTTCAGTGTAATCGTGCCATTGCTGTTCACACAGTTCAACAGCAGGCGGATAATCTTATCGACCGGTGCTTGACCAGGCACCATAAAGCCCTCTCGCCTCCGGCTCACACTGTTAAAGTGATGTATCCTGTGCCATGGGCTGTCCTGTAAGAGTCTGTTCTTATAGCCTTAATCTCGGGAGGTTGTGCCATGTTGTTACTGGTGGACATAGGCAATACTAATATAACGCTGGGAGTGGCCATCGATGGACAGCTGGTTCGCGACTGGCGACTCAGTTCCCGCGGTAATATGACAGCCGATGAATTCTGGATGATGCTCACCTCACTGCTGTTGCCCGAAAACATCCGAATCGAAGACCTAACGGGTGTGGCCATTAGTTCTGTTGTTCCCAGTCTGACTCCCACCGTGCAACAGGCCGTACGCCAACGGCTCGACATACCACTGGTCAACGTGACCTCTGAACTCGACCTCGGCGTTAGTATTACCTACGAAAAGCCTGAAGATGTGGGCGCCGACCGCCTCTGTAACGCGGTGGCTGGCTACAAACAGTACGGTGGCCCACTGGTGATTGTAGATTTCGGAACAGCCACGACCTTTGATGTCCTGTCCGCAAACGGGGACTACCTTGGCGGCATCATCGCGCCTGGACCCGAAACAACAACAAAGGTACTCCATGCAGTTTCAGCGAAATTGCCAGCCGTTAAGCTCGAATTCCCCCCAAGTGTGATAGGCCGAACCACCGAAACCAGTATTCAATCTGGCCTGATGTTCGGCGGGGTAGCGATGGTTGATGGGCTGAATCAGCAACTGCGTGCTGAACTGGGTGATGACACCAGGATCATTGCCACTGGTGGACTGGCGGCGGTCTTCCTGCCGCATTTCAAAACCGTAGAAGCCATCGAGCCAAATCTCACACTCTACGGGCTGCAGCTTATATTCGAGCGATGCCGGCCCCAGGGAAAATAATGGTGGCTTAAACTTTCTCAGTCAATCCGACGGAAAGTCAGATTGAGTCGAGGGCTATCTTGGTTGCGCATCGTGGGAACACTGTGCCGCCAGTTTTTCTGTGTCGTGCCCTGCATCAAAAGCAAGGATCCGTGTTCCAAATTCACTTCATGAACTGGCAGGGCACTGCACCTGCGATGCCGCAACAGGAAACGCCGTGGCGCACCGAGGCTGACTGAAATAATTACAGGGTTCTCGCCCAGCTCCTTTTCATCATCACTGTGCCAACCCATACTGTCCTGCCCTGTTCGATAAAGGTTCAGCAACACACCATTGAAACCCATCCCCACGTATTCCTGGACTCGATACCGAATGTCCAGCAGCTCTGGGAGCCACGGCAGGGGTTGATTGACTAAACCGGAATAGCGGTATACAGATTCCTGATCACCGTACCAGGCTGCAAGTCGCGGCGAACAGACTTGCTTACCAAAAAGTGTGATCCTTGGCTGTTTCCAGCGGACCGTGGCGGACAGATCGACGAGTAGCCGATCGCCGGCCGAGGCCGAGAGAAACCCGGGTACATAGGCAAGATCACCGTCCGGCAAAGCAAGTCGACCGTGGCCACCCAGTATCACCGGCTTCTGGCGCCGATTTTTCATGGTCTTAAGCAACAAACCTTCCGGTGGTTCAGTCGACACCCACGGCCGCAGCCACGGGTGACATGACAAAAGCTGCGCCTGTGCTGTTACCGGTGCGCGGATCGAACTGAGCGATTCCGGGGCAGGCGTACATGCTCGGATAGACCCCATGGGGAACCGCAATAACCGAGTGATGCCGGCTGAGATATTCAACTATGTCAGGATCAAGCAATGTGTCGATGGTGATGTCCGTACCCCCACTGACATCTATACGAGGCTGGTGCATCGCGTCGTGAACAGTCATCTGGCAATCAACCATGAACGACAAAATCTGAAGCACTGCTGACATGATACGACGGCCACCGGATGCCCCGATTGCGGTACGGCATCCGGCTGGGTCGCATATGATCACCGGGCACATATTGGACAATGGACGCTTACCCGGGGCGATTGAGTTTGCTCTGCCAGGTATCGGGTCGAACCACATCATGCCGTTATTCATCAGGATGCCTGTATCGGGAAGCACCACCTTTGACCCAAATAATGACAACAGCGTCTGGGTCAGCGCAACCACATTACCCTCGCGATCGACTACGTTCAGGTGGGTGGTACACGACGGTATTGCGCCCTCAGGGGTATCACCAAAACCACAAAGCCGTTCAGCATACGCTTCGTTCATTGCAGCAACATAAGCACCATACAGCTGGCCATCGGGCACCACGGGCGGATCAGTAAGTTTTTGTTCCAGGAGACTCAGCGCATGCTGTAACGTTGGACCCGCGCTGAGGCCGGTTGCTGAATTGACGGTGACGTTTCGATAGTTGAACCCGTCAACGACGTGCAGCACTGGCGTATAGTTTTCCAGATCATCGATGCCGAGCTGCATACCGAGCAGCGACGCATCCCTGACGATATCCTCGGCAAGCGACCCCCGATAGAATGAATCTGCCCCTTCTACTGCCAGTCGCTGAAGTGTGCTGTAAAGCGCTTTCAGGTCTATAACAGGCAACGGCCCACCCCACTCACCAACCGGCGCCTGACCATCCGGCAGGAACAGCGCTTGACTTGATGGAAACCGTGAAAGATCGCGTGCTGCTGAGGCGATCTTTAGGCTGGAATACCAGTCGACTCGCAGACCCCGCTCGGCAAGTTCGATCGCGGGTGCAATCAAGTCGCCCCAATCCCATGTCGCAAAGCGCTCGACCACGGCATCAAGCCCAGCCACAAGTCCGGGGACAGCCACCGACCAGGGACCCATCACGTTCCGATTGTCGAGCACGCCGGGCCAGTTGAACAGATCAGAATCGAACCCGGTGCTCAATGGATAGTCAGCAGGATCGACGGCGAGCGGCGAGCGGACACCGCTTTCCAGTACATAGGTTTTGTCATGTGCCGCAGAGTAGGTCACCATGAACGCACATCCACCCAATCCGCTCATCCACGGTTCAACCACACCCAATGCAAAGGAGGTGGCGACGGCAGCATCCATCGCATTACCGCCTTGGGCCAGCACCCGTGCGCCAACCTCGGATGCGAGATAATGCTGGCTGGTAACGACCCCACCAGAGCTTTCTACGGCCGGCTTGGCAACCGTCCATGTTTCGGCCAAAACATTACTCATGAGGCAGGTGTCCTGTCACCCGAAACGAGTTACGTCGATTGTTTACCCGTACGAACCCGTCAGTCAGATCCGAAATATCTTGCCGGGATTCATGATGTTGTCTGGATCAAGCGCTTGCTTGAGGGTGCGCATCACGCTCACTGCTTCACCGTGTTCTGCGACCAGAAAGTCAATTTTCCCATAACCAATACCGTGCTCACCGGTACAGGTGCCTCCCATCGACAGCGCCCGCATCACCATGCGTTCATGCAGCGCCTCAGCACGATCACGCTCGTCCGGTTCATCCGGGTCGATTAAAATGCACAAATGAAAATTACCGTCGCCAACATGACCGGAGATTGGTGCCAGCAGTCCCACCTCCTTGATATCTGCCTGAGTCTCGGTAATGCAATCTGCTAGTCGCGAAATAGGCACACAGACGTCTGTTGCCCAGATTTCGCCTTTCGGTCTCATAGCCTTACACGCATAAGCGACATCGTGCCGGGCCTGCCACAGTTGGTTTCGCTCCTCGGTGTTGGCCGTCCACTTGAAATTTCCACCGCCGAATTCAGCAGCGATCTCTGACAGACTTTGGGCCTGTTCAACAGCGTAGGCTTTAGTGCCATGAAATTCCAGGAATAGGGTCGGCATCACTTCAAAGTCGGTCTTGGAATAATTGTTTATGGCCTCGATCTGAGCTTCATCAATCAACTCGATTCGAGCAACAGGGATACCCAACTGGATGGTTGTGATTACGGTATTAACTGCGGATTCAACATCCGGAAAAGTGCAGACAGCAGATGTAATCGATTCAGGTATGCCATATAAGCGAAGCGTGATTTCGGTAATTACGCCGAGAGTGCCTTCCGAACCCACAAACAGTCGTGTGAGGTCGTAGCCTGCGGCAGATTTTCTGGGGCGCCGTGAGGTACGGATGATTCGTCCGTCTGCTAACACCACAGTCAATGCGAGGACGTTCTCCCGCATTGTGCCGTAGCGAACTGCGTTAGTGCCCGACGCCCGGCAAGCGGCCATACCGCCGATGGACGCATCTGCACCGGGATCTACGGGGAAGAACAGACCCCTGTCTTTCAGATATTCATTAAGTTGTTTGCGGGTAACACCCGGTTGCACGACGACATCCAGGTCCTCTGCGTGCACCTCGACCACCTGATTCATCTCGAGCATGTTGATACACACACCACCGTGCAACGCACCTACATGTCCTTCAAGTGCGGTCCCAGTGCCATAGGGAATCACGGGTACGTGATGACGCGTACAGACACTCACGATATTGCTCACTTCTTCAGCACTCTGTGGTGTCACAACCGCATCGGGTGGTAAAGAGGGATGAAACGACTCATCTTTACCGAATTTCTCCCGTACCGCATCAGACAAGGACACGCGATCACCGAATTGAGCGATCAACTCGTCGATAGCGGGTCTGGACGGTCCATACTCATACGCCTCATGTGCCATTTTGCTGAGTCCTCCGTTAAATCCACAGCACCGAAGCAGTATAGCCCTCCTTTGGCATGCAGTGTTCTCGTTTTCTGATACCATCAACCGGGACCCAGCATCTAGGGAGAAGTGCTATGGCATCAACAGGGGCAAGTACTGTTCGGGGAATTACCCAGTTCGGTCAGACAGAGTGGGACACGCGCGTGGAACTCGCAGCCTGTTACCGGATCTTTGACTATCTCGGTTGGACCGAGCTGATCTACAACCACATTACGCTCAGAGTACCCGGACCCGAGAAACACTTCCTGATCAACCCGTTCGGCCTACACTACAGCGAGGTTACCGCGTCGAATCTGGTCAAGATAGATCTTGACGGGAATCCGATAGGCGACAGCGATTATCCTGTGAACCTTGCAGGTTATGTGATTCACAGCGCCATCCATCGGCACCGTAACGACGCACACTGCATCATGCACACCCACACAACGGCCGGCATGGCGGTCGCGTGCCTTGAGGATGGGCTATCTCACGACAACTTTTATGGCGCATTTCTTCCACATGTCGCTTATCATGACTTCCAGGGCGTCACTGTCGACCTTTCGGAGCAGGAAGATCTGGTCAGCAGCCTCGGTCAATCCGATGCCATGATCCTTCGCAGCCATGGCCTGCTGTCCTGCGGACCTGATGTTGCCAGAGCCTTCAGCACGCTGTGGACACTGGAAAGAGCGTGCCAGATTCAACTTGCAGCTCACTCAATGAACAAAGCGGTCTTGTCTCTGCCAGAAAAAGCATTCCATAGGACCACCGATCTCGACAGCCAAAGAGATTACCACCCCGAACAGATGGTGCTGGACTGGTTGCGTCGTGAAATCGACAAGCGCGACCCCAGCTATGCGACCTGACCCGGCTACGATTTACTGAGCCGATACCGGTAACCTCAGATGGCCATGTACTGGCGTGAAATCTCGGTACCCTGGGGGGAGTCAGACCCTTTTGGACTGGTGTACTACCCTAGAATCGTGGCCTGGTTCAATGACACCGAGCATGAACTGTTTCGGACCATTGGACACCCTATCGACCGGATGATTCGTGATGACAGAACCACCTTCGTGATGGGTGAGATACATTTTCGTTTCATCGGACCGGCTGCCTACGGTGACCGGGTGATGACCAAAGTCAGCCTTGAAAAACTCGGCGAACGCACGCTTCACTGGAACTGTATCGCGACAAACGTGGAGTCCGGCGACTTGATCTGTGAGGGCAAAGCCGTACGGGTATATGCGCGGATCAAGGAGGATGGTAATCTGGAATCCCTTCCCATACCTGAGTTCATGCGCACCGTATTGAAAGAGATCGGGCAGGTCAAACAGTTGGGAGAGGGGCTGATCGACGAAACAACCCGGTAGAATGGACAACAGCTCGTTGCCCTGACTTACCTACCGGCTGGACCAGAGTCTCCTAATGGCTCTTCAAGCACAAAACTCGAGTCTTTCAGTATCCGGCAAAAATTGCCGGATCGGTATACTGGTTAATCCGCGTGCTGCGCGTGATGTACGCCGACTGGTAACTGGCGCATCCTCCATCCCGACTTCCGAACGCGTTGCTGTCTGTCATCGAATTGTCCGTGGACTGGCGACACTCGATGTCGGACAGATTTTGATGATGCCTGATCGTGACAACATCGCCAGCAAACTGTTGCGCGCGGTTGAACGCGACACGTTACCTACCATCTACAAACTCCCCGAGATCAGATTCCTTGACATGCCGATCACGGGTCTGGCTCAGGACACCCTCACCGCTGTCCAGCTGATGGTAAAGGAAAAAGTCAGTACTATTGTCGTCCTTGGTGGTGACGGCACCCACCGGTTGGTTGCACATGAATGTGGGCAAGTGCCACTCGTCTGCATCTCGACCGGTACAAATAATGCGTTCCCGGATGCTCCGGAAGCCACGATTGCAGGTCTTGCGGCAGGCGCTGTAGGTCGGCGTTTGATTAAACCCGAAACGGTCTGCCAGTCAAATAAACGTCTGTGTGTTTGGGTCAATGGTCAGGAAACCATACCCGCTCTCGTGGATGTCTGTATCACCTCAGAAAGACAAACAGGCACCCGGGCGCTATGGCGAAGCGAACGCCTTCGTCAACTATTTCTAACTTTTGCTGAACCCGGCAAGGTCGGCCTGTCTTCCATCGGCAGTCTTCTGTCACCCACACGCCGAGACGACGATCACGGACTCGCAATCGATATCGATCCTACTGCGGAAAAATATCAGCAATTGGCGGCGCCCATCGCCCCGGGACTCTTTGCGCCGGTGGCGATCACAGGTTATCGCCCTATCTCAATCAATCAGCGGTGTGTGCTGACCACAGCTGCGGGCACGTTGGCTTATGATGGTGAACGGGAGGTGAATCTGTTCGACGGAGATCGGATAGAAATTATGTTGGATCGCCAGGGACCACGTACGGTAGATATTGCAAAAACTGTCGAACAAATTGCTCATGCTGGCATTCTGATCAATAGCGATGCACTACAATCAGATCACTGATCTACAACCAAATCTGGATTTACAAATCAGCCGTTTCAACTATTCCAGTGGCTAATTTGACACCGATACCGGGACACTCAGCAGATGACCGACACCACGACAATCTTTTGTGCACGAAAGATCCTCACCATGAATTCCTACCAACCCATTGCAACACATGTTGCGGTTCGGGATTGTCGGATACTCGGCGTTGGATCTCTGGATGAGTTGAGCCAGTGGGGTGACTATTCGCTCGACGAGTCTTTTGCAGACAAGGTGCTGCTACCAGGCTTCGTCGAAGCCCATTGCCACGCCATGAATGGATCGGTATGGGAAAACACTTATGTCGGCTTCTATGACCGAACCGACCCCGATGGGCGGGTCTGGCCAGGCATCCAAGACCTGGACGGCGTGATTGGGCGGCTCAAAGAAATAGAACGCACTCTGGATGATCCCGAACAGACCCTGGTCGCCTGGGGCTTCGACCCAATTTATTTTGACGACGGCGTCCGCATGACGTTAGAGCATCTCGATCAGGTCTCACGCGACCGGCGCATCCTGGTTCAACATTCCAACGGACATCTGCTCAATGTCAATCGAATGGTACTCGAACTTGCCGGTATAGATGCGAGCACTGATGTTGAAGGCGTCATGAAGGACAGCACCGGAAACCCTACTGGTGAGCTCGGCGAAATGGCCGCACAGTTCATGGCCTATAAAGTGACGGATGTGCGTCGGTTCGATGGGATCAACAGCAAAGATCTTTGGTCTTTCGCCCGAACAGCTACCAATGTGGGTGTCACCACGGCGACAGATCTACATGCCCGGGTTCAGGACCAAAACATCGAATCATACGTAGAGGTAACACGGAACACCGATTACCCTTTGCGTCTGGTGCCAGCAGCCGGTGCACTGACGATGTCTATAGAGGATGGTCCCGCACATGTTGCTCAGCTGAAGCGGCACAACAACAGCAAGCTTTATCTCGGCCTGTGTAAGATCATGACTGACGGGTCTATACAGGGCTTTACCGGCAGATTGAAATGGCCGGGCTATATCAATGGCAAGCCCAACGGAATCTGGAACCTGCCACCGCAGACACTGACTGACATGGTCGAGGCCTACCATGCAGCTGGACTTCAAATGCACATGCACACCAATGGTGATGAAGCATCCGAACTGATGATCGATGCGATCGAAAAAGCGCTGCACAAATCACCCCGGCCTGATCACCGCCATACGCTCACACACTGCCAGATGGCAGACGAGGCACAGTTCAGGCGTATGGCGCAACTCGGGATCTGCTCAAACCTCTTTACCAATCACATCTACTACTGGGGAGATCAACACTATGGTCTGACGATGGGACCAGATCGGGCCACGCGCATGGACGCCTGTGGCACTGCGAAACGGATTGGCGTGCCCTTTACTATCCATTCTGATGCACCCGTCACACCGCTCGACCCCCTGTTTACTGCCTGGTGCGCAGTGAATCGACAGACGGCCAGCGGCCGGATTCTCGGACCCAACGAGTGTATTGAGGTGGATGATGCTTTGAGGGCCATCACCCTGGGCGCCGCTTACACGCTGCACCTTGATCATCTGATCGGCAGTATCGAATCCGGTAAATTTGCTGACTTCGCAGTACTCGAGCAGGATCCCACTGAACTGCCTCCGGAAAATCTGAAAGATGTACAGGTCTGGGGCACCGTCGTCGACGGCATTGCCCGGCCCGCATCCGGAAGCGGGGCTTGACTGGACGGTGAAACCATCGACTGTTTCACCTCTGCCGTTCACCGTCATCGGAGGTTTTCTCGGCGCCGGCAAAACAACGATGCTCAACCACCTGCTGGAGAACTCGAGCGGGACACGTTTCGCCGTGCTGGTCAACGACTTCGGTGAATTAAACATCGATGAGCGCCTGATTACCCAGCATGACGGGGAAACCATCGCGCTGGCTAACGGCTGCATGTGCTGCAGCATGGCCGACGGCTTCATCAGTGCATTGAGCGCTGTCATGGATCGGGCCGACCAGTTCGATCAACTGGTTGTTGAAGCCAGCGGT
>Ga0066376_10005858_pt1 | contig 10290 bp, 11 predicted proteins | sample Knorr_S15_td_Bot_FD_77009 | JGI IMG/M metagenome (GOLD analysis project Ga0066376, IMG submission 77009) | Marine microbial communities from Southern Atlantic Ocean transect - Knorr_S15_td_Bottom_ad_5009_LV_A | ecosystem: Environmental > Aquatic > Marine > Oceanic | place: Southern Atlantic... | reverse complement strand
GTCTGCTGCATCAGGCCAAGAAAGAGTTGGAGGAACTTTGTGGGCTGGACCCTCAGTTGGAGCCAGTGATGGTGAAACTGGGTGATTCACGTTACCTGCTGGAAGAGGTGGCCTACCAGCTTCGCGACTACACGACTCAAATTGAGTCCAACCCGGGACGCCTGGACGCTGTTCAGGAGAGGCTTTCGGAAATTCAAAAGGCCCGCCGAAAATACGGGGAAAGCGTGGATGAGATTCTGGCTTATCTCGAAAAGGCCCAAAAGGAAGTCCACGAGCTCTCCAAATGTGAAGCCGAGATCGAACAACTGACTGAAAAGGAGAGTGACCTGGAGAGCACCTATCGAGCACTTGCCCAGCGCCTTTCCAGGGGCAGACACAAGCAAGCAAAACTGCTTAGCAAGCAGGTGGAACGTGAACTGACCGACTTGCACATGGGCAACGCCGCTTTTACGGTACAGGTCAACACCTCAGATGAAAGGGTCACAGAGCAGGGAATGGACCAGGTGGAATTTTTGATCAGTGCCAATGTGGGTGAATCCTCGAAACCCTTGGCTAAGATTGCTTCCGGAGGAGAGTTGTCCCGAACCGTGCTGGCTCTGAAATCGATTCTCACCCTGGAGAATTATCCGAAGACCCTGGTTTTCGACGAGGTGGATGCGGGCATTGGCGGCCGAGTGGCCTCCACCATCGGAGAAAAGCTCGCCCACCTGGGAACGGCGCACCAGGTCTTTTGCGTGACCCACCTTCCACAAGTCGCCTCATATGCTTCCCAGCATTTTCATGTCACCAAGCGACCCAGCGCCGAGCGAACCATCGTTGAGATTGTTCCTCTTGAGCAGAAGGCACGAGTGGAGGAAATCTCAAGAATGATGGCAGGGAAGGCCTTAACGGAAACCACCCGTAAGCAGGCTAGAGAATTGTTGCGGAGAGGAAAGGATTTCGTCACTTCATAAGACGAAGTCAGGAATCCTTGTATCCCCCACTTCAAGTCCGCTAAAATGCTTCAGAGACAATGCTTCAGAGATTTTTTATCGAAACGTTCGGATGCCAGATGAACGAGCACGATTCGGAGAAAGTAGCCGGACTGCTTACCCATCGCGGTATGGTCGCGGTCAACTCGCCCGAGGAGGCCGACCTGTTTTTACTCAATACCTGCAGCGTCCGCGAGAAAGCTGCCCAGAAGATGTACAGCCGTTTGGGAGAAATCAAGAAACAGAAGAGCACCAACCCTGATTTTTTGATCGGAGTGTTGGGGTGTGTGGCCCAGCAGGAAGGTGAAGCGCTCATGAGCAAGGCGCCGTTTGTGGATCTGGTGGTGGGCACCCATATGGTTCACGCACTCCCCGATCTGCTGGAGGAGATCGAGCAAGGGCGCGGAGGCGGGACCCGTGTGGCTACGGACTTTATGGAGACTCCGGCCCCTGTAGAGATTCCTCAGGTCATGCGAAAGAACAGCTTCCGCGCCAACATCACCATCATGGAAGGCTGCAACAAACATTGCAGCTTTTGTATCGTGCCCTACACTCGAGGCCGTGAAAGGAACCGTCCTGCCACGGTAGTGATGGATGAAGCCCGAAAGGTTGTAGACCAGGGCTTTGTGGAGATTCTCCTGTTGGGACAGACCGTCAACAGCTATACGGATCCCCACAATCGGCGCTTCAAATTCGCCGACCTACTCTCTGAGGTGGCAGCCATTCCGGGGCTTCGGAGGCTTCGTTTCACTTCACCTCATCCGCGTGAGTTTGACCAGGACTCCATCTCCGTCATCGGTGAAATGGAAACCATCTGTAACCAGGTCCACCTGCCTGTCCAGTCGGGTTCCAACCCCATCCTCAAGCGTATGCGGCGCCAGTACACCCGAGAGCGATATCTTGAACTGGTGGACAAATTTCGAAACTGCGGGCGCTCGATCGCTTTGTCTACGGACATCATCGTAGGCTTTATAGGTGAGACGGAGGCCGACTTTAGCGAGACCCTGAGCCTGGTCGAGGAGGTCCAGTTCGAGTCCATGTTCTCGTTCAAATACTCTCCTCGTCCTGAAACCGAAGCACAAAACTTCGAGGGTGATCTTCCCGAGGAGGAAAAGACACGTCGGATCATGAGCCTGCAGCGTCTTCAGAAGGGCATTCAGCTGAGCCTACACCGCCAACGGTATCTGGGGGACTGTTGGGACGTTTTGGTGGAAGGAACAGCACGGGATGGTGTACGTCGCTATGGGAGAACTACGACCAACAAGATCGTGAATTTTCCGGGAAACGATCAGCCCGGGACATTTACCGAGGTCCTTGTCACCGATGTGGGTCCCAACAGCCTGGTCGGCCAAAAGCTCGAGGATATCGAGCAGAATCAAAGGGAGCAGAATTATGGAACGAGAATTTAAAATCAAGGGGTTAATCATGGATCCCCTCACCAACTCTCCCATCGTGATCCTACAAAGCCTGGAAAAAAACACCTTATTGCCCATCTGGGTAGGAATCTTCGAGGCCAATGCCATCGCCCTGCAAATTGAGCGAATTGATACCCCTCGCCCCCTGACCCATGACCTGATCAAGAATATTTTGCTGCAGCTCGATGCCAACGTGGACAAGATCGTGGTCACCGACCTCCAGGAAAATACCTTCTATGCCGTCATTCACCTTCGAATGAACGGTGATCGCATTACCATTGACAGTCGCCCCAGTGATGCCATCGCCTTGGCTTTACGGACCGACGCGCCCATCTATGTCACTGAAGAGGTCATCAAGAACAGCCGCAACATCAGCCTGGAAAAAGAGAATCTGGACTCAGAGGACATTAAGAAGTGGTTGGAGAACCTCAATCCCGACGATATGGGCAAGTATAAGATGTGAGTGGGCAACGGAGTGGCGCCGTGCTTTCGTGAAGTCAGGGAAGCCTTCCTCTTGCCGGACGGGAGGGAACACCTCAAGTGCAGGGTTTCTAATGAATTCTCAGGTCAATCCTTAGATAACTCCTTTTAATACCCTTTAAATACAAGATAATGTGGTCGTAGAGGATCGTCTGGGGCCCGGCCTTGGAGGTGAGGAGAGACTAGGAGGTGAAGTTGGGCGAATCAAAAGTTTACATAATATTTCTTATCCGACCTTCTAGTTCCCACAGACCTCGCAGCCCTTTTCGACGCATCAGGTCATTTCTTCGGGGCTGGCTCCGGGAGTGCCCGGGCCTTGACTTCCGATTCAAAGCCCACCTGTTTGTGCTTGCCATCGCAAAAGGGCTTGTTCTCGGAGGCGCCCCAGCGGCAAAGAGAGATAACGGTACGGCCTCGAAGGTCAAAGAGGTCCCCTTCGGCATCCTGAATCACAAAGTTTCCTGTAATCCGCAGAGGTCCGTTATTTCGGCAAAGAACTTCAGAATCTGGCATACGAATGCTCCTTTTCGGTCGTTAAGATGAATAGAACGGTCTGTTTCTGCTCAAGCGGGCAGATGGCCTTCAGCGGTGAGAAATTCTTCCAAGGCTCCCAATTTGTCCTTGAATTCGGAAAAACGGTCGAGGGTGAGGGTGATACCTTTCTTGGTGGGTTTCCATTCACCTTCGTCGTCTTCATAATAAATGCGAATATCGGCGTATTTTTTACCCTTGTATTCACTCAGATTGAAAAAGATCTTCTCAGTCGGACCTTTTTCCATTTCCGCAATGGGTTCACTCATAGTGTTTTCTCCCGATCGAGTTTGATCCCCGTTTTGAGGCCCAAAATCCACATTAGCATATTGTCTGAATTTTTGGGAGCGGTTCACAAAACAGTTCCGAGTTCCCTGCTGTCGAGGATCCCGTGTCCTGCGCTAGTTCCTGAAGTGAAAAACACGGATCATCACGGGTAGGAGAAGGTCCGGAAGAAAATTTGCCTTGAAGGGAGATGTCTCACTTGGAAGTGTGACGTTGAAAGGCGCTCATCAGAGCTTCACTCCTTTGAACAGCAGTCCACCTGAATAGCCAATTTCAAGATAAGTTCGATAACTAACGAGCGATCTCCGCCTCATTGATCGGGGCTCCCTCAAAAAGAGAAGTCTCACTGAGGCCATCAGGTAAAGAAGCTTCTTGCAAAAGTATAAGAAAATGCGGATACCCCGGGATAGGACAGGTGTCACGTAGGGAATATATCTGGGAAAGATTAGGCTCTCGAATTGGTGCTCGATTCCAGACCTTCCTGGAAGTATATCGGTCACCTCAAATTTGCTTGATCTCAATAAATGTTCAATCCCTTTGTGGGAATGGTGGAAATAAGACATATGAAAAGGTTCGAGAAAGGCGACGTAGCCAATAAACAGCCCACCCGGTTTGCAAATACGCGAGATTTCTGAAACGGCTTCGAAGGGATTATGTAGGTGCCCGAAAACAGCTTGCGCAAACACTATGTCAAAACTACGATCTTGGAACGGAAGCCTATGGCCATCGCACTTTACGGAGACACTGGAGCCTCTCATGTCAATGCTAATCCATTTGGCACCCCACTCTTCGATTCTTTCTCGATATTTAGCAGGACCACAGCGAAAGTCCAGGACGACCTTGCCGCACCAGTCCGGCACTAGGCTCAGCGCACCCTCTGTGCCCGGTTTTCTTTGATAATTGATCGTTTCATCAAACATGTCAGTGAGGGCACTCTTTGCTTTGGGATGTGATACGAGCTTGCTCATGCTGGTTTAGGTCTGTGTTTCTCGGAAGCCGTCGAGGTAGACTAGTGCTTCGTAGAACGAACGCATCTTGTGGGCTATGACGTCCCAGGTGTCGATCGGAATCGGTGACACGCCCGTCATTTCCAAAAGGAATCCTGTTCTTATGAATATCAACCTGGCGCGCCAAAAACCCCACGCTAATAGGTATACCGCATTATAGGTTATGGCGGCTTGGTCAAGTTCAGGCAGGGTCAGACACAATTGCCGGCAGGAATCACGTTATCGAGGACATCCTTGGCCAATAGCCTATGTTTTACCGTTCTTTGCTGCGCTTCGCTAGCGTCACCTAGAAGCTAGCCTTTTCTCCTTTGAGTTCGGGTGATCGGGATATGCTATCGGGTATACTGTGAGGAATATACAGGCAGGACGAGGAGGGACGATGAGTGAGAAGGTGAGCCAGGATCAACCGCTGGATTATCTGAAATCCTACAAAAAGAAGAGTCTGGGGGTGATGCAGAGAATCTCTGAGGAGGCGGTAGCCAGACTGATTTCCCTTCTGGCCGATGCCCGCAAGGCCAACCGTCAGATCTTTCTGTGCGGAAACGGCGGAAGTGCTTCCACGGCCTCACACTTTGCCAATGACCTCGGCAAAGGGGCCTCCTGGAATCGGGACGACCGATTTCGGGTGTTGGCTCTGACCGATAACGTTTCCTGGATCACGGCGCTGGCCAACGACACGGATTACTCACAAATTTTCGTGGAACAGCTGAAAAACTACGCCAGCCCCGACGATGTCCTGATTGCCTTTAGTGGCAGCGGTAATTCTCCCAATGTGCTGGAGGCTGTCCAGTGGGCCAATGAGAGCTCCCTGGTAACGGTAGGCGTTACCGGACGGCCGGGGGGGAAGCTGGGAGAGATGGCACGTTATCCGATTTTTGTGGAATCCTCCCACATGGGACACATCGAGGAGGGTCATTTTCTCATTCAGCACCTAGTGGGTTACTACTTCATGGAAACGGAGGAGTAGCCCGGGCCAGGCACCTTTCGGGCTGGTTTGGGCTTGACTTGCGCGATTCGTATCTCTTATGCTTTGAGTCCAGTAGCGAGGAAAAGATGAGCAATACAATCGAGGGAACGCACAGGGTCAGGCTCTCCGAGAGAAGCTTCTTCCCCGGCTTGCTCGGCCTCGTAATTATCGGTGACATTATTCTCTCCGGTTCTTTGCGGAGGGAGTTACCCATTACGGGTTAAACTCCTTAAGCTCCGTAAAGAACCTGAAATTCCTAATTCTCAAAATCAGTGTTCTTAACGGAATCCGCCGGAGTGATGCATAGTTCCGGTAAATGGGAGCTATTTCGTCTCGCTTAGCAGAAATCAGACGCGAAGCGAGAAACAGCAAGGGAGACTATCGATGCGACAGGTTATTTCACTATTGGTTGAAAACAAAGCGGGTGTGCTGTCGCGTGTGGTGGGGCTCTTTAGCCAGCGTGGCTACAACATTGAAAGCCTGAACGTGGCTCCAGCGCTGGAGGGTGCTTCTCGAATCACGCTGACCACAATCACCGATGAAGCCGGGACCGAACAGATCGTCAAACAACTCAGTAAGTTGATCAATGTGGTTAAAGTAACGCTCTACGACTCGGCGATCCATGTGCTCAGAGAGATGGCACTGGTACGAATCCAGGTCACCGAGGACAACAGGACTGAAGTCCTGGCTCTATCCGAGGTATTTCGGGCCCGTGTCATCGACGTGAGGCCCACGAGTTATATCTTTGAAGTGACCGGACAGACTGAGAAAATCGACGCCTTTTTACAAAATGCCCAGGTCTATGGAGTCCGGGAGCTTCACCGCACGGGGGAACTCACCCTGTCCCGCGGGAAGGCTGAAAAGAAAGAAGGTTCTTCAGCCCGAGAGAGGCCGGCTCCAGTCAATGATCCTGCTCAGGAAACACCATCCAAATCGGAGGTCCAAGCGAAACATGGCTAAGATTCTCTATGGCACCTACCGAACCCTTACCCACTCTTTCCGACTAGGTGACTTATGAGCGATAGCAAACGAGTTTTCATCTATGACTGCACGTTGCGAGACGGTACTCAGGGGGAGCGGATCTCACTGAGCGTTGAGGACAAGATCCACATTGCTCAGAAGCTGGATGCCTTTGGCATGGATTACATTGAAGGCGGCTGGCCAGGCTCCAACCAGAAAGACGTGGAATTCTTCAAGCGTGCCCGGGATTTATCCTGGAAGACCAGCAAGATTGTAGCCTTCGGAAGCACTCGCTACCATAAGTATTCGGTGGAAGAGGATCCCAACATTGCCGCCCTGCTCGAAGCCGATACCCCGGTGGTGACCCTGGTCGGCAAAAGCTGGGACTTTCACGTGGAGCGTGCTCTGGGGACCACTCTGGAGGAAAACCTACGCATGGTCAAGGACAGCGTGGCTTACCTGAAGGAAAGGGGCAAAGAGGTCGTCTTTGACGCCGAACACTTCTTTGACGGCCATGCGGCCAACCCTCGCTATGCCAAGTCGGTCATTCGAACGGCCCGCGAAGCGGGAGCGGACTGGGTGGTCCTGTGTGACACCAATGGAGGAAACCTCCCCTCCAACATTGAGTCGCTGGCCCACCAGTTAAGCCCGGAATTTCCCTTCCTGGGTATCCATACCCACAATGACTGTGAGATGGGAGTGGCCAATACCATTGCCGCAGTCCAGGCTGGAGCCCGTATGGTTCAGGGAACCATCAACGGATATGGGGAACGTGCTGGAAACGCCAATCTCTGTTCCGTGATCCCTGCGTTGGAGTTGAAGTTGGGTAAAGAGACGGTCGGACCGGAAAAGCTCAAAGGCCTCACTTCCCTTGCCTACTTTGTGAGTGAAACCGCCAATTTGGTGGTGCCCAATAATCTTCCTTTCGTGGGCAGAAGTTCCTTCGCCCACAAAGGTGGACTCCATGTGAGTGGTATCAACAAAGACCCAAAAACTTATGAGCACATGGATCCGGATGCTGTAGGAAACACCCGGCGTGTCCTGGTTTCGGATTTGTCGGGAAAAAGCAACTTGCTTTACAAAGTTAGAGAATTCGGAGGTTTGGATGAGAAGGATATCGATTTGAACGCACTCCTGGAGCACATCAAAAAACTCGAATACAACGGGTACCAGTTCGAAGGCGCCGATGGTAGCCTGAAGCTCCTTTTTCGTAAGTTTGGAAAGGACCAGGATCAACCGTTTGAGTTTAAAGGTTTTCGGGTGCTGGTCGACCAGAATCACGCGGGCCAGTTTGTGAGCGAGGCCACGGTCAAGATCCGTGTCGACGGCGTCGAGGAGCATGTTGTTTCAGATGGCAACGGACCCGTTCACGCCCTGGACTGCGCCGTTAAAAAGGCGCTGGTGCGCTTCTTCCCCGAGATTGAGGAAGTTCGGCTCATCGACTACAAAGTGCGTGTCTTGGAATCTCAGAGCGGAACCGCCGCCAAGGTACGTGTACTGATCGAGTCCACCGATGGTCACCGAAGCTGGACCAGCCTGGGCGTCTCTCCAAACGTCATGGAGGCCAGTTGGCAAGCCATTATCGACAGCGTACTCTACAAGCTGGTCTTTCCCTCAAACGACAAACAACAGCCTGGCGCTGTTCCCGAAGAGGAAGAGTAACAAACGATCAAGCAATAGATTAACTGCTCTGTCTGTCCGGCCATCCACCGGTCAGGCTCTCTCACCCGCTCAATTTTCTGATCTTCTTCGCCATCTCGCGTGCCCGGTACAGGTGGATCAGCATGTTCTCTTCCTTCAGGTCTTCCAGATGAATGACGCTCTCGACTTCAAACAAATATTCGATGATTCTCTTCTCCGCCTTTCCAATCTGCTCGCCTATAAAGTGTGTTTCTCCTTCATATAGGGAGCCAGGCTCCTGGGGTTCGACAGGCTTGATATCACCCTTGTCCTCCAGAACCGTCAAAACGAAACGGAGCTGGTTCCAAAGATCACCGGCCTCGTCCTGAACTCCCTTCAGAGCTTTCCTCCACTGGACTCGGGCCTGTGCGATGACCTGTTCGGAAGATCCCTGAAGAATCGTTTCCTGTGCCTGCTCGACCTGGGCAAAATGGTTGTTTAGATCAACCATTTTTTCACGCAATTCCGACAGATAGTGGTCAATTTGACGATCGATGTAGTCTTCAAGGAAGGGGTCGCGGCGTCCCCTTCCACTGGCACCAAAGGACCTTATATTCTCAAGCTGGCGGCGAAAATAGGCTCTGAGTATGGGATTTTGGCGGGCTGGCGGGGGATCTTCCTCCTCCTGGGCACCCGGAGCGAAGCTCACAGACCCAGCAAAGCAAAGATAAAGGCAGCAAGCAGCAATCGATAAACGACGAAAGGAAGGTAGGTGCGAGTTTGTAGAAATCGCAGAAGATACTTGATGCATAAAAAGCCGCTAACAAAGGAAAATATTACACCAACGAGGAGAGTTAAAAAAGAGCCCGTCTCATTGCTCGAAGACACTAACAACGGATAAAGACGAGAAATCGTGGCCAAGGCGATCATCGGCGTCCCCAGCAAAAAGGAAAATCGGGCGGCGTCGGCCCTGTTCAACCCCAGCATCAAAATTACCGTGATGGTCACACCAGAGCGACTGACCCCGGGGACCAATGCCAGAGCCTGGGCCAGGCCTACCAGCAGGCCATCCCGAAGACGGATGCTCTCCAGGCCGCGCGATTGGGATCCCTGATGATCCGCCCACCCCAGGAGAAGCCCGAACAGGGGAAGAGTGATCACCGTCACTCCAGGGGTCCGCAGGTGATCTTCGATGAAGCCTTCAAACAGACCTCCAACCAGGATAGCCGGCAGCGTACCCACCACGAGCGCGCCCAGAAGCCCGGATTGCGGGGCCACTGAAGGGTTCATTATAAATCTTAAGAACTGTTTCCCAATCTCCTTCCACTGCTGGCGAAAATAGATAACGAGAGCCAACAATGTGCCCCCATGCACCAACACGTCGAAGGTCAGTCCCAGGGCCTCCCAACCCAACAGCCTGGGGAGCAAAATGAGGTGAGCAGAGCTGCTGATGGGAAGAAACTCGGTAATCCCCTGGAGAATACCCAGAAAGAGAGCCTGCATGGAGTCATTCATCGCAGCGGATACCCGAGTTTTGCGAACGAGGAGTCAAATTTTGCCATGCTATACTTCCAATTTGAGGTTCCGGGGTTCAGTCGAAGTTTCCTTATTTGGAACTTGAAAGCTGGAACCTGGCACTTGCTTTAGTCATGACTCAAGAAACCGTCCTCATCCTTGACTTTGGAGCCCAGTATACTCAGTTGATCGCCCGCCGTATTCGTGAGGCTGGAGTGTACTCGGAAGTCCTGCCTTTTAACACCTCGTGGAAGGAGATCGAAGCCCGTCAGCCCAAGGGGATTGTGCTTTCGGGAGGCCCCGAGTCGGTTTTCGCCAAAGGGGCTCCCCATCCCGAGAAAGAACTCTACGACTTTCAAGGCCCCCTCCTGGGGATCTGCTATGGAATGCAGCTCATAGCCCACCACTACGGGGGAAAGGTGGCTCCTTCGCAGAATCGAGAATACGGCAAGGCCATGCTCCAGCTCGTTGACGGGAGCCCTCTTTTTCAGGACTTGCCCAAGGAAACTGAGGTGTGGATGAGTCACGGAGACCGGATT
>Ga0066376_10005856_pt1 | contig 10290 bp, 8 predicted proteins | sample Knorr_S15_td_Bot_FD_77009 | JGI IMG/M metagenome (GOLD analysis project Ga0066376, IMG submission 77009) | Marine microbial communities from Southern Atlantic Ocean transect - Knorr_S15_td_Bottom_ad_5009_LV_A | ecosystem: Environmental > Aquatic > Marine > Oceanic | place: Southern Atlantic... | reverse complement strand
TCAAGATCGGTAAAAAACGGGGCTCACTTGTAGACTATATTGAACGATTCGACATCACGCTTTCGGTGATGCAAACCCCCGAATCTCTCACCCGGTTTGCGTTTGAATTGATCGAAGATGTGGCCCAAGAGAATGTCCGCTATATCGAAGTCCGTTATTCACCGATTCTACACCAGCAAAAAGGAATGACTTTGGATATGGCAGTGGAATCCGTCAAAAAAGGTCTTAAGAAAGGTGAAAAGAGGTTTGGTGTAAAATCCGGGATTATTGTCTGTGGCATTCGCTCTATTTCTCCTGATATTTCGTTGAAATTGGCTGATCTTGCGGTTCAATATAAAAATAAAGGTGTAGTGGGTTTTGACCTTGCCGGTGCGGAAGAAAATTTCCCTGCCAAAGAACATCGAGAAGCCTTTTACCAGATTCGAAATAATAATATCAATTCTACCATTCATGCCGGTGAAGCATTCGGCCCCGCTTCCATCCACCAGGCCATCCATTATTGCGGCGCAAACCGGATTGGCCATGGCACAAAACTCAAGGAAGATAAGGATCTAATGCAATATGTGAATGACCACCGGATCCCGCTGGAAATCTGTCTCACATCCAACTGGCAAACCCATAGTGTTCGCTCCCTGAAACATCATCCGCTGAAATATTATTATGATCAAGGGATTCGCGTCACTTTGAATACGGATAACCGGCTCATGTCCGATACAACCCTGACGGATGAATTCATGCTGGCACATGAATTGTTCGATTTCCAACTCCACGATTTTCGGGAGATCACAGTCACTGCCATGAAAAGTGCTTTTCTCCCCCATAATGAACGGCGAAAAATGATCAAATCCATTGCAGAAGAATTTGAACAGGATTTTGGGCTTCATCCTGAGTATATCGACCAAGCATCCTTGAAAGGATAACCATGACAAAACAAAAATTAAAACCCGAATCGCTCATGATGTCCCATGGATACGATCCCCATCCCTCGGAAGGTGCGGTGAAATGTCCCATCTTCCAGACATCCACTTTTGCATTAAAAACGGCAGAAGACGGCAAAGCATTTTTCGAAGTGGCCTATATTTTTTGATAACAATTTACGATTTAGGATTGAGCCTTCAATCAAGGATGATTGAAGGACAGTTTAACAATCATTCATCTAATCTCCCGAAACGATGAATAAATCCGGATTGTTGAGCAACTGGTTGACTCTCCTACTTGCGAAAGATTCAAACTTTCGCAAATTTTCGACCTATTTTAATAAGGATAAAATATGAAATCCCTTTACGAGAATTTTTTCAAGAATAAAGAATCAAGCGATCCTGTATTGCAGGTCCTGGGAGAAGTCCCCATTTTTGAGAATCTTACACCAAAAGAGCTAAAAGACCTGGCCCGACTCACTCATGAAAGATTCTATAAAGCAAATGAACCTGTTTTTAAAAAACTGGCTCCCAGTGAAGGAATGTACGTTATTTTAAAAGGGATAGTGGAGATAAAGGACCCGGATTCGAATACAACCTTTGCAACCCTGGGATCCGGTGATTTCTTCGGTGAATTGGCTTTACTCGACGAAGAGCCTCGGTCTGCAATGGCGGTAGCAACAGAAGCATCCGAACTGGTTGGCTTTTTCCGGACAGACCTGCTCACCCTTATGAAACGGGGTCCTGAATTGGGAAATAAAATTTTATTGAATCTTTCAAGAGTATTGGGGGAACGTTTACGCAGGACGAACCTGGAACTCACAAAATCGAATTGACTATGGATTCTGTTCAAAAATTATACCGTCTCCTTCTTCTCCTTGTTATCGGTGGCCTGGCTTGGAATATTCTCCCCTTTCTTGCCTCAGTGATCGTCATGCTTATATTCGCATTTTTATTTACGACGATCTTTCTTCAAAGTGTGGACACTTTAGAAAGGAGAATCCATTCTCGTGGTGGAAGTGTACTTCTCATTCTGGGAAGTGTGATTACCCTTGGACTTTGGTTCTTTGGCAGTTTTATTGCCAACCTTGGCTCACAGATTAAAGTGTTTACCACCAAACTCCAGCAGGAAGATTTTGCCATCAGCCTGGAAGATCTCTCCAATAAATCAAGGGAATACCTCCCGGATTTCATGGGAAATATGATTCCCGAAAGTGCAAAAATCATTGCCACTGCAAAAGACAGCCTTGGGAATGTTTTTCAGAATATTTTATCATTACTGGGATCAGCTGGAAGTTTCTTTTTTGTGGCGGTCATGGTATTGATTTTCACCATTATTCTGCTCATCGAATATCACGATTTCAAACGGACTCTTGTTCGATTCATCCCCAACAAATATCTGGAAATTGGACTTCGGACGATCTACAACATCGAGCAGCAAATCTCAAAATATCTACGGGGGCAAATTCTTGCTGCGGGCAGTGTGGCTATTCTATCCATTATTGGATTATTCATTTTGAATCAGACCGGTGCTAACATGACTTTAATTGTTTTTATTGGCATCATCGCCGGCCTGGCTAATTTGATTCCCATGGTGGGACCTTTTGTAGGTATGATTCCTGCAATTTTAATTGCATTAATGAATAATCTTGGCAATGACGCAGCCATGGCGCATCAATTATTCGGCGTTGTTCCATCTCCTTTTTTCATAATGGACATTGTTTTCATGTTTATTATTGTCCAGCAGATTGATAATAATTTCATCACACCAATCTTGGTAGGAGAAAGTGTGGGGCTTCATCCCATGGCTGTCATGATTGTTTTATTGATTGGCGGAACAATGATGGGGCCTCTCGGCATGTTGTTCGCCATTCCGGCCGCTGGGGTACTGAAGGTGATTATCTCCGAAATGATCTTTATTTCAAAAAACTCTCATTTGTTATAAATGAGAGTTAAACACGAAGGACATAAAATACTCGAAGAAATTTCAGCAATTTTCTTATAATGATCTAAAAAAGAGCACACATCAAATCTCCCTAGTCGTTGTCATTCCTGACGAAGTGTAATGCCTGTCCGCCAAACGCACGTAGGCGGAGAGATCAGGCATCCATTCCGAAAAGTTGTTTTATCATTTTTTTATCACAGTCACTTTCTCCACCGTCTGCGATCCATCCATACCATAGATCGCCAATAAATAAACACCGCTGGATACGTAATCGCCCGCATTGTCCCGTCCATCCCAGGATAATTGATCGCCATCAATACTGATTCCTTGACTGGGTACATGTCGCACAACTTTCCCATCCAATGTCATCACCATCATGGATGATTCAAAGGGTAACCCATCCACTTTCATGGGTTTAACTGCAGGAATGTAAAACGGACTCGGGAAAACTTTCACATCTGAGTACGATTTCTTTTCTTTTCCAAATGGGATGCGAAGAATATTCACACCCTTACTGGTGGCGATATAAGCCAGATTCCGTTTATCATCAAAAGCAATATCTGTGATCTCATCCGACAATAGCGGACTGTTGGAACTTCGAAATCCATTAATGTCTGGCCAATAAGTTGTGTTTTCCAGAAGGACATGGACTCCCTGTGTCGGAGAGTGTGCCCAAACATTCCCATGGTGATCGATCTTGATCTCTGCCCCATTTCCAAATGAAATGTTAGGGAAATAAGCATAAGCATTTTCCCTTGAAATGGGGTTCGTTGAAGAATTTGTTAAATCATAATAATTGAGTCCATTGGGTGTTAAATAATACAAGCGATTATTTTGTCCCATACCCAATGACCAAACCGTCCCCTCACTCTTGACCTTTTTCCACAAGAATGAAACAGGATCATAGGGATTCCCGACAAAATCCAGCATAAAGATTCCACCATTCGGATAAAATCCAAGGTTTGCTTCTTCTGCCTGGAAAGCTGAATACCACATTCTCCCCCAGGAATCAAACGTAATTGATCCTGGTGATTGACTGATCTTCATGCTTGTTTCCGATGAACCATAATGTTTCCATTCATCTTGGGGTGATCTCACATGTATCGGTTCATTCCCATTTATGCAATACGGATTTGCAACCCACATATTTCCTAAGTTATCAAATTCAATATCAAACACAACCATATAAGGTCGTGAGATGGATGAAGTGGTATGAAAACTCAAATATGTTGTATCAATGACTGTAATATTTGATGGATCGTCAACATCCAAAATAATGACGCCACCACTGGTACGATTAGGGGCAGTACTTGCTACATAGGAACCCCGTATTGCACAATAAAGCAATCCATCCGGCCCTTGTTCAAGATCGGCAATAAAACCACCAAAATCATGGGGAATGGTATCAGCTATAAAATGTGAATAATCATAATTTGAATGAATTGTATCAGTATTGATCGTTTTTATTTCAAGAATATTCCGCCAGCCTTCATCGCTATAGATAGAAATACCATGGGCACTTCCTCCCACCAATCGTCCGTCATCCAAAACAGTAATCGCAGAGAATCCACTGGTTACGGGTGCATTTGGAATAAATCGGACATCACTTTTCTCGCCCTTGGGATCGCTGAAAATGAATCCGGTATTTGAACCAAACACATACTGATTTGAATTGGATATAATTGATGAAAATCCATACCCGCTTCCATAAGAGGCCAACAAATCTGTCTCCGTCAATGCCAATATTTCATCATTATTTATAATAAAAAAACGCCCATCAAACTGATCTCGATTGTTAAAATAAACGTGGGTGATATTTGTGAGATTCCCTACATAAGAATAGTTTGCTTCAGCCCAAATTCCTTGTTCCAGATCATATTTATAAACAGACGATGATGACGAAAAAATAATTAATGAATCATTCTGATCCATCGCTGTGATTTCAAATGTCATGCCATCATCAACTGTTACCCAACTATTTGGATCTTTAAGATTGTTCGATAATCCCCCAGAAAAAAGTCCATTTTCAGTTCCCAGGTAAAGTGTTTCATCCGTTGCTGAAAAACAATTAATGGAACCAACATCATCCGGAAAATTTCTAAATATATCACGATATTCCCATCCATCGTCATAAAGAAATTTCATCAGTCCCAGATCTTGCCCATCTTGAAAAAATACAAAAGCCAGGGAATCCAAAACTTGAATATCTATAATTCCGCTTAAATCAAAATCAAAACTGACAACAGATTCGTTTTCTATTGGATCATAAACCTGGACGAATCCATAGGGTACATTTCCACCGATCCAAATATTTGCATCATGGTCATGGTCAATTGCAGCCAAATCTACCCCCAATAATCCATCAACGGTTGTATAGGTTTTATAAACCTGGTCCTTGATATGGAATAATCCCCCTTCCGTCGCAGCAAATAATTCATTAGTTAAATTCGTCAAATCCCGGATATTCAACGGAGATGTGAGTGCTTTCCATTCATCCATCCGCACCTGGGAAAACCCCATGGACAAAAATAGGACTGGAATAATTTTTATGAATTGCGTCAAAATTGAGAAATTAGAATTGGATTTTCGATGAATAAAACAATCAAGAATTTACCTTATACCATTCCGCTGATAAAAAGGTTTCAAAACCTTTCTCTTTTGTCTTTCAGATTTTCATCCCAATTTTGATGCAATGAAACGGACACTACTACTACTTTTTTTAACCTGCTTTGTAGTTGCTGGAGACAATGTACCCTTCACGATCGATGTTCGCCCCCGTGTGATCGATGATGCCAAAATTCTGATCAACGTGGAAGTGGTCAACCATGTAGGCAGGCCGGTGGATTACCTGGAAGGATTTTTAGCAAAATATTCTGGGGATAAGGAATTTCTCGGAGAAGAAAGAATGGTTTTAGTTTATAATTATGAACCGCCACTCCAAACAGGATTTTCAACAACCAAAACAACAACATACCCTTTGGAAGGAGAAAAACCACCCACATTTGTATTCACCATTTCAAAAGTGAAATTTGCCGGGGAGAACCGGGTTTTCGCATGGCATCCCAAAGCTGGTTTTATTCGGATCGATTAAATTGTTTTTCGTGGTGCTTGATAAATTTGTCTTCTATTAGTTTACTATAATTTAATGTATCCAGATCCAGGGTCAGATCATTGATCCACCTGCGGGTCTTTTCAATATAGTCTTCGATCATGGGAACAGGCACCCTTTCTGCGTACATATTCGCAATGACAATAGCTGCCGGGATTGGGATGTAACCATTTATTGGATCCTCGTAAAAATTATCCAGGTTTTTGATGAGTTCACGGGTCGTTAGATAATCTACTGTTTCCCCAAATACATCATCAGCCAAATATTGATCTTTCGCCCAGGTTTTTAAATAGCCATGGAGTCGTCCATCCAATACACCATGAAGATAAGCCGTTTTTATCCGATGCACCGTTTTAGGATGATAATCCACACTCTTTGCTACTCGGTTCCAATCGTTCCCATCCCAGAAAAGCCGATTTTGCTGGGCGGTGGAAACTGCCAATAATAAGATTGTTAAAATGAAAATTCGGGTTTGCATCATGGAAAGTTTACAACGATCAGGCCTTTTTCACGACAACAGTTTTAATATTTACGAATTCCATCAAACCATAAGATGAAAGTTCCCGTCCATAGCCGGAATCCTTGATGCCACCGAATGGAAGTCGCGGGTCCGATTTTACAAAATCATTCACAAAACAGGCACCGGCATGCAGTTTAGATTTTGCAATCTCTTCCCCTTTTTTAAGATCATTTGTAAACACGGCAGCACCCAATCCAAATTCTGTCTGGTTTGCTAAAGATAGTGCATCCTCTACATTTCGGGCTTTTGTAACTGCGAAAATAGGTCCAAATATTTCTTCATCAAAAGCAGCCATTCCCGGTTTAACAGCGGCTAAAAGTGTAATGGGATAATAAGCGCCAATTTCATTTGGAATTTCGCCACCCATGATCAATTCAGCGCCAGCATCTACCGATTTCGTGACCTGAACATGAACTTCATCTCGTGCCTTGACTGAAACCATGGGACCCATATCTACTTCATCCAAGGGATCACCAACTATTTTAGTGGAAAGTTTTTCTTCCAATAAAGATAAAAATTCATCATAAACAGATTCAGTTGCAATCAACCGTTTGGCTGCGATACAACTCTGTCCGGCATTAAGTGTTCTGCCTGTGATGCACGCTTCCACAGCTTTTTCAATATTCGCATCATCCAATACAATATAGGGATCACTGCCACCCAATTCCAGAACTGTTTTTTTCAGAACACTTCCAGCAGCTTTTGCCACCGATTTTCCGGCGGGTGTACTCCCTGTAATTGTAACGGCAACAATGGCTGGATGAATGATTACTTTATCCACTTCGGTTCCAGGAATAACAAGATTCCGAAAAATGTTTTCTGGGAATCCTGAATCTTTAAAACATTTTTCTATCGCAGCAGCACACCCCTGAACGTTGGAAGCATGTTTTAAAATAGCACCATTCCCGACTGTGAGTGTTGGTATCGCAAATCGAAAGACTTGCCAAAATGGGAAATTCCAGGGCATCACACCGAGAACCAAACCGATAGGTTGAATCGTAACGATACTTTTTTGTCCTGAAATATCAATTGCCTGGTCGGATAAAAAAGAATTGGCATTTTCTCGATAGTAGTCACAGAGCCAGGCACATTTTTCCACCTCACCCAATCCTTGGGAAAAGGGTTTCCCCATCTCCTCTGCCATTAGTGAAGCATATTCTCTTGCCCGATCTCGAAGAGTTCCAGCTATCAGGTCAAGACATGCTAAGCGCAGAGTTAAATCCGATTCACGCCAACTCTCTTGCGCTTGCACGACCTGCGCTAAAATGAATTTTACTTCTTCAGACGAATGCTGTGGATAAGATCGAATCTCATCACCAGTTGCAGGATTGATGGAGATGAGTGACATTAATTCAGACCCAGTTTATCCAGGGTGAAGGCGTAATAAAATGCCACATCTTTCAAATAGTCAAATCGGCCTGAAGATGAAAAATGCCCGGCACCCATAATAGTTTTGAGCAGCAGGTCATTCGAATCTGTCTTCATGTCCCGGAGTTTTGCTGTCCATTTTGCCGGTTCCCAATATTGAACCCGCGGATCATTATATCCAGCTAAAACCAATGTGTGTGGATACGCTTTGGCTTCAATATTTTCGTAAGGTGAATAGGATTTCATATAATCATAAAAATCTTTTTCCATTGGATTTCCCCACTCCTCGAATTCAGTAACAGTCAGTGGAATGGATTCATCCAACATCGTATTGATTACATCAACAAAAGGCACACTTGGGATGGAAACTTTGCAAAGGTCTGGGGCCATATTCATCACAGCTCCAATGAGAAGTCCACCGGCACTGCCACCATAGATTGCCAATTTTTTATGGGATGTAATTCCTTCATCTGCTAAAAACCGTCCTGCTGAAATGAAATCCTTAAACGTATTTTTCTTTTGTTTCAGTTTACCGTCTAAATACCATTTTCGTCCCATAAAAGATGATCCACGGATATGGGCACGGGCATAAACCATGCCGCGATCTACAAGGCTGAAAATATTGGAAGAAAACCAAGGGTCATATGTGGCACCATAACTGCCATATCCCCACAAAAAGCAGGGATTGTTACCTTTTAAATCAATCCCTTTTTTATACAATAAGGTAATAGCCACTTTTTCCCCATCATGCGTTGGTGCCCAAATTCTCTCAGAAACATAATTCTCAGGATCATAACCGCCTAAAATTTCTTCCTTTTTGCGGAGGGTTCTTTTGTGGGTTTTCAAATTAATATCATATACAGAATAGGGTGTGAGAAACGATCCATATCCAAATCGAAGGAAATCAGAATTCCAATCGTAATTTTCTTCAAAAGTCAAAGAATAAATGTCCTTATTCATTTCCATATTAAACCAGGATTCATTCTCAAAATCAAAAAGTCGGATTTTAAGATTTCCATTGACCCGTTCTAGTACTGCCATATGATTTTTAAACATGGTAACAACATCCAGGGTTACCGTCTCCCGATTGGAGATGATTTCTTCTTCTTTTCCACCTTTAATTGCTGTTCGGATCAATTTAAAGTTGATTGCATCTTTATTCGTGATTTGATATAGATAATCACCATGGTGATAAACATAATATTCAACTCCTTGTTCTCTGGGCTGAACCATTTTCCATTCACCAAAAGGGTCATTTCGATCCAAGAGGTATACTTCGGTGGTGATTTGGCTTCCTAGGTCCATTTTCAGGAATTCACCACTTTTTGTGCGATGAAGCCCCACAGAAAAACGATCATCATCTTCCTGAAAGACCAAAACATCCTGGGATTGTTCATTCCCTAATTCATGTCGCCACAACTGGTAAGGACGATGGGCTTCATCCAGTACAGTATAAAATAATGTTTTATTGTCATTGGCCCATTCCACTGATCCATCAAGGTTTGACAAATGATCATCCAGGATATCTCCCGTTTTGATATCTTTGATGATTAACTTATGGCGTTCGGCACCTGATGTATCAATCGTGATGGCAAGGAATTTTTCATTCGGACTGATTTTGTAAGCACTCAACACGAGATAGTCATGTTCTTTCGCTAACACATTCATATCCAAAGGAATCTCCTCTTCACCATCCAAATTTTTTAATTTTCTGCAATAAATGTCATATTGCAGCCCTTCTTCTGTCCGGGTATAATACATATAATTCCCAAATTTGTAAGGAACGGTCGAGTCATCTTCTTTAATCCTTCCCCTCATTTCTTTATACAAAGTTTTCTGGAGCGATTCGGTGTGTTTCATTTTTGCAAAGGTATAACTATTTTCTGCTTTGAGATAATCTAAGACGGGTTGTGTATCCCGTTCCTTTAACCAAAAATAATCATCGATTCTGTAGTCATTATGTACAGTTACAACTTTTGGAATTTTTTGCGCAACAGGCGGTAATAAGTTTTTTGTGGATGTCATTTTCATTCCTGTAAGCAAAACCCCAATAAACAGGGTTGTTAATAGGAGTTCTATTTTAGTCAAGGGATCGTCCTTTTCTTAGAAGGCTTTGAAAAACTTGGTGGGTGAAGAAAAAAGAGTTAAAATTTGTCTGATTAAGGCGGGAAATGCAGTTAATAATGGTATTATGGGCGAATTTTCCAACGAAAAGCAGGCGAATTTTAAACTATTTAATTCTTGCAGTAGGTTATTCAAAGCTTTCTCTTAATGAAATAAAATGGCGCATAAGCGACCAAATAGTGTAACAATGCAACAATTTCGGCATTCAAAATATACCTCCGCCAGGGCCCTAAATTATCCAATAAGGATGCGGTTGGCGGTTTGCCGCAGATCCAAAGATAATTCGAATCCAATACCAGATTTACTA
>Ga0066376_10005855_pt1 | contig 10292 bp, 11 predicted proteins | sample Knorr_S15_td_Bot_FD_77009 | JGI IMG/M metagenome (GOLD analysis project Ga0066376, IMG submission 77009) | Marine microbial communities from Southern Atlantic Ocean transect - Knorr_S15_td_Bottom_ad_5009_LV_A | ecosystem: Environmental > Aquatic > Marine > Oceanic | place: Southern Atlantic... | reverse complement strand
TCATGCTCGTTAAAATACTCATATTCGTACAAAGGGTATGCCAGAACGGTCTGATCAAAGTCAGGCAAATCTTCGATAAATTTTCTTGAGTCGTTAATTGCGCGCGTAATCAACAGCAGGGATTTTTCTGTAAGAAACCCGGATGTCATAGATCCTCACACTTTCAACACGGCCGGGTCTGCATCCTTTTTAACAATATTGGCAACATCTTGCCCAATGCGTATAGCCTCGGATTCATTATTACATCTGCCGGATTCCTTCGCCTGCCAAAATTCAGTGCCGTCATGGCGGGCAACAATCAGATTTATAAAAAGACGTCCATTTTCATAGGTCGCATTAACACCGATAGGTGCATGACATGTGCCGTCCAATACTTGAAGAGCGGCGCGCTCTGCACTCACACAAATCGAGGTTTCTCTATCATTGAGCTGGTCTAATAAGGCTTTCAGCTTAGTGTCATCCTGACGATACTCTATACCTACAACGCCTTGCCCGCAGGCAGGTACCATCTCGTGAGGCTCAAATAATGCACCGGCCATATCCTCGACCTCTATCCGCTTCATTCCGGCATAGCTTAAAATCGTGGCGTCCACCTGTCCCGCCTTCATTTTTTCAATGCGTGTCGGCACATTACCCCTGAAAGGCACAATCTGGATGTCAGGACGTTTTAATAATAAAAAAGCCTGTCTACGAACGCTTGAAGTTCCGACCAACGCATTGGGAGGAAGGTCGTGAACAGAATGATATTTAAGGGAGACAAAGGCGTCCCTGCAATCTTCCCGTTCAAGATAGTGCTCCATCACCAAGCCATCCGGTAAGAACGAAGGCATATCTTTCACGGAATGGACGCCAATATCTATCCTTTTGTCCATTAATGCCTGCTCGATCTCTTTCGCAAAAAGCCCTTTGCCGCCTTGGGCTTCACTCAGTTTTTGTTCACCCTGTCCGGGTTTCCAGTCACCCGATGTTTTGATGATAACAATTTCTGTATCAAGGTCAGGGTTTATTTTTCTCAGGCGTGCTTCGACATCCGTGGCCTGTATCAAGGCCATCTTACTGCCGCGAGTACCGATTTTTACTTTTTGTGACATCGTTTAATCTTACTTACTTTTACAAACACTCATGACTATACCATCATATCGTTGATTGCAATCTTTACAGAAACGAGCTCTTGCCAAAACCTCCTATATCCATGCTATAAACCCATCTTATGAGTACTGTTATTTTAGGTATAGAGACAAGTTGTGATGAAACGGCCGCTGCTATTATAGACAGCGACAGGAATATACTTGCCCATCACGTCTATTCGCAGATGAAAACGCATCGTGCCCATGGCGGCGTTGTCCCTGAAATCGCAGCTCGCAAGCATGTTGAGAAAATAATGCCCGTCATAGAAACATGCCTTGATGAAGCAGGACTTAAACCCTCCCAGTTGACGGCCTTTGCCGCCACTTGTGGCCCGGGGCTTATTGGCGGTGTTATGGTTGGTATGATGGCCGCTAAGGGCATGGCTGCGGCTCTTGATAAACCCTTTATTGCCGTAAACCACCTTGAGGCGCATGTTTTAACACCGCGCCTGACTTCAAATCTGGAATTCCCCTATCTTGCACTTCTTGTATCTGGCGGGCACACCCAGTTTCTGGCTGTTGAATCAGCTACGACGATGCATCTGCTTGGCACTACACGCGATGATGCCTTAGGAGAGGCTTTTGATAAATCTGCTAAGATGATGGGATTACCCTATCCCGGCGGACCGGAAATCGAAAAACTGGCCCTAAAATCGAATGACCGTGAAAAAGAAAAGGCCTATAAACTGCCACGCCCTTTCTTAGGTGCTAAACATGCGGACTTTTCCTTTTCAGGCCTAAAAACCGCAATGCGCCAGAATATAGAAGCCTTCCCGGAAGGCCCCATTCCGGAGGCCGAGGCCGCAGCTCTTGCGTCTGCGTTCCAGCATTGTATCGTGGAAACCATTATTGACAGATGTCAGTACGCTCTGGAGCTTTATAAATCGCATATCGGGGAAAATTGCGCCAGACTTGCTGTCGTCGGTGGTGTGGCGGCCAATCAATATCTAGCACAACAACTGGCTGATTTTTCAAATACTCACAATTTGACACTCGATATCGCACCCCCCGCCCTATGCACAGATAATGGGGCAATGATTGCCTGGGCAGCGCATGAACGATATGCTTTGGGGCGGGTTGATACACTGGATTTTAAAGCCCTCCCGAGATGGCCTCTTGGCAAAGCACGGAAAAATGGGTAGTTTAGCAGCTCATAATTTAAAGGTAGTAATATGGATAACAATGAAAAAACGATTGCAGTAATTGGTGCAGGCGCCTGGGGAACGGCCCTTTCGCAGAATTTCGCCTCAGCGGAAAAAGACACAACTCTTTGGGCGCGCGAAAGTGAAGTAGTTACATCCTTGCAGGAAAAGAATGAAAACAGCCTGTTTTTACCGGGCTTTGAATTATCATCTGCGATAAAACCAACAAGCGATTTAAGCGAGGCTGTTAAAGCCGATATTCTTCTTATCGTTGTTCCAGCACAATATCTTCGCAGCACTTTGAAATCGATAAAGCCTCATATTGACAATGAAAAACCTATTGTCATCTGCTCAAAAGGGATTGAAGTCGAAACCGGCCTCTTATTGTCGCGTGTTTGTCAGGAAGAAATGCCTGAAAACCCCGTTGCGGTTTTGACAGGGCCTACCTTTGCCTCTGAAATTGTGCAAGGTCTGCCCAGTGCCATGACGCTTGCTTGTGAGACAAAAGAAATGGCCCGTCTTTTGCGGGAAAGCCTGAATACGAAAAAACTTCGTATCTATATTACAGATGACGTTTTAGGCACACAGCTTGGCGGTGCCGTTAAAAATGTGATCGCGATTGGGTGCGGTATTATTCACGGGCTTGGTTTTGGTGAAAGTGCGCGTGCCGCGCTTGTTACACGCGGCCTGGCAGAAACGGGAAGGCTCGCCTCCGCAATTGGTGCAAATAAAACCACATTGATGGGAATGTGCGGCGTTGGCGACTTAATGCTAACGTGCTCATCCATGCAGTCACGTAATTTCTCGCTCGGATACGCTTTGGGCTCCGGCGAGACCCTGAACGAAATTCTTGCAAAGCGAAATTCAGTTACAGAAGGTGTTCACACAGCCAAAGCACTTATAACACTGGCTAAAAACAATGCCGTTGAAATGCCCATCTCGGAAGGTGTTCATGATTGCCTATCAGGCGAAAAAACTGCCCGTGAAATCGTAGATAAAATCCTTGAGCGCCCGTTAAGAGACGCAATCTAAGTTTTTTCTATTCTGCAAGACATTCCAGGCGTTTTAAAGCCCAAGACATGTCTTTTTTCATACGATCATAAGGAAGTTTTAAAGCATCTTTGCGGCCAGAAACCACATAAATGCGGTCAGTCGCCCCTTTTTGACCAATGACATCATTTGCCAAAGCACGCAAACGCCGCTTTATACGGTTGCGATCAACCGCTTTCGAGGCCGTTTTCTTTGTTACTGTAAACCCACATAAAACGCGTCCATCCATATCCTGCTCTAAAACATTGACGACAAATGATGGTGTAACCCAGCGCGTTTTTGATGATTGAACACGCAAAAAATCGGCGCGCTTTTTCAAACGGCCGACATGGGTAATATCTTTTTTCAATGCGTGCATTATAAAATCCAATGCACCATAACCCTCAATAAAACTAAGGGTTACGGGTTAAATTATGCGGAAAGCTTTTTTCTTCCCTTAGCGCGGCGGTTCGATAGAATAGCGCGGCCAGCACGTGTTGCCATGCGTGCACGGAATCCGTGTCTGCGTGCGCGAACCAATCTGCTTGGCTGGTATGTTCTTTTTGTAGACATCTTTTACTCCTTCACCGATAAGGCTCAAAAATTTACCAATTTGTAAGTTTTTTCACCTAATGTCTTGAGATTGGTCGTTATAATGGCTAAAACTTATTCTGTCAACATGAAGATGATACTTTAAACTTATTTAATAATCTGGCATCCTAGGTCAGAACATTATTTTCCTAAAAATACACGATAAGGAACTACTTATGTATGAAGACAATCAATGGAATGCGGTTACAGGCGAAGAACTGGAAGGCTTTCTGTCACAGGTTAATCCTATTGACCAGAAGCTGACTGTTTCTCCATCCACTGCTACTGTGGAATGGCGGCAACTGCCTTGGTATGACTCCGTTGCCATGATCCGTGTGCGTGATGAAAGCTGGACACAGAACAACCTGACTGTTTATTACCTGACCGATGCGGGAACACTTTACCGCTTGAACGGTACATCACCACCCATTCATGATATCAATGCAAAAGCACCCATCAAAATCACAGATGACAATGTACTTGAGTATTTGCGTTTCTTCTGTTTCTTCGTACGTGGCGAAGAAGGACCTTTCCTTATTGCCGAGGATCTGAACAATCCGAACATGCCTCCTATGGATGAAAAGATGAAAACCGTAATTGGCGGTGCTATACGACCTGCTTCTTTTGAAGGAAAAAATGAGCAGGGTCACTGGCTTTGTGATGCGGTCGTTTTTTATTCAAATGCTTTGTTTATTGCAAATTTTGCGGTTCACCCGACAGGCATGATTGAAATGCTTGATGATGAGCCGATTGCGGCTGATCTGACTGTGCGCGTCGATAGACCTGTTGCACTGGATCAGGAAGGTAACGCTAAATAAGTCTTTTGGAATTTCCGGACACTAAAAAACCCGTGCTTATCGTCGCGGGTTTTTTTATATTCTGCACCTCGTTGAGTTCCATAAAAGCTCGGAACCAATCTTTCTAATTAGCCTTTATAACCGCATAGAAATAATAAGTACCCGCACTTAATTCAAAACACGCAGCCTTTTCGCCCCAAATAACATCATCCGTAAAAGACATATATGTGCCTCCGCCATAAGGCCAGCTACCGCCTGCGTATTTGGACGTACCTATAGTGTTGTCTTCCTCTTGGGGAATTGATGGAATATCCAGTCTCAAAGCCTCGTTAAATGCTTCACATGCAGCTTGCGTAACATTAGGAAGCAACAAAGCGAGATCAGTGCTCAGCCCTGAAGGGCTATCACTTCCTACACCTTCAATTCTGTTGCGTACACTGTATACATAGCTAGAGCCATCATTTATGCCCTGCGGGGGGGATGTATTCCAATTCAAACCTCCCCCTGCCGGGTCAAAAACTTTGCAACTTCCATCCGTACAATTTGCATTATCGTAATCAGCGTCCGCATCATTTTCAAAGCTGAGCGTATCTATATCAAAATTTGGTTGAAAGGCGATAATTTGGGCAACGGCTGTTCTCAAACTCGAGGCATATTGCAAAACCTCTCCCACTGCGAGTACATTCTGCTCACTATCTATATTTGAACCTGTTTGGGTCGTGCGCGTCACGGCATAAGTGAGAGACGCAAACAACACTATCGCGATTAAAATAATAAAGAGAACATTTCCTTGATTTGCACGAGCATTCATACACATAGTATAACATGGTTTTTATATAACTTAAGAGAGATTACATGCCTAAACTCATATTAAAAGATACAGAAATAACAGATGCCGCACTTAACGCTATTGCCCATTTGCCGACCAAAAGTCTGGCAAGCGTTGTGGACCCTGCTTTTTTTAAGAAATTAGGGGACAAGGACTTCATGCGTATTGCTGTATTTCTGGCAAAAAAAGGTTACGATGAGGGTGGCTGTCCGATTGGCGGTGTGATTATTGACAATGAAACACAGCAAATCGTCGGCAAGGGGCACAATACCCTGGTTCAGGAGGCGCACCCCTATAATCACGGTGAAACCTCTGCAATTCGCGATGCTGGCCGCGTTGATTTTTCAAAAACAACTATCTTTACAACGCTTTCCCCCTGCGATGTGTGCGCCACGCTGATTTATATGCGTGGTTTCCCCCGTGTCGTGGTGGGTGATATCACCAGCGCCTCTGGCAACGAAGATATGCTCCGTGATAAAGGCATTCAGGTTGATATTTTAGAAGACCAGATGGGAATTGATATCTATCAGGACTACCGAAGCAAACACCCTGACCTTGATATAGAGGACTGGAAGGGTCTGGCTGCTGTCAAATCCTGACCTATATTAAGCGGTATGGAACATACCACACCGAGTACTGCAAAAGAGGCCATTGCCATTCAGCAGGAAATGCGGAAAAAAGTTATACTCCGCGATATCTTTCAAGACATCAGAACCATTGCCGGAATTGATGTCGGATATGATGTGAAAGCTAATATGAGCAAATGCGCGCTTGTCGTAATGGATGCTAAAAGTCTGGACATCAAGCAATCGGTGATAGCCATTGAAGAAAGCCCTTTTCCCTATATTTCCGGCCTTTTGTCGTTTCGGGAAGCACCTGTCATCTTAAAAGCTTTGTCTGTTTTGGAAAGACAGCCGGATCTTTTAATGATTGACGGTCAGGGCGTAGCCCATCCCCGTCGTCTGGGCATTGCCGCACATATCGGGGTTTTAACCGGACTTCCTTCTATTGGTATTGCCAAGTCCAGACTCTGTGGAAGCTATAAAGAGCCTTCATCTTCCAAAGGATCATATACACTTTTAACAGATAAAGATGAAAGGATCGGCACTGTTTTGCGCAGCCGGGATAATGTAAAACCGCTTTTTGTTTCAGCAGGCCATAAAATAAGCCAGGAAACGGCGCTTGAATGGGTTATTAAAACACTTGGCAAATATCGCCTGCCCGAACCGACACGTCTTGCTGATAAATTAAGCAAATATAAGAAAAACTGAATTTACCTCTAATTTCCTTAAAATCCTTAGTAATCTTAAAGAGTTTTTTAAGTTTCTTACCTATACTGGAACAGTAATAAACCCTTGTGTAAACCGGAAAGCACATCAAATAAATGTTTCGAAATATCAGTCAGTTTTGCAAACGTGATGACGGTGCAACGGCAATTGAATTTGCCTTTGTCGCTGTTCCTTTTGTGATTCTGATGATGGCAATAGTTGAAATATCTCTGTTTTTCGCAGCCTCCAGCCTGATTGAGGGTGCGACAAGTTCGGCGGCACGCCTTATAAAAACCGGGCAACTTCAACAGATGGAAGATGCCGATCCACAAGAGGCCTTTGAAACGGCTTTATGTGACCATGCCAGCATTTTTGCAAGATGCGAGAATTTGCAGTTTGAAGTTGTTCAGCTAGACGGATTTAGTGATGCGGCCAATTACCAGCCGGAATACGATGAAGACGGCAATCTTGTTTCCAACGGATTTTCGACCGGCGGAGTTAACGATATTATATTGGTACGCACAATCTATCGCTATCCATTGGTCCTCCCTTTTTTCCAGCAGGTTTTCTCGGACGGCGCGAACGGGACGCGACTAATCATGTCAACGGTAGTATTCCAGACAGAACCTTATGACTTACAGGCCGAGGAGGAGGCAGGAGCCTAAAGATATGATAAATTTTATCAAAAAATATCTGCGTGACGAGGATGCGACGGCTTTTGTAGAAGCGGCCCTCCTGATCCCCGTTTTAACCACTTTGTTGATGGGGGTTTTTGATCTTGGGAGCGGGATTGTGATTAACCAGAAAACCATCTCTGCATCACAAGTTGCCGCCGATCTGGTGGCTCGCGTCAAAACTATAGATCAGGCTATGGTAGATGATATCGTTGTGGCTTCTGAGCTAGCTTTTGATCCTTATGACACCTCCAGCTTTGGCATTGATATCATCAGTGTCGAATTTGACGATGAGGGATATCCCGTACAGCTCTGGCGCGATACACGTAATATGCCTCAAAACAATAACGCATTGGACAGTACAATTGGCCTTGGCGAAGAAGGTGAAGGCATGATCATAGTCTCTACACGCTTCACTTATCTCCCCTATTTTACCCATCTTTTTACAAATGAATTTAATATGGAAGAAGTGGCCTTTACACGTGGACGGCGCAGTAAAACCGTCAGATGGGATGATTAAAGCTCATGCTCCGGTTCATCAAAAAATATTTAAGGGATAAAAGGGCGGCAACGGCAATCGCTTTTGCTCTTGCTATTCCTGTCGTTGTTGGCTCTGCTGGGATGGCCATTGATGTGGCCAATGGATATCTCATAAAACAGCGGCTGACACATGCCCTTGATGCGGCAGCTGTGGCGGCAGCAGCGTCGTCCAATGAAGGGGGAAATCTGGAGGCCAAGGTTAATCAATTTTTCTATCAGAACTATCCGCCGGAAAAACTTGGTGCCATAACGGATTTGGATATTTCACAGGTTGGCACAAATATTTCTGTTTCCGCCACAGCCCGCTATAACACATATTTCGCGCAGTTTTTAGGTATAGAAGAAATGGATGTAAGCGCAAATACGACTGTTGCCCGTGAAATTCTGGGGCTGGAAGTAGCCTTGGTGCTGGATGTAACCGGCTCGATGAATGATGAATATTATGACCCGGAAGAGAAGGAAGATGTCGCTAATATTCAAGCCCTAAGAAAGGCTGCCACCAGTTTCACCAATATTCTTTTTAATGCGGCGGTGTTTCAGGATACGATTAAAATTGGACTTGTTCCTTATTCCACATCAGTCAATGTTGGCCCCTATGGATTGGGATTTGATTTAAATGGTGAGGAATACGACACGGCCTTTGTCAATAATCCTAACGATTTAGAGTATTATAATCCTCAGGCACCCCGCAGCAATCCTCAGGCAAATGTTTATGAAGACAACCGGGCCGATACGCAATGGCGCGGTTGTATCATTGAGAGGGAATATCCGGATGATACGGAAGATGCCGATAACTGGTGGCGATGGGATATGTATCGCTATACCTTTCGTTACCACCGCAATAATTATTATCGTCAGTATTATTGTAAAAGGCAAAACTGGCGTGGCGAATGTGTCGAATATGACCGTATCTATAACTATTTCGATGATCTTTACGCGCGTGAATATGATGGCCGTAATTATATCTGTAATAAGTCCCACATCCTTCCATTGACCAATGACCGCGATGAGGTGAATTACCAGATTGCCAAGCTGAAAGCCTCAGGTAACACAGTTGGAAATATTGGTATGGTGTGGGGATACAGACTGGTTTCCCCGCAATTTCCTTTTCGTGAGGGCGCAGCTTATAACGACCCCGAATGGAAAAAGGCGGTCGTTATGATGACCGATGGGGACAATTATATTGACGACAACTATTCAGGTTATGGCGGTTACACTCAGACAGACGTTCGTAGCGCCTACGATGTAAATGAGCGCTTTGCCGAAACATGTGAAAACATGAAAGATCAGGGCATTATTATTTATACAGTCACGTTCAGTTCAGGTATTAGCGATAATACACGCGATTATTACCGCGAATGCGCAACTGATCCTGATAAATATATTAACGCTCCGACACAATCGGATCTGGTCGCGGCCTTTGAACAAATCAGCCGTGAACTAAGTAACGTACATATTATTGAGTAATATTTTAAACATGCCATTTTTGTATAGCCTTTTTATCTTATTTGGCCTTTCCGCTCTACTCTCGTTTTTCGGAAAACATTATTGGGTTTTTGATTTATTAACCCATTTTCAAATTCAATATGTATTGATTTCCATCATTTTCTTTGTTGTATTTTTGCACTTCGGAAAATGGGATCTGGCGGCCTTATCCATAATAATTTGTGTCTTAGTGGTTACACTAATATGGAAGACCACCTACACATATAGTGCACAAGAATCATTGCTATCTGAAGACCCAATTCAAATTGCCACTTACAATAAATTCTACAAGAATGAAAATCCGGAAAAAATTATAACATGGATAAAAAGCTACAACGATTTTCCTGACATTCTCGTTATACATGAAATTTCTTTGGATGAAATTGAGATTCTACAACATGGCTTATCTGAATATTTGTTTCATGCCTATACAGATGAACAAACTAATGCACGTAATAGAAGTTTGATTCTCAGCAAAATCCCCATCACTAGCAATGAGACAGTCATTCTCCAACTCAAAGATAGAAAACGCTCGGTATTGAAAGCTACCCTTAAAACCTCAAAATATAACGCTTTTTCTCTTTATGCTTTCCACCCTAAAGTACCCATCCCCGAAAAAGGTGCAAATACCAGAAACAGAGAATTTGTTGAATTAGCTGAATACATTAAAGATGATGTAAATCCTATTCTATTTGCGGGTGATTTTAACGCAACGGTTTATACTCCGTACTTTCAAAATTTTCTTGCCTCTACGGGTCTAAAATATGCCAGTCATAAATTCGGCTTCATACCTACATGGCCATCCCATCT